>Ga0070665_100000434_pt1 | contig 60980 bp, 46 predicted proteins | sample KBSS13metaG_FD_65862 | JGI IMG/M metagenome (GOLD analysis project Ga0070665, IMG submission 65862) | Switchgrass rhizosphere microbial communities from Kellogg Biological Station, Michigan, USA - KBS S1-3 metaG | ecosystem: Host-associated > Plants > Roots > Rhizosphere > Soil ...
CGTCGTGCACACGATCAATGGCGTCGCCAAAGGGGTCATTGAATTGACCGACGTTAACTCGACGAGCAGCATCTTCGATCCCGGCGCCTGGCATGCTTCGGGCCATAACACGACCGTCAACGGGGAGCTGTTGCCGGTGATCACGCTCGCGCCGGGCGAGGTTCAGCGATGGCGAATGATTCATAGCGGATTTCGCGAGTTGCTAAAGCTACAGCTCGAAAAAGATCCTGACCCTGCAATCGGCGGAAGCGGGCCGAACCATATCCTGCTTCATGAAATCGCTGTCGACGGGCTGCCGCTTTCCAAACGGGACCCGAAGCAGGAGGTGGAGCTGTATCCCGGTTATCGATCGGATGTTTTGGTTCAAGGGCCGCCACAAAAGGGCGTCTACTACCTGATCGATGCCACGAGTCCTGCGGGAAACTCGCTGTTCGGCGAGTACGAGCCGCTCAAATTCATCGCGAAAGTTGTGGTTTCGGATGATGCCCCACTGCCGATGTCACTGCCATCGAACGAGAGGGTCGCAGCACACCGATTGCCTTCACTCGTTGCGCCCCCAACGACGGACGCGGTGGAAAAGGCCTTTTATGGTATTACCGCTGACGGATTTGTGATCGGTGATACGGATCCTGGACCGGCAGCCGCGGTATCCGGCGCGCCCTTCAGTACCGCTTTAACTCGAAATCTGACACTTGGGAAAACCCAGCGATGGCTTATTGGCTCCCGAAATGCTCCAGGAATCGGAGTCGCTCACCCGTTTCACATTCATGTCAACCCGTTTGAAATCGTGGCAATCCGCCCACCGGGAGGAGCCAACATCCTGTCTGGGCCGATCTGGCGTGACACCATCGCCATGCCCCAGGGCTACACGATCGAGTTGTTGACGAAGTACGCCGACTTCGAGGGCTCCTTCGTGCAGCACTGTCATATCCTGGATCACGAAGATCAGGGCATGATGCAGAAAATCACGATCGAGGCTTCAGCCACGCCGGCGTCGGCCGTCGCGGCGGGGACAGCGACATCTCCTGCTAGTTCTTCCCCTTTGAGTCTAGAGCAACGCGCTAGCGGCCGCCCGTCGGTGCTGCTGTTTGTGAAGGGATCGTATTGTCCGAATTGCATGTCGCAGGTGCACGAGATGGCGAAGTCGCTTGTCGACAAAAACGTCGACGTGACCGTCGTCAGCGCTTCCTCCATGGAGGACATCAAAGCGTTTCCAGAAAAGCGCTTGAAGATCGTTGCCGATCCAACTCTTCAGCTCTTCAAAGAGCATGGCGCTTTCAACGGCGCAGCGCAACACGCGACCATCGTCCGCGATGCCCAAGGAAAAGTCATTCACAAATCGGTCGGCGACGAGCCCTTGATGGATTCGTCGATCGTGTTGTCGGCGTTGTTGCTTGCACAGCAGTCGTACGCGATCGCCGTGCGCGGTACCGACGATGCCGGCGACGACTACCTCACCTGGTCGCCCACACCCTGCACGATTCGCATGGCAAACGGTATTCCTGGCGGCTCGCCGGTGACCGTGACCCTGACGAACGACGACTCCGCTTCGAACCCGACGGCAGGGGAGCTTCGTTTCGCCACTACCTTGGCAGCCAACTCCACGGCCACGTCAACTTCGATCACGCTGACGTTGAACCCGGACGGAACGCCGCAGAATTTCTACGTTGCTGGGATCAAGCCCAGCACGCTGACCACTACCTCGCTGGCGAACGGGGGGCGCGACACGAAGATCATCATCCACCAGGGGAGCGAAACCGGCGCACGGCTCGGTGAGCATGCCGTGATGGTCCGCGTTCGCAAAGCGTTACGCGATTCCGCCGACCCGCGGCCGAAGGCCAACGATCTCGAGCTGACGGAACTGCTTAAAGCGCTCCGCGACATGCACCTCATTGACAACCGTTTGGAGTGGTATGTGCGCCTGCATCGATTGGCCACCTCCCACAGCCCATCCATCGACGGGGTCCCCGCGCCCTGGCGCGACCAAGCACATAAGGCCTCCGCATTCATCGCTTGGCACCGAGCTTTCTTGTTGCAGTTCGAACGCGAATTGCAGGTGCGCTATCCGCACGTAGCGCTGCTCTATTGGGTGCAGGGGACCCCCGAGCAGTTCTTCAATGAGACCCGCTTTGGCACGAGTCCTGCGACCGGCGACGTGGTCCAGTTCACCACCGCTTCGCCCCTCTACAACTGGTCCCTCGCGTTGCCCGCCGATCCGGGCAACGGCACGACTCTCATGGGGCGGTTGCGGCGCCGCCCCCTAGATCAGAACGATCCCAATGCACCGTTCTCCGAGTTTGGACAACACTATCGTCAATGGTCCGATTTTCTCAGCATCCCCAACAACGACCGGTTTTCCGGGTTTCGTTCCGTCGAAGGCAACCCGCACGACATTGGTCACGTGACGGTCGGTCCCGATGATAGCTGGATGTCCAACTGCCGCGAATCGAACGCCGATCCCGTGTTCTACGTGTTCCATTGCAACCACGACTATCTCTGGGCGAAGTGGCAATACACGTTTAATCGGTTCGTGAACAATGGATCTGACTCGAAATACTATTCGCCCGCCGACGCGTTTACGGATGCATCCGCCGATAAGTCGATCCCACTGGGGCATCATCTCAAGGACAAGATGTGGCCTTGGGATGGAACGACCAATCAGGTTGTCGCCGGTCAGGCGGGATCGAACCGCCCGAACGTGAACGGTTTCGGTCCCTTCCCGCCGTCGAGCGTCGCGTTTCTGTGGCCATCGTCATCAGCCCAGCCACGGCCCCAGGATGTGATTGATTACACCGGTTACCTCGACCGCACGAACGACCTCGGGTTCTGCTACGACGACGTCCCCTTTGGCCCGCAACCAACACCTCCGGTTCCGTTCGCCGCCGAAGCGCCTAACGCGCACCTTCTTTCCCGGGCAGTGATCGCCGACCGTTCCGCCAGTGCGGACACCCGTATGATGGCTCTTCGATCCCTTCCTTCGGCCAGCGGCGAAGTTTCACCCGAGTCGGTCAAATCGCTGTCGACCATCATTCACGATACAACGGAAGCTCCCGACTTGAGGGCCGCGGCACTCGTCAAATGGTCGGAACATGCGCCAGCGGACGCCTTTCGTTCTTCCCTGCCCCTGTTACGCGACGCAAATGCCCCCTTGAGGGTTCGCCTGGCGGTCCTGAACAACGCGGCGCGTCAGATTCATTTTTCCGACATTCCTCACGAAGAGACGCATCGCGTCATTGATGAACTTCACGGCGTTCTCACGCAGGATGCGCCCCCTTCCTTGAAGGCTGCCGCCGTGCGCTCCTTGGCCCCGCGGGGCGACGCCGCCGCGAAATCGGTATTGCTCGCCTCCTTGCCACCTGAACAAGGCACGGCCATACCCGCGCCCGAGGCCGTCGCCCTGCTGCGGTTCTTTCCCGACGAGAAGCAGCGCCTCCGCGGCTTCCTTTCCTCGCACGTTGACCAGATCACCGTTGCCGCGATCCACGCCCTGCACGACGATCCGGGCTCGATTGACACTCGCAAGGAGATCGCTCGCGACCGTCAGCGCACTTTCGCGGCTCGTCAGGCCGCCATCCAGTCGCTCGCGCAAGACGCTTCTCCGGATCTCACGGAGTTTCTGACGTCGATCGCGGCGGACGAATCGGAGGAGCTGAAACTTCGGGAAGAAGCGATCGCCTCGGCATCCGTTCGCATTCGCAAGATAGTCAAGCAACTCTCGGACGGCGACAAACAGGCCTGGAAGAGTCGGCTCGAAAAGATCCCGGCGGCCGAGTCCAGCGAACTCGGTAACCTGCGTCGCGACGCAATCCACATCGTCTCCACGAAGCCATAATCCGCCGTTCCAAGCTCGCGTTTTCTAAACAATTTCAAAGCGTAAGGAGCGGATGGATATGAGTCGCGTCACACCCAATTTCTGGGACGTCAAAGCAATTCTTGACTGGTTGACCAACAACCACACTCCCGCGCAATTGCAGACCAAGCACGGGCCTACGTTCAAATGGCACACACGCGACGAGTTGCTCAGCGTGGTTGTCGACCTTAACGATGGCGGTCAAACATTTCCGTTGATCGACAGCAGCCTGATCGGTAATGGGAAGGGGAATCAGACCAACCTGATCATCGCGCTCACCGACGAGAACGGAGTCGCCGGGCACGGACAGATGCCGTTCGGCGGCAATGGCGACGGCCAAATCGCAACATTCCTTCAAATCGAGACCATCATTCGGTGGATCGATGCCGGGTGTCCGGCGTGAGGCGGCGACATATCGTCGGTCCTCTCCGTCTCGAAGAAAGTACATACTTCTAACGGGACGGCCATCGCGATTCTTAGCCTGCACACCCAAGACGAACCGCCATAGTCGGTAGCCGTGTCCGTCAACCTTCGGAGCTAGCCGGGCGTCTCGGTAAATCTCGTCCTACAGCATGGGCATTCGGCCATCGAATCCCCGGTACGACACCTCGATGCGACGAAAGATGGCCGCGAAGGTGCTTATGGCAATTTGACCGACGCGTCTGATCGCTCCTGCCAGCGCGCCCAGGACGAACCGTCTGGGTGCCATTGCCGAGAGCAGAAGGACACTCCCTGCTGAGCTTCGCGAATCGACGTCGCTGTATGCGGTTTCCATCCTCTAACAAAAGCTTTTCAACTTGCCGATACCACCGCTCTTGGTTCACCCGAATGTGCAATCGTTCGAATCCAGCTTCGATGGATTGGAAAGCGTGAGCGGTCAAGAAGGATCGCGATCTGACTTGATGTCGAAGCCAATCAGTCGCCGAAAGTCAGCGCGAATAGGGTGAACCGATCGAATTGAACTGTTGATTGCTACCATTGGTCGTCGCTCCAAGTATGGGATTCACCCCTCCCATACTTAATCGCTCGCGGCGCTTGAAACCCGTCATGCCAGCGCATAAAAAAGGCCCACCTGGGTGGGCCTTACTACCAATCGCAGCGTCGGCTTAGCGGAGCTTGGCCAGAGCGGCGATCGCGATTTGGGCCTTTTCAACTGACCCCAGCTGCTCGAAATGCACGGCCCGCATTCCGAGCGCGTGAGCAGCCCCGACGTGAATCGGATTTTCGGTAACAAACAGGACGGACGTGAACGCCAGATTGAGCGCGAATCGGTCCGTCGCGGCGCGAAAGACCTTCTCATCGGGCTTGAAGACGCCGACGTCGGAGGAAAGCGTGACGCAGCGATCCGTCGGTTCGAAGAAATGACGAATGCCGAGGGCGTCGAGAATTGCGAGATACGACTTACGAATCGCCGGTATATCAGCCGGTGATGCCGGCATATCGAAATCCGATACAAGCCCCATGGCGACCGGCGCACCTTCCGCGTCACGTAGATTTGCGATGGCCTTTAGGGTCTGCATCGCTCCGGGCAGTAAGACGTCGTTGTTCTCCAGCGTATCACCCAGGTCGAAAAGAACGATCTTCATGGGAAATCCTTACGGGTGCCTTATCTGGTAATGAGACGTGATCGTACAAAATCGTAACTACTGAGTGCTATTTAAGTAATGGAAGTGCAGCTAGGTGAGGTGTGCGGCGCGGAAGCAGGAGTAGAGTCGCTGCGGATCGTGTCGCTGGTCATGCAGGGATTGGTATGCTGCCTGATAAAGATCGTCGGCGTCTGCTGGTACGAAGTTCGCCAGGTCGCCCCACTTGGTATGGTTCCAAAGATGTTCGACAGGATTGAGGTCGGGAGCGTAGCCTGGCAGCCATTCGACGCGCAGCCAGGCGGTCGCTTGTTCCCCGAGTAAACGGATGGCTTTGCGATGCACGCCCCAGCGATCGAGCACGACGATCAGCGGTCGCCGCAGTTGCCGGTGCAACTGCCGCAGGAAGTCGCGGACTTCTTCGGCCGTGATGTTGTGGTCGTAAAAGCGGAAGTAGCATCCCAACCGCAATGCCCAAGGCGCCAAACTCAATACGCCCAGCACGCTCCAGCGATCGTGCCTGTTCCACGCCTTGAGCACAGGCGTATCACCGCGCGGAGCCCACGTGCGGCGTCGGAGCGGTTGCAGCATCAAGCCGGTTTCATCGAGAAACACCAAGCTAGCTTTTCGTTCGAGCCTCTTTTTTTAGTCGCGGCCAAGTCTGGCGACGCCATTCCGCAATCGCCGCGTCATTTCGTTCGCGGGCACGCACGGCCGGCTTCTGCGGACTCCAGCCCAACTTGTGCAACAGCGTGCCTACGTAGTCGACGTGATACTCGCCGCCGAACAACCGGCGAATCACATTGCCGACACGAGCGCACGTCCAAAGATCCGTGGCGAAGCCCTGCTTACGAGGACCGACCGCCAATACCCGCAGCAACTTTCGCCGCTCTGCTTCCGACAAGCGGGCCGGGCGCCCGGGAACGGGCTTCGCGGCCAAGGCTTGTTGGCCGTCACACTCGACGCTGTCTCGCCAGCGACACACCGAGGACACGCTGGAACCGACAAGACGGGCGACTTCCGTTACGGACTTCTTTTGACGAAGCAATTCGACCGCCCGCAGTCGCCTTGCTTCGAGCTGTTGGGCCGTGCCATGTGGTCTCATGACATCAAGATACCAAACTCTCTGCACAACTCCATTACTTAGCTAGCAGTCAATAATTGAGATAGTTGTTAAGTGTGCCGGCTGACGAGGGTCAACAGCTTCTGCCGCTCCACGTGCCACCGAAAGCACGACTTAAGGAAAGGCATACGCTTCGGCCAAGGCGACCCTCTGTCAAGCCCTCCGTACGCCATCCGAATGGTCGTCCCAAGGCATATGTGTTGAGACCGACGGCTATTCGCGCAACTTCCGAGGCCGCCGAGATCGTCTGAATAGTTTGATTCGCCGGCAAACGGGACTAGAATCACGGTCCGCGGAGGTTTGTGTGTTATAGAAACGCACTGTCGGGGACGGGATCGCGAAATGTTTGCGTCGCCAATTGACTTAGGACGATAGGAGGCGTCATGCACCAAAATGCGCAACTGCTCGAGCAGCTATACAAAGCACTGAGCGTGCACGAGCATCAGGAGATGTCCAACTGTTATCTCCCGGAGGCCCGATTTACCGACATTGCGTTTCGATTGACGGGTAAACGTGAAATCGCGGCAATGTGGCAACTGGTGTGCGATACGGACATTCGCACGACGGTCCATAGCATCTTCGCGGACGACGATTCTGGTGAAGCCCGCATCTTGGACGTTTACACGTTTCGGGAGACGAAGCGGAAGGTGAGGAATGAGATCATCAGCCGCTTTCAATTTCGCGATGGGTTGATCGAGGAACACCACGACCAGTGTGATCCCCTGGTCTGGGCTCGACAAGCATTGGGTGGCCTCAAGGGAGAGCTGGTTGGACGGATGGGGTTCCTGCGCCGTTGGGCGGCCCGCAAGAAATTGCGGCCCTATCTTGAGTCGTTATGAGCGTATCGTTTTGCGCCTAGGTCGGAACCGTCCGAGAGCCTTCGCCTGCTTCCACGGACACGCCCTCCTGGGCGAATTATGGGTGTCGGCTCGGGAAGCAACTGTTGTCATTCCGACGGCGATTTGGACGGCGCGTCCGTAAGTTGGCAAGTCGCCGTTTCCGCCATCGGTCGTGAACACCTGCGCGTCGAACGAGCCGCCGACCGAGTATCATTCATGCGGGGGCAGCCCCTTCGGAATCTGACCAACAAAGGCAAGCCAGGAGAGGCGTCGAACTGAGCGATGCCTGTGTGTCGCCAAGCAGCTCGTCGCACTTAAAACTTTCCCCGGGCCAGCGCTAGACTGTTCTCGAACTTCGGATAAAATCAACCTCGCGCCTTCACTTGGCCTCGTTCCGAGCCGACGCCTCCTCGGATGGCCGACATTCATCGTCATCGCGGTCGCTCTGGAAGTTGTCCTCTTTTGTCGTCGTGAGGTTTTAAACCGTGATGTCTTCGCTTGTCGAGCTTCTGGCAAAACTCGATCCGCCGGAAGTGCTATTCAAGTTGGACGAAGACGCCTACGACACCGCGAGGCTCTCTGCCGCCTTCGCCAGAGTTCTCAGCGCCAATCCCTGGAAGCGACTTGATGACAACGCTCCGGTCAAAGTGCACTTTGCCATTATCGATCGCGACGACCCGAACGCGTTTGTCGTTGAAGCTGAGGCGCGCGTCTATCTGGTTGTGTTTCATTCTGGCTTGCTCAAGACCCTAATGAACGTCTTCGCCCGCGCCGCACACCATGACGCGATGTTCAGAGAAGTGGAGTCTTCAGGACCGATGGAGCGCCGCCCATTGCTCGAACCTTCGCCTCATGCATCCGGTGATCCGAATCGAATGCTGCTTGCTACGCTCTTGTATCGGCTGGCGCTTGAGTTTCTTTTCTACCACGAACTGCACCACCTGATTCTTGGGCATGCTGGATACGTTTTTAAAAGAACACGCCTCCGAATCTTCGAGTCCGGGAAGGCGGCATTATCGGACCCCTTGGGCCAACGGCCGATGGAGTACGCCGCCGATTTGTGGGCGGCGAAAACCCTCTACGACTCCATCCTGCGCCGGCGGTTCGTCACTCTTACGCCGAAATCGATAAAAGGGCTCGATACATATCACCTTTTGTACGCCGCCGTGATAGCATTCACGACGCTGTTCGCCGCTCTCCAGTATTTTGACCCAGAGGACGTGCCAACTTATCCGACGATGGGAGCTCGTAGCCTGACGTTCATTCACGATTGGACAACGCGAATTGACAGGGACAAGCCCATTTCTCCCGATCTCTGGGGCCATGCTTCGACGGGAGCGCTGCACGCCGTGCGCGTGTCGTTTACTGAGTCCTATGACGCCGTCGGATTAATGGATTTTACAGAGGACGACGCTGCCATTGACCGGGCGTATGACGAAATCACTGAGCTTGCCAAGCAGGCGACTGCGATGTCACAAGCATGGAAGGACTGCGCCGTTCGGACCGAAAGCGTTCGCCAACCGCCATCCGTTTAGTGCAGACCTTTGACCGCACATCTCTCGGTCGAGAATTGTTGCAGTAAGCCTCCGAACCTCAGAGAGCCGTATTTTCTGTCAACGCTCCGATGAGCGACGGCTCGCTTCAGCGGGCTGATAACCCCGGCAATCATTCTACCTATATTTTATTTCCCATTTTTACCGATTTTGGCCTCAGTTTTGGGTGCGAGACACCACGCGGAAGAAAACGGTCTGCCGAGTAACTGTTAAAAACGCCAAACGGGGGTTATCTTCGCCACACGGGTCATTAGCTGAGCCTCCCAGCTGGCAATTAGTAAACACGATTGTCACGTGAACATTCTTCAATTGGGTGAACTGCATGAAGTACTTCGTAACTACCACCACCCTTATGGGAAGAGTAACGGAGTCCGTAACGCCCGGATCGTTGCGCGCCGAAGGGGGCGCTAGTCAAAACTGGTTTTGCCTTGAGACTCTCTCAGCAGACACGTACACAGTTTTCATTTCGAGCGAGACCAACTTTCAGGTTCTAAGCAACCTTGATGGGCTCGATCGTGACCGGGTGCTGACGCCGAGTCATGTCGGCGATGAGGGTGATGAGAGCGCTCCGCCATTCGATCTAGACAAGTTGTCTCACAAGCTATTCAAGTACCTTGCCAAGGAGACGCTAGTTGTCGTCCGCGGCATTTACCAGCGACACGACCCCGCAGGGTTGCCGCAGGGTCGGTTTGACGCGCGCACGGTGTATTTGCTTGATAGCAAGGCCAGTAATTATCTATTCGAGACCGATCACTGGTGGCTCACGCAAATTGATCGCCTTGCCAATGGCTGGCTCGACGTCATGTTCGAAGACCGGCGCGATTATGCAGAGGCGGATTTTGCCGAACTCTATCAAACGCAACTTAATATTCTCGGGCTGCCGACAGATGACGATACGCAAGAGATGGCTACGCTCTCGCGCCTGATTTACGGACTGTCATCGGCGTATTTGCTGACCGGCCAGGAGAGATACCGCGCCGCCGCAGCAGCTGGTGTGAAGTATCAGCGCGACACGTTTCGTTTCTTGGACGGACAAAGAGGTGAAATGTGCATCTGGTCGTCGGCCAAGAAAAAGAGCAGACACAACCGCGTCGCGAAACTTCTCTTTGCCTCGCAAAACCCAGACGACAAGGACCAGATTCCCCTCTACGAGCAGATCTATGCGCTAGCTGGGCTCACTCAGTATTACCGAATCAGCAATGACCCCGAGATTCTGACGGACATTCTGAGAACCGTGCGCGCCTTCAATCGCTATTGGCTGGATACGGGACACGATCTGCCCGAGGGCCATCCGAAGAAGAACGTGCCGAATGGGTATTTCTCTCACATCGACTATGCCACGTTCACTGCGGGGGAACCGTTTCTCGGCAAAAATTGCCTGCGAAAGAATTGGAACTCGATCGGCGACCACTTGCCTGCTTATCTCTTTAATTTGCTTCTGGCGATCGACCCGATTCCCGCTGGACGCGCAAATGACGTGGCGCTCGCTGAAGTGCAACAAATCTGTCGAGACATGATTTTCAACACCACCGATTTGATTCGACGGCACTTCCCCGGCATGCCCACCGATCAGGATTTGGACTCAAGTGAGAAGAAAGATTGGTGGTCGCCGTTCGTCAATGAGCGCTTTTTTGGCGACAAAGACCGAGACTGGAAAGCAGATCATGGTTGGGGATGGCAGAAGAATCGAGCCATCGTTGGCCACAACTTGAAAATTGCTTGGAACCTGTCGCGCGCCGCCAATTACTTCTTATCCGCCGGCGATGCCAGTCATGCTGCCTACCTCATGCAACTTGCTCAGAAACTTGGCGATGATATGGCGATTCATGGTGTTGACCAGCATCGCGGAGGGTGCTTTGACGCCGTTGAAAGACTACCGCAAAACGGCATGCCCTACGAAATCGTCTGGTTGCCAACAAAGGACTTTTGGCAGCAGGAGCAGGCGATTCTCGCGTATCTAATCCTCTTCGGATCGACCAACAGCCCCCGTTATCTGAAGCTCGCTCGACGCATGGAGGCGTTTTGGAATTTGTTTTTTCTTGATCGGGATCACTGGGGGATTTTTTTCCGAGTCATGGAAGACGGCCAACCAGTGATCGAAGGAACTTATGGCGACAAAGGAGGCCACGCCATCTCAGGTTATCACAGCTTTGAGCTGAATTTCTTGGCCCACATTTACAACCGCGTCTTTGTCGACCCTCGCAACGACGAGAACCTCCAGGACGGCAACTTCGCTCTATTCTTCCGGCCTAGCAAGGAACTGCTCCTCGCCAATGGCATGACGACGTTCAATGTTCTGCCCGACTATTTTCCACCTGGCATGGTTGAGCTCGCCGGTGCGGAGATCGGCGGAGTCAGCAAGAAACTTGAAGACGACGAACGCGAAGGTTTTTTCGTTCGATTGAACGAAAGCGACCTAGGGCGCGAGCTGGTCGCCAAGTTCAAGGCCAATCGAGGCGCGCCTAAGAGCGTCAGGGCGCGCGAGGGCGCGGAAATGGAGATTGGCAAGATCATGCGTAAAGGCCCCACACGACTCGGAGCTCGCGGTGGTCGCGGCGGACCCGGGGGAGGGAAGGAGCTTGTCCTCGACGAATTGGATCTTACGGGAGACGAGGACGATGCGGAGGAATCTGTTGAAGTTCACGTCCCCTCTTGGCAGCGAGCTCGATAAGGCGATTGGGGTGGACACTTAATAGGGCCTGCAGCAATCGGCGGCTAACGAGAGGAATACCAATCATGTCGAAACCGCTCGACGGCAAAAAAATCGCAGTACTCTTGGACAATCTTTTTATTCCTGAAGAGATTGCTTCGTATCGCGAGCATTTCGGACGCCTTGGCGCCAAGGTGGAACTCCTCACTCGACGGTGGGGCCAACCCCGACGCGTTTACATCGGCGACGCCGTTAGCGATTTGGAGCCCGAGAAGGATCCAGCGAAACAGAAGGAGCGCTTTCCCAATGTTTCATTCGACAAGGACGGAATTCCTTCCTCCTCAAAACTGGATCATGTGATTGTCGAGAAGGACTTCAACGACGTGTCGCCCAGCGACTACGCAGCCATTCTCGTGGCCGCCAATTATTGCAGCGTCCGCCTGCGATTTTCGGAAGACGGCGAGCCGAGAAACGCGCCGGCCGTGAAGTTTTTCGTTCGTGCGATGGGCAATCCCGCCATCGTCAAAGGCGCGCTGTGCCACGGCTTATGGCTTCTCACGCCGTATCCAGAGACTCTGAAAGATCGCGAGGTCATTTGCCATCAGGTTGTCACGGCTGATGTGCGAAACGCGGGCGGCCTCGTCAAGACCGATCCGATGAACGTCGTGATCGATGGCGACTTGGTGACAGGCTACTCGAAACATGAGGCCACCGACGCCAAGGCGCCGGGCGATACGCCGGTCTATATTCAAGCGGTGGTCGACCAGATGTTGAAGCGAATGGGAGGCGCTGGCGACCCGTCGTGGAAGCCCGCCAGCTCGCCTCCTGTCAAAGGTGCGACGAAGCATAACATTCTCATCGTGTTGTCGGAACGAGGTTACTGGGGAGAAGAACTCATCGGTCCCTTGGATGTGTTCGACGACCGCGGCTACGAATCCACATTTATCACTCCAACGGGCAAGCGTCCCGGCGCCTTGCCGCCGAGCATGGATCCGAGTTACGTCGACCCGCCATTAGGTCGGTCAGTGACGTCGAAGGCGGTCGCTGCGAAGGTGCGCGAAATTGACGACACGGGACCCAACCGCAAGGAGCGATCCAAGCGGCTGGATCAGCCCACGTCCTTGGACTCAGCAATGCCAGAACGCCCATATTGGAGTGCTCCGAACTATCTGCGGCGAATGGAAGCCTACTACCGCGCGCGGCAGGAAGCTTGGAACAACATGGTCGAGCCTTACAGCGCGTTGCTTATTGTCGGCGGGAGCGGCCCGATTGTGGACTTGGTGAACAATCAGCGTCTGCACGATCTGATCATTGGCTTTTACACCCTGGACAAGCCAATCGCCGCTGAATGTTACGGCGTCCCGTGCCTTGCATTCGCTCGGGAAGTTGACACACGTCGTAGCCTCATTTGGGGCAAGCACGTCACCGGCCACTGCATTGAATACGACTACAAAGATGGCACGGGCTTTCTCGGAACAAACTTGAACATGGGCCCTCCTCCCTATCCGCTGGAGTACATCCTGCGCGACGCGACCGGCGAAGCCGCCAATTCTGGAGGCGGATTTCACGGAAACGTGGGGCACGAGTCGTCCGTCATCGTCGACTACCCGTTTATCACCGGCAGATCGACGCCCGACTCTTATCTGACCGGCGAGAAGATCGTGGAAGTCTTGGAGAAAGGATTGCGAAAATTCGGTTTCGGCCCAGCGGTGTATGCTCTCGATTAGCTGCGGCGGCGAACCATCCCCCTCTTGCCAGGAGCATTGATTGCCGTGGCCGCAAAAACCGTCCGCTTTCGATACATCCCGGGCGTTATTCGACCTGCGTTCACCAACGCCCGTCTCACCGGGAGTTGGGATGCAAGTGGCAGGTTTTCGAATCAATGGTCCACCGCGACGATGACGCCCATCATCGCCGAAGACGGTTGCCCGGCATTCGCAGCAACTGTTGACTTTCCTGATGATCAGGTAGGACAGCAGTTTTTTTGGGGCGTAATTCTTGATGCGCCGGTGGGCAGCAACCAGTGGGGAATTACCACCGAAGTAAAACACCGAGCTTCCACGGATCGCGTGCGAAGTTTTACGCTCGAAGGCGGCGCGGGCGTTCAAGAACAAGATTATCTCCTCAGTACAAGTCGTTGGTTGGGCGCGCAGAAGCATCTTCCCAATGTTGGTGGCGCTCCGCGTATGCGATTCTCGGTTTGGGCGCCAAACGCAACCGATGTGAAAGTCGTCATCGGCAAGATTTCGGACAGCGCCGACGCGACCCACGCACCGCTTACGATGCCAATCTCCCTCGACAAAATCGCCGGCGGATATGTCTCCAACAACGGAGACGGCGCGCATCCATCGCTTGGACCGTTCCAAATGTCGAAGGGGCAGGACGGCGTGTGGACAACCGATGTCAACGACGCGCAGCTGGCGAATTACGCCACATTCGACCACGTTCCCTATATGTTCCGCGTCGTGAAAAACAGTGGCGCGACTGCTTTTCGCACGGATCTCTACTCACGCTGTCAGATTGGTTACGGCGGAACCAATCCCAATCTCAATTCAGGCGAATACGTCGGCCTGTTAAAGGACCTGGACGGAGGCGTCAGTTGTTCGGTCGTGATCAATCCAGACACCGTCACCAAATACTTTGAAGAACCGGTATTCCCAGAGTTGGAGTTTGTCTCTGCCGAGGAGTTTTGGGCGGATGAGTTCGTTGATGGCCTGCGCCCTCCGTCGCGCGTTGAGGATCTCATCACTTATGAGCTCCATTTGGGCGCGCTCGGCTTTGGACACCCGGGTTCAGGAACATTGCAAGATGCAATCGACCATCTGGACTACTTGGTAGACCTCGGCGTGACCGCTATTGAACTACTTCCTCTTTCCGAATTTCAAGGAGGTGGCCAAGGATGGGGCTATGCGACGTCTCACCACTTTGCCATCGAATACAGCGGCGGCGGTCGCGACCAGTTCAAACACTTCGTGAAAGCATGCCACCGTCGCGGCTTGGCCGTCATCATCGACGTCGTCTACAATCACTTTGCCCACGACGCCGAGCGAGCCGAGTCGCGTTACGACTCGGATTGGCCCGACTACGACATCTACTTCTGGTACGAAGGCGTTCCGTTCGATTATCCCAGACCAGACGGGGGTTATGTCGAGAATCAATCGACCGCGCCGGCGCCTCGCTACCACGAAGAAATGGTCCGTAAGATGTTCATCAGCAGCGCAGTGGCTCTGATGGAAGAGTTTCACATCGACGGATTCCGCGTCGACCAAACCACCTCAATCCACGCTTATAACCGCTTGCGCGCCGATCAGCGAGTCGAGGTGTCAGCCGCAAATATCTTCGGTGCGAAGCTGCTACGCGAATTTGGCAGAACCCTCCGCTTGATTCGCCCGAGCGTCATTTTGATGGCCGAGGATCATTCCGATTGGGACCAATTGACGAAGCCTGTAGAACAAGGCGGAATGGGCTTCGATGCCCGATGGTACGCTGAGTACTATCACCACCTGATCGGCGACACCAAACGCGGCGCGGACACCTCAAAGCTCATCTACATGGCCGCCCTACTAGGATCGCATGCGCCGTTGGCCGTCGGCAAGTTTGCAACTCAACTGTATAACAGCAAATATCAGAAGGTCGTCTACAACGAGTCCCACGACGAGGCCGGCAACAGTGGCGGAGGGCCATTCTTTGATTCGCATTGGGATCCCTCGGATCAGGGTAAGCAGTACACCTCTCATCGCACAATTGTCGTGGCGTCGAACGCCGCGCCTTTGGTGGGCCCGACGCGCCAGTATGCCGAAGCGCGGTGCCGATTCGCCTACGGCGTGACGGTTCTTTCCGCCGGCACGCCGATGTTTCTCTTTGGCGAAGAGGTCGGTGCCAGAAATCGATTCAAATACAAATACGTGGTTGAAAGCCGAGAGGACTTGCATGGCATGCGCGCCGGCGATGGAGCTCGTCTATTTCATTTCTACGCCGAAATAAACCGGCTGCGACGCAAGTACGCGACTCTTCGCAGTAGAAGCATCGACATCCTAGAAGTAAATGACGCCAACCGCGTGCTGCTATTCCGCCGAACCGACGCCCAAGGCGATTTTCTCGTGGCAGCAAGCGTAAACGACGATTCGTTTGATCACGGCTATCTATTCCGAAGTGGTCTCCTTCCTGATGCCAGTTGGCATGAGATCTTCAATTCCAACGCCACTGAATTCGGCGGTGATAACCTCGGTAACAGCGGCGGCGTCCGGCAGTCCCATAACTCTGAGTTTGAATGCGTACTTCCCCGAAACAGCGTCGTTGTCTTTCAGCGGGTCAGCTAAATACTCGCAGGACAGCTCTAGCGTTCACCTTTTGCACGCGGCGTTGAAATCGACCGGCGCGGAAGGACCTCCCAGTGGACGTCGTCTAATTGAGGGCGCGAGTCGCTCGATTCTTTGGCCGTTGGCGGCTCTTACCAGCTGGCCAAGGTCGAACCGTCCTGAGTGGCGAACGCGAGATGTCCCGAGTGTCTGCGACAGGTGGTCGTTAGCCTGGTTCAGTCACATCGCCGACGTTCAGTTCTGCCTCCGACCGCCGGAAGTGGAGATTTAGGTCTCCGACTCGCTCAAAATGTCACGTCCACCATAACGTGCTCAAGGATGCCCAGCTTACCCCATTCCACACTCGAACTCGTCAAGCTTACGACTTGCGCCGGTAATCGCTCATCAGACTCACTAGTGTTTGTCAGGAGCTGGTAGAATTGCTCGTAGTTAGTTTTCGGATTCCTTTCAAGGGGTTGAACCATGAAACAGTTCGCGGCGCTGGCGCGGGTAAGTAGTCGGGAGCAGGAGCGCGAAGGCTTTTCGCTGGCTGTTCAAGAGGACGGCCTGAAACGGTACGCCGAACAGGCCGGCGGCACGATCGTTCAACTCTTCCGCATTGCCGAAACGGCAAGCAAGACGGATGAGCGCAAAGCGTTCCGGCAGTTGATTGCTTATGCCAAGAAGCATTGCGCTGAACTCGACGGCCTCCTGTTCTACAAAGTCGATCGGGCCGCCAGAAACCTCTACGACTACGTGGAGCTTGAACGACTCGAATCCGAGTACCAGGTCCCCTTCATTTCGGTTTCGCAGCCGACTGAGAACAATCCGGCCGGCCGCATGATGCGGCGAACGCTGGCGAACATGGCCAGTTTTTACACCGAGCAGCAATCTGTGGATGTCCGCGAAGGGCTGGCCCGTCGAGTCCAAGAGGGCTGGTTTGTGGGGCACACGCCCTACGGCTATCGAAACGTCCGCAAGGAGGGCCGTAGCCTGGTCGTAGTCGACGAGGCCCGCGCAAAGGTCGTGCGGCGTGTTTTCCAGCTATTTGCGTACGAACCGCTCACACTGGACGCGTTGGTCAAACGGCTGCACGACGAAGGACTAACCTTCCGCGACGCGTCGCCACGATTCCCGCGTAGCTCGGTGCATGTCATCTTGAGAGACCGGTCCTATATCGGCGAAGTCCGGTTCCGTGGCCAATGGTATCCCGGCAAGCATGAATCTCTCGTCGATCGGACGACCTGGGATCGCGTGCAGGCTATCTTGGGTGGCGCCGTCTACCACGCTCATGAAATGACCTACGCCGGCGAGCTCATGACCTGCGGCCACTGCGGGCATCCGATTACGGGCGAACGAAAAATCAAAAAGACCAAATCTGGCGAGAGGCAATACGTCTATTACCGCTGCGGGCTCTACAACCGCGGAGATCATCCACGAACGCGAGTCACCGAAGGAGAGATCGACCGCCAAGTGTTGTCAATCTTTGGCCGCATGCGGATTGAAAACGATGAGGTCCGCGAGTGGTTCCGGGCAGTGCTGGCTTCGCAAACGCGCGACACGCAGGTCGAGGCACGGGCTCAACGGCTGGAGCTTACGCGGCAAGAATCACTGATCGTCGCTCGACAGGACCGACTCGTGAACATGCGGATCAGCGAAGAGATTGACGAAGCCACGTTCGCCCGTAAGCACACCGAAATGCGCGATCAGTTAGCCAAGATCAAGCTGCAACTCGACGTACTCGATCGCTCTCGCGACGAAACGGGCGAGTTGGCAGTCAAAGTTTTTGAACTTTCGCAAACGCTTCAAGAGCAATGGCTTGCGGCCGATTACTCCGCCAAACGTCGAATCCTTGAAATCGTCTTTTTGAACTGCCGCCTGGATGGCGTAACTCTTGTCCCTGAAATAAGAAAGCCCTTCGACGTTCTCGCCCAAGGGCTCGTTTCTGAAAAAAGTCGGGGCGACAGGATTTGAACCTGCGACCTCTTGACCCCCAGTCAAGCGCGCTAGCCAGGCTGCGCCACGCCCCGGATTGCCTTGTGGACCCTTCCTGCCAGGGCCCGCGGGCTAACGTGGAACGGGCCAGTATCCCACATTTACGGCTCCTGTTCAACTTCATCGCTGTGCGGGCGAAATAGCCCTAATCGCTCGCGCCGAGGGCGGAACTGTACCGCGATTTTCGAGACGATCACCTCAAATCCCCCCTTATCGCCATTCTGCGCGTTTGGGTTGGGGTTGCCGCGTTTTGGGCTGCTTGCTACAAGTCGCCCCTTGGCGCGCCGCGGTCAAAACGCGCGGCAGATTGCTGCGCGGTGACGCAGTGGCCAAGACCAGGGATCTGCGCAAAGAATCTTCCACGAGGAGTGACGCGATGGGCACGCCGGAGTCTGCCAGCAATGGCGGCGACATGCAAACAACCGTGACCGGCAAGCGGCAGAGCGCCGGCCCGCGCGGTTCTTTTGTTGGCGCTGCCGCCGGACAGAGCGCCGCCAGCGATCCAACGGCGCCGATGGGCGAAGGCGCCCGCGCGAAGCAGTCTGCCGCGGCTGGTAAGCATCGCGTTCGCACGTTCTTTCTCAAGCTGGCCACGCTGGCCTGCACGCTGGTGATTCTGCTGTTCGTAGCCGAAGGCGCGACGCGACTTTTCTCGGACATTACACCGCCGCTGCTTTGCAATCACCCAGTGCTGGGCACAACGTACTTGCCGGACTTTGCAGCCGACGTTTACATCCCGGAGTGCGATCAAAAAGTCTTTCTCAGGTTCAATTCGCTGGGCATGCGCGGCGGACCCGTGACGCTTGAAAAGCCTGAGGGCGTGCGCCGGGTGGCCGTGATTGGCGATTCGTTCATTGCGGCTGTCGCCACCGACGAAGACAAAACGATCGTGCGACTGGTTGAAGAACAGCTCAACAAATCCGATCCAAGCACGCGCTGGGAAGTCATCAACTTCGGCATCTCGGCGTCGAGCACCGGCCAGGAACTGGTGCTGTACCGTGAGTTGGTCCGCAAATACAAGCCGGACGTTGTCGTCTGCGCGTATTGCGTGATGAACGACCTCGGTGACAACTGCCGGCGGTTGACCAGCTCTCGCGCGAGAATTTACTTCGACGTCAACGAATCCGGCGAGCTTGTGCAGCAACAGCTCTCGGCCAAGCGGGCCACGCTCAACGCCTGGCTCAATCGCAACAGCCGGTTTTATGTCTGGCAGCGGCACGCCACACAGAAGGCGATCAACTCGCTCAGGCACGGCGCGCATTCGTCGAAGGTCGGTGGCTGGTTGGATCTCGGCCCGGCCGATCCCGGTGGCCAGGGTATCTATAACACTTCGCCTGATGGCGATCTGGCCTACGCCTGGCAGGTATCCGAGAAGCTGATCGAAACGATGCACAATGAAGTGCGCGCCGATGGCTCGGAGTTCCTGCTGGTTGCGCTGCCAACCGGTCTGCAGGTGTGCGACGATCTCTTCTTTCCGGACGCCGAGGCAGGGACAGTCGATCGCTACTATCCGGACCAGCGATTGAGCGAGATCTGCGGACGCATTGGCGCGCCGATCTTGCTGCTGACCGATCGCTTTCGCGAAGCTTCGCCACATCACAGCAGCGAGCATGAAGCCGAATGGCTGCACTACGACGGCGTTGGACATTTCAACGACCGCGGTAACGCCGTCGCGGCTGACGCTATCACCGAGGCCCTGCGGCTCCGCTACGCACGGTCCGCCATGCGCGATCAATTGTTGCTAGAGCGCTAAGCATCACCTGAATGCTTATTGATACCGAGGCGGTGAATGGGCCGGACCGCAGGCCCTTCGCGTCCGCGTTTCCGGGGCTTCCGCTGGTCGCCCCTCGCCCATTTACCACCTAGGACTCAATAATACACGAACGTCCTTGGGCGGCCCCTGCCAAAGTGGCCCAAAGGTTGGCGGGGGCGTATGATAGGTTTCGAGGCGCTGGGGGGTTCCTGCGGCGCCTCGTCCTTTCCCCGCACATCGCGCCTTGTTCAAGGACGCCCTCGCGATGAATACTTCGAAAGCACCGCACGAAACGCCACCAGGCAAACGGCCTCTTGCAGTAAGTCGCCTCAAGCGATCTGACCGGGCCTGGTACCGCTTCGGCCTTGTTACCTGGATCGCGATGTTGCTCGTTGGCGCAACAATCGCTTTCTGCCATTGGCTAGGTCCAATCGAGCCCAATGACGAATACCTGTGGAATGCGCCCCCCGCGAACACGGTTGGAACTGACTACATCGGCTGGCCGTTTCTCGAACTAAGATTGCACAGATCGTTGGTCAGCCCAGGCGTTTTCAGCACGGCGCTTGAGCCCAACCCGATCGGCGTCGTTGCCAACCTAGTGATTGCCGCGTTGTTGCTCGTCTGGGTCACGTTGGTGATCGAGCGAATGGATCGCAACCTGGGGCACTCTTCCGGCCCACAGGTCGTGGCCGTGGGCGCGATCCTGGCGGCGACGGTGGTAATGGCGCGATATCGAGAATTGATTTGGGATTTCGTTTCGCCACGCTTGCCAGCGGGATTATCTGTGGTCTTCGAAACGGCCGTTGACTCGCGGCCCGGTTGGGTGCATATCGTTTACTTTGCGATGTCGATTGCGCTGCTGAACGCCGCGGCCGTGTTGGCGTGGTATTTGGGTGTGGCGCTATTGACGCTCGTTCGCCCCGGCCGCATGGCCGCCAAGGCCGAGTAGCATGAACAGCATAAACAAACCCAAAAACTTCCTGCGCAGCGTTAGCCTGACCACGTGGGTGGCCGTGGCGGCGATGACCGTGGCGATGGTCTACACGCAAAGTGGCGCAGGACTTCATTGGTGGAAAACGCCTAACCACTCGACGTACGAGATTGAGAATTTCGGGTTCCCTTTCATCGGCATCATGCAGAATTGGATGACCGAATTGATGGCCGATGATGGCATTCCGCGCGTTGAGCTTTGGGATTGGTATCCCTGGTCCTTGGCCATCGATACGCCGCTCTTCGTGGTGATGATCGTATCGACCGGAGTCGTCGTCGAGCGGTTGATGCGCAGTCGTGGCCAGGCGTCACTAGCCGGAATGCTTGCGCTGACGGCAACGGTCGCGGCGCTCGTGGCGATCTGGCTCGACGCCCGCGCGATTCTGGCCCTGCTGCGGTCTGGCCCCGCGTACAAAATGCAATTCAATGATCGCGTCTATCAGGATATGCCGAAGTGGCTGCTGGTTGCGTGGACGCTGGGCATCGTTTGCGCGATCGATACTGCGGTATTGCTGGGCTGGAAGCTTGTAGCCCGCATGACTGGATTGGGTGGGAAGAAAGACTCGGTGGATGCTCCGCCGGAAGCGAGAGACGCTTGAGGCGCGACAAACGCTGAAGAGCGAAGAGCACAGCTGGGCGAGTCAGCAGTGGCGCCCAGGCGCCGGCCAGCAGATGCTCTGCGATGTCGCGATGGCTCAATCGCCCGACTTGGACTTCGAGCCGCCCTTGTCACCGCCGCCCGACGATCCTTTGCTGTCGCCGGATGATTTCTCGGACTTCGATTCGCTCTTCGGAGCGTCAGCGCTGGCGGTCTTTTTGTACGCGTCGCTACGGTAGTCAGTCTTATAAAAGCCCGAGCCCTTGAAGACGATGGCCGCGCCGGCGCCGAACAAGCGGCGCAGCTTCATCTTTTTGCACTGCGGACACTTCTTCTGCGCATCTTCCTTGATCGACTGAAATAGCTCGAACGTGTGGCCGCAACCGTCGCAGACGTAGTCGTACGTGGGCATATCAGTTCTCAACAGGCAATTGTTCAGAAGATCTTTGTAGGGAAGCGCGATCTCAACCTTCGGGAGCGGCCGAGACGATGACCTGCGACGGACGCACGACGCGTTCGTGTAGCTGGAAGCCGTCGCGGACCACCATCATGACCGAGCCTGGCGGGTACTTCGGGTCGGCCATTTGCGAGATGGCCTCGTGCAGATGCGGATCGAACGGTTTGCCGAGCGATTCGATCTTCGTGCAATGATGCTGCGCGAGGACATTGTCGAGCTGTTGCTTGACGAGCTTAAAGCCTTCGAGGAGTCCGCTACCGTCTGGCGTTTTGGACGCAGCGTCGATGGCGCGCTGCATGTTGTCGAGCACCGGCAACAGGTCTGTCAGCAGACTCAGGTCGGCAAAGCGGCGCTCGTCTTCTAGTTCCTTGCGAGCGCGCTTGCGGTAGTTCTCCCAGTCGGCGTGCAGCCGCAGGGCGCGTTCTTTGGCTTCGTCCAACTGCGACCGCAATTCGGCGGCCTCGTTGGAAATCATTTCGTCGCTAGCTTCGTCCATTGGGCTCGCCGGATCGGCCAGTGGGTCGACCGGCCCCTTTTCATCGTGTTTGGTCATGTTTGAGATTCTCCGCCGACAAAGCTGATTCGCTTCGCCTTCAGGACAACTGGCTCGAACTGAGTTCGAGCACAGGAAACTCTAAAACTATAGCCTTGAATTCAATTGCTTTGCTTTACTTGCTACCCTTCCGTCGGGCTGGTTTCGTCCGGCAGGAAGTACTCTTTCAGTTTCTCGAGAAAACTTTTGTGTTGCGGCGTGACATTTTTGTGGTCTTCTTCCGCCAACTCTCGCAGCAGTTGTTCTTGTCGTGGCGAAAGGCTCTGTGGGACCTCGACTTTGACCTCGACGAGCAAATCTCCTTTGCCGCGGCGATGCGGATCCGGCATGCCGCGTCCACGCAACCGGAACATGCTGCCCGGCGCCGTGCCGGCCGGCACATCCAACTCTTCGCGGCCATCGATCGTGGGGACTTCAATCGTCGCCCCGAGCGCCGCCTGCGAGAACGTGATTGGCACGGTGCAAATTAAATGCTGTCCCTCGCGCTTGAATAACGAATGTTCCTTGACGTGTAAGAAACAATAACAGTCACCGCGTGGGCCGCCTTCCGGGCTGGGGTCTCCTTCGCCAGTCAGCCGCAAACGGACGTCGTTGTCGACACCGGCCGGCACGCTAACTTCGCGTTCGACTTCGGCCCGCACATAGCCTGCGCCGCGACAACCCTGGCACGGGTTCTTAACGACGCTGCCGACCCCCTGGCATTGCGGGCAAGTGGTCTGCATCCGAAAGATACCGCTCGACTGCATTACCTGCCCACGACCGCCGCAGTACTGGCAGCTTTCGCGCTTCGTCCCCTTCTTCGCTCCCGATCCACCACAGTCGGAGCATTCTTCATGCCGTTCGAAGTGGACCGTTTTTGTCACTCCACGTGCTGCTTCGATCAGGTCGAGCGTGAGGTCGCAGCGAACGTCTCCCCCTTTGCGGGTTCGTCGGCCGCCGCGCTGCCCACCCCGTCCGAAGATATCGCCGAAGGCGCCGTCTCCGAAGATTCCGCCGAATGCCTCGAAGATGTCGTTGAGGTCACTGAAGTGGGGCGCGCCACCACCGGGGCCATCGACGCCGGCATGGCCGAAGCGGTCGTAGCGCGACCGCTTGTCCTGATCGCTCAGGACCTCGAACGCCTCGGCTGCCTCTTTGAAGAGCTTGATAGCGTCCTGGTCGCCCGGGTTTTTGTCGGGGTGATACTTGATCGCCAGCTTACGATACGCGGAGGCAATCTCATTGCCCGACGCGGTCTTCGTAACCTGCAGCACTTCGTAATAGTCACGCTTCGTGGCCATAGTACTCATGGCATGTCGCCGAATGATAGAACGACAGCAAAACGGGCCACCGGCGTCAATCGCAGGTGGCCCGTGGTGTGGTTTCTCAATACGCCAAGAGCCGGCGAGGGACGTTTAGCGAACGCTTCCCTCAACGCGGTTCTTGCCCTTGTCATCCTTGTCGAGATTAGTAACCAGCGCCTCGGTCGTCAACATCAGAGCTGCAATGCTGGCGGCGTTCGAGAGCGCACTGCGGACGACCTTCAACGGGTCGATCACGCCGGCCTTGAACATGTCGACATACTCGCCCTTGTTGGCGTCATAGCCGATGTTCGTGCCTTTTTGGCTGACTTCGTCCACGACGACCGAACCGTCGATGCCGCAGTTGTCAACGATCTGACGCATCGGCCAGGCGAGCGAGTTCAGCACAATGTCGATGCCGATCTTCTCGTCACCACGAGCCGAGCCGCGGACCTTCTCGACTGCGTCACGGCAACGCAACAGCGCCACGCCACCGCCGGGGAGAATGCCTTCTTCGACGGCTGCGCGGGTTGCGTGCAGCGCGTCTTCGACGCGGGCCTTCTTCTGCTTCATGTCGGCTTCGCTACTGGCGCCGACCGAAACAATCGCCACGCCGCCGGTCATCTTGGCCAATCGCTCCTGGAACTTCTCGCGATCGTACTCGCTCTCGGTCCCTTCGATCTGGTTGCGGATCTGTTGGATCCGAGCCTTGATCTCTTCGGGCTTGCCGCCACCTTGCACGATGGTGGTGTTGTTCTTATCGACGGTGATCTGCTTGGCGCGACCGAGGTGCTCGAGGCCGAGGCTCTCGAGCTTCAGACCCAGTTCTTCGCTGATCAGCACGCCACCGGTCAGCACGGCCAGGTCGCCCAGCATCGCCTTGCGACGGTCGCCGAAGCCTGGCGCCTTGACGGCGCAGATGTTGAGCACGCCGCGGAGCTTGTTGACGACGAGCGTGGTCAACGCTTCGCCTTCCACGTCTTCGGCGATGATCAGCAGCGGCTTGCCGGTCTGGCTGGTCTTTTCCAGCAGCGGGATCAGCTCGCGCAGGTTGCCGATTTTCTTTTCGTGAATCAGGATCAGTGCGTTATCCAGCACGCACTCCATCTCAGCCGGCTTGTTGATGAAGTAAGGCGAGATGAAACCCTTGTCGAACTGCATCCCCTCGACGAGCTCGAGCGTAGTCTCGGTTCCCTTACCTTCTTCGACGGTGATGACGCCGTCTTTGCCGACCTTTTCCATCGCGTTGGCGAGTAAGTCACCGATTTCGCGATCGTTGTTGGCGCTGATCGAACCAACCTGGGCGATCTCTTCCTTGCTCGAGACTGGCTTGGCCAGGGTCTTGAGGTGTTCGATCGCCGCTTCAACGGCCTTATCAATCCCGCGGCGGACCGCCATGGGGTTGCTGCCGGCAGCAACGTTGCGCGTGCCTTCCTTGAAGATTGCGCGGGCCAGCACAGTGGCCGTGGTCGTGCCGTCGCCGGCGATGTCCGAGGTCTTCGAAGCGACTTCGTTCACGAGCTTGGCGCCCATGTTCTCGAAGTGGTCTTCCAGCTCGACCTCTTTGCTAACCGTGACGCCGTCCTTGGTGACCGTGGGGCCGCCGAAGGACTTGTTGATGATCACATTCCGGCCGGTCGGACCCATGGTGACCGCGACCGCGTTGGCCAGCTTCTCGACGCCCTTGAGCATCTTGGCGCGAGCCTGGTCTTCGAAGAGCAATTGCTTAGGCACGTTACAGGTTCCTTCACGAATGAGTGATGTATGAGTTGGAGATCACGCCGCCGCGAACGTTCGGTTTCGCACGTCCGCAGGCAGCGACTCTCCTTAGCTGACGACCTTGGCCAGGATGTCGGTCTCGCGGAGAATCTTCACGTCGCGGCCATCGAGTTCGATCTCGGTGCCCGAGTACTTGCCGTAGATGACCTCGTCGCCGACGCCGACCGAGAGCGCGCCGCGTTGTCCGCTATCGAGCAGCTTGCCGGGGCCGACGGAGACGACCTTGCCACGTTGGGGCTTCTCCTTGGCGGTGTCTGGCAGCACGATGCCGCCGGCGGTGGTCTCTTCCGCCTGGCGCGGCTCGACGACGACACGATCATCTAGCGGACGAAGCTTGGCGTTCTTCATGACGTGTAATTCCTTCTCTACAAAAATTGTCGTTGGTTTGATGAATTGATTGATCGAACTGGGATCGAAAACATTTGGAACGAACCGGGTCAGACAGGCACGCCGGCTGGGATTACATTCCCATGCCGCCCATGCCCATTCCTCCCATGTCCATGCCACCCATTCCGCCCATGCCGCCGCCCATGCCACCCATCCCGTGATCGTGGGCGTGATGATCATCGCCCCCGTCGTCTTCCTTCGGGATCTCGGTGATCAAGGACTCGGTGGTGAGCAATAGCGACGCGACGCTGGCTGCGTTTTGCAGCGCGGTCCGCACGACCTTGGCCGGATCAATGATGCCGGCGGCGACCAGGTCGCAGTACTGGCCCTTGTCGGCGTCGTAGCCGTCGTTCTTGCCCTTCTGCTGACGCACGCGGTTGACCACGACGGCGCCGTCGATGCCAGCGTTGTTGGCAATCGCGCGGAGCGGATAGTCAAGCACGTTGCGAATGATGCGGGCACCGAGGGCCTCGTCCCCCTTCACGTCCAACTTGTCGAGGGCCTTTTCGCTGCGGATCAACGCGATGCCACCGCCGGGAACGATGCCTTCTTCCAGCGCGGCTTGCGTAGCGGCCTTGGCGTCTTCGATCAGCGCTTTGCGCTCCTTCATCTCGGTCTCGGTCGCCGCTCCAACGTGAATTTGCGCTACGCCACCGGCCAGCTTGGCCAAGCGCTCTTGCAGCTTCTCACGGTCGTAGTCGCTGTCGGTGACCTCGATCTCGCGGCGAATCTGCTCGGCGCGACCTTCGATTTCGTCCTTCTTGCCGGCGCCACTGACGATCGTGGTGTTCTCGGCGTCAATGATCACCTTCTTGGCGCGACCCAGGTCGCTGAGCTTGACCGAATCAAGCTGGATGCCCAGGTCTTTGAAGATGGCGGTGCCAGCGGTCAGCACGGCGATGTCGCCGAGCATCGCCTTGCGACGATCGCCGTAACCGGGCGCCTTGATGGCAACGACGCTCAAGATGCCGCGCATCTTGTTGACGACCAGAGTCGCCAAGGCTTCGCCTTCAACGTCCTCGGCCAGAATCACCAGCGGCTTACCAGACTTGCTGATCGCTTCGAGCAGCGGCACCAGATTCTTGGCGTTCGAGATCTTTTCTTCGTAGATCAGGATGTACGGATTGTCGAGCTCGACGATCTGCTTATCCTGGTTGGTGACGAAGTGCGGCGACAGATAGCCGCGATCAAACTGCATGCCTTCGACCACTTCGACGGTCGTTTCCGACTGACGGCCTTCTTCGACGGTGATGACGCCGTCTTTGCCGACCTTGAGGAAGGCGTCGGCCAATACGTCGCCGATGCTCGGGTCATTATTGCCGGCGATCGTGGCGACCTGCTTGATTTCGGTCTTGTTCTTTTCGTTGATCGGCGTGGCCAGCTTGCGGACCGCTTCAATCACGGCGTCCGTTGCTTTGCCGATGCCGCGCGAGAGGGCCATCGGATCAGCGCCGGCGGCGATCATCTTCAGGCCTTCGCGGAAGATCGCTTCGGCTAGAACGGTGGCCGTGGTGGTGCCGTCGCCAGCGATGTCGTTGGTCTTGCTGGCAGCTTCTTTGACGAGCTGGGCGCCGAGGTTTTCGTACGGGTCGTCGAGCTCAATGTCCTCAGCGACAGTGACGCCGTCCTTGGTGATCTTGGGAGAACCCCAACCTTTGTCGAGCACCGCGTTGCGACCGCGGGGGCCCAGGGTGCTGATGACCGCGCGGGCCAACTTCGAAACGCCGGCCAGCAACGGTTGCCGTGCCTCATCATCAAAGACCATCTGTTTTGCCACAGCCGGATTCCTCCTGTTAGGCGAGAAAATCAAAGCACGCCCGTGGGGCGCGCGGTGGATTCAAAGTGTTTTGGGTATGATTCCGTCGGGCCCAGTGGGCCGGGCGTCACTGCGACCGCTCCAGGGGTCGGTGTAGACCGCGAGCAGCTTTTGGCAGTTAAAACGCCGTGCGTCCACTGAAAGCAAGCCGTGTGCCGGACGTCAGAGATTGCGACCTAAAGCATTGCGGTCAAGCAGCTTGCGGACTATGACGACCAAAGCCCGTGTAGACCCGGGTTGGTGTTGCTTGCGGGCAGTGCCAATATGGCAGTGACCAACGCCTCGACGACCTGGCGCCGGAAACCGTGCATGGACTGTCGCGAGCGCCTGCAGGCCCGACTTATTTTGACGCGAGTTTCGCGTTCGAGGCCTTGAGCAAATCCGCCATCTGCACGGCCAGTGCGTGGAATTCCGTCGGGTTCGTGGGGGCATGCGCCAGGCGGACGTTCTCGTCGCTGCGCGGCGAATTGGGGTCGACCGGCATGCAAACCTGGTGGGTCCGAATGTTGTGGACGCCGTAGAGGACCTCGATCTCCCACTTGGCGTTGCGCTCGACTTCCTGCCGCAGATCGAACGCCGATTGGGCGGCATTGATACAGACGGCGATCTCGATGAGCGCCTCTCGATAGCCCGGCAGGTCGTGCGCCCCGGGACCCCACGATGCCTTTAGGCCGTTGGCCGACTCGCGGACCGCTACGAAGATTCGTTGAATCAACGACCGCAACATGGGCGAGAGCGAACGAGACCAGAATTTGGTTGGCTTCAAGTAGGCGTCGACGGCGGCGGTCACGGCGCCGCAACCGCTGTGGCCTAGCATGACCACCACTCGAACGCTGTCGCTCAGCGCGTTGAGCGCAAAATCGACGCTCCCCATGCAGACGTCGCCCAGCACGTTGCCGGCCACACGAATGACGAACAAGTCGTTAAATCCCTGGCCAAAGAGCATCTCGGTGGGCACGCGCGCGTCGGAGCAACCAACCACGACGGCAAATGGCGCCTGCTTCGGCATTTCGCCATGCGTGCGGGGCATGCCGACTTCCAACCCGTTGCAAGCGACAACATAGCGAGGCTCCCCTTCGCTGAATGTTCCAGTTCGGCAACTCTCCATCCAGCGCGAGAAGAGACGGTTGCCGTCTTCCAGAATGCGGCGCGCGTTGTCCGCGTCAGTCGGCACCGGCTTCGCCGACGGATTCCTGGGATCGAAGCGGTAGATGTAGTCGATCGTCTTCATTGGTTCCAATCCTATCGCTTCGCCCAGAGGCAGCTAGCGCCAAAAATTTGCCCGAGAGCCGCACGCCCAGCCGTTGAGGTAATCATGCCCCACCGAAGGCAGTCGGTCCAGTGAAACCTGCGCGCCGGAGAAGTAAACGACGTCGATAGCGCTGCGCAAGTGCGTTACGGTTGGTCGGCGTCGTCGGCGTTGGGCACCGCGGTGTCCGCGACTCGCTCCTGCGGCACTGCCGGGAGTCCGTGCCGACGCTCGGCGACAAGCTCTGTGGCAATTATATACCGCGAGGCCACACCAGGCTGCGGATAGAGACCGCCGCCGATGATCAAAGCGCTGAGCACCAGCACCGCGATCACTTCCGGTGGCCGGCTTCCCAGGTCGATCGAGGAAACGTGATGAGTCCCGGTGAACACGCGAAAATAGGCATGCAACACGGCCAGGCCGTTTAGCGCTGCGGTGATCACGAGCGCGATTCCAATCAACGGACCGGCCTGCATGGCGCCTTCGACGAGCAGCTCAGCGCCGATGAAGCCGATCGTGCCCGGAAAGCCGATGCTGGCCAGCCCCGTGATCAAGAACAATGCGCCCAGCCTCGGCGTGTGGGCAAACAGTCCATGGAACTTATCGAGCGACAATCGACCGGTGCGGGTTTCGATCGCGCGCAGCGTCAGGCCGAAGCCGGCCATCGACAGTCCCACCGACAACCAGGCACAGAGGGCCCCGGTGACGCCGATCCTGGTGGCCATCTCCAGGCCGACAAACACCAGCGACGAATGACTCAAGAACAAGTAGCAGAAGAACCGCCGCGCGTCGCGCTGCACGAGCGCCATGCCCGAGGCGTACAGCGCAGTGCCAAGCGAGAGGACCAGCGCGCTGTGCAACATGACGTCCGACGCGATCGGCAGCACCAATCGCAGGGCTCCGTAGGCGCCCACCATCGGCGTAATAAACAACAGCGCCGTCCCGAACGTCGCGTGCTCGAACAAATCGGTCATCCAGCAATGCAACGGAAAGATCCCGCTGCGCAGCAGCAGCGCGGCCAGCAGCAGGCCGACGCCGATCGCTGGGTTATGACCATCGGAACGGTCCGCCATCGATAGCATTGCCTGTCCAGCGACTAACAGCCCGATAAACAAGACCATGTGGACCGTATAGACGCGCAAGGGCCGGCGCTGCATCCACAGTTCGTGCCAGGGAGGAACCACGCTCGCCGCCAGCAGAGCGACCAGGATCCATGGTTGCGTGCTGCTAAAGGTGGCCAGCAAAAGCGCCTCGGAGATCAGCACCGACGAAAACGATATCAGTCGTAGCTTGACACCCAGCGTCGCCATCACGACCAATAGGTACAGCAGCGACCCGAGGGCCAACAGCGGAGCACTCAGCGCATCGGCCGAGAATGGCGTGCTGGTTGTAATGGTCCAAACAGCGTGCTCCGGGTCGGCCGGATTCTCCAGAAAGAACCACGCGCAAAGTGAGCAAACGAAAGTAGCGCCGCAGACGATCAAACTCTGCTTGCGACCCAGCTCCGGATCGCGCACAAAGCGAACCCAAATCGCTCCGGCGAGCGGAATCAGCACCGCTAGCGCCGCCCAGGGAATGGACGCCGGCGTCATAGCAGTTCCTCGAAGGGCTGCGTGGCCGTCGGCATTCGGTCCGATTCGCGAGATTGGGCGCCTGCGAGCAGGTCAGTCCATTTCCCTTCGATCGTGTCGAACCAACGAAAGGCGCGCACGAACGGACGGACGAAAAACCGATCCATCAGCGAATCCAGAAAGCCGCGCTCCAGCGATAATCGGTAGAGCTTCAATCGCCACGCATCGGAAAGCCAGCCATCGAGAAACGGGCGATCCGTCGGCAGGCGAGCGCCGATCGCGTTTTCCAGCGTGCGGTAATCCTGCAATAGCGTGGGAGCGCGAACCAACTGCAACGTTCGCATGCAGGCGTGGCCGATGATGTGGATCAACGCGATATAGCGGAGCCCAAACCCAATCTCGGCCGTGATCAGCCCAACCTGGACAAGCGAGGCAAACGCCAGCGCGCTCTTGACGTCTGTCTGCACCCGAGCCGCCAGCGCCGCGAACACCGCCGACGACAAACCGAGCGCCACCACCGCCGCGCTTAGCCAGATGCTGGCGCTGAGCAGCGGACTAACGCGCAACAGTAGAAAGCAGCCCAAGTGAACCGAGAGCGCGCCGTAGAAGACGGCGCTCGAAGGAGTCGGCCCTTCCATCGCCCGCGGCAGCCAACCGCTAAACGGAATCAATGCCGACTTGCCGGCGGCCGCCACCAATAGCAGCAGGCCGACAATCAATGCGTCGGTCGACGAAAGCGCGCATTCGGCGTCAGGCCAGGCGCCGGCGCCTACCATCCCGTCAAAGTCTCCTTCGCCGTGCAGATGATGCAGCACCACGGCCGCGATCAGAAATGCGGCGTCGGCGATCCGGTAAACCGACCAGACTCGCTGACCGTTCAGGACAGGTGACGGGCGTTCCTGAAAAAAAGCGACCAACAGCGCCGACGAAAGACCAACTAATTCCCAGCCGATGAACAGGGTTTCAATCGTCCCGGCCAGTGAGGCGACGATCATGCCTACCAGAAACATCGCATAGAGCAGGAAGAACCGCCGAAAGCCCGGCTCGCGATGGAGATAGTGATTGGCAAAGGCGCCGATGGTGCCAACCAATACAAACGACAAGATGGCGAAGGGGACCGAGAGCCGGTCGAACATGAAGTCGAGATGAAAATGGAAATGCTCTGGCGCAATGACGACGAAGTTGCCCCCTTCGAGCGAGACGTTTCTTCGTCCGGTGAAGAGCATCAGCGCCAGCACGATCAGCGCCGACAGCAGGCCGACAAAAACCGTGGCCTGCGTCCAACGCGCAGTCGTCCGCTCGCTCAGCGGCCAATTGACCAGCATGGTCACGCCCATCAGGCTGAACAAGAAGACCGGCGCCAGGATCGTGCAGACGCCCAGGACATTGAACAACGCGTCGACGTTCATGAACTCTTCCCGCCGGGCGTTGCTTCGGCGTCGGCAATCACCGCCGCAAAGCCCAGATGATCTCGCCAGCCACGGTACCAGTCCATGGATGATTTCACGACCGGCAGATTGCTCGACTCGGGCGCGTATTGCTCGAAGCCGCCGTGACGATAGAGATGGACGCCGGCGCCATCCGCGTCGAGCGTGGCCAGTTGCACCCACTGGTTCTTGACCAACTGCAACAATGCCGGATTGCGATCCAGGATCTTGATAATCGCCTCGGGCGTTGTCTCGATCACGAACAGAATCCGCACCGGTTCGTGGATCTCGGTCATTTGAACCGGCAGGCCGGGACGCAGGTCACTGGCGGCGCCATCCATCACACCTAGTAGAGACGTGATGTTGTGGGGCAGCTTCGATCCACAACCATAACCCACCGGATCGACGTAGCAGAAGTAATACTCAAGGTTGATACCAGCACAGACCGGGATCACTGCCTGCAGTATCCGTTCGAGAACTTTCGACTCTTCATCGTCCTTCGTCGGATCGTAGGACGTGAGAAATGTGCGGCGATCCAGAAACAGGCCTCGCGTGCGCAGGCGACGGCCGACGAAGCAAATTGCATTCGTGGCGTGGCCGCACTCTGGGCGAGCTTGCGACAAATCGGCAGCACGCCCCTGCACGTGCCGTAGGGCGCCATCAGGCGTTAGCGACAATTCCGCCGAAACAAACCGTCGGCAGCGTTCGTGGGCGTTACGCTTGCGGGCTTCGTTGATCGAGAGTACCGCCGTCTCGAAATCATCGCGGTGCGACGATGGTAGTCGATCCAAATCATAGTAGACGACACTGTCATCGCAGGTATTGTGAGAGCCTCCGATCACGACCGTCTCGCGCGGAATCAACAATCCGCGCTGAAACAATCGTTCGCGGACGCGAGGATCGTTCATCATGGCGGCCAGCGCGCGGGCGTTCGGCCCGCCGCGTCCGCCACCGCAAGCGCCGCAGTCGTAGGCCGAAGCATGCGGATTGTTGAGGCTTGACGAGCCATGCCCGAGAATGAACAGCACCCGGGCGAACTTCGCCGACAGTCCGATGTCACCTAGCACGCCCTGGACGATGTCGACCATTTCTTCGACGGAATAACCCAGTTGGCCCAGCGCCGCGCCAGGCGTCGGCTCGTGTCGCTCGAGCAACTGCCTTGTCATTGGCGGCGGCTGGACGATGCTGACGAAGAGGTCGCGAATGCGGGCTGTCAATCGAGGAAACAACACCCGCGCTACCAGCGGAATACTGGCCAGCGCGCCAAAGATCGCCGTCACGGCGCCGCGCACTGTGGAGCGACTGCCGGTGTGAATCCAATGCCCTGTCCGGCCGAGCGCTCGGCGCGTTTCGGCCCGGCGACGATTCGATCCTTCGAACGAGTAGACCACCTCTTCCTGCACGTAGTGCTTGGGCTTCACCACGATGGGACAAAGGGGCACATATTGGGCGTCGGCCGCGCCGCGATAGTACATCGCCACGCCGAAGAACCCTGCCACGCCAAAGGTCTCGCAGCGCGGAGCGACTTCTTCCAAGTGGCGACGGAACGATTCTTCGCGCTCGTCAAGGCACGTCACGACCTGAAAATACGGCCGGTCAACGATCGGTTTATTGTTGGCCGTGTGCGCAATCAACGCGTCGAGCGCTCGGGTGCGATAGCGGCGCTCGAACGCCAAGTGATAGATGCGCCGCCGCTGCGGACTGGCGAACGTTTCGATTTCTTCGACCAGCGTCGACCATTCGCTCTTCGATTGACCGTGTAGCGCCGCGGGCTTCCAGCCGAGGAGCTGCGCCAATTGAAATACCATGAACGCGCGCTGTTCGACACTTACCCGTGGATTGCTTGCCAGCTTATCTTGCAGCCGGCCGTGCAATTCATTCAGGGGGCCAGTGTCTCCCAGCACGTCGCGAACCGTGTAGGCGAGCGCCAATCGTTCAAGGATCAAACGGACCGCGACGTATTCCATCAGCGATCCGCTCGGCGCTGGGTAGACTGCCCACTCGGTATTGGTTTCTAACTGCCAGATCATGCCGGCCCAGCCCGGCAGGGCCAGCAACGTTTGCGAGATGTATTCCTCGCGCTGGGATTGGGATACTCCGAGCGCGGTCAGGCACTCGTCGATCACATCCAGAGGCTCCAAGCCCGCCCGCTCAATGCGTCGCAGTTCGGCCGGCAGCCCACGCAGCCAACTATCGACTGGATGGCTACCTCGATACATACGATAGAACGAACGCCACAACCCTTTTTCGCCGTCGGGTAGCCGCCAACTGGCCATCCCCTGGTCGAGAAACGCGGCGCAAAACCGAATCAGCACCTCATTCAACAGCCGGTCCGTGTCTTTGCCGGTCACATTCAGCAGCAACGACCTGGGGCGAATCGGGTGCGCCGGCGCCGGAGCGAACCGCCTAACGCCATGCACGCCGGCGCGGCAGGTGTGCCACAACAAGCTGAGCGTAAACGCCTCCCAGTTGGCCGCGCTCCATTGCTCGATCTTGGCGGCGTCGAAGCGGCGAAAGAGCGCCTTGACCGCGCCGCGCATACCGGGATCGTTCGCAGCTTCGTTGTGCAACAGGTCGCGCATCACCCAACGTTTGGTGTCGGCGATCATCTGCTCGCGGACGTCGAGGGGCGCCTCGCTGCGGAATTTGCGCAGTGCGTCCGTCTCAGACAGCAGCCAGCGCAACTCGGCGTCGGGTCCCAAACGGAGTGGATGCTGCAGCATCGCCAGCCGGAGATGAAAGCGTGTTCCCAGATAGCCGATCAGGTGATCGACGTCATCACCGAGATCCTCGACCAGCTCGGCCGACAGGTCTTGCAGCAGGATTCGCCCCTCGGCGACCTTCTGGCGATAGAGACTTTCAGGCGAATAGGCATGGCAGCCGAACGTGACTGTGCCTTGCTGCACAGCGTCGTCAAAAGTCAGGTCTTCAAACGCGTGCAGCGTATTGTGATGGACGAAGACGCGGATCGGCGCCTGCGTCGGGAGCAGATGCGCGGCGTGCTCAATGGCGTGCTGCAGCCAGTGCCTCCGCTCGGCAACATCATCGGCCGCGGAAAGCCGAGACTCAACACCGACGCTTGGGTTCACAGTGAGTCTCCGCTTTCTCCGCCTGGCGCACGCGGAGCGTTACCACGTCTACGTTGCGACTGTGCGAGCGGAATTGGACGCCGAATCATGTCGATCAACTTCATGCGAAGAAACGATGACGCTTGAGCAATCAACTCTGTCGTTTGCGGCGCCCCTGAAGGGCAGACGAAATGACTCGACGAGCAGCAGACGGGCAAGTCGCGGATCGTCGCGAAACCTTACGCGACTGAAATTCAAGTCTACCCCGCCTTCTGAATAGCAGCTAGATAAAGTACCCCGCCGATGCCGCGAGAATACCCGGCGAAACCTTGCGTTTTTGAAAGGCGCAGCTCCGAAGCTCGCATGACGCCGCGGCAATGGAGTCAACGCAAAAACAACGCGAAATTTTTCAATAAAATCTGGGCAGGGAATCGAACGCTACAATTACTTGCGAAACCGCAAGCTACGCGACTGCCTTATCGCCAGCCGCGCGCCGATTGATCTTCGAAGATCATCACGCTCATTCAGCGTGTTTTCGCTACATGTTGGGAAGCATCGTATGTTGAAAATTCTTCTTATCGCCTGCGGTGGTGGCGCTGGCAGTGTGCTGCGATATTTGGTCCAGCATTCCGTGCAAGGCATCGTTGGCGCCACGTTTCCGCTTGGGACCTTACTGGTCAACGTGCTCGGCTGCCTGGTGTTGGGCGCGCTGGCCGCGGTGTTCGCCGGGCCGGTCGTGGTGCGCGAAGAAATCCGCCTCGGTCTGACCGTGGGCGTGCTCGGCGGATTCACAACGTTTTCGACCTTCGGCCTTGAGACGTTCGATATCGCCAGCCGCGGCGATGAGTGGTCATGGCTGCTGGCCGGCGCGAACGTAGCATTGAGTTGCGGCCTGGGCCTGTTGGCCATCTGGGCCGGAACCCGCATCGGCCACGCCTGGGCCGGCGCCTAACGCGATGATTCCACGATGCGAAGGCACTCACCAGCCCGAAGCGCAAGCGAGGGTTCTTCGTCTTCTCGATGCGACGAATTCAAAAGAACCCTCGCTCGCGCTTCGGGCTAGTTGTGGCGCATAAAAACGGCGCCGGAACGATTTTGGGATCGTTCGGCGCCGGATGTGAAGTCGAATTGACTGGCGAACCAACTCGCTAACGATTAACGCTTGGAGAACTGCGTTCCGCGACGGGCGCCGCGCAGACCGTACTTCTTGCGTTCCTTCATGCGGCTATCGCGAGTCAGCAGGCTCTGTTGACGCAACGCCTCTTCGAGCGCCGTGTCGTAGGTCTTCAGTGCGCGGGCGATACCCAACTTGCAAGCGCCGGCCTGACCGGTGACGCCGCCGCCGTGCACGGTGATCGAGATATCGACTGCCTCGCGACTGCCGGTCGCGTCGAGCGGAGCCAGCACCGCGCGGCGATCCTGCTCGCGGACGAAGAACTCGGCGAAGGGGCGACGGTTGACTTCAATCTTGCCCTTGCCCTTGCGCACGCGAACGCGCGCTACCGACGTCTTGCGCCGGCCGGTCCCCAAACAATCGCCGCCGGGCTTCTTGGCGACAGGCGCCTCAACAGTCGACATAACAATCCTCGTAATGGTTTCGTACTTTGATTCTTGGTGGCGCCGAACAGACGCGAGTTTGTTTTAGCTATCGCAACAGCAGGACAACTTGTTGGTCCTGCTGCATAATTGCTGGTTATTTGCTGTTGAGCACTTTCGGCTCAGGGAGTTGGGCCTGGTGCGGATGCTCGCTGCCGGCGTAGACCTTCAGCTTCGAGAACATCTTCGCGGCCAGCTTGTTCTTGGGCAACATGCGACGGACCGCTTCGCTGAGGATCAACTCCGGGCGGCGCTCCAAACGATGGCCAGCCGTCTCGACACGCAGACCGGTGTAGCCGGTGTAATGCGTGTACTTCTTGTTTTCCCACTTCTGACCGGTGAATGAGATCTTCTCGGCGTTGACAACGACGACAAAGTCACCGGTGTCGACGTGCGGCGTGTAGGTCGGGCGGTGCTTGCCCATCAGGATCACGGCGATCTGCGAGGCCATGCGGCCAACAACCTGATCGGTGGCGTCGATTACCCACCACTTTTGTTCGACTTCACCTGTCTTGGCCATGTACGTCTTCATCATCGCGCGTCCTGGCTGGACGCCCCTAGCGGCTGCGTTCTGTATGCTGAGAAACCAGCAATTTACCCGCTTCGCCTTGTTCGATCAAGGCAGGGAACCTAGTCTTGAGGGCGGTTTCCGAGCCGGCGTGACCTGGGCCATCGGCGGCGGACCCCCAAGCCACTTCGAAAAACGCCTTCCCCGAGTGCGGAGCGTCCCGGTTGGCGCCCGATGATCTTGGGACCCAAACCCGCGGCCGAAACGAGCGGGGCGCCTCTGAATCTCGCGCATGGACACCGAATCATCAGAGTCAGCGAACCCGGACGCCAAGGCTGGCGGCGCGTTCGCGACGACCTTTTCAGCCGACGGGCTCCGCGCCGCGGTCCGCAGCGGCGGTCGACGCACGCTCTGGGCGCAGGCCGCTTCGCACGTCATCTCGCTCGTCGTGCTGGCCACGTTAATGCGGCAGATTGGGCCTGAGAATTTCGGCCTGTTTGCCATGGTCGTCCCGTTGATGCTCCTGCTGCGCCTGGGCAGCTCGATGGGAATGAACATCGCCACGGTGCAACTCCCCGAGCTGAAATCTGAACAAGTTTCGGCCGCCTTCTGGATGCATGTCGTGCTGGGGTTGGCGATGGGCATCGCGACTTTGGCGGCGGCGCCGGCGGTTGCCTGGTTCAATCACGAGCCCGACCTGGTGTGGATCACCATTGCGCTGATGGGGACACCGTTGGCCAGTTCCGTTGGGCTGCAACATTTCTCGTTGCTCGAACGCAACCTGCGGCTGGGGAGCGCGGCCGTTGCGCGACTCGGCGCGCAGTTCTTGGGCGGAGTGGCGGCAATTTATGTCGCCTGGCAAGGGGGCGGCGTTTGGGCCCTGGTCGTCCAGCAATACGCCGAGTTGTTCGTCATGGCAGGTATCGCGTGGTATCTCGAACCGTGGCGACCTGCCAAGCCCGGCCGGGGGACGCCGATTGGCAACCTATGGCGATTCGGTGGCTATTTCACGGCCAGCGCCGTGGTGCTGCTATTCCTGACCAGCGTCGATAAGTTGCTGCTTGGCCGCGTGCTGAGCGCAGATCTGGGGCCTGTTGATGGCCCCGAAGCGCTGGGGCTCTACAGCCAGGCGTTTAGCTTAATGAACAAGCCGATCGTCATTCTCGCCACGCCACTGAGTTCGATCATGCTGCCGGCGCTGGCGCGCAGCTTCCACGACCGGGCGAGTTTTACGCAGATTGTCCTGGCCTTTCAGCGATTGGTGGCGGTCGTGAGTTTTCCGGCGGCCGTCGGTCTGATGGCCGTTTCGCACGAGACGATGCTCACCTTCGGCGGCTCGAAATGGGCCGACGCCGGGCCACTCCTGGCCGCCCTGTCGCCGACCGTTTTCGCAATGACGTTCATCATGACCTCCTCGAGTGTGTTTGCGTCGGCCGGTCAATGGCGAGCCATGTTCATCGGGTCGGTGGTGATCGCCATCGTGCTGGTGCAGGGACTGTTTGTCGGCCTGTTCGTCGGCCGGCAGAACGGAGACATCACGCTGAGCGTCGCCTGGGCCTATTCGCTGACGACGTGCCTGGCGACCTTTGGGCCGTACATGGTTTTCTGCATGCGGTCGATCGGCGTTTCCCCGTGGGCCTGGGCATTGCAACTGTTTCGCCCGGCAAGTTCGGCGCTGGGGATGGGGGTAATCGTGTTTGTCGCCCGGCACGAGTTGCTGGCGGCGGCGCCCAATCTCGGAGCATCCGCTCGATTGCTGATCCTGATGACGATCGGCATGGTGGCCTATTCGGCCCTGGCATGGCGCGAGCTGCGCTGGTGCCTGCAACAGTTCCGCGGGCTGTAAATCGCGCTCGCCGAAGCGGGTCAGCCCGTTGGTTTCCAAGCACGGCGCGCTACGCCGCGGGGCGTTCGCGTTCGTCCGCGGGCGGATTCAGCGACAAAAACACCGGCCCGCGCACAGCTTTCGGCGTATCGAAACGCCAGTGGCGGGCAACCGACGTGCTGCGACATGGAGCGCCGGATGCGCGCTTCTGCCCAGTTTTCTCCTGGTCTCGAGAAAGCATGTTGCAAACGCCCTCGTCTTTTCGCTTAGGCAAATACGCCGATGTAACGCAGTCGTGTACTGAGCCACCGGCGACACCCCAAACATCGCAGAGCGCCAAAAGCCCGAGCACCGCAATCTTCGGCTGACCGGCGGGACTGTCGAAATGAGCAAGCCCGGCAAGGAATAACCGTCACAGATTCAAAGCAAACGACCGCGGCGCCCAAAGGACGATGCAAATGACAGATATTCCGCTTCAGGAGACCGACAACGCAACCGCCGGCCAAACCCGCGACGACAGGCCGCCCAAGACACTAGCCGGAACGTCGCGCCCAGCCTGAGCCTAGAGGGAGCAGGCGCTTGGGCACAAGCCGGATTTGGCGGTGAGAGCGGCGCTTTCTGCCTAAAATCGGCCACCGCTGGGCACACAAAACCCCGGCTGGCGCCGCCACCAAATCACGACCAACGCTGCGGGCAGATCGACTCCGACCAAATCATTTCAAGCAATTTCGACGTCCGCCGGCCCCCCCCTCTTCGCCCGAATCGCTATGATGAGCGTACGGGGCGTCGCACGGCGGCCCAAATTTCGATCAGGGACACGCGATGCAAACTGAAGTCTCGACCCCACCGACCGGTGTACGTGCCATCCCCAGCGAGGCGAAAAACGTCGGGGTTCGCGGCCCGCTACCTCGAGTCGATGTCCCAGCTGGGGCTGCCAAGCGCCACATTTTGTGGCCATACGTGATCGGCGTTGGTGTCTATCACGCCGTGGCGTTGCTGGCCTTCGTTCCCTGGTTGTTTAGTTGGACCGGAGTTGCGCTGGCGTTTGCCGGGCTGTACGTCTTTGGAACGCTGGGCATTAACCTTTGCTACCACCGTCTGCTGACACACGGCAGCCTGGTCTGCCCAAAATGGTTCGAGCATTGCCTGGCGACCCTGGGCGTTTGCTGCCTGCAAGACACACCGGGCCGCTGGGTGGCGGTCCACCGCATGCACCACCAATACTCCGACGAACAGCCCGACCCGCACACGCCGCTGGTCAATTTCCTTTGGTCGCACATGGGCTGGCTGTTTGTTGAGAACGAAGATGTCAACTCGATCGCCACCTATGACCGCTACGCCCGTGACATCCTGCGAGATCCGTTCTACTTCCGGCTCGAACGGAATCTGAACTGGTTGTGGATCGTGATCGCGTCGTGGGGCGTCTTCTTCGCAGGCGGATCACTCGCCGGCTATCTGATGACCGGAACAACGGCCGGCGCCCTGCAATTCGGCGCCAGTGTGCTGCTGTGGGGCGTGTTCGTCCGCACCGTGGCCGTGTGGCACATCACTTGGAGCGTAAATTCGCTGTCCCACGTCTTCGGCTACCAGACGTACGACACCGGCGAAGATAGCCGCAACAACTGGTTCGTCGGGCTGATCAGCAATGGCGAAGGCTGGCACAACAACCATCACGCAGATCAGCGCAGCGCCGCCCACGGACACCGCTGGTGGGAACTCGATGTCACCTACCTCACGATCCGCCTATTTAAGGCGGTCGGTTTGGCCAAAGAAGTCATTCTGCCGAACTCGCGGACGCTTGATCGAGCGTTGATTGACGGGCAGCAATAGTACTGCCTGTTCACTTGGACGCCCCAATCAATCAGCCCCCGGCCGCTAGCCGGGACGCGCCCGTTTTGTTACGCTCTCGGCACAGCCGGCCCTCTCGTTGGGCGGGCTTTTTCGGCCGGATTGACGCCGTTCGGCCCCTGGTCGACGCCCTCCACGCCGTAGTGATTCCGACGGAGCAGAATGATGGCTTTGCCAGCCGCTAAGAAGTTTCATCGCGAGCATCTCGCTCCGAACGAAAGCCTGTGCGACCACTGCACGGCCAAGTGTTGCAAGTATTTTGCGCTGCCGATCGACTGCCCGACGGAACAGCAGGATTTTGATTACATCCGCTGGTACCTGCTCCACGCGCAGGCGTCGGTGTTTGTCGAAGATGGTGACTGGTATCTGCTGGTCCATACGACGTGCAAACACTTGCAGCCAGATAGCCGCTGCGGGATTTACCTCACTCGACCGCAAATCTGTCGCGACTATACGACCGACAATTGCGAATACGAGGACGACTGGGTCTACGAGCGGTATTTCGAAACGCCGGAACAGGTGGAAGAATACACCGAAGCCGTTTTGCCTCCCCAAAAAGGCCACAGCTTCCGCAGTCGTCGACCTGAACTGCTCCCCATCATTGGCTAACCCGCGGGGGCGACCCGAGCGAGAGAACACGCTGGTTGGCCCCAGGCTTTGCCGACCCCCACGCTCGACTCCAGGACTTCCGCGGTGAAAAACACGCCACGCATCGAGCCCCGCACGCTGAAGGGCTTTCGCGATTATCTGCCGCAGACCGCGATTCCGCGCGAGCGGATCATCGAGACGGCGCGCCGCGTCTATCGTTCCTATGGCTTCAGCCCGATCGATACGCCGGCGCTCGAATACCTCGACATTCTGTCCGGCAAAGGGGGCGAAGAGACCGATCGCCAGGTCTACAAGTTCCAGGACGCCGGCGAGCGCTGGGTCGGACTGCGTTTCGACCTGACGGTGCCACTGGCGCGATTCGTCGCCCAGCATATCAATGAGTTGGGCACGCCATTCAAGCGGTATCACATCGCCACTGTTTGGCGCGGTGAGAATACCAGCCGTGGGCGTTATCGCGAATTCATGCAGTGCGACTTCGACACGATCGGCACGCGCAGCGTCGCCGCCGACGCCGAAACGGCGCTCGTGATCAACGACCTGTTGCGCGCGATCGGCTTTGAGCGCTTTCGAATGCGAGTCAATGATCGCGCGGTTCTGACCGGCCTGCTCGAGCGAGTCGGCCTGGGAGAAAAGGCGGCGCCCGTGCTCCGCGCGATCGATAAGTTGCCGAAGATCGGCCCCGCAAAGGTCGCCGCCGAGATGGCCCAAACGGCCTCGGCCACCGCGGAGCAGGCGACCGAGATCCTCAAGCTCGTCATGCTCGAAGGAAACAACGACGAGATCCTGAGCCAGCTTGACCCGCTGGTGGCAGGGAGCGAAACGGGAACTGCCGGAGTGGCGCGACTGCGCGAATTGCTTGCGGCAACGGCCGCCGCTGGTTTGACCGGCGAACGGCTAAGGATCGATCTCTCGATCGCCCGGGGACTCGACTACTACACTGGCGTTGTCTTCGAGACGTTTTTGGAGGACCTGCCCGACATTGGCAGCGTTTGCTCCGGCGGCCGGTACGACAATCTGGCCGGGCTCTACACCGATCAGGAACTACCAGGCATCGGCGCCTCGCTGGGGCTCGACCGGTTGCTGGCCGGGATGGAAGAGCTGGGCATGATCGAGAAAGTCTCGACGCCGGCCGAGATCTTTATTCCGTTCTTTGCCGCGAACCAACTGACGGCCTATCTACGATTGGCGGCGCAACTCCGCCAGGCGGGTTTTGGCGTCGAAGTCTACCCCGACGCGAAGAAACTGGGACAGCAACTGAAATACGCCGATCGCCGCGGCTTCCGCGTGGCCCTGGTGATGGGTGAAAACGAGCTGGCCGAGGGGACCTGCCAGGTGAAACATCTTGCCACTGGCGGAACAACAAATGTTAAACTGGCGGGCGACGGGCAGGAGCTGATCGCCGAGTTGCACCGGCTGTTGCCGAAGACCTAAAGCCGCTTGCTGTGAACGACCACTTGCTCAACTTCAAGGCGCAATAGCAAACACCCTCCAATCCGTTTCAAGCCAACGTATCACCCTCATAATTAACGCCATCTCAAAACCGACGTGTTAGCGTGGCACAAAAAGGCGTGGCACAAAAATGTTGAGGGATAATCATTATGAGACGGCGTTTGAGGAGTTCCTGCGGCAGCGCCGGGTGGCGTATGTGGCGGTGGACGAAGCCCGGCGTAGTTTATTGCCGGACTCTTCGCTGAAGAGCCTCGATTTCATTGTGTCGTCACCCCGGGGCGAGACCTGGCTGGTCGACGTGAAGGGCCGTCGATTCCCTTCCGGCGAGCAGAAACAGTATTGGAAGAACTGGTCCACGCGCGACGATTTGGTCAGCCTTTCACGCTGGGAAAAGGTGTTTGGCGACCGATTTGAAGGCCTGTTTGTCTTTGCGTACAATATTCATGGCGATCGTTCGCCGCTGCCGCCCGAGCAATTGTTCGAATTTCGAGGCGGCCTGTACGGTTTTGTCGCGATTCGCCTCGGTCACTATGCGGCTCACGCGCGGCAGATTTCGCCGCGCTGGGACACAGTGGCCATGCCGGTGGAACAGTTCCGCCAACTAGCGCAGCCGCTCGAAGCACTGCTCTAGTTGGTGGCGACGAGCTTGAAATTCAGGCGTTGCCTGGGAGTGGTATGACGATGCGATCTTTCCTGACGACTGCCGCGCATGCGATGACGGTCGGCGCCTGCCTGATGTTGGCCACGACGCCGCAGGTTGTGCTGGCCCAAGGCGCTGGCATCGAAAAGAAGGAAGAACGCAAGGAACCACCTTGGATCCCGGCCTATTCGCTAACGGCGTTAGGGATCGGGCTCGGCCTAATGTGCGTGGCGCGCCCCAGTGGCCGCAAGAACCCTGACGGCGAAAAAGAAGACCGTCCGGCGTAACGCTCTGATCTCGTCGTGATTTGAGCGTCCCTGCTCGCTGGCAGTGTTTTTCTTTCGTTCGCACTGCTGGACAAGCCAGCAAGTGGCACGCGCGCTCTTCAACCAGTCGATCGCGCCAACATCTCGCGTGCTTCGGTCGAATAGTCGCGATACGGCGTCACATCGGGCGGTCCTGCGGCAAACTCGTAGACGGTTTGCGACGGATCGTTCGGCAAAGTAATCAGCGTCGAAGAGACCGTCCCTCGCTGGGGCAGGCGGATCAGGATCGTGCGTCCCGACTTCGGCTCTGGCCCTTGCCGGCAGACCGCGCGACCGGTCTCAAGGAAATCGTTCGCTGATTCGATCCTGGCCGCAGCAAACATCTCGCGCGCCAGCGACTGCCGCGGATCACCCGGGTTGTTCGGCGCACCGTTGGTCACAACATGCAAACCAGTCGAGAGCGCCGTCCGCACTACGTCGCCGCCATGCTCGATCAGGAACGCGGCCAGGCGATCGGCGGCGACGTAGTTCGCTCCGGCGTACCGGCCGCTGGACAGTTCGCGGGTCGCGAGTTCCGCTGCTTCTGCAGCGGTGCGGCAGAGGAGCATCTCGCGACAGAGCTGCCCACGCGAACGGGGCTCGGCCGGCGGATTCTCTAGCGGGCGATTCGTGACGGCCGCGACCACGCCAAATTCGTTCAGCCCCAGCCAGGTCCCCCCGGCCCGCCGGTCCAGGCCCGCCAGCAAGCGAACCTTGCCCGGTAGGATTGAGGGCGGATCGTAGGGCCGATCAAAGAATTCCTCACGATTCGCCGCCACCAGCAGTGGAGCGTCGGGGACCATGCGGTAAAGGATCGCGAGCAGGCACATCGTTCTCAATTGTACATGGTGGGAAGGCTTGGGGCTTGGGAGGTGGGGAAATGCGATGAAGGGACGTCGTGATACGACCCGGACCTCGAACGCGCGGGTATAATCCCAGCAGTGCTAGTTCTTTCCCACGGTCGCAACGAGGTTCGCCCGCGATGCGCTTTCGAGCCAGCAACCCCTTGGTGGCAATCGCCTGGCTGGCAATAGCGCTGACGATCGTTGTGGGGTCCGGGCGCCGGGTTCAGGCGCAGATCTCGTCCGGCGCGGCGCCGCCTCGGGTCGCGCCCGCCAGATCGGCGCGGATCGAAATGGAAGTCTCGATGGAGCCCGGGCTATCGCCCACGGCCTCGCACGACTGGCACAAAATCCTGACGGACCTCAACGTCGACGGCGTCCGCCTGCGGGGCGCAAAACCCACCGACAAGCCTGAGATCACCACCAGCGGAACGGCCTCGTCGCCATCGTACAAAGTGATGGCTCGCTTGAGCGGTTCGAGCGTGCTAACCGTGCCCGGTGGCCGCTTTCAAACCAGCGATCGCGCTGCGCTCGGCGCATGGTTGACCAAACTTCGTGAAGAAGGCCCGGCCCGCGCCAGCGGCGGGCCGCGGCTTCCCTTCGGCCTGACTCAGGATCAGTTCACGCAAGTCGGGAAGGACCTGACGCAGCGTGTCACCTTTTCGACCAAAGGTAAGACACCGACAGAGGTGATCGACAAACTCGCGTCGTCGCTCGCATTGCCTCTAACAGCCGATCGCGCGCAAGCCGCGTTACTCAAAGCGGCGCCGGCGGTCGACGTCGAGTTGCAAGGCCTGTCGGCCGGCACGGCGGCCGCTTACGTTCTCAGTAACGCCGGACTGGCCCTCGCGCCGCGATCCGCTCGGGGCCAACCACTGGGCTATGCGATCATCAACGCCGAAACGAAAGACCAGCGCTGGCCGATTGGCCTTCCACCGGTGCGGCCGAAGACCGAGCTCGCCCCCAAGATGTTCGAGACGGTTCCGGTCGAGCTCGACGAAGTCGAAATCAGCACCCTGCTCGAACACATCAGCGAACGGACCAAGCTGCCGATCCTCGTCGACCGCCGCAGCCTGGCGAAGGTCAACGTCGACCTGGCCACGACCACAGTGTCGCTGCCGAAGAAAAATCTGGTCTACGCCAGCGTCCTCGATCGCACGCTGGGGCCAAAGTTTCTTGAATACGACATTCGCGTCGACGACGCAGGCAAGCCGTTCTTGTTCATTCGCGCGGTTCGCGCCGGCGTGGCGATCGAACCGCGCGCTGGCCAGAGTAAAGGAAAGCAACCGTGATCCTGCCGGGCGAAGAAGTCGTCGCCGTGATCGAAGCGCTCGGCGTGACGCACGTCGTCTGGCTGCCGGACTCCGCGATTGGCCCTTGGCAACAAGCGCTTGAAGCGTCAAAACAAATCACGCTCGTTCGTGTTTGTCGCGAAGGCGAAGCCTGGACGATCGCGGCCGGATTGTGGCTGGGTGGTAAGCGGCCGCTGGTCGTGATTCAAAACACCGGGCTGTTCGAATCAGGAGACGCGCTGCGGAATGTGTTGTTCGACCTGCGACTGCCGATCTTTGCCTTGATCGGCTACCGCGGTTACCTGGTTCCCAATTCACCCGACACGGCCAAGCGACAGACCGAGCCGATCCTGAACGCTTGGGGAATCGAGCACCTGCTGATCGATTCGGTCGAAGCGCTGCCCCGCTTGCAAAAATTCTACGCCGACTGCCAAACGGCCGGCGCGCCAGGCGTGGCGCTCATCGCCGAAGGGAAAGGGTGAGGCAGCGCCACGATGACAAGCTCACCCCATTCACCGTCAGCCGATCGAGCACAGCCAACCGCGCGGATGCCGCTCGTCCCGGCGCTCGAAGTGATCCGCGACCTGCGCGGCGAGAGCATTGTGCTGACCACGATGGGCTCTGCCCGCGAGTGGCCGAAGTTTTCGCCCCATCCGCTCGACTTTCACTACATTCCCTCGGCGATGGGGCACGCGCCGATGCTCGGCCTCGGGCTGGCCCTTGCGCAGCCTGAGCGGGATGTAATCGCCTTCAATGGCGATGGCTGCATGTTGATGAGTCTGGGCTGCCTGGTAACAATCATCGCCAGCGGCGCAAAAAATCTTACGCTGATCGTCCTGGAAAATGGAGTCTACGAAGTGACCGGCGGGCAAGCCACGGCTGGCGCCACGGCCGGTGTTGATTTCGCTGGCATGGCTCGCGCAGCCGGTTTTTTGAGCGTCGCAAGTTTTGATGACCTGGCTGAGTGGCGAGCCCACGCGGCAGAAATGTTGGCGAACCCAGGACCTCGATTTATTGTCCTGAAGGTCGCCCGCGTGGCCGACCACGAACTGAACGCGCCAGGGCCAATGGCGGAGCGGATCGCTAAATTTAAGGCAGCGCTTGGCGTGGGGTAAGTCCATGAGTGACGAAGAACTGCCAACAATTCCGCCGCATGAACGCCCGGTCATGAACATGATGGCAGACGCCCACCAGATCGAGTACGTCGCCTACAAAACGATCGATGAGGCGCGCAGAGACGCGCAAGCGATCGTCGTGTTCGAAGGGGACTATGGAGGTCAGATCTATTTGACCTGTCCGCTGACCAAGGTCGCCTGCTCACTGGCCTCGCTCGAAAGACTGCTCAACGAGATGGGATTGTTCGCCTGGACGGATGGCGAGTCCCTGTATTTCGAGCGTGTCAGCGAGGACCGCTCCGTTTGTGGTGGCATGGGGGGAGGCCTCGTTGAAGATGACGTGTGGATCCATTACGAATTCCGAAATCTCTGCGAGGTCGGCATTGATATCCTGCCAGAGGTCAAGGAAGTCATCCATGGCAAAGTAGAAAGCGTGCTGCCAGGAGTTGTCGCGAAATTGACCGCCTATCTGGAGGCGCTCGACATTAGCGCCGCGTTGCCAGACCAATCGAATTATGGCCGCGTGCGTGACATCGCCCATCGCTTAGAACGCGTCGGCCATCCTGCACGCGCGGCGATTCCTGTGTTGCGAGCGCTGGCCGAGGTCGTCCCCTTCCGCGACAGCGATCTGGCGGAGTCGGTCCGAAAGATCGAAGACTTCGAGCACGAGTCACGAGCGGAATGATCCTGTCGCGGTTGAAGGACCTTTCGCGGCCGCATCGTTATTGCCCTAAGTATTTATGGGCAGCGATTTTACTTGCGGTTTTTCGCGCCGCGCGATACAACGCAGTCGTCTACTGAAGTTGCATCTCTGATTCGCCGAAGTCACTTCGCGATTGATTTCTTTTGTGTGGCGCCGGCGAGGTACAACCTCGCGCTGCCCACAGTTTGCCTCTCGTGTTTTGCGCACGCCGCCGTCGAGCGTTTAGCGTCCCGTCTTATCGTGGAGATCTGCCATGCCTACGACCATTCGTCATCCTGTGTCGCAGTTGCGTAACTCTAGGCCCGTGGCGCCATCAATTGTCGACCCGGCGACGGCCGCCGCCTTTACACTCGAGCAGGAGCTGAAACCCTTTGGCGCCTGGGTGGGCAGCCCAATCTGGGCGCCACCGCAAGACGCCAGCGACGCGCTGGCCCGCACGATGCTCGAAGAGACGCGGCCCTTCACGGCGAAAGAGGAGCGTTGGCAGGCCGTGGTGAAAAAGCGTCGCGCTGATTTCACTCAGGTGCGCGAGATCAAACTACACGAAGCCTCGATCCGACTCCCCAAGGGCCGGTTCTTCGTCACCGTCACTGAAGAGGCGAACTTCGACAAGATCACCGATACGATCCCCGCGTGCGTGCAGACGCGGCTCGACGAGTTCATGAACAGCCCCGCCAAGAGGCAAGGCGCGAAGGTTTACTATCTCAAGCCGCTCTGCGTCGAGGTCGGCGAGCAGTTGATCCTGACGACGCGCGAAGATTTGAACGCAGCCATCGCGTCAGTGCAGGATGAAGTGTTTGCGCGCTACCGCCGCCTGGCCCTGGTGCATCGCCCCTTGCGAGCCATGATTGCCGCCGCCAATTTGGGCCTGGCGCTGCCAAGGCGGGTAGTGAAAGCGGCCATCGACCGCCGACAAAAGGCGATTGACGCGGTGCAAGCCCATTATGAATTCGAGCGGCGAAAATTGGCGCTGCGGACGGCGCGAAATTACAACAAGTGCCGCACCGATGGCTGCTCGTTCGACGACGTGCTCGACCTGACCAGGCCCATCCAGCGCACAGACGCCATTTTGCAATATTGCACGGAGCAGGAGCTTTCACGCGCCAAGACAGACGAGTTGCTGCGGATCGCCGCCGGCACAATCCCCTGGTTCGTCGCCCTATCGCTGACGGTGTCGTACCTATCGATGATCGCGTTGACGATCACGACGCCGCCGGTCGTGGTCTGCGACCCAGCCTTTGTCGCTGAAATGCCCGGCTCGAAGGGCGAAGTGTTGAAGATCGGCCACTTCGACGAAGTCGGCGGCGTGACGCACGTCGAGATCTAGCGAACAACTAGTGGATCACGAATTGAATAAGCCTGGGGCCGATGGCGGATACGAGTACAACCATTTCCTCTGTGTTCCCTGTGCCTCTGTGTTTCCATTTCGATAACAAGGATGGAAACACCGAGGCGCGGAGGACACAGAGAATGGTCGTGGGCTGGCGCTTCGGGATCTCACCGCGGCGTTCGTTCGTGCGGCCAACGAGTGCGCAATCGCGCGGCACGCGCTACTTCAGACTTCAAGAAGCGCAATCAGGCAATCACCCCGGTGATCGGTTCGCCACCATGAGCGATCGCCATCGGACGCCCAGCCAAGTCGGGCACCGTCAGGTGCGGATCAATCCCGAGCAGATGGTAAATCGTCGCCACGACGTCGCCGGGAGACACCGGATCACGCGTCGGATAACCGGCGTGCTTGTCCGTCGCGCCGTAGATCACACCGGATTTCACTCCGCCCCCGGTCAGCAGACTGAAGCCGCACTGGGGCCAATGATCGCGCCCGGCCTTGGCGTTCACCTTGGGGCTGCGGCCCATTTCGCCCATCACCACCACGAGTGTTGAATCCAGCAGCCCGCGCTCGTCAAGATCTTGAATCAGCGCTGGATACGCCATGTCGAGAATCGGCAGGTTCTCATCCTTGAGCATGCCGAAGTTATTCTCGTGCATGTCGTAGGAATGTCCGTTGGCGCCGAAGATCTCGGCGTGCACGCTGATGTAGGTGACGCCGGCCTCGACCAGCCGACGGGCGACAAGCAGACTCGAGCCACTCATGTTGCGCCCGTACCGGTCGCGCACATGATCAGGCTCTTTCGACAGGTCGAACGCGTCGCGAGTTTTGCTCGACGAGAGCATCGAAAACGCCTGCTGGCTGTACTTGCTCATCGTGTCGGCCTGGGACGACGCGTTCCAATCTTTGAAACTCTGATTGAGCTGCTCCAGCAGCGAACGCCGACTACCCAGCCGATCGACCGTCATGTCGGGCAGGGCGTCCAGCGATGGCATCAGCGGCTCGCCGATCGGGCGCACCGGATCGTAGTTCGCCTCTCGCGGCGCCCGCGCAAACGTCGGCTTGCAAAGCGAAAAGAACGGATCGTACTGCCGGCCCAAGTATCCGCCATACGGCCCAGGGCGGCGAATGCCTTCGCCCCAGCCTGGGTAACAAGGCATGCAGACCGCGCCAGGCACGCCGGGGTTGGTCTTGCCCAAGTACTGACAAACCGCGCCGATGTCCGGCGGATCGGTCTGCTTCGCCATGATCTGGGCGTTGTCGCCGCCGGTATAGCCGGTCACCATCGCCAGCGGGTTGTGGGCGTTGTAGTTGTGGGTCACCGTCCGAATCAAACTCGCCCGATGCATCCATCGCGCCGTCTGCGGCAGATGCTCACAGATTCGCAATCCCGGCAGCGAGGTATCGATCGGCTGAAACAACCCACGCACCTCGACCGGCGCCTTGGGCTTCATGTCGAACATGTCCATATGGCTGGGACCGCCCAGCAGATTGAACAAGATCACCGACTTCGCCGGGCCTGATCTAGAGGGTCCGGTCGCAGACGCGGCCTGCAGCAATCGCGGCAATGTCATGCCACTGAACAACGATAAGCCACCAACGCGCATCATCTCGCGACGACTCATACCGTCGCAAAGCCGAGTTCGGGCGCCGAGGATTCGCAGCATGGCGGGCTCCTGGATGGCAATCAGCGCGCAGCTGACGGGTCCCATACAAGTTGAGCCTGAAACCGCCCCAGGCTCGCAAGCGGTGGCCATTGTAGCAAGCGGACGGCCCACTGCGACACTTCTCGTCGACCGAGCCGCGTAGGGGCTCTCGTCACGTCGCGTTCGTGGGTGGGCCCACCTTGGCGCGGACCGTGCGGCGGTCGAGCTTTAGTTTTCGGGCCGTGGCTTCATAACTGCCGGTGGCGGCGAACACGAGCTGACAATAAGAACGCAACAGTTCGTCGGCCGTGAGCCGCCCCTCGACCATTGCCTGGGTGAGTTGCTCGTGGGCGTCCGCCGGCGTTGGCGGAGCCGCCGATCGCGCGGGCGTGTACGCGCGGCGGATCAACACGTTGCGCAGGCACTGCTCCAACTCGCGAATATTGCCGGGCCAGGCATAAGCGGGGCCCAAGTTTCCTTCGATCCAGCCGACGACTTCTTCGGCCAGAGACTCGGCCTCGTCCCCCACGGCGCGCTGCGCCAAATAGTTGACCAATTGCCTGAGTTCTTCCGGATTGTCGGCAATACGCTCCTGCAGGGCGGGAACCACAACAATGTCAGAACAGAGCCGATAATAGAAATCGTGCCGAAACCGGCCTTGTTGCATTTCCTCGGCCAGGTCGCGGTTTGTTGCGGCGATGATCTTGCCGCGAAACTGTTGCTCCGTGGTTTCTCCCAGCCGGATAAACGTGCGCGACTGCAATACACGCAGCAGCTTCACCTGAATGCTGGTCTCGACTTCGCCGATCTCGTCGAGAAATACCGTGCCCAGCGATGGGCAGACCTCGAGCCAGCCTTGCCGGTCAGTCACGGCGCCAGTAAACGAGCCACGCTTGTGACCAAACAGCTCAGACTCGATCAGCGTGGGACTCAGGGCAGAGAGATTGACCGGAAAGAACGAGCCGGCGAATTCTTCGCGGAAGCGACCCTTGGTGGGATCGAACGGAATGTAACGCGACATGCCGATGGCCTGCGCAACCAACTCCTTGCCGGTGCCCGAAGGACCCGTGACCAGCGTGGTGAATTCGGCCATGCGGGTGTACAGCGCCCGCCGATAGCGGCGCATATCGTGCGTGAAGATCGACTCCCACACGGCCGCCCGCAATTGAATGGCTGGCCGCGACACACCGAGGATCAGTCGGAAGATATTGTCGAACGCGCGGCGGATCTGAAAATAGCCGGCGAACAGATGCGGCAACTCTTCGGTCAGCGGCAGCGTGCGATCGGCGAAACAAAGATAGTGATCCGTGTCGGCCTCCAGCGTTTTGTAAAGCTTGGCTGACCGTGTCCCTGTCGTTCGGCTCGCGCCGGCGCGAATCAAGTCGTCGAGCGCGTGACGATGCCGGTGGTAGAGCGTGGTCAGCAATAGTCCATTGTAAAGCTCGACGTCGCGCTTGCTGAGATCGTCGGCGCGTCGCGCGATGCTCGCCCGCGCGCGTTCCAACAGCGTTTCACAGCGAACCATCAACCGCGCGAGGTTCGGATGGTCGTGTTCGTCTTCGAAGCGAACGTTCCAATCGGCTCGGTGGGCGTCGAACTCGTCTCCCAGCACTGCCCGTTCGCACTCGATTCGCTCTTGCGTGAACGGGTTGCAGTGGGCCAGTCGGTCCAGCGCCTCCAGGAACCGAACTTCCGCCGCGTTGAATAGGGCCATGGGGTGATCGCCTGGGAGGAACGGAATGCGGCTCCGAACGAGCTAAGTCTCGCCACTACCGACTGTACAACCAATGTACTACGGCAAGACATTCTATGTACATCGCGGCGTCCGTAACATCAGGCGCACAAAACGGAAATCTGCGCAACCACTTGCCGTCCAAACTGTTACATCCGGACGCCATCCCTTGGCACGAGAAGTGAATTAGGTACGTGCAGGTTTTGAGGAACGCTTCTCTTTCTTTAGGAGGACCAAGGGATGTTTCGCCCGATGAGGAATTGGATCCGTGGCCTGTTGTGCGCCACGGCGCTTGTGGGAGTGGGGACGGCAGTTGCCCCGTCCACGGCTGAGGCCGCCGGGCTACTAGTAGCCGATGGTGGACTTGGTGGAGTGCTCACCATCAAGGAGCAGGACGTGCACGTCACGATCAACAATGGCGTGGCCGTCACGGAAGTGGAACAGGTGTTTGTGAACACCGAGCAGCGTATCGTCGAGGCACTGTACACGTTTCCGGTCCCGAAGCAGGCCTCGGTTTCGAACTTCAGCATGTGGATCGGCGGCAAGGAGATGATCGGCGAGGTCGTCGAAAAACAACGAGCCCGCCAGATTTACGAAAGTTACAAGCAGACGCGCCGCGATCCAGGCCTGCTCGAACAAGTCGACTACAAACGATTCGAAATGCGCATCTTCCCTATTGCGGCCGGGGCCGAGCAGCGCGTGCGGATCACTTACTACCAGGAGTTGGATTTCGATCACGATCGCGTCAACTACGTCTATCCGCTGGCGACAGTCACGCAAAAGAACGCCAATCAGAAGACCACTGGCAAGTTCGCCTTTTCGCTGGATGTAAAAAGCGAAGTCCCTATCGTCGAGATGAAAAGCCCTTCGCATGCGGATCAGTTCGTGATCGTCAAGCACGCCAATCCGCACTATTGGCAAACCAGCTTTGAAACAAACGCCGGCGATCTGAGCCGTGACCTGGTGATCAACTACACCGTCGAACGCCCACGCACCGGCATTGACCTGATCACATCGAAGAACGGTAGCGAAGACGGTTACTTTCAACTCACCATGACGGCCGGCCAGGAACTCGAAAGCCAGCTGAAAGGGAGTGACTATGTGTTCGTCGTCGATGTCTCGGGCAGCATGATGAACGACGGCAAGCTGGCCCTGTCGCGAGAATCCGTCAATGCGTTCGTCCAATCACTGAGCGAGGAAGATCGCTTCGAGGTGATCGCCTTTAACATCGCAGCGAAGCCCCTGTTCAATGCGGCGTCGGCCGTGAATGGCGAAACGAAACAGCAAGCGGCCGAGTTTCTGCGGTCGCAGCGCGCGATGGGCGGCACCGTGCTCAACCCGGCGATTGAAGCCGCGTATCGCTACAAGAACAACGACCGCCAGCTCAACGTCGTGGTGTTATCTGACGGCATGACCGAGCAAGGGGAGCAGCGTGAATTGCTGCACTTGATCTCCAAGCGGCCCAGCGGTGTTAGCGTGTTCTGCATTGGCGTTGGCAACGAGGTGAATCGCCCGCTGCTGTCTCAGTTGGCAAATGAGACCGGCGGATTAGCGGCGTTTTTGTCGCGAGAAGACAACTTTGAACAGCAGGCGCAGGCGTTCCGTCGCAAGCTGACCCGGCCCGCGGCGACCAACGTCAAGATCACGCTTGCTGGAGCGGAAGTGTATGACGTCGAGCCTGAAAAGCTGGCCAACCTGTATCACGGTCAGCCAATCCGGATGTATGGTCGTTACAAGAAGAGCGGTCCTGCGACCGTGCAGGTGAAGGCCGAGATCCTCGGCAGCCCGCTCGAGCAAAAGCTCGAGGTCACGTTGCCGGACTCCGACGACAAGAACCCAGAAATCGAACGAATGTGGGCCATGCACCGTGTCGAGCGACTGCTGGCCGAGGGCCGCGTCGAGGGTTCGCAAGGGCGACTCGACGAAGTCGTGCGGCTCTGCGAAGGCTACTCAATTGTCAGTCAGTACGCGTCGTTCATCGTACTGGAAAACGACGCCGAGTATCAGCGCTGGAAGATCGAGCGGCGCAACGCCACCCGAATCCAACGTGACCGGCGGGCCCAACTCGCGGTGCGCGAGCGGCTCGATCAGCTGCGACGCGAAACAGCCCAGCAGACTGGTCCCCGGCCGGTCGACAAAGTGGCTGACCAAGCGAACAAGACTGCCAGCCAGGACCGTCCGACGCCCACCGAGTTGGCTCGGCAAGATCAACCAATCGGGCAACCACGGCCTGGCGATTTGATCGTCCACCGCGACACGCAGGTTGGTCCGACGTCTGGCGGTGGCAGTGGTGGCGGTGGCGCCTTCGACCCTCTCAGCGCCTTGGCCGCAGCAGCACTGGCCGGCCTCGGCTGGGCGAGTCGGCGGAAGAAGGCGGATAGCGACGGCGTGACCAACGCGTGAAGTAGATTGCCATCTTACTGGGCGATCTGACCGCGCGGGCTGCCAGCTATTCGGCAGCTCGCGCGGCGTTCTGTTTTTGCGTTGCGTGTGGATCAGCAAGACCGCGCAGCACGGACGAAGGAAAAGACAAGGGTCAACATCATGGATACCTATGTGTTGCGGCCTGCAATGACCGCGTGCGATGAGAACGAGCCAATGCGACTGGCCGAGAAACGGTCTTCAATCCTCGAACGCGGGCCGCTGATCACCGGAATCGTTTCGACGTTGGCGCTGACGGCCTTTTCCATCGCAGGCCTCGGCGATCAGCTGGCGTTCGATCGCACAACCATCGTGGCTGGCGAATTCTGGCGGTTGCTAACAGGTCATCTGACGCATTGGAATGGCGACCATCTCACGTGGGACTTACTGATGTTCGCGGTGCTTGGCGCGATGATCGAGCGTCGCAGCCGCTGGTCGCTGATCGCCATAGTCCTGGCCGCGGCCGGTTCGATCTCGGCGGCGGTTTGGCTCGCACAGCCGCAAATCACGCAATACCGAGGACTCAGCGGCGTCGATTCAGCGCTGTTCACATATGTAGTGGCGATGCTTCTGACGGACGCACGGCGTTCCAAACAGTCGCTCGCCACAGCGGGGATCCTAGCCGTGGTGGCCGGTTTCGTCGGCAAGCTCGTCTGGGAACTGTCGACCGGGACGACTCTGTTCGTCGATTCGGCCGCCGCCAATTTCACTCCGCTGCCACTGGCTCATGTCGTGGGAGGAGCGGTGGGCTTGTTGACCTGGTTCGCCGCGCGATGGACTTCAATCCGCGCGAGGACGAGTTAGCCGAGTCGGACGAGCTGCATTACTGAAACTTGGCGTTGCTCGATAACGCGCCAACCATCAGAAACGCACTCAGCGTCCTGTCGCTACGCTGTCATTCGTTCCCACAACAGGCGATAGTATTTCATCGCCCGGATCGGATCGGCTGTTTTGTCGCCCTCTTCGAGCAAGGTCCAGCCTTGGAACTTGGCGCCTTTAAGAAGATCGAACAATTGCTGCCAGGGGTAGCTGCTGATCAGGTCATGAATGTGGATCGTGCCGAGGCGGTCTTGGACCAGCTTGAAGTTGGCTGCTAGGCCCTCGCCCTTGAGATCCGTATTGTTGCAGTTCCAGCAGACCGTGGCGCCGCGGTGCTTGGCGTTGTCCATGATCGTTTTGACGTTCGGCAGTTCGTCTGTGCCGCGACCGTGGACTTCGAGCCGGATTGCAACCCCGTAGCCCTCGCCAAACGCGGCCACTTCGTCGAGCGAGCGGCCGATCTGTTCGAGCGTTTGCGCGACCGGGACTTCCTTCGGCAGGCCGTTCGGGCGGACCTTGACGCCTGTGCCACCGCAGTCGTGGCAGAGCTTGATGAATTCCTTGGTCTCTTCGATGTTCTTCTTCACCACGGCTTTGTCGGTCGAATGGAACTCGCAAGCAGTGCCCAGCCCGACCAGCTCGACGCCACTATCGCCAAAGCGCTTGGCGACTTCGCGGCGCTGGTCGGGCGATAGCGCGATCTCGACGCCATGCTTGTGACTCGTTCGCAGTTCTACGCCTTTGAAACCGGTGAGCTGGCAATTCTTGATCACCGTGGGCAGATCCCACTCGGCGCCCCACATGTATGTGACAAGTCCTAGTTGCATGGTGGTGATCTCTCTGGCTGGTGGGCGGGAATCGAAGTAGCGGACGCGTGGGTTACAGTATGAAACAGCGTGAGGGCGATTTCCAGTCTCGCCGGTTGGGGGTTTTCTGCCGGGTTTCTCGCTCCGCGATTCCGCGTAACATCAACAGTGATTGGCAATCGATACCACTTCGCGGCTCGGCGGGAGCCTCGCCCTCCCGTCAATTGAGCTGCGGCGCATTGTTCCCGTCACTGGGCATGCTTCGTCAAGCCTCGAGCCCCAAGCCCCACGCCTCAAGCCTTTCCTACAACAGCTCGTCCAACTCATCGACCAGGCGGCCGAAGTAGGCGAGCGCGGTGTCAACTGGCTCCGGCTTCGACATGTCGACGCCGGCGTCTCGTAGCAGGTCGAGCGGGTCCTTCGAGCAGCCCCCTTGCAGGAAGCGCAGATAGTCCTGGACTGCGTTCTTCACGCCGCTGGTCACTCGTTCCGATAGGGCAATCGCGGCCGACAGGCCAGTCGCGTACTTGTAGACGTAGAACGAATGATAGAAGTGCGGGATCCGGAAGCACTCCAGGTCCAACTCTGGATCGAGCGTAAACTCCGGTCCAAAGTAAGCCGCCAGCAGTTCGTGATAGACGCTCTTGAAGCGATCCACCGTGAGCGGTTCGCCCTGCTCGGCCAGTTCGTGCGTGATCTTTTCGAACTCGGCGAACATCGTCTGCCGCAACACGGTCGCGCGAATCGCGTCGATCTCGCGGTTGATCAGGTACGCCCGTTCCCGATCGTCGCGGGCGTTGGCCATCAAGTACTTGCTTAGCAACTGCTCGTTGAATGTACTGGCAACCTCGGCGACAAAGATCGTGTAGTTGTAATACTGAAACGGTTGCGTCTTGGCCGAGAGGTGCGAGTGCATCGAATGCCCCGCCTCGTGCGCGAGGGTGAAGACATGATCGAGCACGTCGGGCTGGAAGTTCATTAGGATGTACGGCTCGCCCTCGTACGAGCCCGAGCTGAACGCGCCGCTCTGTTTGCCCTGGTTCTCGTAACGATCGCACCAGCGACCCAATAGCCCCTTACTGACCACTTCGCAATAGTCGCTCCCCAGCGGTTCCAATGACTTGACGACGACCTTGCACGCCTGATCCCAGGTATGACGCTTTTCGATCTCGCTGAGGATCGGCACGTACGTGTCGTACATGTGAATGTCGCGGAGCTTCATCTTCCGCTTGCGCAGCGCGTAATAATGATGCAGCGCCGGCAGATTGTGGCGAACGCTGGCAATCAGGTTGTCGTAAACCGAGGTCGGCACATTGTCCGGGAATTGCGCCGCGGCCAGCGACCCGGAGTAACCGCGGGCCTTCGCGTAATAAACATCGCGTTGGATCGAACCAGCCAGCGTGGCCGCCAGCGTGTTCTCATGCGCGGCGAATTGCTGGTAATACTGCCGGAACGCCGCCTCGCGCACGCTCCGCTTGGGCGAATGCAACAGCGCTGAGAACGAGGCGTGGCTCAACTCGACTTTGGCACCCTTGTCGTTTTCGATCGCTCCGAATTTGAGATCGGCGTTGTTGAGCTGGCGGAAAATCTGGCTGGCGGCCGAGGCCATTTCGCTCTGCATCGCCAGCAGCTTTTCTTCGCCGTCGGTCAACGTGTGTGGCTTGAACCTGAGCACTCGTTCGAGCAGCAACTTGTAAGGGGCGAGTTCCTTCGACGCCAGGAACTTCTTCATCTTGGCCGCCGGAATGGCGATGATCTCTGGCCGGATATAGCTGGCGATTTGCCCCGCGCGACTGCCGGCGTTTTGATACCGCCCTTGCATCCGCTGATAGGTGCTGTTGGCGGTGTCTTCGGCCGTCTTCAAAAACGCGTACGTGCCCAGCCGCTCGCCATCGCGATCCATCGCAATGTCAAACTTCAAGCAAGCAGCCAGCGATTTGGGATCGTCGCCGAGCGTGCCGCGGAACTTTTCATAACCGGCAATCCGCTTGTCCCACTTCGTAAACGCGGCCTCCCAAGCGGCGTCGTCCGGAAACAAGCTCGACAGATCCCATTGATCGGCGGCCTTCACCTGGCTGCGCTTGGGGAGTTGTTTGACTTTCATGTTGGTCGTCTCTGTTAGAAGATTGGAAGCTCAGGTGTTTTTACGTATTAGCCCGAAGCGCCAGCGAGGGTTCTTTGTCGTTCGCCTTCAAGTCAGAAGAACCCTCGCTGGCGCTTCGGGTTAGTGTGACGAATTCCTTCTCTGTGCTAGCTGATCAGCAGGTCGACCCAGCGGCGTTCGTCGTACGATTGGAGCACGGCGTCGGCCACGCGCTGCGCTTGCAGGCCGTCACGGAAGCTTGGCACGGCCGGGCGGCCCTCGACGATCGCCGAGACGAATTCCCACACCAGGTCGTAGCGGAAGACCGTGGCCGGTTTGCCTTCGGACGGATTGCGTGGGCTGCCGTCCGGTTTGAGATACTTGGCCGGCACTTCGACTGGCGCCAAATCCTTGCCGGTCGCACCGACCAGGATCACGTTCGGCTCGTGCAATCGGTAAACGGCCGAGCCTTCACTGCCGTTGATCTCGGCCCATTCATGGCCGAAGCCGTCGCGGTGGTAGCCCTTGGCCAGCGTCGTCCCTTCCCACACGCCCACGGCGCCACTGGCGAACTCTCCGAGAAACGCCGACCAATCGTCGACTTCCGAAGGCGGGCACTTACGGCCATCGGGCGTTGTCGTCCGCTCGGCGAATCGCGCCACGGCGCCGCTGACGCTTTTGATCGGGCCCAGCAGGTCTTGGGCAAAATCAATTCGGTGGATCGTCATGTCGAACAAGTCGCCGGCGCCGGCCTTGTCTTTGTATTGTCGCCAGCCCCAGCTCGTCTCGGGCCAGTCCAAAAATCGCTGCGAGCGAAAGTGCCTAGGCTGGCCGAGCTGGCCACTGGTGACCAGATCCCTGAGGTACCGCATTGACGGCGCAAAGCGATACGTGAACGCCGTCATGTGGACAACGCCGGCCTGCTCGGCGGCAATGAACATCTCTTCGACTTCGACAGCCGACAGCCCCAGCGGCTTCTCGCACATGATGTGCTTGCCGGCGGCCGAGGCAGCTAGCGAGATATCTTTGTGCGTGAAGTTGGGCGTTGCGATGATCACCGCGTCGACATTCGGGTCCGCGCACAGCTCGCGGTAGTCGGTCGTCACGCGGTCGATGTTCCAGTCCGCGCGGCGCTTTTCGACCAGCGCCGGATCGGCGTCGCAGGCGGCAACCAGAGTGGCCCTCGGATCGAGACGGATGCCAGGGACGTGGTGATAGTCGCTGACGGCTCCAGCGCCGACAATTCCGATGCGGACTGGCTGCGATAAACCGCTCATAATCGCTACATTCTCCCAACTTTCTCAGGATCGAAACGGCCAGCGTACGAGTTTAGCGGATTGCGAACAAGGGCGTGTGTTGGCGACCGTTCGCGATTCTGCGACAATCGACCGCAGGCGCCGCGGCCGAGGAATAACGGCCTGCCGGCGCCCGTGCGATACAAAAACCCCCGCTCGTCGTTTAGCCGCTGAAGGATCTATGCATGGCCAGACCGCTGACCTTGTTCACCGGACAATGGGCTGACCTGCCGCTGGAAGACGTCGCCCGCAAGGCGGCCGAGTTCGGCTACCAAGGCCTGGAACTCGCCTGCTGGGGAGACCACTTCGAGGTCGATCGTGCGCTCGCCGAGCCAGGTTACTGCGCCGGTCGCCGCGACTTGCTCGACCGTTACGATCTCCAGGTCCACGCGATCAGCACGCACCTGGTTGGACAGGCGGTCCTCGACCCGATCGACGCGCGTCACCAGGCAATCCTGCCACCGCGCGTGTGGGGAGATGGCAAGCCGGCCGGCGTGAACGCCCGCGCGGCGGAAGAGTTGAAGCAAACGGCCCGTGCGGCGCAGTTATTGGGCGTGGGCGTCGTCAACGGGTTTACCGGTTCGAGCATCTGGCACATGCTCTATTCGTTTCCGCCGGTCTCGCCAGCGATGATCGAGGAGGGGTACGCGCTGTTCGCGGAACGTTTCCACCCGATCCTCGACGTCTTTGCCGATTGTGGCGTTCGCTTCGCCCTCGAAGTCCATCCGACAGAGATCGCCTTCGATCTCTACAGCGCCGAACAGGCCCTCGCGGCGATCGAACATCGCGAGGAATTTGGCTTCAACTTCGACCCCAGTCACTTGCTGTGGCAAGGGGTCGACCCGGTCGAGTTCCTGCGGGCGTTCCCGAATCGGATTTATCACGTCCATATCAAAGACGCGATTGTCACGCTCAACGGTCGCTCAGGCATCCTGGCGAGCCACTTCAATTTTGGCGACCCGCGACGCGGCTGGGATTTCCGCTCGCCCGGTCGCGGCGGCGTGAACTTCGAAGAGATCATCCGGGCCCTGAACACGCTGGGCTACGACGGGCCATTATCGGTCGAATGGGAAGACGTCGGCATGGACCGCGAGGCCGGAGCCCGCGAGGCGGCTGAGTTCGTCAAACGGCTCGACTTCCAGCCCAGCCGGGTAGCCTTCGACGCGGCGTTTGCTGAGAAATAGCGGTTGCCATTTCCCTTGTTTGGGCCCACTTTCGGGCGCCACTGCTGGCTTGCTCAGCAGTGCGACTCGTCGGGACGTCTCACGGTGGGAAGCCCCGTGTTACACTGGAATGA
>Ga0070665_100000436_pt1 | contig 60833 bp, 29 predicted proteins | sample KBSS13metaG_FD_65862 | JGI IMG/M metagenome (GOLD analysis project Ga0070665, IMG submission 65862) | Switchgrass rhizosphere microbial communities from Kellogg Biological Station, Michigan, USA - KBS S1-3 metaG | ecosystem: Host-associated > Plants > Roots > Rhizosphere > Soil ...
AATGCCCGCCGCTGCCGCGATCTCCTTCATGTTCACGCGGCGGTACCCATAGCGCGCGAATACGTCCCGCGCGATGTGGACGAGCCCGAGTCTCTTGGCGTCATTCATTTCAGTGAGTATTAGACATTCTATAATATTTGTCTAATAATAGACAAATAAACACAATAGTAGATATGTCTATGAAGCGCCAGCCACCAAACGATGCACCTGTACCCGGGCATCAAAGGAGATAGCGGTGAACCTGTCCGGCAATACGATTCTGGTGACGGGCGGCAGCTCCGGGATCGGCCTGGAGTTGGCCCGGCGGCTGCTGGCCCTCGAGAACGTCGTCATCGTGACCGGCAGAGACGCCGGCAAACTGGCCGACGCCAAGCGGCGGCTGCCACAGCTACATACGCTCCAGAGCGACGCGGCGGACAGCGAAGCCATCGGGCGCCTGCATCAAACGGTCACGCAGCAGTTTCCAGCACTGAACGTCTTGATCAACAACGCCGGCATCATGCGCAAAATCAATCTTCATGCGCCAGCTCCCGACGTCTACGACATTACGCGCGAGATCGATATCAACCTCGTGGCCCCGATCCGCATGATCAAGCAATTTCTGCCCCACCTGAAGCAACAACGCGCGGCGGCTATCGTCAATGTCTCCTCGGGGTTGGCCTTTGTGCCGTTTGCGATCTCACCGGTGTATTCGGCGACCAAAGCCGCGGTTCACTCTTTCACCCAATCACTGCGTGTGCAGTTGAAAAATACGCGTATCAAGGTATTCGAGCTGGCGCCCCCAGGAACGGACACAGCTCTGTTCCGCGGTGATTTTACGGAAGCCGACGTGAAAGGAGTGACCCCGATGCCGGTTGCTAAGCTCGCGGAGCATGCCATTGCCGGCCTACGCGCGGACGTCTACGAAATCCGACCGGGGCTGGCCAACGCGCTGCGGCTGATGAGCCGCGTGGCGCCGCAATTCATCTTCAAACAACTCTCCCGGTCGGCGAATACCATGCTGGCCGAGCCACCGGGCCAGGCTTGAACCCACCAATTTCCTGCGCCGTCGACGCAATTGCGTCGACGGCTTCAGTCAGCGCCTACTGCCCCTGGATCAGGAGGCCAAGCGGCAGGAGCGGGCTCACTGGCATCAACTCGTACGTAAGTGACAACATTAGGGTCATTTACGCCATGCGCTTAGCCATTCTCGCCCTCGAGGGATTGTTCGATACGGGCCTCACCGTACTGCTCGATGCATTCGGCCTTGCTAATAAATTCTCGGCGCAAACCATGGGGGGCAGCCCTCATTTCAACTTGTCGATCGTCGGCGTGCGCAGAAAGGTGCGCTCCGGCCAGGGCTTGGGAATCCCCGTGCTGCCCATCACACCGCGCCTGAAGCCTGACTGGGTCATCGTTCCGGCGCTGAGCACGGGAACTGCGGAGTTGTTGATCCCTGCTCTCGAGCGAGCGGATGTGAAAGCTGCCAAGGCCCAACTGCTGAAATGGCGTGCTGACGGCGCGCAGATCGCGGCGTCCTGCATCGGGACGTTCATCCTGGCGGAGGCGGGACTTCTCGATCACCAGGAAGCGACCACGACCTGGTGGCTCGCGCCGTTGTTTCGGCAACGCTACCCGACCGTGCTGTTAGACGAGTCACGCATGCTCGTGCCGTCAGATGTTGGAGTGACGGCCGGAGCCGCAATGGGACATCTGGATCTCGCCCTTTGGCTGATCCGCAAGGCCAGCCCCGAGCTGGCGTCCGTCGTCTCACGCTATTTGCTCGCTGATATCCGCGCCTCGCAAGCTCAATACATCATTCCCAATCACCTGGCGCAGGCCGACCCGTTGATCCAGCGCTTCGAGCGCTGGGCGCGGGACCATCTCAAGAAGGGGTTCTCACTTCAAGGAGCGGCCGACGCGCTGGCCACCAGCGCACGCACGTTGCAACGTCGTTGCGAAGCTGTGCTCGGCAAGTCGCCGCTGTCCTATTTCCAGGATCTGCGTGTCGAACGCGCGCAATCTCTTTTGCACGGTAGCGGACTCGATATCGAGGCCATCGCGGCCGAGGTAGGCTATGTCGACGGCGCCACGTTACGTACGCTCCTACGCGAGCGCCTGGGACGCGGAGTGCGTGAGCTTCGAACTGACTTGCTTTAGATCTTTGGCAAATCGCCGCCTCGGGTCTACCATGGGGCCTTACCCAGGAGCTATCTCGCCATCATGCCCGTTTCCAGGATCCAGGCCCGCTTGGCAAACCCGATGACGAGCGTCATCGTCGTGTCGTTGGTCGCACTTTCAAACGTGAGCGCGGTAGGCGCCAAGGCGTGCGCGCCGGAGCACAATGAAGCCGTTGTCGATGCCCTGCACCAGGTGTTTGAAGCCGCGAGTCGCGACGACGACAAGCTCTTCAAGGAGGTCCTGGCGCCGGACTTCTATGCCTTCGACAACGGCAAGCGTTTTGACGGCATGCAACTCCCGGATTTGATCAAGGCCGCTCACGGCGCCGGCAAAACCTACGTCTGGTCGGTCAACGACCCGGAAGTCCATATCGTCTGTGACTGGGCGTGGGTGACCTATACCAACCGCGGCTCGGTGGCGGACGCCTCTGGAACGCAACCCATGAGCTGGTTGGAATCCGCGGTGTTGCATTACCAGGGACAACGCTGGCGCGTCCAATTCCTGCATTCGACTCGCGCCGCACCCGTTTCCAACTGAGCGTCGCGCCGCAGTCCGACCAGGCGTTGTCCCCGAAGCGGTGACACTCGCCCACGATCTCGTGGGCGCTAGGCTGGTCGAGCACCGGTAACGCCGCGCAATGCAGAGCGATCTTATCAAGCTCGTCAGCCGCCACTCGACCTTTTGCTCGGGCGCGGTGTACTTGCTCAAAGCGTTCTCCGAAGCACCTCGGTGACGCCGGTCAACTTTTCACTTGCAGCGATTCGAGCGAATCAGGGGAGGTAGTCCCGGAGTCCTTCCGAGCTCGTGCTGGTAAGTTATTGATCCAGCAAACCGAGTTGCCGGCGAGTCCCATCCAGGCTCGAAAGCTGGGAGAAAGGTCCGCGACCGCGCACCACCCCGCGCCGCCTGCCCGGGGTGTGAGATGTCAGTTCAAGTGTCAATCAGTTTGATCGTGAGCTACCCAACGTGTTGATGCTGGTCGGCAGTCGGCAAATGTCTTTGTTGCGTCAATATGTCACACATTTGATTGTGATCGCATATTTCAAGTTGTGACTAAAGTGCCTAGTGCATCACGGTACCGTGGGCATTCAGGCAGCTAGGCTTTGGCTCGCAGTCAGGGAGGAGGGACATAACATAGGGAGTAGGAGAATGATAACTGTAAAATGGAGTCGATCCAGTGGGTGATCTCGGCAGCGATCTGGCGCTCTCGTTGACCTCGGACATGTTATGGACGGCGGCCCTCCTTGCGGCGCCGTTGATTGCTGTGACCACCCTCGCCGGCCTCGTGGTGAGTGTCCTGCAAGTCGTAACCCAGATTCAGGAAACATCACTGAGCTTCGTGCCCAAGCTGATCGCCGCCATGGCGGTGTTGCTGCTCCTGGGCGGCTGGATGATGTCCACACTGGTGCAGTTCGCGACGCGCATCATCGGCAATATTCCAAGCTATTTCTAACGAGGCCATGCTGTCGTGGTGCTGCACATCGACCTTGCCTGGCTGGCCTCGGTACTGCTGCTCGCAACCCGGGTAGCCGGCGCGACCGTCCTGATGCCGATCTTCGGCCCCGTCGAGGTACCGGGCTCGGTGCGCGTGATACTTGCGGTGGCTATCGCAGCGGCACTGGTCTCAGGGCTCGTCGGGTTATCGACAGCGGCGGCTGCTGCAAGCCTCGACTCCGTCGGCAGTCTGACGGTCGCGATGCTCTCCGAGCTCGTGATCGGCGCTACGTTTGCTTTCGGCTTCCTGGCCGCATACGCCGCGACGCAGGTCGCCGGCCGTGCGCTCGATATCCAGATGGGCCTCAGCGCCGCGAGTGTATACAACCCCTCGCTGCGGTCGTTCTCGCCGCTCATGGGTTCGATTCTCGGCATGCTCGGTATCGTCATGTTCTTGTCACTCGACGGCCATCACCTCCTGTTGCGAGCGCTCGCCGAGTCCGCCCGCGCGACACCGCCCGGCACCGTGTTCGCAGGCGACCGGTTCGCCTGGGACGCCCTGATTTCACAATCGGGCGTGATGTTTGCTTTTGGGCTGACTCTCGCCGCGCCCGTCATGTTCGCACTGCTGCTGGCGGATATTGCCATCGCCTTCTTTGCGCGCAGCGTGCCGCAACTGAATCCCTTCGTGCTCGGATTCGCCATCAAGATCCTGCTCGGGATCGTGGGTCTTGCCGCGGCGCTGCGCTTGAGCGGGTCGCTCTTCGAGCGTTTGTTTGCGACGACCTTTCACTACTGGGAGCAAATCGCGCCGGCGGCGCGCTAGAGACCCATGGAGGAAGAGGAACAAGGACGTACCGAGCAAGCCACGCCGTTCAGGCGCGCGGAGGCGCGCAAGCGTGGCCAGGTCGCGAAGAGCCTGGACTTCAATACGATGGTGATCATGGCAGGGTTTTCCGCCGTGCTGACCGGGGGCGCCGCCTTCGGGATGACGCAGCTTTTGGCCTCTTCTCGTGCCTTGCTGGTCGCGGCCGGTCGTTCGGCTGAACAGGGGGCGCTCTCCACAGTGCTCCTGGAATTCGCGCACGGTCTGCTGACAGTGATGCTCCCTATCTGCATCGCCGCGCTCCTGCTCGCTATCGTCGCAAACATCGTCCAAACGGGGCCGGTGCTGTCCAGCGAGCCGATCAGGCCGCAATTGTCCCGTCTCAATCCCATCGCCGGCTTCAAACGGGTTTATAACAAGCGCTTGTTGATCGAGGCTCTCAAGGCGCTCGTCAAGCTCGGGTGCTTCACTTCCGTCATCATAGGATTTTTCACCGCGATCTGGCCTGCGCTACCCGAGCTCATGAGCGGGGATGCGCTGTTCGCAGCGGGTTGGGTCGCGGGACAGGCCAAGACCCTGGTATTTCGCATTCTGCTGGTGTTGGTCATAATCGGGTTGCTCGATCTTCTGTGGTCACGTTGGCAACACAGCCGTCAGCTCATGATGAGCCGGCGGGAAATCAAGGAGGAGGTCAGGCGGCACGAAGGGGATCCATTCGTGCGGCAGCGGATCCGCGAGCTGCAGCGCGAGAACCTTAAAAAGGCGCGCTCGCTCCACCGCGTACGCAATGCCGACGTGTTGATCACGAACCCGAGCCATATCGCGGTCGCCCTGGCCTATGACCGGGCGACGATGCAGGCGCCGCGGATCATTGCGATGGGTGCCGACCTCTGGGCCGCTGAGATGAAGAACAAGGCGCGGCAGCACGGGATCACGATTCTCGAACGGCGCTCGCTCGCACAGCGCCTTTACAAGCTGGGTGCGATCGATCAGCCGATACCGCCCGAGACCTATCTGGATGTCGCGCATGTATATGCCGAGTTGCCCCGGACTCGCGCGACGCTTCTCACGGGAGCGGCGGTGCCGCGCGCATCGGGCCAACCCGGGGGAGCGCCGCCATGAAGGCGTTGCGCGCCATGTTTGCCGACCAGAGCGAGCTGGCGCTCGTCCTGCTGCTGGCGGGCATCCTGCTCGTGCTGTTCACACCGATACCGCCCGAGCTGTTGGACTTCCTACTCATCTGCAACTTCTCGTTCGCGCTGCTGATCCTGCTGCTGACTTTCTACATGGCGAGGCCGCTCGAGTTCTCGACGTTCCCTTCGCTGCTACTGGTGGCGACGCTGTTTCGGCTCGGCCTCAACATCTCCGCGACCCGCCTCATCCTGGGGCAGGCGAACGCGGGACGCGTCATCGCCGCCATAGGAGAGCATGTGGTCGGCGGCAACTACGCCATCGGCCTGATCGTGTTTGTGGTGCTCATCATCGTGCAGTTCGTGGTTGTCACGAGCGGTGCGCAGCGCGTCGCCGAGGTCGCAGCCCGATTCACGCTCGATAGCATGCCGGGCAAGCAGATGAGCATTGACGCGGATCTCAACATGGGCCTGATCAATCAGGATGAAGCCCGTGAGCGGCGCCGGCAGATCGAACGGGAGTCCAACTTCTACGGCGCGATGGACGGTGCCAGCCGATTCGTGAAGGGCGATGCGATCGCCGGAATTCTGATCATCATCGTCAACGTGGTCGGTGGACTGTCAATCGGCGTCGGCCAGCACGACATGAGTTGGGGCGAGGCGCTCTCGAACTACACTCTGCTCACGGTCGGAGACGGCATCGTCACGCAGATCCCTGCGCTCGTCATCGCAATCGCGACCGGCATCATTGTCACGCGAGCAGCGTCGGATGCGCGGCTGGGAGCCGAGGTCGCACGACAGGTGCTCGCGCACCCCCGCACGATTGCGATTTTGGCGTGCACGCTGCTTGCCCTTGCTGCACTACCGGGAATTCCGATCTGGCCCGTCGCCGTATTGCTGCCGTTGACGGCCGGTTTGTATTTGTATGCGCGCCGACGCGGGGCACTCACGGCACCGGCGGCGGCGACTAAGGCGCCGGTCGCGAGCGGCACAGGTGGGGCGGAGGATTTGTATCGTGCCCTGAAGGTCGATCCGGTCGAGGTAGCGCTCGGCAGCAGCCTTCTTCCCTTGGTCGGTCAGGACGGCGCCGTACTGGCCGAGCGGCTAGCGGTGGTCCGCAAGCAGTACGCCCTCGATATGGGCGTTGTTCTACCGCTGGTTCGGGTTCGCGACGAGAAGCGTCTGGCACCCGATCACTACGAGGTCCGCATCTTCGGCACGAGAGTCGGCGAAGGGGCGGTGCAGGCCGATCGACTTCTTGCGATCAATCCGGGAAGTGTGAAGGGGGAGATCCCGGGCGTCCCGGCACGTGAGCCCGCCTACGGGCTACCTGCCGTCTGGATTACGGAGGAGCAGCGCGCCCCTGCACGGTCACTCGGGTTCACGGTCGCGGAAGCCGAAACCGTGTTCATGACGCACATTACCGAGCTGTTGAAGCAGAACGCCCACAACCTCATCACGCGTGCGGAGGCGGAACGCCTGGTCGCACGCGTCCGCGAAACCCAGGCCGGTCTCGTCGACGAATTGATTCCCAAGGTCCTGTCCTACGGCGATATCCAACGCGTACTGCAAGGCCTGGTGCGCGAACGCGTGCCTATCCGCAACATCGACGCGATTCTCGAAGTGCTCGCTGATCACGGCGGCAAGCTGAAAGAACCGGAGGCGCTCACTGAGCTCGTTCGTGAGCGGCTGGGTCCGTTGATCTGCCAGCAACTCGCCGATTCGAAGGGAGAGCTCTCCGTCATCACGTTTGAGCCGGCAGTCGAGCAGGCGTTGGCGGGCGCAGTGCGCGCTGTCGACGACCGACCGACGTTGATCCTGGAGCCGCGCTATGCGGAACAGGTGCTGCGCAAACTCTCCGAGGAGGTCGAGCGCCTCGCTCGCGGCAATACCCGACCGGTGTTGTTGTGCGCGCCGACTTTGCGGCGCCACGTGCGGCGCTTCACGGAACGGCTGGTGCCGCAGCTCGTGGTGTTGTCCTTGAATGAAGTCCCGACGCAGCTGAATCTGCGCTCGGCAGCAGTGGTGCGGTTGTGAGCGTCGGCGCTGTCGATCACGGTGTGTCATTCCAGTTCCCCCGGAACAACATCGCCGCGGGACTGGATCTTGCGCCCGTGACGACTGAAGACCTGGCCGTTGGGCAGCTCGTCGAGGTGACGGTCATCGGCCAGTCGGCGGACGGCCGCTACAACGTGCGCATCAACGGTCAGCTGCGCTCAGCAAACAGCACCACGCCCCTGCACCCGGGAAGCGCCATGCTCGCTGTCGTCACTGGAGTGGGCGATCGGTTGGCGCTGAGGCCGGTTTCGTTGACGGAGGATCCGGCGTTGGCGCAGGCGCTCGCGGCGCTTGCAGCTCGTTACCACGTCGAGCTCTCAGCTACTGCGCAACGCGAGATTGTTGTGGCCGCCGCTGCAGCAGACTCTGCGCTGGCAACATTGCGCGCTGGGTTGTATCTTAACAAGGTTGGCGCAAAGGTTACCCCCGCTGCGCTGGCGGCGCTCGTCGCTGCGCAGCAGTTGCCGCCGCCACTGTCCAGGGACGTTGCTGCCGGCGTTCGCGACGCGGTAGTCATAACGAATGCGAATACGAGTACGGGACCAGGGGCGGGGACCGCCGCCCTTGGACAGCTGCTCGAGCGAGTCATGGCGCAGGACGGTGCGGGAGCAGGTGCGGATGTCAGTTTCGAATCTGGCGATCCAAACTCCAGGAATCAGCAACAGCGGAAGCATGGGGGGCGGCAGCCCGAGAGTGTGGATGCCGCGGGATCACGTCGCGCGCTATCTCAGGAGCTGCTGAGTCTGTCCGACGGGGGAGCGCTGGCCTATCGATACGCAACGCTCCCGCTACTCGTCGCGGGCAAGCTCGTCGAGCTCGATATGGCGCTGTTCCAACAGAAGTCGTCACCATCCCCTTCCGTTTTGCCACAGCGCCTGGTGATGTCCCTCAACACCAGCCGCCTCGGCATGGTGCGTATCGTGGCGCAGTCGCTTCGCTCCAACCTCAATATAGCGCTCGCGAGCACGAGCGAGCGGGGAGTAGCCGTTCTGACTGCCGCACTGGGCTCTATGCGCGAGCGCCTTTCGGCGCTTGGATGGCAAGTCGACGGCGTGCGCGCCGAGCTCGCGACCGACGTGTCTTCGGCGGGACGCGCCATCATCGACCATGTTCTGGCGACTGGCTCGCTGGATCGGGCACTTTGATGACTCCAACATTCAATCTGCAGGATACGGCGCTCGCGGAGCAACTGGACCGCGTCCCGATCGATGCGCCTATCAAACGAGAGCCCGGAAGACCCATGGGCCAGCTATTCCCCGTAATGGCGGTATTGCTCGCACAAGTTTTGGATCTCGATCAAGCTACCGAGGAGTCTTCGCGATGACGGATGCAATTGCATTGCTGGGCGACAGCCTGCGCGCGGATGCGGAGGCGTTACGCGTTACGAGTCAGAACGTCGCCAACGTGCAGACCCCGGGCTATCGGCGCGAAATATCGGTACTCGAATCGACGTTTGAGTCAGCGGCCCGAAAGGCCGCATCCGTCGATCTGCTCACGCCTACCATGCGTGTGGCGAACGACTTCCGCACCGGGTCTGTGCAGCAGATGGATGGGCCTTGGAACGTGGCGCTCCAGGGCGAAGGGTACTTTGTGTTGAGTACGCCATCCGGTGAGTGCGTCACGCGACGCGGTGACTTTACGCTCGACGCCACTGGGAAGCTCGTGTCTCACGATGGATTTGCAGTGCTTGGAGACGGCGGCGAAATCACCTCTCCCAGCGGCGTACCGACTATCGACGCCGACGGCACGATCCATGTCAATGGGCAGGTGATTGATCGCCTGCGCCGCGTGACGGTCGATCCGACTGCACTGGTGTCGACTGGCAACGGCAATTTCGCACCAGTATCGGGTGCGAGTCTGACCGAGGGCGCCGCCAACACCGTCAAGCAAGGGTTCCTCGAAACCTCGAACGTGACGCCGACCGACGAGCTCCTGAGGCTGATGGAAACGATGCGCCACTTCGAAATGACGCAGCACTTCGTGCGCGGCGCCAATGACATGATCGACAACGCAATTACCACACTCGGCAAGATCTGAGGTCCGGACATGTTGGACTCTTTCTACATCTCTTCGATCGGAATGCGGGCCCACTCGACGCAAATCGACACCATATCGAACAACGTGGCCAACCTGAACACCACCGGTTTCAAGCGCGGCATCGTTTCGTTCTCATCATTGAGCGCAACTGACAGCGTGCGGGCGGCGGCCGACGCTGCGAGAGCGATGGCGGCTCTCGGCAGCTTGCGTGGCGGTGGCGTTACTACGCAGCTCGCCTACTCGATGGCGGCCGGTGCACTGACCCCGACGAATGCGCCGCTCGATGTGGCGATCAACGGGAATGGATTCATCGAGGTCACTCGTGCCGATGGCTCGCCGGCCTATACGCGTGCGGGTTCGCTGATGGTCAACGCACAAGGCATGCTCGCCACCCGCAACGGCGACGTGCTGGCGGCAAAGATCGCCATCCCGCCGGACATGCAGTCCGTCAGCATCGCACCGGACGGTCACGTCTATGCGGTAACCGCCAGTTCGGCGACGCAGATCGACCTTGGCCAGATCGATCTGGTGAGCTTCGCGAACCCCAGCGGAATGCAGGCTGCCGGCGGCACGCTGTACGTCCCGGGTCTGGACTCCGGCGATCCTCGTCCCGGCGCGCCGAATACCGACGGACTAGGCACATTGCAGTCCGGGTATCTGGAGTCTTCCAACGTCGACATGACGTCGGAGCTCACCACCCTGATGCTGGCGCAACGCGGCTTCGAGTTGAATAGTCGCGTGGTTCAGGCTGCTGACCAGATGTTGCAGACGGTCAACTCGTTGTACCGGTAGAGGCAACGATGTATACGGCCGTCCTCACATCGCTCGTGCTTGCCGCAGGCTCACTGCCTGAGGCTCCGGCGACGTGGCTCGAGTCCGAGCTGCGCCGCCGCGACACGACGGTGACGCAATGGCAGATTCGCGAGGTGCTCCCGTCACACGCGGCGCACGATTTGCGGGTAGAGCGTTTCGAAGTGGGCCCGCTTGGCTCGCGTACGCTGGTGCTGGTGCACGGTCGGGATAGTGTCGGTCGTCCGGCTGTTGAGCGTCACTGGTACGAGGTGACTGGGTTCGCCCCTCGTGTCGTAATGACACGGCCGCTGGGCGCGCTAACGACAGTCACTCCCGAAATGGTGACCCTGTCGTCGGTCGACGTGATGGCGCAGTCTTGCGCCCCGCTGAGTGATAGTGCATCTGCCGTGGGAATGCGTTTGCTGCAGTCCCGCCACCAGGGAGATGCACTCTGTGCCTCGATGCTGGGAAAGGTGCCGGCAGTGGCGCGCGGAAATACGGTCGTAGTGCAAGTCAAGGCGGGATCTGTCGTGCTCAGCACCGAGGCCGTTGCACGTGCGGACGCCGGAGTCGGCGAACGAGTGCTGTTGTATCGCTCACCCAACGGCAGTTCAAACAGCGGCGGTTACTTCCGGGGCGTGGTAACCGGTCCCGGCGAGGTACGCATAGATGAATAGCGCCCCCTACGTGCGGCCGTCGCTGCTCTCGTTGTTGCTGTTGGCATTCAGCGCCTGCCGTAGTACTCCGCCGCCCGCTCCAGTCATTATCTCGGGGTCCACCAACCCCGCGACCGCCGCCGCACTGGCGGAGCCCAGGTCGTTTTTCGCAGATCCGCGCGCGAGACAGCCAGGAGATATGCTCACAGTGGTCATCACGGAGGCGGCCTCCGTCGCGCAGACCGCCCGTACGCAGTCCGACAAGTCGCAATCACTGACAGGCAAGTACAACCGCAGTGCGAACGACCAGGTTCTGAAGAGCGGCGAGATCGATTCGCACTATGACGGCGGGGGCAGCATCGAGCGCAAGGGCAAGATGCTCGGCAAGCTCGCGGTCCGTGTCGTGTCCGTCGATGACTATGGCAATCTCTCCATCGTGGGTGACCAGGAAATCTTTATCAACAGCGAGCGGCAGACGATGCACCTGGCGGGTGTCGTAAGGCCCTCGGACATCGATACCGACAACACAGTTCAATCATGGCGCATCAGCGAGGCCAAGATCAGCCTGACCGGGAAAGGCTTCCTGTCGCGCAAGCAGGCGCCGGGTCCGCTCTCGCAACTGCTCAGTTATTTCGGACTCTAGCCATGCTGCGCATTGCCACCATCCTGATCATTGCCGCCGGCGCTGTGTTTGCACCTTGCGCCGCGGGCGCGGTGCGGATCAAAGACCTGGTTCGCTTCGAGGGCGTGCACGACAATGCTGTCTTGGGGTACGGCATCGTGGTCGGCCTGAGCGGAACGGGCGATTCCTCGCGGAACTACGTGACGCAGCAGTCCGTGTCCAACATGCTGCGGGATTTCGGGGTCAACGTCCCTGCGACCTCTCTGAACTCGAGAAATGCCGCTGCCGTCGTCGTTAGCGCGGATCTGCGCGGCGCGGTTCGGCCCGGTGACCGAATCGATGTCAATGTGGCGGCGCTCGGTGATGCGCGTAGTCTCGCCGGCGGCACGCTTCTCTTGACGCCGCTACTCGGCGTCGATCGACGAACCTATGCCATCGCACAGGGCCCGCTGAGCGTGTCGGCCTTCCGTTACGAGCAGTCTGGCAATGTTGAGCAGAAGAACCACCCGACCGCCGGGGTGATTCCAGAGGGTGCGATTATCCAGAAGGAAATCGAGCCGCCGCATCCAGATTCGCACGGGTCACTCGACTTGATTCTCAACGAGCCTGACTTCACTACGGCGCGCCGCGTGGCCGTCGCGATCAACTCGCGTGTGCCGGCGGCCAGCGCATCTGCTGTGGACTCAGGCCGGATCCGTCTGAGCGGCGTGCCAGTCGATCCGGCTGCAGTCGTGGACCTGGTGGCCTCGATCGAGATGCTGGAGGTCGTGCCGGATGAGACATCGAGAGTCGTCGTCAATGAGCGCACGGGCACCATCGTATCAGGCGGCAGTGTGTGGTTGTCGGCAGTGACGGTCACCCAGGGCGACATCCGTGTGTCGATTCAAGAGCGTTACCAGGTATCGCAGCCGGGCGGCTTCGTAGGGCGGCAGTCGCCCGGGATTTACACGGCGGTGGTTCCTGAGACGACGATCGGAGTGCATGAAGCGGAGGCACAGTCGGTCGAGCTTGCCCAGGGAGCCACCATCAGCGATCTGGTGCGAGCCCTGAAATCCATCCGCGCGAGCTCGCGGGATGTGATCGCCATACTTCAAGGCATCAAGCGAGCCGGCGCGCTCCATGCCGAGCTCGTCATTCAATGACAGACGGACGAAAAGGAAACCACGATGTTGGGAACTGAACCGATTTTTGCCGAACTGTCGCGTGCGCTGGACCTGGTCGAGCTGCGCCACTCGGTGTTCGCGAGCAATATCGCGAACGCCTCGACCGACGGCTATCGACGTATGGAGGTGGTCGTCAACGGTATGGTGTCGCCCATCGGCTCGGAGCTGGATGCAGGCGGAGTTGGACTGCCGGTGGGGGAGGTCGTGCCGTCCGCGAACGCCACCGTCCGACTCGATCAGGAGATGGCACAGATGTCCCAGAACGCAATCCGTTTCCAGCAGCTCATTGGCGCGTTCGAGCGTACGACAGGGCTGCTGCGCATGGCGATTCACGAAGGGCGGGGAGGGTAAGCCATGGGTCTTGCACAAGTGTTTGATATCTCGGCGGCCGGCATGGACGTGCAGCAGCTGCGTCTCCAGGTTGCGGCGTCCAATATCGCGAATGCCCGCACGACGAGTGCTCCAGGGACTCCCGCATACCAGCCGCTCACGGTGGTTGTACGTTCTTCGGCCCCAGGCACGATTGCTGCCAGTGGTGAGCTGTCGGCGTCGGCCCTGGCACGACCCTTTGCGCAGGAGATCGTTCCGATGAACGTGACGCCGAAGCGCGTCTATGAGCCGGGTAATCCTGACGCCGACAAGGACGGGTTCATCAGCCTTCCCGGGGTGGATCCCATCGGCTCGATGATGGACTTACTGGAGATTTCCAGGAGCTATGAAGCCAATCTGCGGGCGTTCGACATTACGCGCAACCTGATGCAGCGGACGCTCGATATAGGAAGCAGGTCATGAGCATCGAAGCCATTGCAGGAATCGCGACATCCGGGTTGCAGCCGCTGGCGGAGTCCGCGACGACCGTCTCGCCGCAGTCGGCTCTGCCTGAGCTGGCACCGCCCGACGGTGTATCTTTCGACACGCTCGTGAGCGGCATCGAGGCACTCAACCAACGCCTGGTGGCGAGTACCGATGCGACCCACGCCATCGCGCTCGGCCAGGTGGATAACCTGCACCAGGTCATGATGTCCGGAGAGCAGACGCGTCTCGCCTTCGACCTGATGTTGCAAGTCCGCGGCAAGATCCTGGATGCCTACCAGGAACTGCTGCGGATGCAGGTGTAAGAGGCGAGGATCATGGCGCAGAGCAATGGCATCACGGGGACGTGGAACGGGTTGGGCACAGGCGGGCGCATTGGCCTCGCGGTGGGCGGGTTGGTTATCGCTCTCATCATCGTTGCCGGCGCGGTCTGGTCGATGCAGCCGGACTATCGGGTCCTGTTTTCGAATCTGTCCGAAACCGACGCGGCGGCTATCGTCACCGAGCTGAAGCGTACCAAGACCGTCTATCGACTCGCAGACGGCGGTATGACGATCCGGGTCCCGGCTGATCGCGTCTATGAGACGCGGTTGGCGCTCATGTCGAGCGGCGTGCCTCTGTCGGGTGGCGTCGGTTTCGAGATCTTCGACAAGCAGGGGCTGGGGGCGACCGAGCAATCGCAACGAGTATCCTATCAACGGGCGTTGCAGGGCGAGCTCGCCCGAACCATCGGAGCGTTGGACCATGTTCGGCAGGCGCGTGTGCTTCTGGCGTTGCCCGCGTCCTCACTCTTTCAACGCGACCGGCAGCAGCCCCGCGCCGCCGTATCGCTGATCATGCAGCCGGGACCGACACTCGAGCGGGAGCAGGTTGCCGGGATCCAGCGACTGGTCGCTGCATCGGTCGCGGACCTCGATCCCGCTCACGTCGTGGTGACCGATCAGCGCGGCGTGACCCTGTCGGACCCGGATACCCTCACGGGTCCCGGAGGCGTGGGTGGCGGCCGGCTGGCGATGAAGCGGGAGATCGAAGAGTATTTCACGCGTAAGATCGCCGACCTGTTGGAGAGCGCCTACGGACCCGGCCAGGTCATCGTCAGTGTGGATGTGGCGCTGAATTTCGACGAGATCCACCGAACGGTCCAGAGTCTGTTGCCGGTGTCATCGAGTGCGCCGGTCGATGCCGGCGTGCATCGCAAGCGGCAAGTGATTTCCGGCGGTACGCCGACGGACGACGGGACCAACCCGTCAGAGAATGATTCGAGCACCCGGCGCCCTGTCTCATCATCGACCGACGTCGAGTACGAGTATGGTCGCCGCGTCGAGCAGGTCGTATCGTCCCCGGGCAACATCGAGCAGATGAGCGTAGGTGTTGTCGTTCGCGGCCAGCTGAGTGATGAGAAGCAGGCGCGGATCTCCCAATTGGTGCGCATGGCCGCCGGGCTGAATGAGAAACGGGGCGATGCAGTAACGGTAGAGCCTCTCGAGGCGACCGAGACGAGGGTTGCGTCGGCGGAGCCGGCAGTGGCAGCGATCACTGCAGTGCCGACCCTTTCGCCCGCCAAGCTGCACGCCCCTGCCACACCTGCGCTCGCGGTGTGGGTTGTAGGCGTATGTTTGACCGCGATCGTGCTCATTCTGTTGGCACTGCGGCGCCGTAGGCCAGAGCCAGTGCGGCTGCTGACCGCTAGCGAGCGCGTAAATCTGCTCAATGAGCTGCAACAGACTTTCACAGTTGCGGCAGCCGCCGGGGCACCATCGGAGCGTTCGCCATGACAGCCGCCGCCAATCTCCTGGCGCGTCTTGCAGCGCTGCACCCGTCGGATCGCCAGTGGCTGCTCTCGCAAACATCTGCGGAGATGCGGGCGCGTTTAGCGGTTGCGCTCGAGTCCGGACAAACAGCGGCCCCGCGCACACTCAGTGCTCACGACATGATCGCAAGTGCGACTCCTGAACATGTGGCACGCGCGCTGCAAACTCAGCCGGCGTGGCTTGCTGCCGTGTTGCTGCGCATGGAGGAGTGGCCTTGGTCCGCTGCGCTTCTCAAGCGCATGCCCGTTATACAACGGGCATCTGTCGGGCAACTCGCTCCAACATTGAAGCCCGCATTGGCGGCGGCGATTCTGAAAAGTTTCGCGCGGTCCCTGGTGCTCATCGAAGCACCAGGTGTGGCACCGAGCCAACGCTTGCCGCCGTTCGAGGCTTTGCTCCAGCGGCTGCGCAGAAGCCGCAACTCGCAGGAGCCCGGATTTTGATCCTGCGCGATGCCATCGTGTCCTCGGAACGTCACCGCTTGGGAGTCGTTGAGACGGCGCGTCCCGAACCGCAACTGGAGTCGTTGCGTCCTGCACTCACGGTGAGTGAGGTCTGCGCATGGCTCATGGGCGAGAGTGAGGTTACGCGCCGCGCTTGCGCGAGCGAGCTGGCGGCTGAGCTCGACCAGTTGCGCAAAGCGGCTCGTGCGGAAGGCTATGCCGATGGGCACGCAGCAGCGACGCGAGAAGTTGAAGAGCGACATACCGGAGCGCTCGAGAGTCTGGCGGCTGTTGCGCGGGCTGCAGAGGTTGCAAGAAAGAGGGCAGCCGACGAGCTGACAAACACCTGCGCCGCTATCGTAGCCGAGGCTTTCGCGAAAATGGCGGGCGAGTTACTGACGACACCGGCGGCCACACTTGGTGCCGTTCGCAGCGTACTGAACCGGGTGCGAGATGGACAGCGCTACACCGTGTACGTGCACCCGAGCGCGCTCGCGGCCGTCGAGGCGGAACACGCCAATCTGCAGGTGGCGATGGGAGATGCCGCGCTGGACGTCCAGGGCGACCCCGGATTGTCGAGCGGCGGGTGTCGTGTCGAGTCCGATCTCGGGACCATCAATGCCGCTTTCGACGTGCAGTTGCTGGCGCTGATTGAAATGCTGCGCGCTGCACACACCCAACGCGAGATCCTATGAACTCGGCGCAACGCCTTCTTGGTCATGTGCGTACCGCCGAATTTACCCGGCGTACGGGCCGCATTTGCAGGATTGCAGGCCTTGCCGTCGAGTCGGCGGGTCCGGCGGCGAGAATTGGCGAGATCTGCGAGATTCGCTCGCATGAACGCCGCGAGGTCACGCTCGCGGAGGTCATCGGTTTCAGTGAGGGGCGCGTTCTGCTGATGCCCTATGGGGATCTGCGCGGCATCGCGTTGGACGCGGAGGTCGCCGCTACGGGTATGGACCCCGAGGCTCCTACCGGCACGGCTCTGCTCGGCAGGGTGATCGATGGCTTTGGCATGCCGTTGGATAATGACGGACCTCTCAACGTCGCGACTCATGCCCCGCTTTATCCCGAGCCGTTGAATCCGCTCAAACGCAGTGCCCGTGTCTCGAGCTTCGAAACTGGCATACGGGCCATCGATACTTTCCTGCCGCTCGCGCGTGGCCAGCGTGTCGGGATCTTTGCAGGCGCTGGCGTCGGCAAGAGCACTTTGCTTGGCATGATTGCGCGACGGATGCAGTGTGATGTCTCGGTCATTGGCCTCATCGGCGAGCGAGGTCGCGAAGTTCGCGCCTTTGTCGACAATGGACTGTCAGCTGAAGCGCGTGCCAGATCCGTCATCGTCGTCGCCACCTCCGACCAGCCCCCGCTGGTGCGCCGTCGGGCGGCATTCCTGGCAACAGCCATCGCAGAGTCGTTCGCCGACGCGGGTCGGAACGTGTGTTTGACGCTCGACTCGTTGACGCGTATCGCGATGGCACAGCGAGAGATCGGGCTCGCCGCGGGAGAGTTACCCACCTCGAGGGGCTATACACCGTCGGTGTTCTCGATGTTGCCTCGGCTCCTCGAGCGCGGTGGTGCCCGTGAAAGCGGCGGTACGCTGACCGCGCTGTACACAGTGCTCGTCGAAGGCGATGACTTTACCGAGCCGGTGACCGACTCCGTGCGAGCCATTCTCGACGGTCATATTATTCTGTCCCGCAACATCGCTCAGCGAGGACGCTTTCCGGCGATCGACATTCCTCCCAGCGTCAGCCGCATGGCCTCGGCTGTGCTTGATCCGGCGGACGCCGAGGTCGTTCAGGAGGCGGGCCGTCTTCTGGCGGCCTACGAGGAATCACGCGATCTCATCGAGCTCGGCGCCTATCGGGCGGGAAGCAACAAGGTCACGGATCAGGCACTACGCCACTACGGGGCGCTGGAGCAGTTTCTCTCGCAGCGTGCCGCAGAGACGACCAATCGTGCCGAAGGGTTCGTGCGGCTCGCTCAGATCCTGAGCGGACAGGCGATAAATCCCGAGCAGGCGGGGTCATGAACAATCGATCCGCACGATCTTTGGATGCTGCCGAGCGCGTACGACAGATCGCTGTCGATGATGCGAAGCGAGCACTGTCGGATGCGATCTACGTTTCCAACGCCGCGCGCAAGAAAGTGGAGACGCTGCAGTCTCAAGCAGCGGCCGCTGAGGCGCATGCCTTGGCTCTGCTACAGGCCCCGGGGATACTCGACCCGGCCGCCCTTCGGGCTGCCCAACGTTATCGCAGCTGGCAGCGGGCCCAACTCGTCTCCGCCCGTCAGTTGCTCGCCCGCGAGGAGCTCGCCGAGGCTGAGGCGCGCTCGACACTCGGCGCACGTCTGCGCGATCGGGATGCGGTTCGACACTTGCAGGAGCGCCGTCGCCACGAGGAGCGTGAGTGGGCAACTCGCCGCGAGCAGCACGCGTTGGATGACCTGGGCGCGACCCGCGCGATGGCATCGAGAAGAACGATCAGTTTCCCATCAGGAGATCAAAATGGCCGTTGATGCAATCGGGGTCGTCTCATCGTCGACCTCGGCCACGCCGCAAAACGTTGGCATCTCGGAGACCCAGTTCCTACAGCTCCTGCTCACGCAATTGCAGTTCCAGGACCCGCTCAAGCCGGTCGACAATACCGAGTTCGTCGCCCAGCTGGCGCAGTTCAGTGCCCTCCAGATCAACCAGGAGATGAGCGGCAAAATGGATACGTCGCTCACGATCGGAGCGGGACAGCAGGCCATCGGCCTGCTCGGCAAGAAGGTTACGGTCAACTCGACGAGTACTGGCAGCACCACCGGGAATGCAACGGGGACTGTAACCGCCGTTACATTCACGTCGGCCGGTGATGCGCAGCTGAGCGTTACCACGACAGGCAGCGCCGGCGTGCTCAACAATCTCGAATTGTCCGACGTCACCCAGGTTACCGACTGAACCAAGCGAGTCAACAGGAGATCCCCATGGGGATGGACGCAATCTATACCGGTCTTTCCGGAATGCAGGCCTATTCGACGGGTCTCGACGTCATCAGCAACAACGTCGCCAATCTCAACACCGTCGGATTCAAGACCTCCACGCCGGTGTTCCAGGACCTCATCTTCCAGAGCAACACGGCGTCCTTGAATGGCGAGCCTGCGAATTCGCCTTCGGGCGCAGGCGTGAAAGCCCAGACGCTGACTCAATCCTTTGCGCAGGGCCAGATGAGCCCCACCGGCGCTCCGCTCGATGCCGCCATCGACGGCAATGGCTTTTTTGTCCTGAATGACAGTGGGACGACGCTGTATACACGGGCCGGTCGGTTCGAGATCGATAAGAACGGTGACCTGGTTGATGCGACGACCCGGGCACAGGTCATGTTCAGCACACCTACGAGCACGCTCGGGCCTTTGAACGTCAACTCCTCCCAGACGGATCCACCGATCGCGACGACCACCGTGACGCTGGGCGGAAATCTGGTGCAGAACACGACGACACCGACGACCTTTACTACGCCACCGATCACGGTATACGACTCCTCGGGCACGGCGGAGACGCTGACGGTTCACTTCGCCCAGAACGCAATCAATCCTCTGCAATGGACCGCGCAAGTCGAGGACGCGAAAAACAACGTCATCGGCTCGCAAACTTTGACTTTCAATGCTGACGGTACGCCGGCCGCGGGCAGCACATCCATGACCGCCACGGTGACTCCCACCTCAGCGCCCAAGTTCAACGTGACGTTCAATCTCGGAACAGCGGGTGCGTTCGGGGGAGTGACGAGTACTGCCGGTGGCACTACCTCGTCGGTGCAGGCCGCGCACGTCGATGGCCAGGCTCTGGGAACGTTGACTCAGTACGCCTTCACCAACGCGGGCCAGCTGCAGATCACCTACTCGAATGGCGCTACGAAGACCATCGGGACCCTGGTGTTAGCCCGCTTTGAAACGCAGGATCAGCTCAAAGAAGTCAGCAACGGCGCTTTCATTGCCACGGGCGGCGCGAATCCGACGTTGGGGGCCCCGCTCGGTGAGGGACTCGGCTCTATCAACGGTGGCAACCTGGAAATGTCCAATGTCGATCTGACCACCCAGTTCACGGCCCTCATCACCATTGAACGCGGCTACCAGGCCGGCTCGCAAATGGTGTCCGCGGCGGGTGACATGATGCAACAGGTCATTGATATGAGTCGCGGCCGATGAATGATGGCTTCCCGGCCGTGGTGCGACCCTGGCTGCTGCTCGGCGAGCGACGGCGGCGTACGCTCGAGCTTCGTGTTCAGGCGGCGGCAGAACGTTGGGCCGCACACTGGGTCGCAGGCGCGGTCACCCTGTCGGTTGTGTTCGAGCCGGCGAAGAAAGATTCGATGCCGGAGTACAGCGACCGAAGTTCCCTCAGCTTCGGCGCTCGAGACCAGTCGGGCGAGTGGGTTGGGGTGCTCAGGGCTCCGCGGCGCCTGGTCGCTTGGGCTGCCGGGCTCGGCGCGGTGGAGTTTTCGGCGACGGCCGTGGCCGATCTCGACGAGGTATCCGTCTCGAGCGAGGTGGAGCTCGAGATGGTGCGCAATTTCTGGGACCTGCTGATCCCCAAGGCGGTAGCCGCGCCCCTCGAATGCCTCGACGAGGCGCTTGCTGGAGAGGCACACCTGAGGCTGACCAAACAGGGCTTGCGCGTGTCGTGTACCTTCGGGCCGGCACCGGGACTCGGCATCCAATCGACACTTTCGCCTGCTGCTGTTGCGACACTGCTCGCGGAACCACACGTCAACTATATGGGAGAGTCTCTGACTTCCCGGCGCGCCGCACTTGCGGCGACTCCTGTTGCCCTGGACTGCTGTCTGGGATCGGTGCAGGTGCCGGTGCGCGATCTGCACTCGCTGCGAATCGGTGATGTGTTGGTGACCGACATCGCCCTGGACGGGCAGGCCGAGCTGCGAGTGCGCAGCAAGCCGCGTTCGATAGTTGCCGGCAGGATCGGCGTGATCGAGGGACGGAAGGCCATCAAGGTCGAAACAGCGCAGGTTGTAACCGCGAACCGAGGATTGCGTCGATGACCAAGGTAGTACAAAGTTTGGAGCTGGCGCCACTGGCTCCGGGTGCGGCGACACCGGGAGAGTGCCTCGGCGAGCGCATGGATCTCGTTGAGCACCTCAAAGTGCAGCTCACCGTGACACTCGGCAGCGCGGAAGTGGATGTTGGTCGCCTGTTCGCCATGGCGACCGGTGAGCTCGTGGTTCTCGATCGCGACGTCGAGGCGCCGGTCGACGTGCGCTTGGGCGACAAGCTCATCGCCCGCGGCGAGTTGGTCGCGGCCGGCGATCGCTTCGCGGTGCGTATCACCGAGATCGCGGCGGATTGAAGATGCTGCGCGGCAGGCTGCTGGGTGGCGTTCTCACCGCCGTGTGCCTCGTCGCCGGCCAGTGTGCGTTTGCGGTTCAGAGCGCGCCCAACACTCCATCTCCAATGTCGCATTTCGGACTGGCGACACAGCCGGTCCCGCTACCGGGTGCGGGCAAGATCATTCTCGTGTTCATCTGCGTCGCCGCGCTCGCGGTCGGCATGGCGGCGATCCTGCGCCGTTGGTCTCCGCGACTGTTGGCTAAACTACAGCTGCCTTCCGGCATCGAGGTGACTGTTCTCGGCCGGCAAAGACTCGAGCCGGGAGTCAGTCTGCACGTTGTCAGTATCGCAGGCGAACGCCTCGCCATCGTCACCAGCCGGTCTGGTGTGGCAATGCAACCGCTGTTGGTCGGCGGCAAAGAGCCAAGCGGCCCGACACCACCGCCCGGAGATCGAGCCGAGTGACTACCGGAACGCTTGGAATCACGATCGATGCACTGCATGGCAATGGCACTGCAGTGGCACCCGCGCTGCAAATCGTACTGCTGCTGACCGTCCTGGCTGTATTGCCCGCCGTTGTCGTTGCGATGACGTCGTTTACACGAACTATCATCGTGCTGTCGATGCTTCGACATGCGTTCGGGATGCAAGATACACCGCCGAACATGGTCCTGACCAGTCTCGCCTTGTTTTTAACATTATTTACGATGGCCCCGGTGCTCTCCGAGATCAACACGCGGAGCGTCCAGCCGCTGCTGGCGAACAACGTGTCGATCGAGCAAGCCGTGCAAGGGGGAATCGAGCCGCTGCGCCGCTTCATGATCCGGCAAACGCGCGAGAAGGACCTGGCGTTGATGTTCGAAGTGGCGCACGTGCCGGTGCCGAATTCCGTGGAGGATGTGCAGACCGTACATCTCGTGCCGGCATTCCTGCTGAGTGAGCTGAAGACGGCCTTTCAGGTCGGCTTCGTAATATTTTTGCCATTTTTGCTGCTCGACCTCGTGGTTGCCGCCATCCTGATGTCGATGGGCATGATGATGGTGCCGCCCACGATCATCTCCCTGCCGTTGAAAATCCTGATGTTTGTGCTCATCGACGGCTGGAGTCTCGTGGTGCGGGCGCTGCTCGGCAGTTTCCACTGAACATAACGACGAAACAAAACACAACTTCCAAAAACAACTTCTCACATTTCGTCTTGAATTGACCAAAGGTCGTGCTAATCTCCGGGCAGCCCTCAGGGACTAGCGTGGCGCTAGGACACCAACACCAGGGCAGGGAAGGCAATGGTTGCCATCATCCGGTCCCCGGTCGTCCTGTCTGGAAAGCGTAAGCTCGCGAGCCACGCCGGCGAGTTGCAGGCAGGGGCACCTGGCGATTCCAAAGAAGCGACGAGCGCGAAAAGTCCGCCCGTGGATCCCGGCGCCCAACGTGCCGAGGAGCTGGTGGAGCAGGCGCGTCGCTCCATTCTGGCCCAGATCAAATCAGAAGCAGAAGCTGCCCGTGAGCTCGGCCGGCAAAGAGGCCTGGCTGAGGGGCGCGCGGCCGGACAGGAAGAATCGCGACAGGCCTTCGCGGCCGAGTTGGCCCGGGTTCGCTCGGTCGCCGGCAAGTTGAGCGACGTACTCGCCTCGGGCATCGGCGGCATGGAAGATCTCGCAGTGGCCATAGCGTTTGAAGCGGTTTGCAAGGTGCTGGGGGAGTCCGCAACCACCGCGGAGGGAGTGCGGGCCCAGGTCAGGCAGGCCGCCGCCGCTGCAAAGAACAAAGAGCGACTGGTGGTCAGGCTGCATCCCGCGGACTTGTCCGCGTTGCGTGATGCCGGCGCGCTCAACTCGATTCTGTCGGCCGAAAAGGTCGTCTCGTGGGTGGCCGACGACTCCATCGAACTTGGCGGATGCGTCGTGGCAACCGATGGCGGGGGGCTCGATGCCCGCCTCGAGACACAGATCGACCGCATGCGCACGACACTGCTGGCAGCACGCCGGCAGGTGACTTCAATTTCATGAATTAACGGCGATACAACAAGTTACTCGAGGACATTCTCCCATGGTCGCAGTTATCTCCGGTCAGAACCTGGGGTTGGGTTTCGGTCAAGTCAACAATCTGAACGGCCAGGGCCCGGGGCAGCCGCAGATTGGACAGAACGGGCAGAAGGTCTACGTGAATGCCGCCAACGGCAACCTGGTGATCCAGAACCAGGATTCGGTCCTGTTCGACAACGGACTCGATCTCGGCGTTCTGCGTACTTACAACAGCCAGGGCCAGTTCAGTGACGGCACCGGTCCGAACTGGACGAGCGGCGCCGCTGCGAAGAGTGTGTCCGTCAGCGGGACACTCGGCGCCGCGGGCAGTAGCGTCACCCGCACTGACCAGGACGGCTCCCAGACCGTTTACAGCTGGAACGGTGCCAGGCAGTTGTACCTGGACACCCAAGGCAGCGCGGTTGCCAATACCATCGGCCTGGTCAATGGTCGATTGGTGTGGACCAGCGGCACGGGTGTGAGCGAAACCTACGACGCCGGCAGTGGGAAATTGCTGACAACGGCCGACCCCGACGGACACCAGGTCGTCTATACCTATAACAGCGACGGTACGCTCGCTTCCGCGGTCAGCGACGGGGGCGATGGGACCTTCTACGACTATGCGAACGGCCAGCTGACCGAGATCCGCACCAAAAGCCAGGATGCCCAGGGCAACTGGAAGACCCAGAACGGTGTCTACTATACGTACGACACTCAAAACCGGCTGAGCACTGTCACGGTCGATCTCAGCCCTGCCGACAACTCCGTTGTTGACGGCGATGTCTATACGACTACCTACACGTACGACGGTGCGAGCAATCGGATTGCCGGCATTACGCAAAGCGATGGAACCTCGCTCAGTTTCACTTATGTGCAGGTCGGTGGCGGCTATCGTATTGCGACCGTGACCAATGGCCTCCAGCAGGCCACGAGCTTCACTTACGACACGACGCAACTCGAGACGACGATCCAGGACCCGCAGCTGGCGACAACCGTACTGCATTTCGATCCAAGCAACCGTCTGACGCAGATCGATCAGCCGGCGGTCGGTTCGACCGTGGCGAGCACCAGGTTCCAGTACGACCCGGCAGGTAATCTCCAGACGGTCACCGACCCGTCGGGCAATATCACCGGCTACGGCTACGATGCCAACGGCAACCAGACGTCATCGGTTGATGCGGCGGGCGACACCATCGCGTCCAGCTACAACGCCACCAACCAGTTGACCAGCCGCACGGTCTACCTGGCACCGGCCGCCGGCACCAATGCCGCGAGCCAGCCCGAGACCACACGTTACTACTACGATGCAGCAACCCAGGCCGGAGCGCCTGGCTTGCTGCGCTACGTGATCAGTGCTGACGGACGCATCACCGAATATCGTTATAACGCCCAGGGCCGGCGGGTCAGTACCCTGGTTTATACCGACCAGACACTGGATTCCGGCGCGCTGACCGGCAGCGAGACCACCGCTCAGATTGCCGCGTTGGTGGCTGCAGCTACTCCTTCCGCCGACAACGGCGCGACATCGCGCACGGACGTGCAACGCACCGACACGAGCTACGACCCACATGGGCAAGTAGCCTCGGTGACGACGTATACGGCGGTGTCGAACAGTGCTGATCTGACTGGCATTGCCGCCGACGGCGCTACCACAATCTATGTGTATGATCAGGGCGGCCGGCTGTTGAGCAAGGTTGCTCCCGCCGGTGCTCAGGTTGCCTACAACTATGACGGCCTGGGCCGCGTCAGTGCGGTCGTCGATAGTCAAAACGGCAGCACCACCATTCAATACGATGCTGCCCACAACACCATCGTCACCACGATTGGCAGTAACAGCGTCACCAGCGTCTACGACGCTGCGGGACGCCAGGTTTCGGTAACGGACTCAACCGGCACGGTCAAGACGTATTACGACGCCGACGGTCGCGTCATCCTGACGCAGGACGCGGATGGCGAGAACACATGGACTTTCTATGACGTCGACGGTAACCAGACCGGGACTGTCGACAGTTTCGGTGACCTGACTGAGTATGTCCGCGATGCAGCGGGTCATCTGACCGAAACCATCGATTATGCGACGTCGGTCGACACGACACTGTTGATCGATGCCAACGGCAAGCCCACAGGGGCCTCACTCGCCGCCATTCGTCCGGCCGCATCTCCCGGCGACGAGAAGACCTGGCAGGTCAATGACAGCACCGGTCGTGTGATCTACAGCATTGCCGCTAATGGTTCGGTGACGCAGACCGTCTACGACGGGACCTCGCAGGTCATCGAGACCATCACCTACGGCAATCCGATCAACACCAGCTCGCTCAGCGCCTCGCCCACCGTGCACGACATCGTGACCCTGCTCAAGCCAAGTGCGACGGCGGATCAGACCACGCGCAGCTTCTATGATGGCGATGGCAACCTGACCGGTACGTTGGATCCAACCGGCCATGTGACGCAATATTTCTATAACGACGCCGATGCGGTGACCGAAAAGCGCGTCTATGCGCAGGTCGCCCCTTCAGTCCTTTGGGCGACGGGTACGCTGTCCCAGCTGGCAAACGGCCTCCAGAGCATCGACGACAGCCGCACGCTGACCACTTATGACGCCAGCGGGGCAACGCTCAGTACGCGGGTAGTGCAGGGCTACCCCGAGCAGACGATGCCCGGGGTCAACGATATCCAAGGCACGCTGTTGCAGCCCGGAGCGCAGAATACCTATCAGTTCACGCTCAGCACCCAATCGAAGTTCTTTTTCGACGGCATCGCGGGCAACCAGATCCAGTGGCAGCTGCAGAAGGGTGGTCAAACCGTCTTTTCCAACCAGGACCTGGTCGGCTTCAACAATCCTTACGTCGAGCTCGGCAATGGTACGTATCAACTCAAGGTCAGCAGCAACCAAGGGTCGACGGTCAATTACGACTTCCGCGTTCTCGGCGACAGCGCCGCTGCACAGCTGACCACGAACGTACCGAACAGCGGCGAGTTGGCGCCCGGAACCCAGGCCGCGTTGTATGCATTTTCCGCCAACCAGGGCGACCAGCTGTTGCTCAAACCAACCGGCGGTGGCGCGGGCTGGAGCTGGCGTCTCTTCGGCCCCAATGCGCAGAGCATAGCGAGCGGTGGTTCCCCGTATAGCGGTGGGGCGATTACGGCTCCGGCCACGGGGACATATTACCTGAGCATCGAGTCACAGTCGGGTACCAATGGGGATATGTCGGCAAACCCCGCGCCGTATGCGTTCACGTTGTTCCAAAGCACGCCGACCACCACGTCGATCGGCTTCGGGCAGCCCGTCCATGCCACTTTCACTCCCGGCTCTCTTTCCAAGTACACCGTCAATGTCACCGCTGCGGGTTGGTTGAAAGTCGACTCGTTGTCCTCGACAGGCTATGCCTATTGGACGCTGTACAACTCGTCCGGGCAGTCTGTCGCCTCCGGCAATCCCGACTCCGATCAGCTCTACTTTTCCCCGGTGTGGGTCACTCCCGGCACTTATACGCTGCAGGTTGCCAACCAGACTGACACGGCCAACGCCCTGGATTTCCAGGTGCTGAGCACTTCCGCGGCATCCATTACCGATATCCAGAGCGGCCAGAGCCTCGCGCTCCAGTCCAGCTCGGGCACCTCGGGGGCGGTCTATCGGCTCCATGTCACTGCGGCGACCAATCTGAGCCTGGCGGCAAGCATCAACGCGGGCGACCTTGCGAGCTGGCAAGTGACCAGCGCCAACGGCACCGTCCTCAGCGACGGCACACTCGGCAATGGATCATTCACCCAGGTCACGTTGCCGCAAGCCGGTGATTACTATCTGTGGACCGGCGGCTACCTGAGTAATACGACGCCTTTGCAGGGCAGCCTGCAGGTCACCACCTGGAGCAATCAGGTCGTCAACGCCGGCCAACTGTCCAGTAGCGCGGTGACCGATATGCCCGGTTCGGTGACCGGGACGGGCCAGACCGTGACGACGAATTTCGACGTCGCGCAATCGGGAACCTGGTTGTTCAAGGTGCCGGGCGCGTTGGCCGGAGCGCAATGGACGCTGATCGGACCTACCGGTACGGTGATCCCCTGGACTGCGCTGTCCACCACGCAGGGGCAGGGCGGCGCTGCAGCCTATCTCACGGCGGGTGCCTACCAGCTGAAAGTCACCAGCAGCGCGGCTACTGGCTCGTTCGACATACAGGCAACTCCCTTTGCCAACGCGACGGCGTTGGGAAGTGCCCCAACAGTGCTGCCTGCGCTGGCGGCGGGAAGCTCCGTACTCTACAGCCTTGCTGCCACGCCCACCGATTCGTTTGCCGTGACGCTGGCTGACGCCGATGGCGCGCCGAACGGCGAAGAATTCACGGTAACGGCGTTCGATGCCTACGGAAACCTGCTGTTTTCAGGCACCCGTTCCAGCCTGCAGTTCTCGCAATCCAAGGCCATCGGGTCGGTCTACCTGCTCGTTACACGCACCGCGGCACAGAGCACGGGCGCCACGCTGACCGTGACGCGCACGCCGGCAACCCAGCCGACACAAGTGACCAGCACGCCGATCACGGTCAATCAGCAAGTATCCGCTTCCGGCGTCAGTGGGCCGTCACAACCCCTATATGACTTGAATCTGCCGCAGGACGACCTGGTCTTCGTGCAGTCAGCCTCGACCAACTTCAACCCTGTCAGCCTGTCCGGCCCCCTGGCCTCGCGCTCCGCCAGTCTGCCGGCATGGTCGCCGTTTGAAACGCTGGCGCCGGCGGTTCTTGGCTGGGTGCCTGCGGGCGACTACACGTTGCAGTTCTCGAATGGCCAGAACGATTTCCCGTTCACGGTCTACACCGGCAGCAGTGGTAGCAACATCACGCCGGCGCAGAACGTGAACAGTACGCTTGCGACGGGCCAGTCGGTCGAAATCTTCAAGCTCAATGCGCAGGCCGGACAACTTTATCGGCTCAATGCCCTGGGGAACACCTCGGCCGGGTTGGGATACGGGATCTACGATAAGTATGGAAATCTGCTCGACGCCGGAAGCCCGTATTCATCAGGCGGAAAGTCCTGGTCCGTGTCGCAAAGCGAAACCTGCTACGTCATCGTCTACCGCGATCCCAACGATGTATCGCAAGCGGCTACCGCCAACTTCAGCATCGCTCCTTCGCCGGCGCCGCAAGCCCTGACGAGCGGAGCCTGGATCAATCAGAACGGCAACCAGGAATACGACTACAGCGTGACCCTGACCCAGCCGACGCAGTTCTTCATGGACTCGCAGAACGACTCGGCTGTCTCTACGGCGGTCTACAGAAGTGATGGCAGCCTGGTCGCAGGTCCCGGCGAACGGACTTGGGCGCTGCAACCCGGAAGTTATATTTTCACTGTCACACTGGATCAGCCGGACGCCGACAACATTCGCCTGACGAGCTCTGCGGATGTAGGTGCGCTCCCAGTCGATGCCGAGCAAACGGTGCCGCTCGAGGCGAACGGCGTCGCCAACTATTACAGCGTCGATCTGACTGCCGGAGAGAAGCTCACGTGGACACCCGGTCCGGACGGCACGACGGATGCCGACGGCGGGTATACGCTGTATGCCGCCAACGGCAATGACGTCTACAACGGAACCATCAATTCGGCTGGGGTCTTCACTGCCCAGCAATCCGGTACTTACATATTGATGATGTGGGATTGGGCGGAGACCGGAACCACCGCCGATTTCACCGTCGCACTGACGCCGCCGGCGCCGCCTCCGCCGCCCGCCACGCTCAGCACGACACAATCTAACCCCATAACGGTTCCTACCAACGAGGCAGTCTTCGAGAGCACGCAGTTCACCGTCACCCAGGCCGGCTGGTGGGTGGTGGGCGGCAGTCACAACTACAATTATGAGGAGACGTCCCCAACATGGTCGGTAACCGACGTTGTCTCGAACGAGCCGGTAGCGCAGGGGGACTACTACCACAACGACCCAGTCGTTTATCTGCCGGCCGGAACTTATTACATCGCGCTGACGAACTTTGACCAGTGGCTTTCAGGCGGAGACCAGGTTTTCGACCTGGCGTCGATCCCGATCACCACGGCGACAGCGGGCCAGACGATCGACTTCGGGCAGGTGGCTGCCGGCCAGACGGTGGGGCTCCAGGTTGCTGCGAGCCCGCTGAGCCAGTTCACACTGAGTTTCAACGGCAGCACTCAAGCTCCTGGCTGGGTGCAGGCGTACGACCAGTCCGGCCACTTCCTCGGTTACTACCCCCCTTATACGCAGGACTACGCGAGCGGCCCGATCCTTTTCGTACTGACGAACGATAACTCCACGGCCATAGCCGACCTGAAGATGACGGCGACACTGACGGGCCCCACGCCGCCGGTCATCAATCCTCTGCCAACCAATACCAGCCAATCGGTCCAGGTGGCCGCGAACGAAACGCCCACCCTCTACAGTGTCACTCTCGCCGCCGGTGATGAGCTGACCTGGACTCCAGGAGCCGCCAGCACGACGGGCAGCTATTCGGTGTACACCACGAGCGGCGCTGTCGTTTTCAATGGCGACATCAACCAGGCCGGCGCGTTCACCGCGCAGAGTGCTGGCACCTATGTTCTGGCGATTTACAACAATGAAGAAGTGGCCGCGACGGTCAACTTCACCGCATCGCTGATACCGGCTGTGCCTCCGGCGGCGCCGCTGGCGTTTAATGCCGGCACGCTGCCCAGTAATGCAGTCTCTTCGATCAGCACCGCCTTCACGGCAGGCAACCAGGTTGCCACCCAGAGTTTCGACGTGACCCAAAGCGGGCTCTGGTCGTTCCAGGCGTTGTCCGCCAGCGTCGGGATCGTCGGCACGCTGACCGGGCCGTTGGGCACCGTGGCCAGCTGGTCCGATCTGACTGCGCTCGCCGGGCAGAATTCGATCTATTTCCTGCCTGCGGGTCATTACACCCTGACGTTGGACAACACGGCCAACATCAGCGGCTCGGTTACTTTGTCGCTGAGACCGTTCACATCGGCTGTATCCCTCGACAATTCGCCCGCGCCCAGTCTGAGCGCGATGACCGCCGGGCAGCAAAGCTGGTACAGCCTTGATGCTCATGCGGGCGACACGATCTCGGCCGCCATCGCAGGCACTGCGGCCAGCGGGGATTTCCTCGTATCGGTCTACGATGCGGGCGGCACCCGGGTGGTCTACCCGAGCTCGAGCGGCGGTACGTTCACGACGAATTACACCGGGCCGGTCACCGTATTGATCCAACGCGTAGCCAACAATGGCGGCAGCGCCAGCCTTTCGTTGAGCGATACCGCAGGACCCGGTGCCCCGTTGCCCGTGGTGCAGCCCGGCAGCGAAGTCGACTGGAAAGCGCCAGCCGTTTATTACACCTTCAATGTCGCCAGTGACGGCCTCGTCGCGCTCGAATGGGACAACACCAATTACCAGAGCTACCAGCTGACCGGGCCGAATGGCATCGTGTCCGGTGGGGCCTTCAGCCCGGGCGCGCGCTGGCTCGTCGCCGGCGATTACCAGCTCAGATTGTTCAACGGCACCGGACCTGTGCAATTCGAGGTGGCCGATCTGTCGCAGGCGACTGCGATCACACTCGGAACGCCGGTGTCGCAGACGATGAGCGCGGGCCAGCAGTACGCATTGTTCAGCGTGACGCTGGATGCGTCGATGAACACCTGGCTCAGCGGATTGCCGGCTGCGAGCTCGGGCGAGACATACCAGTTGTTCGACCCATCCGGCCGGCTCGTCGCCTCGGGCAACCCGGCACAGACCGGCTATAACCAGCTGTCCAACAGCGGTATCACTGGACGCTACCTGCTGCTCGTGTCGCGTCCCTCATACGCATCATCCGGCAGCGCGACTCTCAATTTCAACATAACGCAGACGCCGGCCGGGCCTGTACCCCTGCAACTCGGTACGCAAACGCAAGGAATCGTATTCCCCTCGGCTACGACCGCCAGCTATACGTTTACAGCCAACGGTCCGGAGCAGATTTCCCTCTCCGGCTTCAGCGGTAACGTTTCCTATCAGCTGCTCGATGCGTTCGGCCGTGCCGTCAACTCGCTGAGCAGCAGCAGCAGTGCATACGTTTATGGTGTCGGCGCCGGCACGTACACGCTGAATGTGAGCGGCAGTTTTCCCTATTATTTGAACATACCCAGTATTGCCTTCAATTTCACCGCCAATGCGGTTGCGACCGCCGCCACGGTAGCGCCGGGAGGCAGCGCGACAGTCAATTGGACCAATGGGATGCCGAACCAACAGGTCCAGATCGCGGTGCAAGCCGGCGTATCGTACGTGTTGGTGCCGGCTACGACATTTACGTATGGACTCGGCATCCAGTACAGCGTAATCGACTCGGCGGGCAGGCGGATCGCACAAGGGATCGCCTCCAGCAACGCTTATTACGGCAATGCGGATGCGGTTGGAATTACGTTTACGGCGCCTGAGAGCGGCATTTTCACGGTACAGACGTCTGCTATTCAGTACTACTCGCCGACGTCGGCCGGCAACATCACACTCAACCTGCTGCAGGGTCAGTCCACGAGCGCACCGTATACCATCGGCAGCACGGTGACCGGTACGCTCAATCAGGCAGTAGACAGCTCGACGTACCAGTTCACGCTGACTCAGCCGACAGCCATCTGGTTCAACATCAGCGGCGGTGACTATAACGCGCTTTTGCAGCGCACGGATCAGCCCAGCACCATCTTCAACTCGAGCGGCTATCCCATTGCGCTGCAAGGGGTCTACCTGCTGGCAGCGGGCACGTATTCGCTGCGGATGTCGCCGGACCAGCCTTCCCCCGGCGCTTTCGCTCTCGCGACCTCCACGGTGGCCGCGCTGCCCACGCTGCCGCTGGGTACGCAGAACCAAGTCACATTGGCGCAAGGCAACCAGGCCAGTGCTTTCCAGTTCAGCGGGACGGCCGGACAGCAACTGCACATCGATGCACGCTGGGTCAGTGGCGGTTCCCCGAATCAAACCTGGACCCTGCTGGGGCCGAACGGACAGTACGTCACCAACGGAAGCACGTCCTACACGAGTGACAATTCGAGAAATGTGACCTTGCCCACGGACGGCACCTATGTGCTCTACCTGGTGGGACAGAGTAGCGACCAGACACCCGGAACCAGCACGCTGACCGTCAGCCCGGTCACGGATTCGGTGACTCCGGTCCACCTCGGCGACCAGGTGAGTGCAACGCTGCCAGGGCCAGGCGACACGGATCAATACACATTCACGCTGGCGCAGGGGACGACCGTGCTGGTGACGCCGCGGGGCGGCAACGCAAACGTCACGCTAATCCCCAGCGGGACCAACCTCAACTTCAATTCCGGCAGTACTGGACAGTACTACGTCGTACGACTCGATCCCGGCACGTATACGTTCAACGTGTCGGCCAATGGCTCGAGCATGCCGAGCTATTCCTTCAGTTTCACGGACATGCTCGCCGGCGCAATCGATGCCGGCAATAGTGGCACGGTGACCGGTTCTGCGCCGGCGCAGGGTGCGGTCGGAGTCTATCAACTCGACACGACAGCCGGTGCGACCTACAACCTCCAGTTCACGACGCCGCCTGTAAACGGCACTCTTCTGAATTACAGCCTGGTCGATGCGGCCGGGCGCGTCATCCAGCAGGTTGCTCAAACCAACGGTCAGTCGGTCGCCTTTACGACGCCACAATTCGGCCCGGTGTACCTGCTGGTGCAGCAAGCTACCGCCAGCGGGACGGCGACCCCGTTCGGCGTGACGGTGCGGCAGCCGGTGATTTCCTCGACCCCGCTGGCTTTCGGTACTCCGATCTCGACGACGCTGCAGACGCGGCAGGATCAGGTCGCCTATGGCTTTACCCAGACGCAGGCCGGATGGATCGAGCTGCAAGGCATTACCGCGCCGTCCTCGAGCGTTGAATACGACGTCGTCGGTCCAGACGGGACTGTCCTCGCGAGCCGGTCGCAGTTCGGCACGAGCGCCCCGGGAAGCGTCTGGGATGTTGATCTCGCACCCGGTCAATACTTCATCCGCATCGATGCGAATTCCGATGCGGCCAACGGGGGCGTCACGCAATTCAGCGCAGTGCGGGTGCCTGCCAGCCAGCAGATAGCCCGACAGGGTGGCGTCGCGCAGACGCTGCAACTGCCGGACAGTGCCGCCGCGCTGTCACTTTGGACCCTCGATGCGCAGTCGGGCGATGTGCTCAACCTGACGCCGCAAACCTGGTCCGGCGTTGGCACCGTGCAGATCGTCGCACCCAACGGTTCCACGTTTGTCACCTGGGATCCTGCGACCGTACCATTCAATACCACGCTCTCGCAGGCAGGCACGTACCTCTTGCGCATCACGAGCAATCCGCACTCGGGCGCTACCGCCAATGCGTTCAACCTGACGGCGACCGTGGGAGTCACCGGCACGACACAACCGGTCGTGTCGACGTTCAGCGCAGCCGGTGCCATCGCTGCCGGCACCACGCAGACCTTCCAGTTCCAACTCACGCAGGCCGGACTGTGGACACTCGACCGCAATAGCGTGCCGGGGTATTACGACTATTACTACAACTATCAGCAGGCCACGATCACCGATCAAAACGGTGCGGTGGTCGCCTCGGGGTATAACAAACCGGCCTGGCTCGCTGCAGGAACCTACACGCTCAAACTGACCCAGAATTACAACAACAGCAGCTACGATTTCACGGTGCGCCAGGTGGACGGTGGTCAACTGCCGCCGCTCCAATACGGGCAGACAGTCACCGCAACGCTGCCCGCCTACGCGACGGTGGGCTACACCATCAACGCCAGCGCCGGCGATGTGCTCAACGTCGATCCATCGGGCGGAGCCGGAGACTACCGAAACCGAGCCTGGCAACTGGTCAACCAGTACGGCCAGGTGTTGCAGACCGGCTCAACCAACGGCAGCGTCGCGCAGCCGCTACGGATCAACACGAGCGGCCCGGTGTACCTGCTGTTCTCGGGGGCGGGCACCGGTGATGGCAGCGGCACCCTGTCGTTTGAAGTATCGCAGGGCATGCCCGTCGTCAACCCGATTGCGCTCGGCCAAACAGTCAGCGGTACATTGAGCGCGCAGGCGCAGACTCAAACTTACACCTTCAGCGTCGCACAAACTACGCAGGTCCTGTTCAACGGATTTATCGGTGGACCCAGCGATGGCAACGCCGTCGCCTACCAGTTGACCGGGCCGGGATCGAGCAACAACCTCATCTATCAATTTTCGTCGCAGTCATCGTCCGGATACCCGTCTTTCGTCACGCTCGAGCCCGGCCAATATACCGTCACGGTGAGCACGAACAGCAGCAACAGTGCGCCGTTTTCCTTCAGGATGCAGGACGTAGCGAGCGTTGCACCCCTGACCAATGCCCAGCCGGTGCAAGGACAGTTGCCGCCGACCGGCCAGGCGCAAACCTACAGTGTGGACGCGCACGCGGGCGACAACCTGTTCTTCAGCGCCCCCAACGTGCCGTCGCGGACTTACCAATACAACCCAGCCACCGGGATGTACGAGTATAACTATACGGCACTCTACGAGATCGCCGATCCGAGGGGTGTGGTCGTCGCCTCCGGCACCCTCGACGATTTGAACGCTACGCAGTTCGTTGCGACCGTCTCGGGGGAGTACATGCTGACGCTGGTCGACACCAGCTCCAGCGACCAACCGCTGCCCTACACCCTGACGGCGTATATCAATCCGCCGCAAGCCCCGATCAACATTGTTTTGAGCAACACCGCCTCGCCCGTCGACCTGACGGTGAGCGGCGTCACGGTCGCGCCGGCCGTGCCCGGCGGTACGATCCAGTCCGGCGCGTCGATCCAGGTGAGTTGGACCACGCAGAACCGGGGCGTTCAGGCCACCAGCGGTAATTTCGACGAGCATCTGGTCGTGCGCAACGTCGATACCGGCGCCGTCGTGCTGCAGGCCGACGTTCCCTATGTCGAAGCGGCCGCGGGTAACGGCCCGATACAACCGGGCCAGGCCGTGTCACGCAGTGCCGTGTTGCAATTGCCCAACGGTATCGGCGCCGGCAATCTCCAGGTTCTGATCCAGACCGATGCTGACAATTCGCAGAAGGAAGCTGGCGCGGCGTTGAACAACAACGTCGCCAGCGGCACATTCACCAGCGCCTTGACCCCGTCCCCCGATCTGCAGGTCAACGGCCTCAGCATCTCGCCCGCCGCCAACTGGCAAGCCGGCGATGCCGTGACGGTCAACTGGAACGCCGTCAATGTCGGCACCGCGCCCGCGCTCGGCAGCTGGACCGAGCGTATGCAGCTGATCAACAGCGTCACGGGCGCCGTCGTGGCGGATGTCAGCCAGAATTTCACCAGCCAGGATATCGCCGCCGGTGCGCAGGTGGCGCGCTCGGCCACGTTGACCTGGCCGGCCGGCTTGAACGGTATCGGCACGTTCAGTCTGATCGTCACCGTCGACTCGACTCATCAGCTAGCCGAATACAACGCCCAAGGACCCATCACTGGTGACAATACTGCCAGCAAACAACTGGTAGTAGGCCCCAGCATCGTCGCCCAGCAGGTCGGCCTGCTGCAGAGTAATCCGCAGGACGGCGACTCGATCACGGTCGTGTGGACCGACGTCAACCAGGGTAGTGTCGCGGTACCAGCTGGCTATCAGGATCGCGTCACGCTGCGCCAGAGGAATGCCGACGGCTCGGCAGGCGCCATCGTACTGGATACCGCAGTTTCGTTCCTGGCGAACAACGGCAGCGCGCTCGCCGCCGGCGCCTCGATTCAGCGTTCGATGCAACTGACGTTACCGGCGGGTTTGGCCGGTGCAGGGAATTTCCTCATCACGGTCGCCGCCGACAGCCAGACCAGCGGCGCTACCAGTGTGTTCGAGGTCGACGCATCCGGCACGCCGCTACAGCAGCCCGCCACTGCCTCCACCAGCTTCGTGTCGACCGAACACGCGTATCCCGACCTCAAAGTTGCCAACCTGGTCGTGCCGTCATCCGTCCCTTCCGGCGGTACCGCCACCATCAGTTGGACTGTGTCGAACACCGGCGCCGCGGCGGCCAATGGACCCTGGGTCGACCGCCTCGTGCTGATACCGGTCGGCGCAACCGGCAGCAGCCAGGACATTACGCTCGGCAATTTCACGCACAGCAGTGCGCTGGCGGTCGGCGGCTCCTATACGCAGACGGTCAGTGTCCAGATACCAAGCCGCCTCAACGGCAGTTACAAGATCGCACTCATCAGCGATGCCAACCAATCGGTCGCCGAGCCCAACACGCGCGCCGACAGCACTTTCGTTTCCGGCCCTGTGAGTGTCGCACAGACCTACACCGACCTGGTGCCGACCCTGACCCAGGTGCCGGCACAGCTGAATCTGAACGGCAGCGGCAGCATCGCGTGGACCGTCACCAATAACGGCACGATGCCCTCCGATGTGTCCAACTGGGTCGACCGGGTCTACCTGTCGCCCACCCCGACCTTGGGCAGCAATGCCACTCTGATCGGCTCTGTCACCCACGTCGGAACGGTCGGGATTGGCGGCAGTTATGCGGCCGCGTTGAACGGCTTCTCGGTCCCGAGCGTCCCGACGGGGACGTACTATGTGATCGTCCAGACGGACGCATTCGGCAATACATTCGAGCTCGGCCACCAGGCCGACAATGTGGTTGCCGCGACGACGCCGACCACCGTGCTGCCGCCGCCACAGCCCGACCTCGTCGTGAGCAACATCTCGGTGCCAGCCTCCTGGACTGCCGGCAGCACCGTGCAGATCTCCTACACGATTGCCAACAACGGCAATGCCGAGGCCGATGGTTATATGCAGGAGAGCCTGCAACTGGTGAACGTGGCCGATCCGACGCAGGTGATCAACCTGGCGCAGCAGCCGTATACGTCGCGTCAGCTGGCTCCAGGCGGTGCGTTTACCAACCAGGTCAGCGTCACGGTCCCGAACATACGGGCCGGTGCCTGGCAATTTCAAGTCACGGCCAATGCCGGTGGAAACATCACGGAATCGAACACCGCCAACGACTCGAGCAGCACGCCGGTCACCGTGATCAGCCCGGATCTCGCCGTCGATACCCTGGTCACCACCGGCACGCTGCAAGGCAGCGGCACGGTCACGCTGAACTGGATGACGCGCAACGTTGGTGCGGCTGACGCAGGGACCTTTACGGATAGCGTCTACCTGTCGCAAAACGGTGTTGTTGACGCGCAGTCTCTCAAGCTGGGAGATGTGAGCCGTACGGGCCTCGCGGCAGGCGCCTCGGTCGCCGGTCAGCTGACATTCCAGATTCCGATCGCCGATTCCGGCAGCTACCAGTTGATCGTGGTCAGCAACACAGGCCATACCGTCAACGAAGACGGCTCGGTCGCCAACGATACCGCCGTCCTGCCCGTCCAGATCGCGCAAGATACCTACGAGGTGCTGACGGTCAGCAACGTGCAGGCCCCGACGCAAATCGTCAGGAATCCGGCCAACATCAGCGTCAGCTACACCGTCACCAACAACGGCGACGGCGTCGGCAGGACGACTTCGTGGACCGATCAGCTGGTGTATTCCGCGAGCGGCGTCCTGGGAGCGCAGGACAACCTCGTGCTCGGGACCAATATCCACAGCGGCGGACTGGCCGTCGGAGCCAGTTACAACGCCACCTTCAGCGCACAGTTCCCACTGAACTTCAGTTCCGCCGGCAAACTGTTTGTCGTCACCAACGTCGGCAATACCGTATGGCAGAACGGCCAGACGGCCGGCAATGTCTTCAGTCAGCCGCTGACCGTGATGCCGCAACTGTACGCGGACCTTGCGACCTCGTCGGTTACCGCCACAGGACCCGCCGCCAGCGGCGGGCCGATAACGATCAACTGGACTGTCGCCAACAACGGGCTCGGTGTCACCAGCACCTCCAATTGGGACGACCGCGTGTGGCTCAGCTCCAACCCCGACGGCACCGGTACCCAATTTCAATTGGGCTCCGTCAGCCACATCGGGCAACTGGCGGTCGGGGATTCCTATACCGGCTCGTTGACGGCGACGCTGCCGCAAGGCATCCAAGGCACTTTCTATATCAACGTCCAGGCCGCCTCCACCGGCACTCCGTACGAGTTCACACATACCGGCGACGCCATTGTCACGGGACTGGCGGTGCCGATCACTTTGTCACCCTCGCCCGATCTGGTGGTGCAATCGATCAACGTTCCAGATACCGCGCAGGAAGGCAGTGCGCTGAATCTCAGCTACACCGTGAAGAACCAGGGAGCAGCCGACGCGGGCGGTCCCTGGGTCGACCGGATCGATCTGGTGCCTGCTTCGGGCACGGGGGGGACGATTTCGCTCGGTTCCTTCACCTACAACCAGGACCTGGCGCCCGGCATTACCTATACCCGCACCCAACAGGTAACGATTCCCAAGCACATTGCCGGCAGCTACGTGGTGCGAATCACCACCAACAGCAACCAGGCCGTGTATGAGTACGGCGCCGCCGCCGGCAACGACGTGACACAGGCCTCTGCGCCCACGCAAATCGTCGCCACGCCGCGGCCGATCCTGCAGGCCAGCAACCTGAACGTGCCGACCCAGGTCACCGCTGGAACGGCCATGTCGGTCAACTACACCATCACCAACAATGGGCCCGCTGTTGCGGCGGGGCAGTGGACCGACAACGTCTACCTGTCGCTCAACGGCCAGTTCGACTCCAACTCGGTGCTGGTGGCCCAGGTGCCGAACGGCTCGGCGCTCGCCACCGGCCAGAGCTATAACAGCCAGTCGCCGTCCTTTACCGTGCCGCTGCGCTACAGCGGCACGGTCTACGTCATCGTCCAGCCCAACGGAAACAACGCAATCGACGAATGGCCCAATGGTGTCGGCAGCGCCAACAGCGGCGTTGTCATCCAGCCGCTGCAGGTCGCCGGCGCGCCGTTCGCCGACCTGGTCACGAGCAACGTCGTCGCCCCGAGCCAGGCTTCCTATAGCTCAACGATCAACGTCAGCTACACCGTCACGAATAAAGGCTCCGCCGCGACGCGCGCCGCCGATGGCAGTACCAATGAATCCTGGACTGATACCGTCTGGCTGACCACCAGCAAAGGCCAGCCGCAACCTGTGGCCGGCGACATCCTGCTCACCACGACCACCCACACCGGGGTGTTGAATCCGGGTGACAGCTACAACGGCAACCTGCAAGTCACTCTGCCGGCGAACGTTGCTTCCGGGCAGTACTACATTACCGTCTGGACCAATCCGACCGGCGTGATTGCCCAGACCGAGATCGCTAACAACATCAACCCTGATGCACCGACCACCTTCTATAGCGAGAACTTCAAGGCGACGCCGATCAGTGTGATCGGCGCCCTGCTGCCCGATCTGGCGGTGACCAAGGTCACCGCTCCCCCGCAGGCGAGTGCTGGCGGCAGCTACAGTTTCAGCTACACGGTGCAAAACCAGGGCAACACGAGTGGCGGGTCATGGGTCGACCAGGTGTATCTCACCAACAACCCCGACCCGACCAAGGCCACCACCCGCTGGTTGATCGGGCAGTACAGTGAGGGACAGACACTGGGGCTGAACCAGTCGTACACCGTATCCGATACGGTGCAATTGTCCCCGTCGGTCACCGGCCAGTACCTGGTGGTCGTCACGAATCGCACCGGCGTCCTCAGCCAGGCGGCCATTGCAGAGTCGAGCTACACCAACGACACCCTGGCAGTGGCCTCGCAGGTCACGGCCAGCCCGGCCGATCTGCAGGTCACTTCGGTCAGCGTGCCCAACACCGAGCACGACTCCGGCGAGCCGACCACGGTCACCTACACCGTGACCAATTCGGGCGCCCCGGTCTGGAGTGGCACCAAGAGCTGGATCGACAAGATCTACTTCAGCGCCCTGCCGACGTTCAACCCGAGCCAGGCCACATACATGGGTTCGGTCGTGCACAACAACACGAACGGCCTGGGAGCGGGGCAGAGCTATACCACCACCGCCTCGATAACCCCGCCGGCGGGTACTGACGGCCCCTATTACATTTACGTCGTTACCAACAGCGACCCGAGCGGCTCGCAGGTCGCTTCCCAGGAATTGTCCGGAAGCGACAACCAGCACTCGCTCGGAGATTTCCAGAGCAAGGTCTACGAAGGAACCTCGACCAACAACAACGTAGGGGAGGGCGCGATTGCCATCACCTACAAGGAAGCGGCACTGACGGTCGGCAATATCACTGTCTCCAACCCGAATCCGTCCGCGGGCCAGCAGGTCACTGTCACCTGGACTGTCACCAACACCGGGACTCGCGCCACGCGGGTCAGTAGCTGGCACGACGGCGTCTATCTGTCCAACGGCACCTCGATCAGCCTGGGCGACTATGCGCTGGTGCGTACGCCCGATCCGGGCGGCTTCCCGTTCGGCGGCAAGCTGATCTCCTTCACCGACGCGCAAGGTAAACCTGCCTTTCTGCAGCCGGGCCAGAGCTATACCGGCTCTGCGACCATCACGATACCGACGTCGATTTCCGGCGACTATCACCTCATCGTCAAGGCCAGTACCGACCTGACATTGAGCGAATATGGGGATGGCAACTCACCGCCCAGCGATATCCGCACCGGCCTGGATGACCTCTACCAATACGACCCGAGCGGCATGGGCCCGGTGCAGGCGTTCAAGAACGAAGGTACCAACGTAGGCACCATCGCGTTGCCGATAGCTGCCGTGACGCCGCCGTTGCTGCAGGTTGCCAACGTCGCGGTCACTCCTGGCGATAGTGCCGGCACCAACAACCCGCCGGCCGCGGTCAACGTCACCGCGGGCCAGGACTTTACTGTCAACTACACGGTCGCCAACAACGGCGGCAGTACGCCGGCCGACCAGAACACCTGGAATGACCTGATCTACCTGTCGCAGGACCCGCACAACCTCGACTTGAATCGCGACACCTTCCTGGGCTATGTCAACCATGCCGGCGGACTCACGGCTGCCGGCAATTACAGCAACACGAAGACCTTCACCGCGCCTGCCAATCTCAACGGCACCTACTACGTCTGGGTGGTTACCAACCCGGCCAACGCGCTCGGTACCACGACACCCGCCGTCATCGAAACGCCGGCCACCCAGGTGCAGAACATGGGTGCCTCGGCAGCAGTACTGATCCAGCCCCCACCGCCGGCCGACCTGGTCGTGCAGTCGGTTGCGGCGCCGACCAGCGCTCAAGTGGGTGATACGGTCAATCTCAGCTACTCCATCACCAACACCTCCAGCAATGCCGCCAAGGGCAACTGGACGGACGCCATCTACCTGTCGCAGAGCACCACCTGGTCGAGCTCGGCCGTGCTGGTCGGCAAAGTGACGCAGAAAGGGCCATTGACCGCGGGCAGCAGTTACACCGGGACCTTGACGACCACGTTGCCGCCATTGTCCGAAGGAAGCTGGCACGTCATCGTGCGGCCCGACATCTACGACAATGTCGGACAGAACAACAATCCGGCGCTGGCGATCGCCGCCGGCAACGCGATTACGGTCACGGTGCCCGCCCTGACCGTAGGGACGCCGCTGCCGGCCACGCTCTCCACCGGGCAGTACCTGGTGTACAAAGTCACCGTAGCGGCTGGACAAACGCTGCGCATCAATCTCGATTCCACTGCAACGGATGGGAACAACGAGGTCTACCTCAAGTACGGCTCAATCCCGACCTCGTCGAACTATGATGCCGCCTACACGCAGGCGCTGGCGCCGAGCCAGCAGGCCACCATCCCCTCGACACAGGCCGGCACGTACTATGTGCTGATCAAATCGGACCGCTCACCGGCCAACACCCCGGTCACGATCAGCGCCAATGTGCTGCCGCTGTCGATTACCAGCATCACACCGACTTCGGGCGGTGCCGCGACTACCGCGAACCAGTACGTCACGATGGATATCTATGGCGCCGCCTTCGGTGCCGGTGCCCAGGTCGAGCTGTCGCGCCCCGGGGTGTTCCAGCTGCAGCCGCAAAGCTGGCAGGTACTGGATGCCACCCATATCCGGGCCACGTTCAACCTCTCCAACGTGCCGCATGGTCTGTACGACGTGGAGGTGATCAACCCGAATGGCACCAGCGTCACGGCTCCTGACCAATACCTCGTTACGCAAGCGATCCAACCGGATGTCACGGTCGGCATTGGCGGCCCATCGCAGGTGACCCCGGGCGACAACGCCACCTACACGGTTTCGCTGCAGAATCTGTCCAACGTCGATGCGCCGTACGTCCAATTCAACGTTGGGGCAACCAACCTGGGCGTGCCGGATACGGTCTACCCCACCTCGGGCGACGACTTGTTCAAGGCGCTTGGAGTCCCGTATTTCACGTTCGCGTCCAATGTGGTTGGTCAACCGCCCGGTGCGCCGGTCGACACCGGCGGCAACAACCAGCAATATGGCGACAGCCCGACCGACAGCGCCTCCTTGCCGAGTATTGCCTGGTCCTCATTGCCGGCGTTGCAGAACGTCAATGGCTTCAACCTGACGCCGGGCTTCGCACTCAACCTGGCCGATAGCGGCACGATCGATGCAACCTTCAGCGTGCAAACCCGTCCAGGACTCGCTGCCTGGATAGCACGCGATTTCGCCACGCTGCGTAACACGTTATACGAGTTGCACCCGGATTGGGCAGCGCAGGGCCTGCTGGCCAACGGCCCGCAAGATCTCGATAAGATCAAGCAGGGACTCACGGCGCAATACCTCGGCACCGATCCGGACACCGGAACCAATCTCACCAAGGATGAAATACTGGCGCTGTCGTTCACCTTCGATGTGTTCGCCAGCGCCACGCCGCTGACGCGTGACCAGTTCATCGCCGAACAGACCGCGTATGCAGACCAGATGCGCACCGCGATCCTGAAGGACCCGAACGCCGCGGTCGCATTGCAGGTCCTCGCTGCCAATCAGACCCAGTGGGAGCAGGGCTGGCTTGCTGCGCTGGAAGCCGGCGGCGTGTTGCTGCCGAACGGCGTGGCTCCGCCGATCAGCTCCCAACCGCAGGTCCTGAGCTTGAACGCGATGCTGGCCACCGGCATCCTGTTGCAGTCCGGCAATCACAGCTACACGACCAAGGCGGATATCCTCGGGTTTTTCACCCAGGTGCAGCAGTGGTACGGCCAGGTTCCTGCGAATTCCGCGGTCGCTCCGCTCGGCAGCATCGAGGTCCGCCCCGACGATGACGGCGGGGAAGTCACCAGTCCGGTGGCCCAATCGCCCAACCCGGCCAACTTCGTCAATCCGTACTCGACCGCGCCGAACCAGTTCATCGATCTCAACGTATTCTCAGGCGGACTCGCGCAACTGGAATATCTGCGCCGCATCGGTGTCCTCAAGACCGGACCGGATGGTGTGGGCTTTGTCCCGACAGGACCTGCCGCGCTGAACCTGTTGCAATACATCCAGCAAGCCAGCGCCACCGCTGCCGGCGCGACCGCGCCGGTCACCGTCCAGGGCCCGGCCGTCACCCCGACTTCAACGGGCGTCTCTTACGTCCCGGCCGGGCAAGCCTTGCCCTACACGATCTCGTTCCAGAGCCCCGCCAATCAGCCGGCCGGCCAGATCCGCATCGTCACGCAGCTCGACCCGAGCCTCCAATTGGGATCGGTGCAGCTGGGCGACCTGCACATCGGCGCTCTCAATATCAAGATGCCGCCCGGCCGCGCGAACTTCCAGGGCACTTTCGACTACACCACCAGCAACGGATTCATCCTGTCGGTGAGCGCTGCAGTCGATCCGACACAGCGCACGATAACCTGGCTGTTGCAGGCGCTCGATCCGAACACCGGCGCGGTCCTGAACAACTCCGCGCTCGGTCTCCTGGCGGGCGATTCGGCGAATCCGAGCGCTCCGGCCCCAACCGGCTATGTCAGCTATACGGTGCAGGCCAGCCCGGGGGCGGCCAGCGGCGCAATCATCAACACCAGCGCCACGATCGCCTTCGATAACGCCCCGCCCGTGACCAGCACGGCGGTCACCTATACGCTCGATGCGACTCCGCCGCAAACCACGGTAACGGCAACGGCGAGCGGCACCGATCTCAGCGGCAATCCAACCTACAATGTCAGTTGGAACGCGACCGACGATGCCAGCGGCGTCAAGTATGTGACGGTCTACGTCGCCGCCGATGGCGGCAACTACATGATCTGGCAGGATCATGTCGCCGGCGGCAGCGGCCAAGCGGTATTCACCGGCCAAGCCGGTCACACGTACCAGTTCCTGGCGGCGGCCACCGACAACGCCGGTAACAACGAAGCGGCCAGCATCAGCAACGCGGTATTGCCGAGTGACGGCACTGCACAACAGGTCGCAGCAGGCCTGGGTGGCACTCCGAGCGTGACGTCGACTACCGCGCAGACGCCGGTAGCACCGCAGGATCGCACCTACGTTTCCAACAGTCTGTTTGACCAGGCCACCCAGGCGTTGCCAGGGCCGGTCAGCAAGCTCAATCCGCCCGATCTGCAGTCGGTGCTGGCACCGATGGCGTTGCAAAGCTTTGCCAGCGGCTTCGGCGTCGGAGCCGCCGACATCGGCGGCATGGCGATGGTCGAATTGCCGAACCATACGGTCCTCGTCAGCGCGGGAGCCAATCGCAACCAGGTGTTTGCCTACCCCAAGACCGGCGGCCAGGGCACGACACCGCTCTTTACCCTCAGTGCGCCCGTTCTCTCCATGGCAGTGGACAGCGTGGGGCAACTCTGGGTCACAACTGGCAACCAACTGCTGCAAGTTGATCCGACGAGCGGGGCGATCCTGCAGACGATCAACGGTCCGGGCGGGGAGCCGCTGACGCAGGCACTGGCGATCGATCCGAGTACCGGGTTGATCTACGTCTCCTCCGGCAACGGCATCGAGACTTATAACCCTGCCGCGGGGAGCAATGCTGCTGGTACGTGGAGCCACTTCTCGAATGCCCAGGTGACCAGCCTGGCGTTCGGACCGGATGGACGGTTGTGGGGCGTGCTGGGTACCGGGTCGACTATTGCCAATGCGCAGACGAACCCGACCAGCAAGGTCGTCAGTTTCCCGATGAGCGGGCCGAACTCCGGACAGGCGCAGCTCGAATACACCTTGGCCGGCACGATCGATGACATTGCCTTCGGCCAGGCCGGGACGAAGCTTGCCGGGCTGCTATTCGCCTCCAGTTCGCTGACCCAGCAAGCGATTCCGCAGGGTGGGGCGGCGGCGCCTCACCAGAGTGTGGTGTGGATGGTGTCGCTCGCTACCCGTCAGTCGCTGCAGCTTGCCGCTGGCGGCACGCAGGGTGAGGCGTTGGTGGCTACCAGCGATGGGCGGTTGTTGGTTGCGCAGACCGATAGCGTCGATCAGATTGCGCCGGCAACGGCGCCGCAGGTGAAGGCGAGCTCGGTTCCGAACGGTGCTCTGGTTACGCTGCCGCTGAGCACCATTTCCGTCACCTTCGATCAATCCATGTGGCAAGGCGCCCACGGCGCTGATCCGACCGACCCCGGTAGCGTGCTGAATCCAGCCAATTTCACGCTGGTCTCTACGTCCACCGGGTCCGACATCAGCCTCAATCCGACTTCAATCAAGTGGGACGAGGCGTCCAAAACGGCAATCCTCACCCTGCCGAACCTGGCCGCCGGCGGCTGGCAATTGCAGGTGTCGAATAACCTGCTGGGCGCCGATCAGATCAACCTGGCGCACTCGTACGCCAGTAATTTCACCGCGGCAATCAATTACTCGAGTAGGGTCAGCCTGACCTTTACCAACACGCGGGTCGATCACGCCACCGGGCAGGTCAGCTACGACGTCAGCATCACCAACATCGGCCACGAAGATATCCATGGTCCGTTGATTCTGTTGCTGGACCCGGGTCAGTACTTCAATGGGCAAGTGGTCAACGGCGCGCAGGACGGCAACTTCTGGACGCTCGACCTGACCGCGGCGCTGAATGCGCAGGGCGGCGTGCTGGGCACCGGCGCCACGCTGGCGAACCAGACTGTCACAGTGGGTCCGAGCGCGGCGCTCGCCGCCGCGACCGGCCCGGGTCTGCTGCTCAAATTCAATATGGGCAGTGGCATTTATGCCGTGCCTTATGCCGATACGCCCCCGACCATAACCGTTGTGGGTCCCTCGAGCGCGAGCTCCGCTCCGTCGCTCGACAGTACACCCTCGGGCACGGTCACCAATCCGGATGGCAGCCGGATAGTGACGACGAATGACGGGCAGGGCGATGTTACGCAACAACTCTATACGGCCGGCGGAACGCTGATCAGCGACGTATGGAAGAAATCCGACGGCAGCACCGGTACGGACACGTATGCGGCAGATGGATCGACGAGCGGCACCGTGGTCAGTGCCGATGGCTCATCGCGCACATTCCATAAGGACGTGCGCGGCAATTCGGCATTCACGGATTACGACAGCAGCGATGAGCAGGTCGATACGGGGACCATCAGCCTCAACGCTGACGGCACCACCAGCACGGTGTTGAGGTATTCCGACGGTACCACCCGCAGCGCGACGCTCGACGCAGCCGGCAACGGCAGCATCTACTTCTACGATGATAGCGGTGCGTTGAGCGCGAGCTCCACGGTTGTGGTCACTACCTCGCACGTCAGCACGACCACGATCAGGAACGTCGACGGTACGAGATCGGTCACGACCGACGACGCCAAGGGCAATGTCACCACTACGCGTTACGACGCCGGCGGTGCTGCAGTTGCGGATACGTGGATCAAGTCGGATGGTAGCAGTGGCAATGACACATTCAACACGGATGGTTCCAGCGCGGGCGCGGCAGCAAACGCCGATGGTTCGTCCAGCACCTATGTAAACGACGGCAAAGGCACGCTGATCACCGTCGAGCTGGATATCTTTGGTGGGCTCATCGCAACGACCACCACCACCACCACTGTCAATGCCAATGGGAGCAGGACGGTCGTAACCAACGACGGCTTGGGCAACATTACGACGACGCAACAGAACGCCGCCGGCATCAAGACCAGCGACGTCTGGCAGAAGGCGGACAATAGCTTCGGTACCGATACCTTCAATGTCGATGGATCGAGCAGTGGCGCAACTACAAATGCCGACGGCACCCGGAGCACCTATACAAACAACGGGCAAGGTACGGTAATCACCACCTACTTCAGCGCCGCGGGAACACAGTCGAGGCAAAGCACGCAGTCCAACACAATAAACGCGGACGGCAGCTCTACGAGTTACAGTAACGACGGCCTGGGCAACGTCACGACGATCCAATACAACGCGGCGGGCGCGCAAACCAGCGATAGTTGGCAGAAAGCCGACGGGAGCAGAGGCTCAGACACCTTCAATGCCGACGGGTCGAGCAGTGGCGCAACTACGAATGCCGACGGCACCCGGAGCACCTATACCAACAGCGGCCGCGGGACGATTGTAACCACCTACTTTGATGCCAGCGGCAGGCAAACCGGCGTCACCACGAGCGTTACTACCGTCAATCCGGACGGCACCCGAAGCCAGGTGGTCAATGACGGCAAGGGTGATATCTCCACCACTCAATTCGACGTATCAGGCAACAGGGTCAGCGACGCCTGGAGCAGGGCCGACGGCAGTGCCGGCACCGACACGTTCAATGAGGACGGTACGAGTCGCGGCACGACGCGCAATGCTGACGGTACCAGCAGCAGCTACAGTAGCGACAGCACGGGCAACGTAACCACCTCGTATTACGACGCGCAAGGCAAGAAGACCAGGACGACGGTCGTTCCCGCATCACCTGCAGGCAGTGGAACGGGCACGAGCACGACAACCACTACGGCGAACGCCGACGGCACCACTACGACCGTCACGACCGACGCGCAAGGCAACGTCGTTACCGCGCTATTCGACGCATTTGGCTACGAAATCAGCGATACCTGGCAGAAAGTCAACGGCAGCACGGGTAGCGATACATTTAACTCGGACGGCTCTTCCAGCGGCACGACGCACTCAACCGACGGCACGAAGAGTACCTACACAGCCGATGGTCAGGGCGGTGTCGCAATCGCGTACTACAACGCGCAAGGTAACAAGACTGGTGACGCAGCGAGCTACAGCGACGGCAGCGCTGCCGGCGACATCATCTACGCGGACGGGAGCAAATCCATCTGGCGCCAGGACGGGTCCGGCCGCCTGACGCTCACCCGGATCAATCTGACTGGCACTCGCACGGGCGACGTCTGGACGGCCCTGCAGGCATCGGGATTCAGTATTGGAACCGACACCTTCAATCCGGATAGCTCCGTGTCCGGATACACGCTCAACGCGAATGGCACATCGAGCAGCACCCGCAAAGATGGCGCCGGTCACATTGCCGGCACGAGTTACAACGCCGATGGCGCGCAAGTCGGCGCAACCACAGGCACGGTCGTCGCCAACAACGACGGCAGCACCACCACCGTCTCGACCGATGCCTCCGGTAACACCAAGACTACCCATACCGACGAAAACGGCACGGTGACCAGTGACCAGGTGACGCGGACCGATGGAACCTCGACCAGCGACACCTACTATGCGGACGGCAGCAGCTCGGCCACGATAACCAGAGCGGACGGCAGCTACAGCAAGGTCAGCAACGATGGCCAGGGCGACCTCGCCACGACGAAGTTCAGCGCCGCAGGTGTGAAACTCAGCACCACCTGGACCCATCAGGACGGCAGTACAAACACCATCACCTACAATCCTGACGGTAGCGTTGCTTCCACGAGTAATTCGGTCGCGGGTAGCAGCAACACCGGCGGCCACGCGATCGCAAGCAGCGACCCGAACGCCATCCAGTTGCCGGATGCTACGGCCGGCCAGCCGTGGACGGTGACGCTTGCATCCACATCCGCCGACGACGACCAGTTTTACTGGCAATTGGTCCAGGCGCCGGCCGGCGTGACTTTGTCGCAGTCTTCGAGCGTCACCAACGGCACCCACGGCGGTTATGTCAACCAGGCCACACTGAGCTGGATCCCGGGCGCAACCAACAGTGTCGACAACGACATAGTCGTGCGCGTTGAGGACGGGCGCGGCAGCGCCACGCTCGTGCACTACACGCTCTACCTGCAGGGCGGTAACAACCCGCCCGTGATCGCTTCGGTCGGCGCCGTCAGCGGTACCGAGGGGCAGGCAATCTCGATTCCGATTTCCGTAGCCGACGCCGATGGCGATCCGGTGGCGACCACCGTGCGCAACCTGCCGCCCGGCGCGAGCTTCGACGCCGTGAATAACCGGCTTGTCTGGACGCCGACCTATGGTCAGGCGGGCACCTACAACATCACCGTCGTCGCCACCGACGGTAAGGCCGTAACCACCCAGACTTTCGCCATCACCGTCGCGCGGGGCTACGCGAATCCGGCTCTGAATCCGATACCCGCGCAAACCCTCAACGAAGGCACCGCTTTCGGCCTGCAACTCGGCGGGAGCTTGCCGGGCGGCCTGACCAGGCCTGATGGAACCGTCATCACGCTCAGCTACAGTGCGGCCAACTTGCCTGCCGGCGCCACACTCGATCCCAAGACGGGTTGGTTCTCGTGGACGCCGGGCTACAGCCAGTCCGGTCCGATCACTGTATCGATCACGTTAACCGCGACAGCAACTGTGCCCGCTGGCGCAGGCGGCACGAGCAACCCTGTACGGACCACTGTAACCCGGGACCTGGTAATTAACGTCCTGGCGACGCCGGTCGCTCCGCAGTTTGCGCCCGCGCAGACCTATTACACGCAGGAGGGTCAGCCGCTCCAGTTGTCGGTGTTCGCCTTCGACCCGGCCAATCCCAACTATCAGCCTGGCGTCAGCGCCACGATTGGCGGTCCGGCTATTGACGCCCAAGGTACGCCTTCGGTGACCTACCAGGTTACGGGCTTACCGCCGGGCGCCACGTTCGACCCCGTTACCGCGATGATCAACTGGACACCCGGCGCCAACCAGGCCGGCAACTACAGTGTGACCGTCACCGCCACCAGCAACGGCGATGGCACTGGGGTCTCGTTGTCCAGCACTACGACCATCCCGATCGTCGTCGAACACGTGATTCATCCGCCGGTCATTGCGCAGATCGCGAACGCTTCGGTAGCCCAGGGTGCGACGCTCACTATCCCGGTCAGCGCAACCGACGCCAGCGGCAATCCCGTGACATTCACCGTCAGCGGCCTGCCCCCCTTTGCTACGTTCACACAAACCGGCACAGGCCCGAATGCTACCGGTACGCTTTCGTTCGCCCCCGGTACCTACATGCGTGGGGACTATACGATCACCGTGACAGCCAGCGACAACGGCGGCGGCGACTCGAGCAAGGTGCAAACGTCGTCGACCACCTTTGTCCTCTCCGCTACCAGCTTCACTGAGCCGCCGCAGCTCACCGCGCCGCGCCAGGTCGTCGCCGTCCCCGGGCAGACTCTGATCATTCCGCTGGTCGCCACCGACATGGATCAAGACCCGCTGACTTTCGCCGCGCAAGGCTTGCCGGCCGGGGCGCAAATCGTGGCGGGCGGGCAATACGGCCAGGCCAGCCTGATCTGGACTCCACCCCTTGGCGCCACGCTCGGCGCTTACAACGTCAGTCTCACCGTGACCGACAGCGGTCTGCCGCCGACGAACACCTCGCTGCCGGTCGACTTCGTACCGGTACCGAACGTCATTGCTGTCGATCTCAACATCGTTCTGAAAGCCAGCAATAGCGCGCCGCAGGTCCTGCAGGTGCAGGCCAATGGCCAGACGGTTGCCACTCAGGCAGGCGCTGCCACCATCAGCGCCGCGGAAACGCAGCCAGTCTCCGTCACCGTCCTGGCCAAGGACCCGGACGGCGACTACCTGAACTGGACCGTCGCAAGCTTGCCGCCCGGCATGACCCTCACGCAAACCCCCGGGAGCAATGGCCAGTCACAACTGACACTCAACTGGACCCCCGGGGTGATCGCCTCGCAAGGGTCCACCCCCGGTAACCCCGCAGGGGTCTACACGGTGACGATCAGCGCCGGCGACGGCCTGGCGCAGGTCACGCAAACCCTGACATTCAACGTGGCTCACGTGGACCAGGCGCCGATCATGCAGGCGCTGCCGACGCAAATCGTCGACGAAGGCAATACGGTTGGCTTCAACGTGCTCGCCAATTCGCCGGACGGCCGCGTCCCGCTGTTGAGTCTGGTGCAGGACGCCAATACACCATCCGGCGTCAGCTTCGATCCCAAGAGCGGCTATTTCGAATGGACGCCACCGGCGGATACGGTGGTTGCCTTCGGCGCAGCCAGCGAGATATTCAACTTCACGTTCGCCGCCACCAATGGCAGCAAGACGGTTTATCAGACCGTGACCGTGCAGGTTGTGCACGTCGATCGGGCGCCGCAACTTGCCGTGTCCAATCACTCTCTGCAGGTCGGACAGGCATTCAATCTCGCCATCATCCGGGGTGGTAATTCGTCCGCTGCAAACTCGTCGGACGCGATGGTCGTCAACGATGTCGATGGTGCCGCGCAAACACAGGCGCTCACGATCGCCTTCAATAACCTCCCAACTGGTGCGGTCTACAACGCCGCGGCCGGCACCTTGAGCTGGACTCCAGGACCGGGCCAGCTGGGTGATTACCAGATCACCGCAAACGTCACCGATACTTTCGGCACCACGACTACTCGAGTCTTCACGCTACGCGTGGCCGCCAACGCCACCGCCAACGCTCCGACGGTCTCCATCAACACCACGCCCTCGATGGCTGTTCAGCCCGGCGCGACTGTGTTGACCACGGTACGCGCTACTGCGTTTGGCAACATCGCCAGCGTCACTGTGGCTACCAGCGTTGCCGGCAGTGGCACCTGGACCAATGTGCAGTTGAATGCGGCAGGGCAGTTCACCGTCACATCGGCGGCACCGGGAGTCATACTCGTTCGCGTGACCGCGACCGACGTGGACGGAAACAGCACGACTCAAACTGGCAGCATCCTGGTCGCCGACCCGAAAGCCGACGCCGTGCCCACACTCGCCTGGGGCGGTGCGCTATCCGGCGATTGGGGCAGCGGCGGCAACAACCTGCCGCCCGAAATCATCATCCAGCCGGTTCTGCTGCAAGCCCAGATCGCCGACGCTCAATTGATGGGCTGGCAACTACAGATCGCTCCTGTCGGCACGTCCCTGTGGAGCACGATCGCCACCCAGCAGGACTACGCCGTCAAAGCGACCGGTCTGGCCAACCTGGCCACGCTCGACCCGTCGACCCTCGCGAACGGTGTCTATCAACTGCGCCTCGTCGCGCAAAATCTGATTGGCGGCTCGAGCGAGATCGACAGCCGTGTCGAAATCAACTCGACCAGCAAGAACCTGACGCAGGCCACGGCAACGGATGCAGTGTTCCAGTTGGGCAACCATGACTTCGCGTTGACCCGCAGCCTGCCCACGCTGTCCGTTGGCAACTCCGGTATCAGCAACGACTTCAGCAACTGGCAGCTCCCGATCCTGTCCACGCATCTGACCAGCGACCAGCCTGCCGCGAACAGCGACGGCAGCACCGCCGCCTGGACCAGCGGCGCGCAGGTCTGGCTGGAAATTCCGAGCACGTTGGGCAGCCCCAACGCGTCCACGCAGTACCTCAGCTTCACACTAGGCACGCAGACGCAGGCGCTCAGTGCGGCGCCCGGAGCTCCCACAGTTGCTCATCCAGTGTTCACCTCCAGCAACGGCTGGACGCTGAGTGCAATCGATACCGATGCCAACGGCAACCCGACGGGCGGCTCGGTCAACCTGCAGATGGAGGGCAACAAGCTCTACGACGAGGCGGCGGGCACGCCCTGGCAACCGGCCGGTTACCTGCTGACCGGCCCGGATGGCACGCAGTACACGCTGGACACCAACGGCAACATCACGCAAATCACCTTTACCGATGGCCAGAAATGGCAGGTCAGCGACGCCGGCATTGCGTTGGTAGGCAACGATCCGACCGCTCGCGTGAGCTTCGGCCGCAATGCGAGCGGCCAGATCGTGAGCGTTTCCGGTCCCGGCCAGACCATTTTGTACCAATACGACACCCAGGGTCGCCTGGAGCTGGCGAGAAACCTTGGTGGCACCGGCTTTGGTACCACCTATGGCTACAACACCGACGGCAGTCTCGTGGTCGCGCCGGGCGGAACCATCACGGCCAATCTCGGTGAAGCGGCCAACTGGATCACGACCGGTCCCAATGCGGTCTCCAGCCCAACCAACACCTGGACCGGCACACTGGGTGCGACGCCCATCAACCTGAGCTATTTCGTCCGCGATGGCGAAATAGCGTCCACGATCAAAACACAGGGCGTTGCGGGCAGCGTCATCCTGGCGGTGCGCACGCAGGGCAACGTCAATCTGAGCTCGCTCGGCGCCACCGTGCTCAGCTCCTCGGTCGTTGGCAATGTCACCACCACGCTCATCAGTGTCACGACCGCCGGCATGAAGCTGTTGTCGCTGGTTGGCACTGGGACGGCAAGTGTGAGTATTTCAGTCGCTGGCGACATGAATCACGACGGTACGGTGGATGGCACCGACGCCTCCCTGCTCGCCCAGGCCATCGCCACGGGTGACCCCAGTGCTGACCTGGCCGGCACCGGCCAGATCGGGGCTGCCGACACCGAGATCCTGGATGCCAACTATGGCTTTGCCGCCGCGCTGGCGCCGCAAGCCATTCCCCAGACCCGCCCGGCGATCACCACCCATACCAACCTCGTCGGCAGCGTCGCGCTCGCCTCGCTCGCTCAGGACAACCAGGGCAGCCCGATATTCTGGAGAATCCTCGGCGCCACCAATGGCACGGCGACCATCAGCGCCGACGGGCAGAGTCTGATCTTCAACCCCGCCCATGGTTATTCCGGACCGGCTACCGTCACGTTGCAAGCCGACGATGGCTTTGCGGCCAGCGCTCCGATCATCGTCAATGTCAATGTCAGCGGCGCGGCTCTGCAAAACATCCACGTCACGCGCGTGCCGAGCATGACACTCGGTAGCGCGGAAGCGCTGCAGGTAACCGGCGACTTTACCGACCAGCTCGGAGTACTGCTCACCGGTGACTACCTCAGCTTCCAGTCGAGCGACGGCAATGTGATCTCGGCCGACGCCAATGGAGTACTGCGTGCCAACAATGGTGGTATCGCCACAATCACGGTGAGTGCCGACGGCATCACCGCGGAAAACGTCATCACGTCGAGCGTGTCCCCCACGCCTCCGCAGGCAGACGACAACGGCAACGAGCTCAACGTATACCCGCTCTCGATCGAGCTGCCGGCTGGAGTGGGGCAGCGCCAGATCGACGTGCACACGCTGACCGGTGACAGTACGCTGGGGACCACACTCAACACGGCGGCCAGCGGCACTCTCTACTACATCAGTGATCCAAGGGTCGCGAGCATCAGCGCTGACGGCCTCGTTACCGCCAAGGCTGGCGGCGTGGCCATCATCACCGTCATCAATGGCGGTTTGCAGGCAACCCTGACATTGGAGGTGCAGCCGGCTGTAGTGGGTCCCACGGTCGCGACTGTTACCGATGGAGCCGTAACCCAGGATACGAATGGCGACACGCTGATGATCGGCGCTGGTGCGCTGAGCTCTGCCACCCTGGCATCGATTGACACTCTCAACCTCAACAACCTCGACATTGGCTTGCCCGCGCCGTCGGTGCTCAACGCACTGGGCGCAGTCACTATCAACCTCAGCGGCGCAACAAGCAGTCAGCCGCTGCAATTGGCTGTAAAGGTCAACAGCTCGACGCCGCTGGCCGCCGGAACGCAGGTGATGTTCTGGCAGGAAGGTACGATCACCGACGCGAATGGGGTGACCCACAAGACCTGGTGGCTGATGGACAACGGCGTCATCGGCAGTGATGGCCTGGCGCATACCTCGAGTCAGCCGTATACCGGCATCACCACCAGCGGCAACATCCTGGTGACCGGCACTACGTACGTCGACAACAACACCGGCGCTGAAAAGATCTCCGGCGCGGTTCTCAACTTCAATGCCCTCTGGTCACAGCTCTCACTGATGGCGATAGCGCCGACGCCGATGATGGCGGTTTCCGCGCTGGGACTCTTCGGGGCAATGTCTGACCTCACTGCGGTGTCGTATACGCTGCAGGGCTCGTATCAACTGCAGATACCGAAAGGCGCGCTCCTGCCGAATTCGACCGTTTCGATTCCCGCGCCGCCGAATCTCCCCGCGACCACTCCGGCTATTACCGGGGTGCAATACAATTCGACAACCCGGCAATTGACGATCACGGGGCAGAACTTCATTCCGCCAGGACAGTCACCGGACAACTTCAAACTGCGAGTCTGGCTGACGCCGACCGGGGACCAGTTGTCCGCGCCTGGTGAGGCTGGCACGGCGCCGGTCAACGGCCTGATATGGGAGCCGTTCGACGTTACGCCGTCCAACGGTCCGTTGGTCATCACACTGCCGGCGGGCGTGGCGCTTTCGCAGCACGACATCTACATCGAACGCGCTCCCCTGATATCGCAACCGCCGGGCTGGTACCAGAACGTCATTACCACCGGAAGCCCCGACGGCAACGCGACTGGCCTCTACACAGCCGCGATGTTGCTCGTGCCGACCGCAGGCCCCGGGGTCGGGGTTGGCACCCTCGGTGCGAGCGATGCAACTTCCGTTCTGGCCGCCGCAGAGCAGCTATGGATCAACGCACACATTCCGGCATCGGCTTTCACCGGCGTCACTGTCAGCATCGGTACTCTGCCAGCCAATGTCGCCGCCGAGACCGCCGGAACAAACATCACTCTGTCCGCCGATGCGGCCGGCTGGGGTTGGAATACGGATCCCAACAGCAGCCCGGGCGCCAACAAGCTGGATCTGCTCACGGCATTGCTGGAGCAGCTCGGTAACATTGCCAATGTTTACGGCAACGGCAGCCAGGATGACGTGATGAACCCGGTGCTCAAGCCCGGTGTGCGGCGTCTGCCCGGGCCGTTCGATATTCCCGGCAACCCCAGAGTGGTCGTCAATCCGCCGCCACCGTCGCCGCAGCAGGTATACACCCTGCTGCAGGGCAGCGTGTCGGTCTACAGCGCGTTGGTCGGTGCCGCGCCGAGCACGCTGACACTCGATACCCTGGTTACCACGGCAAACTCCATCGAAGTGTTCCAGCCGGGGACAAACCTGCAACCGTTGCTGCTGAAGACGGTAACCGTAGACAATCAAGGAAATCCGCTGAAATTCTCGGGTTCCTACACCCGGCAGATCGTATTCAGCGACGACGGCACGCTGGCCTTCATTGCCGGGCGCAACGACAAAATCTACGTTTTCGATACCGAAACGCAGGACATCGTCGCCACCTACACGGTACAGGGATCATCCGCTCCGATCAGCAGCCTGGCGGTCAACGACGGCTGGCTGTACGTGGCAGAGGGCAGCAATTACGGCAACGGAGGGCAGCTGGTACGCATCAACGTTGACGAAACCAGCCCCAACTTCCTGAGCAAGCAGCAAACGCTGATCATACCGGACGTGTCAGCGCCCTACGGTTTCGAAGGGCTGGCGGTCAACGACGGCAGATACCTCGCCATCACCGCGCCTGCCGGACGTATTCCCACCGGCCTCGGTCCTGTGCCGGCGCCGGGCAATGTGTACGTGATCGATCTCTATGGAGTTGGGACCAACGACAACATCGACCCCTCCGACGTCGCTGCGTTGAATTTGTCGGACTACCCGAGCGCGTACCTGGGCAAAGGCCCTCTCTATATCACCAGTGGCGATGATACCGGCCAATTCCTGGTATCCAATTCCAAGGACTTCGATAGCGGTCTGGCCGGTATCAGCTTCGGCATCAATTCGACCGACGGCACACTGACCGGTAGCTCCGCCCTGGTGGATTCGGCATTGACGCCGGCGGCGACCAATCCCAGCTGGCTCCAGGCGAAAGACCAGCAGAACATCCAGCGCGCCGCGGGCACCGTAATCGTCAATTACCAGGGTCAGACGTATGCGCTGGTAGCCGACTACAACTTTATCTTCAACGACCCGCACTACAACGAAGACGACAATTTTGGAGTCGGAAAACAGATCGGCGGCAAGATCGGTGTCATCCAGGATCCGTTCGGCACCAACGGTGGCCCCGTTTACCTTGGCGCGACCACTCCGATCCCTGGCGTCGCGCTCAACCAGCTGACGCTCGATCAAAACGGCATGCTCTATGGCGTCGGCTTCGTCGACGATACCTCCGGCCACTATTTGCCCGGCGAGCTGATGTACGACTCGATGTTCGTCTGGAACTCCGGGCAGTTGATCCAGGCGGCGCTGGATGCCCAGCAAGCCGGTCGTGCGACGTCGATTCCCATCGATCGAACGAGCGCGCTGAGCCCCCAAAATCCGGCCGTGACCCCGGCTCGGTACGATGGGACAGGCCTGACCGCAGCGGATATGTTCGGCTCGATTTACGGGATCGGAACGTATTCCGCTCCGCAAGGCGCGCAAGAGCTTACCCTGCGAGATCTCCCGTCTCTGCAGCAACTGGATCCCGGCGCGCTTGCCGCTGCCGGCGGCACCAGGCTGCCGGCCAAAGATGTGAACAACGACACCCTGGATACTTGGGCACAGCGGCTGGAAGCCGAAGCCACTGTCGTGTTCGAGGGCATTTACGCAGCGTTGCGCGTCCATTTCGGTCTGGACGATTCCGAGCAAGTCGCGGCCGTAAAGTCTGCCAACTACGTGCTGCAGACCGTGACCTACGGCAACGATCAATCGGCCGGCACGGTTGTAGCCAAAGTGATAGACGGGTTCTCGAGATCCCTGTTGGACCTACCGCTGGCAGCCCTCGACGTGTCGATCCGGCTCGACGCCCTGTTGCACGCCTGGGGCACCGGCACCGTGCCGCCGGACGTGCCTTCGTTGAGCAGCTATGCGCAGGCCTACGATGCCGGCGCGACGCAGGCCGACCTGTTCAGGATGGCGTTCACGAATACGCTGATGGCCTCGCCGGTGGGGGTGGGTTTCGCCAGTTACAATCTTACCAACGCGATCATCAATCAGGACGCCGAGGGAATTCTGGCCAACTCGATCGGGTTGGCATTGGGCTTTGCCGCGGCCGCGAACTCCGGCCTGGCGCCAAAGAGCTCCGAAGTTGCCCTGATGCAGAGGTCCATCAAATCCATCAATCTGAACCTGCAAAGACTGGAGCAGGGAGAGGTCACGGCGTCGGCGCAGAACTATTACACAACCGGACCTCGGGTCGCACTGGAGAAGCAGGCCCCGATCAATCAGGCCCGCTTGCCGCAGTTTGGTCCGATCGATGCCAATCCGCCCAAGGCCAATGTTGCGTTACCCGCGCCGTTTCAGAACGGCACCGCTGCCACCCCCGCCGACCTGGCCGCGGCACTGAATGGCCCTTGCTTCGCGGCGGGAACATTGGTTCACACCAAGGAGGGTCTGAAGCCTATTGAGGAGATTCGTGTCGGCGATTGGGTGATGTCGCAACCTGAAAATTGCGACATGTTGCACCGTCGCAGGCGGCCGAAGGAGGAGTACACCTACCGGCAGGTGACGCAGACCTTCGTGCACGACGATAAGCCGATTTTGGATGTTACCTACGTTCAACCGGGTGCGGACAACGTAAAAGCCCCGCTGCGAGTGACTCCGAATCATCCGATCTGGTCGAAAGGCCACGGCTGGATTGCGGCCGAGCAACTGAAGGTGGGCCATACATTGGCCATCGGCTACTTTGGCAATGTCATAGTAACCAAGGTGCGACCGACCGATGAAAGGGTGCGCGTCTACAACATCGAGGTGGATGAGTTCCACACGTATTTCGTGGAGCCCTTGGGTGTGTGGGTTCACAACAAGAGCACTCAGGTAGCCGGCACTGTCATCGGCCAGGTGAAACTGCAGTATCTGGGCGACCTGCGTACCCTTACGACCAAGCAGTTCGTGTACGAGGATGCGAATTTCGAGAATGACCTGGCGGCAGTTGATTCGAATTCAAATACCGGAAAGGTCAGTGAGCTGCTCGCCAAGCCGATCATCGAAAATGCCACTGACATTCAATTCAGCAGCATCATCAAGAATAAATCAGACAACGGCCCGGACTTGTTCGCCATCGTGCCGCCCAAAAACGGCAACCCGGGCCAGGTCATCATTCTGGATGTCAAAGGATCGTTGGTCGGGGGACAGCCAGGTGTGAAGACGGTTGGCCTGGACGCCAGGGCGAAGCAATGGATCCTCGAGGGGAGCGATGGAACGCTCAGCAACAAGCCGATTTCTGCGGAAGCGCAGCAGGAGCTCTTTACGGCACTCGATCTGCTGACCGGCGATCCGCCCTATCAGCTCGTCACCGGACTGGTGAATGTCGACCTCCCGCCTGCCGGAACCACCGGGGTAATGCGGGTCGAGTATGTTCCCAATCCGCGCCCGTATCAGGAGGTCCCGGTCGAGGGAACTGTTGCCAATCCGCAATTGTTGACCTCGCAGGGCATCAGTGATGAGGTCGCCGCGGCCAGACAATACTGGCTCAACGCGGGTGCGCCGGCCGCGGTGTTGGACAGCGTAACCTTCGGTATCGGCAATCTGCCCGCGGGTGTCGCGGCCGAAACGGCAGGCAGCCAGATCACGCTCTCCCTCAATGGGGCAGGTTGGGGCTGGTTCGTCGATCCGAATCCGACCTCGGAAGCGGCATTCAGCGCAACCAGTGTGCCGACTGAGTTCACAGCGACTGCCGGAGGCCCGGCGGCGGACAAGCTGGACCTGCTCACCGTGCTCATCCACGAAATGGGCCACGTGCTCGGCTTGAGCGATGTTTCCGATGCCGCCGACAATATGGCGACATACCTCGCGCCGGGCATGCGCCGCCTGCCGAGCGCCGACGATATCGCGCAAATGCTCACCGCAGCGGCGCAGCAGCTCCAGAACACCGGCAGCCTCACGTCGGGCATTGCGCAAACGATCGTCAATCCGCCCCCAACGGTCGTGCAGCCCCGCCCGTATGTCGTCGGTACTGCTCAGATCACTCTTGCCAACGGCAAGTTCACGACGGGCCTCACCGACTGGACTACTACCGGCTCGGTTACGACCGATGGCAGCGGGAATGCGATTCTCGCCAACAGCACCAGCGCCGACGCCCAGCTGTCGCAGACCTTCAACATCGACAGCAGCGACCGCTACCTCGAGTTCACGGTCACCAACGGACTACAGAAGGGCGATGGCAGCGGTCTGCAAGATGCGTTCGACGTTGCGCTGGACAACGTCACCACGGGCGCGTCCCTGGTCGGCACCGATGGCCTGAATAACAGCGACGGCCTGCTGAACATTCAGGCGGACGGCACAGAAAGCCGTGCCTCGGTCGTCAGCAAGACGGTCAACGCCGACGGCACCACGACCTACGTGATCGACCTGCAAAGCGCGCTGGCCGGCGGCGCCTTCACGACAGGTGAGGCCACGTTGTCGTTCGACCTGGTCGGCTTCGGTAACTCACAGAGCCAGGTCTCGATACGCGACATCCAGCTGATCCAAGGCCTGGTGGCGCTGAACGAGAGCGCCAGCGTCAACGAGGACGGCAACGTCAATCTCAACCCGTTGGCCGGCGACCCGATCGGCACCGGCGCAACGCCGGTGCTGCAACTGGTCAGCAACCCGGCTCACGGCACCCTGGTCACCAATGCCGACGGCACACTGACCTA
>Ga0070665_100000437_pt1 | contig 60830 bp, 52 predicted proteins | sample KBSS13metaG_FD_65862 | JGI IMG/M metagenome (GOLD analysis project Ga0070665, IMG submission 65862) | Switchgrass rhizosphere microbial communities from Kellogg Biological Station, Michigan, USA - KBS S1-3 metaG | ecosystem: Host-associated > Plants > Roots > Rhizosphere > Soil ...
GATGCTCTGCTCCGATCCTTCCATGCCCGACAATTGCCCCGCCGATCTCGATCGCGACCGGGTCGTCGACGACAGGGACTTCCGTGCCTTTGTGCTCGCGTATGCACAGATGGTGTGTCCGACAGAGTGAGCCGCTCGTTCGGTTTGTACAGCCGGGTTGTTGCCGCGGCACGCAGTGCACTTGAGAAACTCTTTCGGATCAGGCCAGGCGCGCAACTGTGGCGGGCAGCCACCAGCGAGTTGCCGCTCGGTTTCGAGTATGCAGCCAAGTGGTACGGCCTCGTCTTCCTCGTCGGTCCCGCGGCATGCCCCAGCGATTTCAACACCGACTGGCAAGTCGATGATGCCGACCTCGCATCTTCGCCGTCGGATACGAAATCCTCTATTGCAACGTTTCAACCATGCCCGTGGTTTGTCAAGGCGATCTGAACGGTGACTATGTCGTCGATGATGCCGACTTTGTCGTGTTCGTCGCCGCCGACGACGTCCTTGTGTGCCCGTAATCCAAAGCCATGGCCTCCCACGCCATGGGCTCTCGTCTGTACGCCCCTCGCCACCGCTAAGCGGATCAAAAAACGCCGCGCCGCGACTATCAGGGCGAGTTGCGTCGCGCCTTGCGAATTCCGGTTCGCGTCGGTGCCTTAATTACGGACACACAAGTGCGTCATACGCCTGCACAAAAATCTCAAAGTCTGCATCATCCACGAACCCATCGGCGTTCAGGTCCGCCGGGCAACCGGCTGGCATCGACGCGGCCGAGCACACAAGCAGGTTGTAGCCCGTGATGAACTTGGCGAAGTCGTCATCCGCAACGCTTCCGTTGCAGGTGAAATCGCCTGGACACGAGCGCACGGTCACCGTTTGCGAAAGGCACTCACTCGCCTGGCATTCGTTGACCATCCGGACGTAGTATGTCGTCGTGACACGCGGCGCCGGAATGGTGATCTTGTATCCGGTGCCGATCGTCGAACCGCCGCATTCGCCGGCGCTCCATTGATAAGTTCCGGCAGACGAGGCAGAAGCGGTCAACGTGATCGTGCCGGTGTCGTACTGGCAAACATTGTCGCGGCTCACTTGGGTGTTGAAGGGCGCATACACCGCCTTCACGAACACATCGACGCCCTTCATATTGACGGAGACCGCGCCATCCGAAACCCGCCGCGTCTGCGCCTGGAAAGTTTGAATCGGCCCAAAGGTCGGATAGACGTCGAGCGTTGTCCCAGTGCCGAGCAGGACGTTGTCGTAATACCAATCAATCACATGCCCCGCCGGCGGCTCGGCCACCGACACCGTCGCCGCCGCTCCGATGCAGACTCCGGAGGTGGGAGAGGAATGACCGCCCGTCGGTGCCGCCGGCGGCACGCCAAGTGTCAGTGTGTACTCAAAGCTCCCGGTCACCGCATTGCCGACCTGAATGTCGCCTTGCGTGTCGGCGTGAAGGACGTACTCCTTATTCGCCAGCAAGATACCGCTCTCGTTGTCGTCGTCGACGTATCCATGCACGAAGTTGATTCCCGGTCCGGTCAAACGGAGATTGCCATAACGAAGACTCGTTTTGAAGTTGACGGGTGTATCCGTCGTCACGAAGAACGACACAAGGTGATCGGAACTTGCCGTTCCATATCCCGAGAAGGTGGTGTTGCTCTTGCCCGGGTTCGCTCCGCCCGTGCACCTCATCTGCATCGGACCGAAGTAGGAATTCTGGCCCGCCGACGCGCGTCCATTGGATTGGGATTCCGGTGTGCCGTTGGATTGGACGGAGACGTGGAAAAGCCCAAAGTCCGGTGCACTCGCCGACGATTCCGGCATATTGATCGACTGCGCGCTCACCGATCTCGCTTGGGATGTGTAATGAACCTGCGCCGACGCCGACATCGAAAGCCAGGTCATGGCCCCCACAAGAAAACAGACTGTTCGCACCGGCCGCTCCTTCTACCCCTGAGCAGCACAATTTTAACATGGATTGTTGCCGACTGCCAGCTGATCACGGCCACAAATGCTTCAAATCTATGACCAGCGTGAATCTTGAATTGAAGCAAAACCAACACCCACCCTGTGGGCGGCGCCCAGCGTGCTCTTGCTCAAGTTCACCCTCAAAGCCCACCGCCCCCAGGCCATCGCCTCTCCTCCGAACAATCTACTCCACAATCCTGAGCTTCAACCACTCGTCATACGGCCTGCGCAACTCCCCAACCCATCGCCCCACAATCGCCGAAAACGCAAGCAGAATGATGGTGAGCCCCGCATTCACCGCCAACTCACCCGCACTCGCCTGCCGATTCGAAATCCCAAACGCAATTAAAAACACCATCGCAATCTGCAACGCCAAAATGACCACGCCGCGGCCGACCGCCCCGCGCCAATCGAAAACACGATCCGCCCGCGCCGCCGCAAACACAAACCGATAGCAAAGCAAAAGCAGCGTCAGGCTGCCGATGGTCGCAAAGAAAAACGACAAGGCCAGATTCTCCGCCGGCCTTCCCCGCGTCGTGATCGAGAACATCGAGATCAACAGAGGCGAACACAGAAGGTTCGCCACAATAGAAAGAATCGTCTTGTGCCCCAGCGTCATCGGGCCGCTCTGCCCCGGCACCTGCGCATGCCGCTCTTCAAGCCGCGAAAGACTGCACGCGAGCGGAATTCTCGCCAGCAGCACGCGCTCCACCGCCGGCACAGTTCGCTGCAAACTCTTTGTCAGCTCTTCCGGTTGACCAAGCCGAAACTTCGCCTGCTCCACCGCGGCAAGTTCAGTCGCCAACTCATCGGCCCTTTCATCCGCCCCTTCATCGGCACGCTCGCGAACACCGCGCTCCTCATCCACCGCCGCCTCCAGATGCGCAAGCAGATCCATCCGCATCCGCAGCTTCCGCGATTGCAGCGCCCGCACCGGCCGCACAATGCGCTCCGCATGCAGCATCAGCACGTTCGAAGCCGAATTCAGATCCTCGCCCATAGATGCATTGTCCGTCTTCATGCGTGCGCTCCCCGAGCCTTGGTGGAAAATCTGTCGTTCGTGGAAAGACCGTCGTTGCTGGAAACACTGTCGCTAGCAAACGTCCTCAAGTCGTTCGAGCCAGGCGCGAGAATGCCGCCGATCACGCGAACAAACACATCCCACTCGCTCCTCGATTGCTCAAGCCGCTTGGTCCCCTTCGCCGTCAGCCGATAAATCCTCCGCCTGGGCCCGCGCCTCTCTCCCTCTTCCCACGCCGCCTTCACCAATCCCTCGGCTTCGAGCCGGTAGAGCGCGGGATACAGCGAACCTTCTTTCAGTTGCAACGCGCCCGAGCCGGCAACCTCGAGCCGCTTGAGAATCTCAAACCCATGCGCATCACCCTTGCGAAGCGCCGCAAGCACCAGATTCTCAAGATGCCCGCGCAGTTTGTCGCCCTGAATGCTGTCCATGGCTATATATTTAGTCTGTCTTTGTAGCTGTGTCAAGACGAATCCGGCCACCACCCGTTCTCGTCACCCATTTCGGTTCACGCCGAAGGCGCTCATGCACCCGGGCCAAACGTGTGGAAGCGCCTTTGGTACAGGCACTTTGGCGCGTTTTTGGCCAAAACCCCTTGCACCAATGTTCGGGTTTTGGTAATATACCCCTTGTCCGCTGCCGAGGCTGGAAAAACGACCACGCCAACGCAGCATCTTCCTTTTCTTCATCCCTCTATCGAGCGCGTGCCGCGCTCAGGAGCTTTTCCCAAATGGAACAGTCCTCTCCCGTTTTTGCGCTCCAGTTGCAGTTCAGCGCGTTCACTCAAATAGCAGCGCCAACGACTCAGCCGGCAACAGCGCGGCACCTCGCGCCGCATCCTTTATTCGTCCCACAACAAACGTCGCCGCAACCGACACCCGATTCACCGCGGGAGTCAGCCCCCGGAACGGCACCGGGATCGAACCCCCACCCAACCCCCCACCCGACCCCTCACCTGAACCCCCGTCTGAACCCAGAGCCGATCCCAGAGCCGAATCCAGGTCCGTACCCAATCCTGAACCCTCTGCCGACCCGGTTCCCGAACCCGCTCCCGGACCCACAGCTGGTTCCGCATCCAACAGCAGCGCTGGCAAGAACGTTCGAGTCGGCAATCCCCGAATCACCCGCCCGCCCGCAGGCTCTTGATCTCATTTCAAGCCCCGCAGTCCAAGCTTCTTCCCCCGAGTCCGCAGAGTGGCCCGGCCCTCCCAGTTGTCCGCCCGGCCTGACACAACACGACGAACGTCAACTCGCCCACGTTCTCTATCACATGCACGCGCTCTCGCGCGAAAGCGGCTACGCGCCCACAAAGGATGAGTTCCGCCGCGCAACCGGACTCTCCCACAAAGCCTATTTGAAATTCTTCGGCTGCTATTCCGACCTGGTCGCGCGCTGCGGCTACAAGTCCTACGCCGACAAAAAACGCCTCGCCAAGCTCGAGCGCCGCAGGGCCATGAACCTTCCGCTCGATCCTCCCACAATCACCGACAGAAACGAACTCGTCTTCGGCGATCCCATCCGCGGCTACGACCTCCTGCACGCACCCACCAACGAACAAGGCGTCGTCATGCTCTTCGGCATGATGGCAAAGAAGCTCGGCTTCCTCATCGAAGTTGTCCGCACCGGCTACCCGGATTGCGAAGCAAAGCGCAAGTGCGACGACGGCCTGTGGCGCCGTACCCGCGTCGAATTCGAATACGCAACCAGCCGCTTCGATCACGACCCCGCCGGCTGCGATCTCATCGTCTGCTGGGACGACGACGCCAAAAACCTCGGCGTCGAAGTGCTCGAACTGAAAAAGTTCTTCGACAAAGAAGCACCAGCCCAAACACCAGCTCAAACACAAGACCAGACATCAGGAGCCGCACATGCAGCAGCTTGAAAACAGAATCGGGAAAGGTCGTGCCACCACTCGCGGTTCCTCCGCGAGTGGTGCGGAAGTCCTGAACCGCGTTTTACGGCTTCCACTCACTCTTTGCCGCTTCCAGATCCTGCTGAAACGCCGGACTCTTCTTCATCTCCTCGACAATCGCATGTCCCAGCGCATTGCCCGCCGCAACATCGCTCGGAAAATGCACGCCGAGAATCAGCCGATCAAAGCCGATCAAACGTCCACGCGCTTGCAGGGCCTCAGCCTTCTCCGGGAACATCAGGCAAAGAACTTCCGTCCACGATTGGCCGCGCGTCGCGTGCCCGCTCGGATACGAGTTGTTCCCCGGCATTTCGGTCCCAAGCTTGATGCGCTTGTCCTGCGCAAACGGCCGCTGCCGATTCCAGATCGCCTTCGCCCGGTCGCTGATCGCCTTGCTGTCGCGCTCGATCTGCTTGATGAACGCCGCAGTCTTCGGCTTGCTCTCCGCGTTAAACGTCGTGCCCAACACATCCGCAAAGAGCCAAACCTTCATGTTGTCTTCTTCGATGGCTCGCGCGCGGGAAGTCGGCGAAGCATCGGCCTGTGCCGCGAGAATGAGTTCGATCTCGCCATTCGAAATCGGAGAGTTCGGCGCCGGCGGATCGGGCAGAAGAACATGAATATCGATCGCGTCCGCAGCGATGTATTTGCCCGCTCCGGGAATCGGAGTTGGGGCAGGCGCGGCAGGTTTCGGTGGGGCAGTCGAAGCGGGCTGTTCTGCGATCGGCGCCGTGGCCGTAGCCGGCTCCGTCGCGATCGAAGCGGTCGTTTGGAAGGCGGGTGCCGCAAAAAGCGCCGCGGCAACAACGAAGGGATACAGCAAATGACGCAGGTTCATGACAGAACATTACCGCGCCCAAGCAGCGTTATTTGCCGGTGCCCAACCAAATATGGGCTTGTCGAACCGATGAGAGAAGTGGCCGGTAGGATGTGGGGGCTAGTGGCAGGAATGGAGTCCAATCGATGAGCGAACCGCAGTCCTCAGAACTAGTGCAGGCGACCATGGCGGACGTGGATCAGGTCCGCGAGTCGGCCCGTAGGCTGCGTGAAGAAATCCATCGCACCATCGTCGGACAGGACGATGTCGTCGATCAAACCCTCATGGCAATCTTCTGTCGGGGCCATGCTGTCGTCGTCGGTGTGCCCGGCCTGGCAAAAACGCTCCTCATCAGCACGCTGGCAAAGACCCTCAGCCTCCAGTTCAGCCGAATCCAATTTACACCCGACCTGATGCCGAGTGATATCACGGGCACAGAAGTGATTCAGGAAGATAAAGCAACCGGCCATCGCCAGTTGCGCTTCGTCCGCGGCCCGATCTTCGGCAACATCATCCTGGCCGACGAAATCAACCGCACGCCGCCAAAAACCCAGGCCGCCCTGCTCGAAGCGATGCAGGAACGCCACGTCACCGTCGGCGGCATTCAGCACGATCTTCCCAATCCGTTCTTCGTGCTCGCAACGCAAAACCCGATCGAACAAGAAGGCACCTACCCCCTCCCCGAAGCACAGCTCGACCGCTTTATGTTCCAGATTCAGATCTCCTACCCGACCCTGATCGAAGAGGAAGAGATCGTCAAGCGAAGCGTGACGCGAGCAAGCGTCCAGACCCAGGCCGTCCTTTCCGCCGCGGACATCAAGAAGATTCAGGACCTCGTTCGCGCCATGCCCACGCCGGATCACGTCATCAAGTACGCGCTGCGCCTGGTCCGCGCCACGCGCGTCAAAGAATTAATGGACGGCGGCAGCAAACGCCCCAAACTGGTAGAGGCCTATCTGGCCTGGGGCGCAGGCCCCCGCGCAAGCGAGTTCTTGATCCTCGCCGCCAAAGCCCGGGCAATGCTGACGGGATCAACTCATGTCACTCCAGAGCATGTCAAACACATCGTCAAACCCGTGCTGCGCCACAGGTTGATGACAAACTTCAACGCCGAAGCCGACCAGGTATCAACCGACGCGATCATTGATAACTTGATCAAGGAAACACCAATCGATGGTGCGACGGATCTTGAGCGCAAGCAGATGAACGAAGTGCTTCGTTAAGACTCAGCAGAAATCGGCGATGAATCCGAAATGAATGTGTTTTCATTTTCGCAATGAATTCGGAACCGATTGCCCCTCCGCAAAGAATTGCCAAATCGAAGGCCCGCCGAAGCAACAACAGCGTTCGCTGTTCGTTGAACGGCGCGAGGAACAGTTTCGGCGATCGGTTGCTTCATGCTCAACGCCGCAAGGCTGCAAACACTCGGTTTCGTGTGGCTGGTGATGTTGTCGCTGCGCGCATCGCTCGGCGCTGGTGCGGCCGAAACGTTGGGCCGGGCCGATCAGGCGCTGGCGAGCTTGCAGAAAGTCGAGTACTTCGTCGCGTGTTATCGAACCGGCGATTCAACCTTTGGCGATCCGAGTCGAAAAACCGTCGCGCGCGTGAAGCAGCAGCGGAGCGAGGATGATGCTCTGCCGTATTTCTGGGCCCGCGTGAATGTGCCGCGGTCCAACCTCGTGAGCGAATCGCGCCAGGAAATCGCCTACGACGGCAAGCGTCTGGGCGTGATCGATCACGACAGAAAGATGTGCACGCACGGAAATTACGAAGACGCCGCGTCGAATGCGGGCTCGTTCCTGAGCGTTGTGCTCTTTCGCGAGTTCACGCAGCAGTCCAAGGCCAGGCTTTCGCCCGGCGGCGGCTCGGTGCGGGAAATTGGCCAGGAAGAAGTTGGCGGCATTCCGTGTCATGTGCTCGAAGTGATCGGACCGACAGGGGAAATTACACGCTGGTCGATTGGTATGAATGATCACCTGCCGCGGAAGCGCAAGCGAGTCTCGATTTCCGGCGGCCACGAAACCGCGGTCGTTCAGGAAATCATCTCGATCGACACGACGCCGAACTTCGGCGCCGACGTTTTCACCGTTGAAACTCCGGACGGCTATGTGCACCGCATCGATCGCGGGCTCAAGCGGCTTTCGTTTGAAAAGGGCGCGAGCGAGAACACGGCTTTGCTGTACGGAGTCAGCGACGAAAAATACGCCGAAGCGCTCCGCAAGCTCTGCGGGCTCGAGAAGCTCTGCGAAGGCGCGAAGACCGATCTCGAAAAAGTCCGCCGCATCTGCGCGTATGTGCACGGACTTTGGGAACACGATGGCGGAGGCCGCTCGCAGAATGCGGATCCGATTTCAATCGTGCAGGAAGCCGCAAAAGGCGGACGCTTCAGCTGCGTCGAATACGGAACACTGGTCGCGGCGTGCTTGAATTCAATCGGAATTCCGGCGCGCGAACTGAGCCTGATGCTTCCCGATGTGGAAACTTCCATGATCGGCGGCGGGCACTTGGCGGCCGAGGCGTGGCTTGCGGATCAGAAGGCCTGGGTCTTCGTTGATGCACAGGAAGATGTCGTTCCCTCTATTAGAGGAAAAGCTCTCTCAGCCGTCGGATTCCAAAACGCTCTTGCGGAGCGATCGCAGGATCTGAGCCTGCGAGGCGAAACCGGCGAGACCGGAGAACCGACTCGTTACCCGATTGAATTGAGCGAGTCTCTCTATTACTTCAGGGCCCGGCTGAACAACCGCGTCGCAAAGGACCGGCCGTACACAGGGGCTTTGCTGCTTTTGCCGACCGGCGCTGAACAGCCCAAAGTTTTCCAGCGTTGGCTGCCGCTGCAGGGCGATGTTGCGACTCGGTCTCTGGACACTTTCTACGCGCCGCCGCCGCAAGGGGCAGCGGTCAACCGGCAGTAGTCGAATTCTCGCACGCGGGCTCGGCGTGCTAGCGTCATGCCGCGGCATGGAAGAACAACAAACGATCGAAGCGAAGGGTCTGGTCCGGGCGTTCTTCTCAACGAAGGGCGAGTTGTATTCTTCCTGTCTGGCGGGGTTCTTACTGCTGCTTGGTTGGGGTTTGCACGCTTTGTTTGATTGGCCTCGTGCGGATCTTGCGATCTGGGCGAGCTTGGGGCTTGGGCTGATTCACGGCGCGCGGGCAGCGTGGGAATCGCTTCGTGAGAAAAAGGTCGACATCGATGTGCTGATGGTGGTCGGCGCGGTTGCCGCGGCATCGATTAACCATGCGGAAGAGGGTGCTCTGCTGCTCTTCTTGTTTGTTTTGGCTGGCGCTCTTGAAGACATGGCGATGGCTCGCACGAAGCGAGAGATCGAAGCTTTGCACAAGCTGATGCCGACCGAGGCAACAGTGTTTCGAAATGGCGAGTGGGTTGAAGCCTCGCCGGAAAGTCTGGTTGCGGGCGAGCGCGTGAAAATTCGGCCGGGCCAGCGTGCTCCGGCGGATTGCCGGCTTGTGCAGGGCGCAACGGAGATGGATCAATCCGCGATTACTGGCGAGAGCATGCCGCGGGTTGTGAAGGTGGGGGATGAATTGTTTGCGGGGACGATCAATCTGGATGATCCGGTTGAAGCGGAAGTGACGAGGCCCGCGGCCGAGAGCAGTCTGCAGAAGGTTTTGAATCTTGTAACGACAGCGCGCGAGCAGCGCGAGCCGGTTCAGCGGACGATTGATCGCGTGAGCGGGCCGTATTCGATCGGAGTTATGGCGCTGAGCGCAGCGGTATTGTTGATCTGGTGGCTGTTGATTCGGCGACCGTTTGATGACGCGTTGTATACAGCCATCACGCTTTTGATCGTCGGTTCGCCGTGCGCACTCATTATCGCGACGCCGACGGCAACGCTTTCGGCGATTGCGCGCGGGGCGAGAGCGGGTGTGCTTTTCAAGGGCGGGCAGGCGATTGAGCGGTTGGCGAATATCGGCGCGGTCTGCTTCGACAAGACGGGCACATTGACGATGGGGCGGCCACGGCTTGAGCAAGTGCATGCGGTGGCGTGGTCGGATGGGAAAAGACTGCTCGCGCTTGCGGCGGCGATCGAAGGAGAAAGCACGCATCCGATCGCGGCGGCAGTGCGCGACGCAGCAAAAGCACGCGAGCTTGCACCGGATACGGAGCTTTCGAATATCACACATACCACTGGCCGCGGCATGAGCGCGGTTTGGCGCGGCGCGGAAGTTCGGCTGGGAAGTACGGCGCACACGGATTCAGTGACACCGGTTTGTCTGCGGCAGCGTGTGCATGATGTGCTCAAGACAATTCAACAGCGCGGGCAGATGGGGGTTGTGATTGCCGTTGGAGTGGATGAGGAAGCCGTGAAGTCCGGGCGCGCATCGGATCCTGCGGCGGAGGGCGTGGGCGAAGCCGCGGTTTTGATCATGTCGGATTCAGTTCGCCCGGGCGCGCGAGCGCTTGTGAAAGAGTTGCATGCGATCGGCGTCAAGCCGGTGAAGATGCTGACGGGCGACAATCGGACGACGGCGGAACGTGTGGCGCGGAGTCTGGGCATCGACGAGTTCGCGGCGGATTTGTTGCCGCAGGACAAGCTGGACGCGGTCGCGGCGCTCAAGGAAGAACTGAAGTACAAGGCGCAGACTGCGGGCGGCCCGGTGCGGGGCGTTGCGGTGATCGGCGACGGCGTGAACGATGCGCCGGCGCTTGCCGCGGCGGATGTTTCGATGGCGATCGGATCGATTGGAAGTGACGCTGCGCTTGAGTCGGCGGACATTGTCTTGCTGGCGGACGACCTGTCGGCTGTGCCGTGGGCGGTGAAACTGGCAAGGCGGGCGCGGGGAACGGTGCGGGCGAATCTGACGTTTGCCCTGAGCATCATCGCGGTGATGGGTGCGGCGACGGTGGTAGGGTCTTTGCTTCGGAAGCCGGTGACGCTGGGGCTGGGCGTTGTGGCGCATGAGGGTGGGACGCTATTGGTGGTGTTGAATTCGCTGAGGCTTTTGTGGGTGGCACCGCCAAGGCAGGCGGTAAGTCGGGGGGGTTCGAAAGCCAAGGTGGATGCTGACGAGCGCGCGCCGGCAAAAAGGGAAGAAGTCGTCGCGCCATCCTGACGCGGGAGTGAGAAGTCGACGCTTGGAGGAAATTCCTCCCTTCCTCCAACCCCTTCCCTCAGGGAAGGGGCTCCAGACAGGAATGTGCAACGATGGCGGGGGCGAATCTGCTAGAATAATTCTCATGCGGCCGTGTGGTCGCTTCATGCATCCGGCGCGGGTGAAGGCCCGCGCTTGACGGAGATTGGTCGATGATTCCCAAGCCGCCTCCCCGCGAGGGTTCCCTCGGTTTCTACTTCATTCCGCCGTACCGCATTCAGGGTTTTTCGGTCGCGGGAGAGGTCACCACTATTCAGGTTCCTGAACTGGACGTGTGCTTTGACATGGGGCAGTGTCCGCGCGCTGCGCTTGCGAGCAAGTTTTGTGCGGTGAGCCACGGGCACATGGATCACATTGGTGGCCTGGCGTATTACTGCAGTCAGCGCCGATTTCAGGGCATGGGCGATGGCAGGATCATCTGCGACGAGCGTATCGCGCCGGCGATCACGCGGATGATGGAAGGGTTTATCGATCTCGAGCAGCAGAAGACGCCGTTCGAGTTGCTGCCCTTGAAGGATGGGGAGCAGGTCGAGATCAAGAACAACATCTTCCTGCGCGGGTTCCACACGGAGCACACGGCGCCCTCGATGGGCTACAGCGTGATCGAGAAGCGGAGCAAGCTCAAGCCGGAGTATGTGGATCTGCCTCAGGAGAAGCTGAAGGACCTAAAGGACCGCGGAATCGAGATCACGCGGACGCTTGAGATTCCGCTGATTGCGTATCTGGGCGACACGCAGCCGTGCGCGGCACTGCTTCGGCCCGATGTGATCAACGCACAGATCGTGATCTGCGAGTGCACGTTCTTTGAGCCGGATCACCGCGATCGCGCGAAGGTCGGCATGCACATGCACGTCGACAACATCGCGGAGTGGCTGGGCGTGCTGCAGTGTCAGGCGCTCGTGCTCTGCCACGTTTCGCGGCGGACGGACCTCATGTACGCTCGCAAGCGTCTGTTTGAGGTCGCAGGCCCGAAGAGCGAGAAGGCCTTCTTCCTGATGGACTACAAGGCGGGCAAGGCGCGGTACGAGCGGCAGGTGATTGATTCCGGCGGCGTGATCGAGCGCCCGGGATTTCGGGGTGGTGGTGGAGGGGGCGGAGGATTCCGGCGCGGCGCGCCGGCGAATCGCTAAGCCACAGTCATCACAAACGCGACTCATTGAAGGACGCGCCACAGATGAAGTGCCTCGGGTACTGGATCCGGTCTCTCGACGATTCCGAGTTCTTCCCGCCTCAAGAGTTCGTCGGCCCGATGGATGCCGATGTTCGACTTGTGGTTGCTGACTACTTGGATCGAGGCGATGAGCGACAGATCTATCGGAGTCACCTGAGCTGCCGGTTTTGTTGCGGCTATGAGGTGGTGTATCGCAAGTTGACGGATGGTCGATGGGTCTGGCCGTCTGATCTCGGGCATTACGTGCGCGAACATGGAATTACGTTGCCGTCGGATTTCGTCGAGCATGTACGATCGCATCCCGCGCCACTGTCGAAATCAGATTGGGATTCACACGAAGTAGACGTGAGTGAGTGGACGGCGTGGTGCCGGGCCAATCAGCGAGACTTGTTTGCCGCTCGAATTCGAGAGGCAAAGTTGCGAGCGTCGGCCGATTACGAGCTGGAGTGCGCGGCTGAGTTTCGTCGGCGCGAATTGGAAGAGGGAGTGAGCGGGGAGAAGTGCCAGATGATGGGCTGCACGCGAGCGGCGCTTGTGGGGCGCGCTTTCTGTGCGAAGCATCTTGCGCCTGTGCACTTTGATCGGGACAAATATCTCTGGGAAGCACTCCGGTCTTTACCGTGACCTTGCGCGACACTTGGCTTGGACTTGCTCTAGCTGGCGAGCGCGGGCTTGCGCTTCTTGATGGGCTGCGCTGACGTGCGCGAAGGACGAGCCGGCATCGTCGCATCGAGAATCAGGTTCACGCCGGCCTGGAACTCGGCATCGGGCGCGAAGTGGGTGAGGGATTCGGCGAGGCGGTGGACGTTCGGGAACTCTGATTCGCCCAGTGCGCGGAGATCGTGGACGACGCGTTCGCGTAAAGGTTGATCGGGGCCGGGGCGGCAGCCGATGGCGAAGCCGCCGATTTCCCACATGGTGTAGCCACGGACGAAACCGATGAGGACGCGCTGGGCCTGGACGGCGGCGCGGCCGGAGAGGCCGGCTTGCACGTAGGCATCGAGCGCGGCTTCGGTGATGCGGAGCGCGGCGTCGATGCGGTGCGGATTGAGGATGATGAGCGCGAAGGCGTTGGGGTGGCGGTGGCCGAGCTTTCGGAGCTGTTCGGCGAGGACCACGAGGCGTTTGCGCGGAGCGACGCTTGCGCTCGGGAGCGAGATTTCGGTGAGGAGTGCCGCGGCGACCTCGGCGAGGAGCTCGCCTTTGTTTTTGAAGTGCGAGTAGAGCGACATTGGCTCCACGTGGAGGTCGGATGAGAGGGCCCTCATGGTCAGGGCTTCGGCGCCGTCGCGATCGATGATGGCGATGGCCTGCTGCGCGATGCGGGAGCAGGAGAGCTTTTCGCGTCGGGAGTTTTGCTTACGAGCAGGCATGGAATTCATGAAGAATAGGGGAAAGCGCGAAACGGGCCCTCGACCGGGCTCATCCTTACACTGTACACTTACGATGTAAGGTTTGAGGCGGGAAAAGTTCCAAATTTTCAAATGGCCAAAGCGGATGTCGGATGTCGGATGTCGGATGTCGGAATGCGGAATGGGGAATTGGTCGGGGTGAGGCGGGGAGTTTTCCTGTATGTGGATTGTCCGATTAGCTCTTCGCCGGCCGTACACCTTTGTGGTGGCGTCGCTGGTGCTCATCCTGGCCGGGATCGTCACGATCATCCGGATGCCGACGGACATTTTTCCTGAGATTGATATTCCGGTGGTGTCGGTGATCTGGTCGTACGGCGGCATTTCGCCCGAGGAGATGGAGCGGCGGATCGTCACGATTTCTGAACGGGCGATGACCACGACGGTCAGCGGCATCGAGCACATCGAGAGCACATCCCTCAACGGTGTCGCGGTCATCCGCATCTATTTTCAGCCGGACGTCAAGGTCGATGCGGCGGTTGCGCAGGTTACGGCGATCAACCAGACGATCCTGCGCATCATGCCGACGGGCACGACACCACCTTTGATCATCCGGTATTCCGCATCCAACGTGCCGATTCTGCAGGCGGCGCTCGGATCGAAGACGCTTTCAGAACAATCGCTGTATGACCTTGGATTGAATTTCATCCGGACGCGGATGGCGACGGTGCAGGGTGCGCAGATTCCGTTGCCGTGGGGCGGCAAGGCGCGTCAGATTCAGGTTGACTTGAATCCGCAGGAACTGACGGCGCGCGGGTTGTCGCCGGCGGATATCTCTGGCGCGATCAATGCGCAGAATGTAATTCTTCCGGCGGGCACCGCCAAGATGGGCGCGACCGAGTTCAATGTCCGAACGAACTCGAGCCCGGACGTGCTGGCGGAGCTTGGTGATATTCCGGTTTTGCAAAGCGGCGAGAAGACGGTGTATTTGCGCGAGGTTGCGCAGGTGCGCGACGGATATGCGGTGCAGAGCTCGATGGTGCATGTGGATGGGGCGCGATCCGCGCTGCTGACGGTGCTCAAGTCGGCGGGGTATTCGACACTGGACATCGTCAAGCGGGTGAAGGAAGCGCTGCCTCAGATCGAAGCAACGCTGCCCCCGGGCGTGAATGTGCAGTTGCTCTTTGATCAGTCGGTCTTCGTGCGGGCGGCGATCGACGGTGTGCTGCACGAGGGCGTGATTGCCGCGGCGCTCACGGCGATGATGATTCTGCTTTTCCTGGGTTCGTGGCGCTCGACGGTCATCATCGCGATTTCGATACCGCTGGCGGTGATCACATCGATTCTCTGTCTGGCGGCACTCGGCTACACGCTGAACACGATGACGCTGGGCGGGCTTGGGCTTGCCGTCGGCATTCTGGTGGACGACGCGACGGTTGAAATCGAGAACATTCACCGAAACCTGGGCATGAAGAAGCCCTTGCTGACGGCGATCCTGGATGGAGCGCAGCAGATTGCGTTGCCGGCGTTTGTTTCGACGCTGGCGATCTGCATCGTGTTTGTGCCGGTTCTGTTCATCACGGGCGCAGGCAAGTTCCTGTTTGTGCCTCTCGCGCTCGCGGTGGTGTTCGCGATGCTGGCGAGCTACGTGCTGTCGCGAACGATCGTGCCGACTCTGGCACGCTATCTCCTGGTACGCGAGACCGAGATTTATCAGTCGGGCGAACACGGCAGCGGCACGGGACCGATCTGGGCGTTGCACCGCACGTTCAATCGCGGCTTTGAGGTGGTTCGCGGGTGGTACGAGACAGCGCTGGCGTGGACTTTGCAGAATCGCGTCCTCACGCTGATTGTCTTCTTTGCATTGATGGCGTCTGCCGGAGCGGCGTTGCCACTGGTCGGGCGCGACTTCTTCCCGTCGGTGGATTCGGGACAGTTCCGTCTGCACGTGCGATGCCCGGCGGGGACGAGGCTTGAGCAGAGCGAGCAGCACTTTCTGGCGGTTGAGGAATACATCCGGCAGACGGTTCCGGCGGGTGGGCTGTCGATGGTGCTCGACAACATCGGGTTGCCGGCGGGCGGCGTGAATCTGGCGTTCAGCGATTCGTCGACGGTTTCTGCCGCGGACGGCGAGATTCTGGTTTCGCTCAACCGCGAGGTTGCCGGCAGTACGGACGAGATTGTGACGAGGCTGCGGGAGGACCTGCCCAGGAAGTTCCCGGAACTGTCGTTCTTCTTTCAGAGCGCGGACATCGTTTCGCAGATTCTGAACTTCGGGCTTGCGGCGCCGATCGATGTGCAGATCGTCGGGCAGAATCGGGCGGAGAATCTGAAGCTGGCGAACAAGCTGGTTGAGAAGATCAGCGAGATTCCAGGCGCGGCGGATGTGCACCTGCAACAGGTGCCCGATGCGCCGAGCATGTTTGTGAAGGTGGATCGCACGCGGGCGTCGGAGATCGGGCTGACACAGCGCGACGTTGCATCGAGCTTGCTGACGTCGCTTTCGGGTTCAGGGCAGGCGGCGCCGAACTTCTGGCTGAATCCGCAGAACGGCGTGAACTACCTCGTGGCGGTGCAGACACCGACGTACCGGTTCGAGCACCTGGGCGATCTGGCGACGACGCCGATCACGGCGGGTCCGGGCAAGCCGCCACAGCTTCTTGAGAATCTGGCGACCGTGACGCGGTCGTCCACGCCGGTCTCGATCAGCCACTACAACGTGCAGCCCGTGTACGACGTGCTGGCGTCGGTGGCGGGCGCCGATCTCGCGTCGGTGGGGGAGAAGATCGATTCGATCGTGAATGAAGCGAAGAAGGAACTGCCCAAGGGCTCGTCGATCGTGGTGCGTGGTCAGTATCGCGCGATGCAAGAGAGTTTCCTTGGCCTGGGCTTCGGGCTGATCGCGGCGATCCTGCTGGTGTACTTCCTGATGGTCGTGAACTTCCAGTCATGGACGGATCCATTCATCATCATCGCGGCGGTGCCGGGCGCACTCGTCGGCGTGGTCGCGATGTTGCTGATGACGGGAACGACGTTCAGTGTGCCGTCGCTGATGGGCGCGATCATGTGCGTGGGCGTGGCGACGGCGAACGCGATTCTGCTGGTGACGTTTGCGAACGATCAGCGGAAGGAAGGGGCGGACGCGATGGGCGCTGCGTTCAGCGCGGGGCACACGCGTCTGCGTCCGGTGCTGATGACGGCGGGCGCGATGATCATGGGCATGCTGCCGATGGCGATCGGGATGGGCGAGGGCGGCGAGCAGAATGCGCCGCTGGGCCGCGCCGTGATCGGTGGACTGACGGTCGCGACAATCGTGACCTTGCTGGTTGTCCCCGTGCTGTATTCCCTGCTGCGCCAGAAGGCGCCGCGGACTAGTCTTGAACCGGAGCTTGCAGTCGCTTGACAGACCACACCAATCCAACTCCAGTTCCCGCATCGGCCCCGGCCCACGCGCCCGTTTCTCATGAGGTGCCAAAGGTCGGCCGGCGTGCCAGGTTCGTCGTTCCCGTCTCGTTCGCGATTCTGCTGCTGGCGTTCGGCGCGGCGGTGGTTTTTCTGGGTGTGATCCCGCGCGTGCAGGCGAAGGCGTCGCTGGTGCAGCGGACGAGCGAGCGGCTGGCGGAAAAGCCCCGGGTTTCGGCGATTCCGGCGGTGGGCGCGGGTGCGGATGCGAAGATCGAGTTGCCGGCGCGATTGCAGGCGCTGGTGGCGGCGGCAATCTTCCCGCGCGAAGGCGGCTATGTGAAGGAGATCAAGGCGGACATCGGTGACAAGGTGACGGCGGGACAGGTGCTGGCGATCATCGACACGCCGGTGCTCGATCAGCAGATTCTCGCGCTGACGGCGAATGTGGCGACGTCCAATGCCAAGGTGAAGCAGGCCGAAGCGCAGGCCAAGTCGTCGAGCGCGACGATCCGCAGGCTCAAGAGCGTCGAGCAGGGCGTGGTCTCGCAGCAGTCGATCGATGATGCGCAGGGCAAGGCGGATGTGGATATCGCGGCGCTGGTGGCGGCGAACGCGGAGCTTGATGCAACCAGGGCGAACGTGGAGCGGCTGCGCCAGCAGAAGGAACTGGCGACGATTGTCGCGCCGTTTGCGGGCGAGATCGGGGAGCGCGGCTACGACGTGGGCGACCTGGTGGTGGCGGACAAGACCGACAGCAACAAGCCGATCTATCGCGTTGCAGATCGCGCGCAGATGCGGGTGTTTATCGATTTGCCCCAATCCGCGGCGGTTCGTGTGAAGCCGGAGCATGTGATCAAGCTGACGGTGCGGGAACTGCCGGGACGGGTGTTTGAGGGCAAGATCGTTCGCATTGCGTCGGCGATGGATACGGCGACACGGACGAGGCTTGCGGAGGCGCGGGTTGAGAACCCGGAAGGGGAGTTGCTCCCGGGCATGTTCGCGGATGTTTCGCTGACGATTCCGGGTGCGGCGCGAGGCGTGCTGGTGCCGGGCGAGGCGCTCCTGATCCGCGAGGGCAAGGCGCAGGTCGCGGTGGTGGGCAAGGACGGCAAGCTCGATTATCGCAAGGTCGAGATCGGACGCGATAACGGGGCGAAGATCGAGATTCTCGAGGGGATCGAGCCGGGCGAGTCGGTTGTGATCAACCTGGCGAGGCAGCTTGCGCCGGGAACAGCGGTCGATATTGCGGAGAAGCAGGACAAGTAGGGCGCGAGACCGCCGACCGACCGCCGTTGTCCTGTCTTGGCGCGAATCCAAAGGCCTTTGGCGCTCGGACGCATCGGGGTTGGTCGCGTTCGGATGGTTGGCGTCGCGCCACTACCATTTGGCAGGGAAACCCATGCGTCGTGTTGCGTTCACACTGATTGAGTTGCTTGTGGTCATTGCGATCATCGGGCTGCTTATCGGTATCGCCATTCCGGCGCTGAGCGGGGCGCGGGAGAGTTCGCGGCGTGTGAAGTGCATGGTGAACTTGTCGGGCATCGGCAAGGGATTGCAGATGTACATGGACACAAAGTCGAAGGGGCTGCTGCCGCTGGCGACGGGGCTTATCGAAGGAACGGACAAGCCGACGTTTGCGGCTGTTGTCGGCGAGTACCTCGATGCGCCCAAGCCCGTGAAAGAGGCCGATGGTTTCTTTCGATCGAACGAGCCTTGGAAGTGTCCGTCGGACATCATCGGCAAGGATCCGGCGACGAATCTCGAGCCGATGTACCGGGTCGGTGGCAGCAGCTACGAGTACTGGCCGGGGTCCATCATGCTGCTGGCGGATTTTATCAATCTGCAACTGACGCGCCCGGAGTTTTCTCTGACCAAGATGTACCAGAAGCCCCGCAACGATCCGGTGACGGGCCTGAGCAAGTACTGGCCGGTCCTGGCGTGCGCGGATCAGTGGCACAAGTTGCGGGCCGGGTCGATGGACCGTCGCAACGCGCTCTATCTGGATAATGGCATGCGGGTGGACTGGTCGATTTCGCAGCCGTCGGGCGCGGAGATCGGCGAATTGATTACGGAGTTGTTCCGGGAGCCCAGCAATCTGCGGAAGTGAGGTTGAGGTGGAGAATCACGCCCCCAAGTCGGGAAACAAGTTGGGAAACGAGCTGGGAAATAAGCCGGGTTCATTGATGGCCGATCTGAACATCGGGACCGGCGCGGCGTTGGCTGTGCCGCGGGTTTCGCTCGTTGATCGAATCGCGGCGCGTCTCGCGGGAATCTGGAACACTCCGGCATCGCGGAACCGGTTGGTGGTCGGCGCATGCGTGGCGCTGATCGCGGGCGCCGGTATCGCTGGGTATCAGTACTGGCGCTATCACCATCGGCCGGATTACGCGCTTGATCCGGTGGATGATCTGGCGGAGTTCACGTTTCTGCGGGGCGATTTCAATTCGCTGCCGATCAAGGAGCGGCTGAAGCTGATCAAGGACTTTGCGGATCGGCTGCGGAATGCGAGCAGCGGCGATTCGGCGCTTCTTGCGAGCTTTGCCGCGGGAATCAGCGGGAAGGCTCGGGAGCAGATCCAGGAGAACGGCGCGCGGCTGATGCTCGACATGGTGGATTCGAGCGCGGTGGATTACATGAAGGTTCCGGAGTCGGAGCGGGGCGCGTTCTTAGAGAAGTCGGTGATCGAGTGGACGCGGATCGGCGATCAGGTTTCGGGGCGGGGCGATCGGACGGACGACGAGATTCTGGCGGACATCAAGAAGCAGACGAAGGACCGCGAAGAGATGCGGAAGAAGATGGGGCCGGAGAAGTCGGCGAAGATGGCGGCGGGGATTGTGGGGTTCCTGAACGGGAACGTGGCGAATCATGCGAATCCGGTGCAGAGCCAGCGGACGCTGCAGATGATGTCGGATGTGAACAAGCACTTTTCGGGCAAGTGAAACGATGTGGGATGTGGGATGTGGGATGTGGGATGTGCGGAGATTGATCTGCCGTACAATCGAGGCATGCTTCGCGAAGATTTGAACCATTGCGGTTGGTGGGTGCGGAGCGCTGATGCGCTGTGTAGATGCTGCGCGTAACTGCGCTGCCGCGAATCCAGCGGCAAAACGCGACATCTCAACAAACGATCGAATTGGTACGTGCGCTCCACTCGCGGCATTGCGCCTGGGGCGGCCGGCCTGTGAGAAACCATGAACCACCAGACGCGCGTGTACGAAAGTATTTTTGAGATGCTTCCGAGCGAGGAGAATCCCTCGCCCTTGGTGCGCATCGGGAAGATGAATCCCAATCCGGCGTTTGAGTTGTACGCCAAGCTCGAATGGCTTAATCCGTTCGGTTCGATCAAGGACCGCGCCGCGTCGGAGATGATCCGCGATCTGGAAGAGCGCGGGGAGCTCAAGCGCGGCGAGACGCGAGCGGCCGGGAGGGGAATCGTGGAGCCGACCAGCGGCAACACGGGGATCAGCCTGGCGGCGATGGCGTCGGCGAAGGGGTATGCGATGCGGGCGATTGTGCCGCAGAAGGTGCCGCTGGAGAAGAGGGTGCTGCTGCGCATCGCGGGGGGCGGATGTGGATGTCATCAACGATCAGATGTGCCCGAGCCCGGGGATGGGCGAAGGGTCGATCGGCATTGCGAGGTCGTATGCGAAGGCGCAGAAGGACCACTACGTGATGCCGAATCAGTATGAGAATGAGTTGAACGTGCAGGCGCACGTGAAGACGACCGGCCCCGAAATCTGGAGACAGACCGAGGGCCGGATTACGCACGCGTTTGTTTCATTGGGGACTGCGGGAACGGCGATGGGGCTCTCGAAGTTCTTGAAGGGGAAGAACCCGGCGATCAAGATCATTGCGGTGCAGCCGAGTGAGGGGCACGATGTGCCGGGCCTTCGGAACAAGAGCGAGCTGCATGTGACGAAGCTGTTTGATGAGAAGCAGATTGACGAGATTCTGGAGATTCCGTTTGAGCTTGCGTACACGCGGGCGATGGAGCTGTGTCGAACGGAAGGTCTCTTCGCGGGGCCTTCCAGCGGCCTGATTTACGAGGGTGCGCGGCAGGTGCTGCTGCGAGACCCCAAACTGGTGGGAGTGGGGGTGATGATGTTTTGTGATAACGTGTTTAAGTATGTTTCGAGCATGGTGAAGCATGTGCCGGGGCTGGGGGAGGAGTGAAAGCTCCAAATCGCAAATGGGCAAATCGCAAATAGAAGCATCGCGTGAGCGAGCGTTTTGAAAGGGGCACACATGAGCAATTACGCGCATCCTGAAGTTCTTGTTGAAGCGGATTGGGCGAAGGCCAACATCGGCAAGCCGGGGATCAAGTTTGTCGAGGTCGATGTTGATACGAAGGCGTACGAAGTTGGGCACATTCCCGGCGCGGTGGGGTTCAACTGGCAGACGCAGTTGCAGGATCAGGTGCGGCGGGATATTGCGAGCAAGGAAGAGTTTGAGAAGCTCGCGAGCGCTGCGGGGATTTCGAACAGCGACACGGTGATTCTGTATGGCGACAACAACAACTGGTTTGCGGCGTACGCGTTCTGGCTGTTCAAGCTGTATGGGCACAAGGATGTGCGATTGCTGAACGGAGGGCGCGTGAAATGGCTCGCGGGGGCGGATCTGCCGCTGACGGCGGACAAGACCGAGGTGAAGCCGACGGTGTACAAGGCGTCGGCGGGTGATGAGACGCTTCGCGCCAAGTTGCTCGACGTGATTGAGATTGCGAAGAGCTCCGCGGCGGCCCGGGCTTCCAATCTGGTCGATGTGCGTTCACCGGATGAATTCAGCGGGAAGGTGATTGCGCCGCCGGGCATGACGGAATCGGCCCAGCGGGGCGGCCACGTCCCGGGAGCAGCCAGCGTGCCGTGGGCGAAGGCCGTCAATCAGGACGGCACCTTCAAGCCCTTGGAGGAGCTGAAGCAGTTGTACCTGGTCGAGGCCAAGGTGAACCCTGCGAAGCCGACGGTTGCGTACTGCCGCATTGGGGAGCGGAGCAGCCATACGTGGTTTGTTCTCAAGTACTTACTGGGTCTGAAGGACGTTCGGAATTACGACGGCTCCTGGACCGAGTACGGCAGCGTTATCGGCGTCCCGATCGAGCGGTGACGGGAAGGGGCGGGCGAGGCATCGATTTGTACGGGATTGCTTCTGGAAGGGCCGTCAGCAGAAATATTGACGGGCAAACCGGAATCAGTGGAACCAAAGCCCCGAAAATCGGTAAGTACTTTCGAGACTGTCCTCCTTCGAACGGACCCGGAAGCTTAAGTGCTTCCGGGTCTCATTCTACAAAGAGTGCAGGGAACTGCAAGGGCAATCGGGCTTGGGGCGAGAAAACCACCCTTGGGTGCTTGCGAGCGAGCCTTTGTAGGTCTAGCTCCCTCACAATCTCATCCTGTGTTGGGAGGATGAGTGTCTGGGGCGATGGCCTTTCCGGACTTCGCGGCCCAGAATCTCATCCTCCACCACGCGGGATTGAGCGCCTGGCGAAGCGGCATGAAACCGCACGCTTCGTGTCATTGCGGAACGCATGAAATCAAAACCGCGCTAGAACGGTCGGATGCTGGGTGACGGCGCGATACCCCACCAGCCGTGGTGGTCGCTGACGAACATCTCGTCGCCTCCGGGGCAGGCGATGTAGAAGCCCCAGCCGTAGGTGAAGCACAGGAAGGCGATGGCTTCGAGAAACTCATATTCGTGGGGCTCGGCGAGGTGGCCGGGCGTTTCTTCCATGGTGCTGGTGTTGAAGAAGTGGCGCCGGATGAGGGAGTAGAGAAGCAACTGCTGGTTGGATGACCAGTGGGCGTAGTCGTGAACGACGAGCAGGACCGGCTGCGCGCGATCGAAGATGGACTTGCGGATCTCCACGCTCATCACGTGGTAAATTCTTCGGGCGCTGGCGTTTTCGAGGTTCTGGTGCTTCTCCCGTGGGAGATCTCGCAGCGCGCCAGGATCGGGCCCGTTGCGGCCGTTGCGCTTGAGCCATTCATCGCATTGAGCCTGGGTTAGAAACTGCATCAGGCCAGACTATCAGCGATCGCAAAACGAAAGCCGCCCGCGAGCCTTTCGGCTCGAGCGGGCGGTTTGCGGGCCTGAAGTGAGTGCGGGTCGTGCTTCAGGCCCTGGCGCGGGCGGACTTTGGACGCACAGCCGGAAGGCCTGACTGTGCGCGATCCTGAAAGCCGGGATCGAATCTGCGGCGGGCGATTTCTCGCATGCCGCGGTGGGCTGAAAAGGGCCCGCCGGGAGTTACACACGCGGCGGGCCACCCCTCCTCAAAGCCCTCTCCTCCAAGACCCAAACCTCAACCCCAACTCCCAAAACCAAGCAAACACCTCTGACCCCAAACCGAAAAGCGAAACCCAACAACCCACGAGACCCCCAAACCCTCAACCCCAAAACCCGACCCCAAACCCACCCCTCTCCCAACTCTCTCCCTCCGGAACACAACTGCGAGCGGCACGGACTTACGCATGCGGAGGCGGTTTCTCCCGCAGGTGTTTGTGCCGCCCTGTCTGATCCCGTCGATCCCGGAAGCAATGAGCTGAACTTGAAACTGATCTGGCGTGCAACCTGGCGAGCGAACGGGATTGCGTGATTCGTGTCATGTGCTGCCTTGTCTCTCTGTTCTCTCTGGCTTGTCTCTTTTCTCCACCGGCGGGACACTGCATACACGAGATCGCGCAGGACAACCCTGGAGGATGCGTTTTCACGCACCTCCAAGAAACACAGACCGAGCAGGTCTACTTGAACTCTTTGGTTCTTCCCGGTGGCCTGTGGTTTTGTTTGTTCCCACGAGCGCCCGTAAAGGCCTGAAAGAGTGTGATTGCAAAGGTAGAAAGAGTCGTTCGAAACCGAAGTATCCGGAACTCACTTAAGGGAGCGTTGGGGAGAACGCTCCAGACTGACAATCGTTTCGGAGGCGGTTCGCGTCGGTTCCGCAAAATCAACGGTGGGCGCTTCCTGCTGGGCGTTTTCACACTTTTCGGGCGAACAAAAAATCTGCCTACCACCGATAAATCGGTGCAAGAACTTCGCAGACTGATGATCCAAACGGGCGCGGGCGGAGTGTGTAGAGCGGCGCCTGGGGCGGGCAATTCACGCGGAACGGAAGCACGGCGGCGCCGAGGCCACGCGAGATGCAGAGCACGGTGTCGCGCAAACGAAACACGCCGGAGGCTAGATTTCCCGGCAAATCGCAGCTTGTGAGGGGCAGCCACGAAGCGTGCGTGCGCACTTGTCCGCCGTGTGTGTGTCCGCTGAGAACGATGGGGATGCGCAGTTCGGCTGCCGCAAAGATCTCGGATGGATAATGCACGAGCGCGAGCGCGAAAGAGTCGTCGGCAACGCCGGCGCTTTCCAAAAGACTTTCTGGAAATCCAGATCCGATGATGCGGAGAGCGCAATTTCCTCGCCCGAGGTCGATCGGGATTTTGACCGATTCGTGGGAAAGCCAGCGCAGCCCGCGGATTCGCTTCGCGCCTTGGATGAAGCGCGCGGTGTCGTGGTTGCCCCCAACGGCAAAGACGCCGAAGCGCGAACGCCAGACGCGGGAGAGCTCTTCGAGCGCGAGCAGGGCGGGCGGCTCATCTCCCGGGCTGGTCATGTAATCGCCGGTCAGAACAATGATGTCGACTTCGGTCCGCGCGAGGGCATCGAGCAGCCGGTCATGGTGGGGGGGGCGTGGGTAGAGGCGTTCGATGTGCGAATCGGAGAGGTGCAGAATCCGCAGGCCTGCGAGCTCGGGCGGAACCGTTGGGTGAAAGAGGTCGAAGGGCTCGATAGGGGCCGGGGGCCTGGGAGCGCGGAATCCCCACTCGGGGCGGTGTTTGAGCCCGATGTGAGGTGAGGGGGGAGAGTGCCGGGATGCGGCGGGAAGGTCAGGCGCGGCGGTCATAGGTGAAGTATCATCTGGGCCCCGCTGGTCTGCCGCTGGCACGCCTTCCGGAAGTCTTCAGGAGTCTGTCCATGGCCAAGATGTTCTACTCGCTCGACGAAGCCGCCCAGAAGCTCAAGGTCTCGCCCGAGGCTGTGAAAGAGATGGCGGATAAGCGGCAGCTTGAGGTCTTTCGCGATCGCGACCGTCTCATGTTCAAAGTGGAGCAGGTCGATCTGCTCGCCGGCGGCAAGTCGGGCGGCGAGGATGAAGTGATCGCGCTTGCCGACAGCAGTTCGGAACTCGAGCCGATCGGCTTAGCGAGCAGCGGATCTGCCGCGTCGATGGGGAGCGGGCTTGGGATGGGTGGGTCGGGCGCTCCGGCCGGCGACAGCCCGAAAGAACAAACAGGCATCAGCATCTTCGACGCCGACGCGACCGATGAGTCGGATCCGTCGGCCGTGACGCGCGTGACGACCGCGCCGCTTCAGGGCCTTGCCGCGACTTCCGCGGGTGATTCTTCCGCGGGCTCGGGTATCATGGACCTGGGCGGTGGAACCGGTTTTGGTCAGGGCCTTGCAGAGGATGCGTACGGCGTGACCTCGAGTGCGGGTTCTGGCTCGGTGGATGCTGAAGGCAGCAATGCTGCCGGCGCTGCTGAAGGTGGCGCACTCTTTGAAGGTGGCGGAGGCGATGCGACGCCGGTGGGCGCGGGCATGGTTTCGATGTCGGCGATGGTTGCCGCGGAGCCGTATGACGGACTCTGGTCCGGCGTGCTTGGCGGCGTGGCTTTCGGTGCGATCGTGACGCTCTTGCTCAGCGTGTTCGCTGTTGTGCTGGTGATCAGCGGATCGGGCGCGGAATTCGTGACGATGCTCGGCGAGAACATCTGGATGGTTGTGGGCGGGCTTGCGGGCCTGACCGTGATCGCCGGAGTGATCGGCATGGTCATCGGCAAGCGCAGCTGAGCAAGCCATTTTCTGAATGAACAAACCCGCACGGTCTGTGCGGGTTTTCTTTTGCAGGCCTAGTTGAGGTATTGATCCGCTTTGCGGAGCGCTGCGTGCTCATGGGCAGATCAGATCGTTGTACGCCGGCACAAAGATGGTGAAGTCGATGTCATCGACGACTCCGTCTCTATTGAGGTCGGCGGGGCAACCGGCGGGCATCGTGGGATCGGCGCAATCGAGCAGGTTGTAGGCGAGAACGAAGATGGTGAAGTCGAGATCATCGACCACGCCATCGAGGTTGAGATCGCCGACACAAAGGCTCGAGGAAACACTCGCGTTGAATGAAAAATTCGCGGTGCTCGACGCGGTCGCGGGCGTTCCCGACCACATCAGCAGGCTGTTCGATGCACAATAGACGGTGAGCTTGTACTGCGAGTCCTTGTAGACAGCGGACTGAATATCGAACGATCCCGATGATGCCTTGCTGAACAGGACCGTATCGCCGAGCTTGAGTTCGGCCAGAAACGATGACTTGCCGGCTGTGCCGGCGAATTGGCCCGTGAGATGGATGACGCCGCTGGCGTCGGGCTTGAAGCCGACCTCGAAGCGCGAATTGCCTGAGCCCGCGAAAACGAGCGGCGTGGCGGCCTTTGTCGACGAGTTTGCGTTCACCGAGCCGGTGCCGGACATCAGCGCCGAGTTCATTTGTGAATCGTGCATCGCAATGGAGCCGCACGAGCCTTCCGCCATGTCGGTGTTGACTTGCGAAGTCTCATGGAAGGGCCCAAACGCAATCGGAGGCGTGTGGGCCACGCTTTGGCCGAAGGAATTCACAGCCTGAACGAACCGGTTGTCGTTGGAATACGAAACGCCCGCGATCGAGGGAGTGGCGAGCGAGAGCACGCAAAGTGCGGCGAGCGAGCGATTCATGGGCGGGCCCCTCTCTGAATCTTGACAATCCAGTCTACCGCTTCACGAGAAAACAACATCTAGAAAACGGCACGCATCGCGGTGATTCAGCGTCCTTATAACCGGTCGATCAGGCGGGCGGTGCTTCGGCAGTGTCGGCACGCATGAAGAGGGCGGCGCCTTTGGCGATCTTGTGTCCCGGCTTGATACCGCGCGGCCCGTTGAAGGCGCAGAGCTCTTCCAGAGAAACGTTCGCCGCGGGAGCGCAATTCCAGGCCTGCCAGAGCTCGGCCATTTTCTGAGGCATCGCGGGCGCGAGCATGACCGATGCGATGCGGATCGACTCGGCGCAGCAGGCGAGAATGTTGGCGACTTCCTGACCGTTGGTCGCCATGTCCTTCGCGAGCGTAAAAGGCTTGGTTTCGCTGATGAGATCATCAACGTCTTTGATGAGCGAGGATGCGGCCTCGAATGCCGCAGCAAGGTCGAGGTCTTTGGCGGCCTGGAGATAGGCAGGAACGGCATCGGCGGAAGTGGTTTCCCAGCGACGGTCGATCCAGGTGGCCTGGAACTCCGGCACTTTTCCGTCGAAGTACTTTTCGATCATGTTGCTGACTCGGCTGGCGCAGTTGCCGATTCCGTTGGCCAGATCGGCGTTGTAGACCTCGACGAATTTCGAGTGTGAGAAGTCGGCGTCGGTCGCGCCTTGCGGCCCCTGCGTGACGAGATACCAGCGGAGGGCATCGAGGCTGTATTTTTGTGCGTAAGCCTGGAGCACTTCGATGGTGACGAAGTTGCCGAGGCTTTTACTCATCTTGCGGCCGTCGCGCACCCAGTAGGCGTGGCTGTAGACGGTGGCGGGAAGGTCGCGGCCGAGCGCCATGAGCAGCGCTGGCCAGATGACGGCGTGGAACCAGAGGATGTCCTTGGCGATGTAGTGAACGGTGGGTGGCCAGAACTGCCTGCGCTCGGGCGTGTCCACCACGCTGAGGTAGTTGAAGAGCGCATCGATCCAGACATAAATGCGATGCGTCTGGTCGTCGGGCATCTTGATGCCCCATTGGCTGGTCGGATCGGCCGTGACGGCGCGGCTGATGGGGATGTCCTGCAAACCGCCTTTGAAGCGGCCGAGCACTTCGTTGCGGCGTGCTTCGGGAAGAACGAACGAGGGATTCTTGTCGAAGTGCGCTTTCAGCTTGTCCTGATACGCCGAGAGCTTGAAGAAGTAGTTTTTTTCGACCTTCTTCACCAGCGGCTTGCCGGTGACGGGGCTGACGAAGCTCGCTTCCTTCGCGGCGGTCTCGGTCAGGTACTCCTCCTGCGACTCATCAAACCAGCCGACGTAATCGCCAAGGTAGATATCGCCCTTTTTCTGAAGCTCGCGGATGTACTCGAGGACTTTGGACTTGTGGCGATCTTCGGTGGTGCGGATGAAATCGTCGTTCGAGCAGTTCATGAAGGCGAAGGCCTTCTTGAACTCCGCGGCGTTCTGGTCGGCCCACTGAATCGCCGTCACGTTGTGCGCCGCAGCGGAGGTCACGACCTTGTCGGCGTGCTCGTCGGTGCCGGTGAGGAAAAACACATCTTGAGAACGGTCGTTCTGAGCACCGTTCAAGCTTTCACTCTGGCCCCCCAGCAGCCGATAAAAGCGGGCTGTCACATCGGCCAGGAGCGTGGTGTAGCAATGGCCGATGTGGGGTCGGTCGTTGACGTAGTAGATCGGGGTCGTGATATAGACGGGTTTGGAGGCGGGAGTAGGGGTGGGCATGGGTGCGAGGATAGGAAAGAGGCAAGGAAATATGGCTGAAGGCGAAGAGATACCGAACAAGAAAGAACCAAACCTTGCTTCAGGGGGTACTCTCAAGTGTCAGGAGCACTTCATGAATCGTCCAATGATCGTCGCGTTTCTCGCGCTCGCCGGGATGGCTGCTTCCGCACAGGCGCAGAATGCCCTGGGCGATGGGCGTGGAATGCAGAAGAACACCAACCGGTTTGATTCGAGCCTTGGGCCGGTGAACAAGGGCTTCGATGTGCAAGGCGCGCGGATGCGCGATGCGATCGTGTTCGGACGGGCTCCGGGCGGGCTGACGACACGTGCAAGTTCACTTCCCGACTCGAGCCAGTTCATGGGACGGCTGGGGACCGACACGCTGTACAACTTCCGGCGCGATTCCTACTTCTCCGGCTTGGCGGGCCAGGGCATCCGCTCGACCGATGCACTCCAGTATCAATTTGCGATGACTACGGGCGGCGCGGTGCGCAAGCCCGGTCAGCTCGAAGGCACGCTCGAGGTGGGCCGCTTCGGCGGGGCGAGCGGCGCATCGGTGACGGAGAACGTAGGCTTGACGCGGCCGCTGGTTCGCGATTATGCGACGGCATGGCGAACGGATGATGCACAGACGGGTGGCGCGCTGCGCTCAACATCTTCGTTTGTGACCTCGAGCATGCTCAAGCCGTCGATCGTCGGCGAACGGACCGATGCGACCGGGGTTTCGCGATCGGTGGCGGCTTCGCCGTTGCTCGGATTGCAGACGCTCGATCGCGATGTGAGCTCTCCACTGAACGTTTCGGCTGCGCCGACGCGATCCGCGGCACCCGAGCCTGACAAAGTTGATCCGCGATCGGCCGCGCCGGGCGGGCCGCAGTCGCTTCCGGACGGTGCGCGTCCGGACAGGTCGACGACTTCGACTGACGATCAGATTTCGCGTTTGTCTGAACGGGGGCGTTTACGCGATGAGAACGCGAGAGAGAAGGGAACCCGGAACGGAACGACTCCAAACGGAAACACGCCGGATGGAACAGCGCCGAACGGCGCGACCGGGACCACTCCGGGCGCCGCTCCCGCCTCCACTCCTGGCGCCACGAACGCGCCTGGTGACATGACCACAGACAAGGACGGTAACGCGAGCGCAATGCCCAAGTGGATGCAGGACATTGAAAACCTGCGGAAGACTTTGACTAAGCCGGACGCATCGACCAAGCCAAGCGCGGCATCGGCACCCGGGCAGCCCTCAGTCCCGGGCATGCCCAAGCCCCCGCCGGGAATGCGGTTCGATGATTCGGGGAAGATCGTGCCGCTGGTTGATAGCGGAACGATGGATCTGATCCGCGAGTCCGGTACGTCGGGCGCGCGGTTCATCAAGCCGTACAAGGACGATCGAGATCCGTTCGTGACCGAGATGCAGCAGGGCGAGAAACTGTTCGCGAAGAGCCAGTTCTTCCTCGCGGAAGAAAAGTTTGCGCGGGCACTCTCGATGAAACCGAGCGACACGAGCGCGTTCACGGCGCGAACGCACGCGCAGTTGGCGGGGGGGATGTACGCGTCTGCCGCGACCAATCTGCGAGACCTTCTAACGAATCACCCGGAGCTCGCTTCGGTGCGGTACGCGCCGGACCTACTTCCCAACGCTGAACGATTGGCTTTGCTGGGTAAGGATCTTGATGAACGCATGACGACCAATCCGCGCATGCTCGGCGCCAGCGGTCTCAAGACCATTCGCGATGCGGGGTTGCTCCGCGCGTATCTCGGTTTCCAGACCGGGGATCGAAACGCGGTCGAGCGCGGCATCAACATGATGCTGACTTCGTTCGAAGGGCGCGATGAGCCGACGCTGAACGAACAGTCGCTCGCGGTTTTCCTGCGTGGCGTCTGGCTCGGACCGGCGGCCGATGCACCGCAGAATCCGAGTAAGGCACCGGCAGTTCCGGCACCGGCTCCAGTTCCGGCAGTTGAGCCGGCGAAGTAGCGTCGGAAATCAGCGAACAGATCTCAGCGCTCAGCCAATCAGGGCTTCCGGCTGACTTCGACCTTGCCGCCGGGGGCGTCTTTGATCGCGTAACCCATCGCGAGGAGTTCGTCGCGGATCTGGTCGGACTTCTTGAAGTCTTTCGCGGCGCGTGCGGCACGACGGTCTTCGAGCTTGGCGATGACGGTCGGGTCGGGCGCGAGGCCTCCGACGAAGATGCCGATGTCCGAACTGGTGGATTTGGCACGTTCGAGCGAGAGAACGCCGAGGACGCCGTCAAACGTGCGGATCGCGGCAACGTCTCCGCTGGAGGGCCGTTCGAGCTTGGCCGACCAGGTGTTGAGCGCTGCGATCGCACCGGAGATATTGAGATCGTCGTTCATCGAAGTTGCGAACGCATCGAGTGCTTCGCGCGTCGTCGCTGAAGGCTCGCCGTGCGCGATCGTGAGATCACCAAGACGGCGCCAACGGTCGATCATGCGCTGGCTGTCGGTGAGCCCTTGCAGCGTGAAGTTCGCATTGCTGCGGTAGTGGGTCTTGATGAGTTCAAGGCGCAGGGCGCCGGGCTCGATTCCCTTGGCGAAGAGATCGCGGGGTGTGTAGAAGTTGCCCTTGCTCTTGCTCATCTTCGCGCCCTCGACCATGAGGAAGCGCGGATGGAACCACATCGCGGCGTAGGGCGCATTTGCCGGCTCAGCGTTGAAGGCGCAGCAGGATTGCGCGAGTTCGCACTCGTGGTGTGGGAAGATGTTGTCTTCGCCCCCCGAGTGAAGATCGATGATGGGTGCGCCGTTGGGGACTTCGGCGGTCGCAAGCGAGGAGCCCGCGGTTCGCGCGAGACGCTCGAAGGACATGACGGAGCATTCGATATGCCAGCCCGGGTAACCCCAGCCCCACGGGCTTTCCCATTTCATGAGATGGCGCGGGTCTTCTTTCCAGAGGAGAAAGTCGGCGGGGTGTTCTTTTTGCGATTGGTTTGCCGCGGCAATGCGTCCGCCTTCGCCTTCTTTGAGTTTGTCGAGCGTGTTGCCGCTGAGACGGCCGTACCCGGGGAAGCTCTTGATCCGGAAGTAGACAACGCGCGAGCCCGGCGTACCGACGGCATAGGCGTGGCCTTTCGAGATCAACCGCTCCACCAGCGCGATCATGCCCGGCACGTTGTCGGTGGCACGGGGCATGAGCGTCGGGTCTTTGTCGGCTTCAATGGCGAGCTTGAGGCCGAGCGCCTTGGCGTCTTCGCGGAAGCGGCCTTCGTAGAAGCGGGCGACCTGGAAGGGGTCGTTTGGATCGACCGACACGCCTGCCGGAATCTTGCCGGACTTCTTCGCTTCGGTCAGGCGTTTGGCGGCCTGCTCCATCTTGTCTTCGCCCGCGCCGTCGGCGCTGTCGTCATCGGTCATGTGGCCGACGTCGGTGATGTTCATGACGTGGGTGACGGTGCGGGGGGCTTTGCTGGATCCGCCCTTGCCGTCGGCAATTTCGCAGAGAGGCGATTCAACCCAGCGCCGGAGCAGGTCGGCCGCGAGGAAGGAGCGGAAGTTTCCGATGTGGGCGTCGTCGTAGACGGTTGGGCCGCAGGAATAGAAGGAGACTTTGGAAGGGTCCCTCGGGACGAAGTCCTCGAGGCGTTTGGTCAGGGTGTTGTACAGGCGAAGGGGCATGCGGGGGTGATGGTACGTGATGGAGGAAGCGGTTCAGCAGGGGGTTGGAAAAGGCAGATTCCTCGGGTAGGCTGAATTCGGAGCGGGCGGCTGGAGAGAAAATGATGAATATCAGAAGCTTGGGCGTTGCGATGGCCGCGGCGGCGTTTGCTTCGCTGGCGGCGGGGCAGATGTCTTTCACCAGCCAGACTCGATTCGTGACCGCAACCGCGTCGTCCCTCGGAACGCCGTCGTCGGAGTCGGCGAGCGACTTTGGCCCGTTCAACGGGTATGTTTTCTCCCAAGGCCCTCATTCGGCCGCAGAGGCGAGGCAGGGCTCGGAACTCGGATCAATGTTGATCACCGTGTTTGGCGAGGCCAATCCGGGTGCCACCTATCTCGGCGGCGCCGGATCGGCGCGTTCAAGTTGCCTGATCGTGTTCACGGCGGTCCGAACTCAGACATTCCTGCTTCAAGGATCATTCAAATATGGCAGCGTAAGCCTCGTTGGGCCGGGCGTGAACATCAACAAGAATTCGGCAACATTGCTCGACGTGAATCAGAGCGGCACGTTCCAGAGTGGGGCGTCGTACACGTTTCAGGTAGAAACGACCGGCGCATCGCCGCTGATATGGGGGCAGGCGAATATCACGTTGGCGATCGTGAGCGCGCCGACCGGGAACGCGTTCGCGTATCAGGGCGTGGCGCGTAAGGACGGTGCGAACATCAATGGGCCGACCGACTTTCAGTTTTCGTTGTATTCGCTGGCGGAAGGGGGCGTGCAGGTCGGCCAGACTATTGGCGCCGACAACGTGGCGGTGAACAATGGCGTGTTCACCCATCAGCTGGTCTTTGGTCCCGTGTTCGACGGGAATTCGAAGTGGCTGGAAGTTCGCATGCGCGCGCCCGCGGGCTCGGGCAGCTTTACGACCATTTCACCTCGCACGCCGATCAATCCGACTCCGTACGCGGAGAGTGTTCCGTGGGCGGGCGTGACGGACGTTCCTGCCAATGTTTCGGGCGCGTTCTCGCCGTGGCAGGCGGTTTCCGGCGGTCTTGACTATCAGGGGGGCCTTGTGAGCGTGGGCAACGTGTTGCGTGAGTTGAACCTGAACTCGGCGAGCGGGCTGAAGATCGGTTCGGGCGGCACGTTGGCCTTTGGCACCGTCGGCGACACGCTCGGAACGGCGGAGAACTCCGACTTCATCGCTTTCAGGCGGATCAACCCGGTGACCAGCGGTGCCAATCAGTCGGAACTTCGACTGTATTTGGGTGATGATCCGACAACTGCTTCCAATTCTCAGGATTACTTCACAATCGGGTCGATCCCGGGCGGAACATGGACCCCGACTTTCGGATTCCGCTCCGACGGCTTGGCGAGCAAGCCGGGCGGCGGATCGTGGGCGAACTTAAGTGATCCGCGCGCGAAGCACGACATCAGGCGGTTGACGGGCACGCTTGATCGGCTGCTCGCGCTGCGCGGCTATGAGTACTTCTACAACGATGATGTTGTCAGGAATGGAAAGGCGCTCGCGGGGCCGCAGATTGGCCTGATGGCGGATGAGGTCGAGCGGGTGTTTCCCGACTGGATCTTCACCGACCGCGACGGCATGCGGATGGTGAGCGAGCGCGCGACGACAGCGCTCATGGTCGAGGCACTGCGCGATCTCCGGCGAGAGAAGGATCAGGTCGCGATCGAAGCGCGGCGCGAGATCGAGGGGCTCCGCAAACAGAACGCGGCCCTGGAAGAGCGGCTGCGGAAACTCGAAGACAAGCTAAACCGTTGAAGTCTTGCGCCCCCACCCCCTGATTCAACGGTGATTGTGCCAGCTCACCTCCGGATTGGTTGAAAATCGATTGGGGAGTTTCGAGGCTGGCTTCGCTTGGACTTCGGGCTTTGACCCGGAGGGACACCATGCGAATTCTCGTTGTTTTCAACTGCGCTCTCGTCGCCGCGGCATGCGGCTTGGCCCAAGGTGCGGACACACCGTTGCCCGCGTCATCCGCATCGCCCGTTCCGCATGGGAAAGCGACCCAAGCAAAGGCGGTCGAGCCGGGGCCTGTGCAGCCGCAGACGGGGCCAACGGAGGTGTTCGGCTATCAGGGGCGTCTGAGCAACGGCGGCTCTGCGTACACGGGCAGTGCGGACATGCTCTTCACGATCTACGATAGCCAGGCGGGAGGCAACGCCGTCTCTCCGGCCGCGGGACTCGGGGCCGTGCCGGTTTCAAACGGCATCTTCAGCGCGTCGATTCCGGCTGATCCGACGTGGTTTTTCAATGTGCCGGACCGATACCTCGGTATTCAGGTGCGGACACCAGCCGGGACTGGGCCGTATCAGGAGATTTCGCCCCGCCAGCGGATTGCGCCGGTTCCGATCGCCATGGCAGCGAAGTTTGCTGAGAGTGCTCTCACGGCGGAGACCGCAAATTTCGCGAGCACGGCGCAGAACGCGATCACTGCCGACACTGCGGCTCACACGCCGTGGACGGGTTTGACGGGAGTTCCGGCGGCGATTGCGAGTACGCCGCGCGTTTATTCGGTGTTCTACAAGCCGACTTCGACGACGACGATCACGTCCACATTTCCGGTCAAGATTCCGGGCTCCATACAAACGTTCAACTGCGTTCCGGGCGTTGTGATCATGAGCTGGACGCTGACATGCTGGTCCGGTGATGTTGGGAAGCTCGGGTTTTACACGCAGTCGACTTCGGTTGCACAGCCGTTTTATTTCAACCAAAGCGGAGTGCACATGACTATTTCGGGCACGACGGTCTTTCCGGTGTCCGCTGGAAATACAAGCTTCCAGATCTGGGTCGCCAGGTCCGGTGCGAGCGGCACGTTCATTATGGATGAAAACGACTCGCTGAGTTACACGATCATCAATGTGCCGCAGTAGGGTGCGACTGCGCTGTACAGCGCGGCGGGATGACTTGAATGCGCTAGGCCGGGGGCGGAGGAGGAGGCGCGGTTTCAACCGGCGTGCCGGGAGCCGCTTGGCCTTCCTTCGGCTTTGGTTCAACCGGCTTGGCGGGCTCTTCGATCTGCTCGCGCAAGCCTTTGGCCCGGCCGATCAAGCCATCTTCAAATTGCAGCTTGGGTTCGGTCTTCTCGAGCGTCGGTTCGAGCTTGAAATGCCACTTGATCACGGTTTCGTACGGGATTGGCGCGCTCGCAAGATCGAGCGGGGCGCGTTCGTAGATCGGGGTCCACGCTGTGGCTTTGGTGCGGAGAGGTTCAAAGCCGTCTTTGCGGACTTGAACGTCGTAGTCGCCGTAATAGGTGAATTCGGTCTGGAGGGGCGTGCGTCCGACGGGGACGTCGTTCAGAGTTACGAGGGCGCCGCTTGGCTCGGTAGTGATCTCGATGACTTTCTGCGCGCAGCCGCTGAGTGCCGCGACGAGCGTGCCGACAATTGCGATCGATCCGATGCGAAGCGTGCTCACTGGTCGTCCCCCAGCGCGGCGCCTGCGGCTTCGCGCCGAACGCGGCGCTCGGGGATGTGGTCGAATTCGTCACCCCGGAAGAGCGAGCCGAGATAGGCGCGTTTGACCATTTCGTCGTTGATGAGCTGGCGGGGCGTGCCTTCGGCGAGTTCCCTGCCGCTATCGAGGATGTATGCGCGATCGCAGACGCGAAGGGTCTGCTGCACGTTGTGATCGGTGATCAGAAATGCGATTCCCTCGCGGCCGGGGCCGTGATCGTGGGCGAGGTGCTTGATTTCGTTCTGGAGATCTTCAACGGCGATCGGATCGACGCCGCTGAAAGGCTCATCGAGAAGAATGAGTTTGGGATTGGTCACGAGGGCCCGCGCGATCTCGAGTTTGCGGCGTTCGCCACCCGAGCAGGTGCGGGCGAGCTGCTTGGCCTTGTGCGTCAGGCTGAAACGCTCGAGCAGTTCCGCGGCCTTCTTTTTCCGCTCCGATCGGGCGATGGACGTGGTCTCAAGTATGGCCAGCAGGTTCTGCTCGCAGGTGAGGCGCTGGAAGATCGAGGGTTCCTGGCTCAGGTACCCCATGCCCAGCCGCGCCCGCTTGTACATGGGGAGCGTGGTGATATCGCGCCCGTCGAAATACACGCGGCCGTCGCCAGCGCCGCCCGAGGGGGCCGGATCGGCGTCGATCATGCCGATGGTCATGCGGAAGCTGGTGGTCTTACCTGCGCCGTTGCGGCCAAGCAATCCGACGATCTCGCCTCGTTCGATATGGAACGACACATCGTCCACGACGACGCGGCCGGCGTAGGTCTTATGAAGCTTGACGCATTGAAGGAGTGGCACGAGGGCGGATTGTAGCGGAAGGCGCGATCGGGAACGGATGGCGGCGCGACGTTTACACCACGCGAATGCTCATCGGATAGCGGTAGTACTCACCTCGGTGGGCGGCTTTGGCCGCGAGCACGCAGCCGACGATGTTGAGAATCAGGAGCGGAATGGCGAGCAGTGCGCCCATGCCGCAGGTGATGACGGCGATCGGAATAACGAGTACGGCGTAGATCAGGAGCGAAAGCTGAAAGTTGGTGGATTCTCGACCGTGGTCATCGAGAAACGGGCTCTGGTCCTTCTTGATCTGCCACATGATGATCGCGGCCACCAGCGGAATAATGAACGGTCCGCCTAGATGGGCGAGCAGGGGCACGACGTGCGTGAAGGACGCGTAGCTGCGAACGTCCGCGTCGGTGGTGGCGCTCGGGAATGGAGACTGGCTGGGATTCTCAGACACGGGAATGGACCCTCCCGCCCATTATTCGGAGGCGGGGGCCTGGGATTTCAGCGGCATCAAATTCCCACGAATCCCTGCAGTTTAACCCTGCCCCAGGCGGGGTCCGGAAGGAAGTCCGGAGGTGCGGGTTCAGGGGCAACTATCACGGACAAATCAGGGCGTTGTACGCCGCAACGAAGAAGACGAAATCGGCATCATCGACGAACCCATCGCCGGAAATGTCTGCGGGGCAGCCGGCGGGCATGGCGGGGTCCGCACAGTCCAGTATGTTGTACGCGGCGACGAAGATGACAAAGTCGCTGTCGTCGACGAATCCGTCCCCGTTCAGGTCTCCGAAGCAAGTGTCGCTTATGAAGCCGTACTGCAGGTGGTCGACCTCGATGCCGCAACAGCCTGCGGTCTGATAGATGCGGATTTTTGAGATTCCCGAAGCAAGCTCGACGCCATAGAACCGGTCTTCGGCGGTTTCGCTGCTCTGGGAATTGTCAGCGTGCGTGCCCGTGATCTCACCAATGTTGATTCCCGCCGCGTTGTAGGCCTCGAAATGGACCGAATTCGGGGTGTTGTTGTGAACGCCGTCGGTCCAGACGATCCCGACACGCTGGGGGAACTTGCCGCCGAAGGCGGCCGTGGTGAATGTGAAAGTAAGACCCGGGTTACCGCTCCCGAAGTATGAGCGGCCGTTTCGGCCTAGCCCATCGATGACACCATCATCGCAATCGACTGAGTCGACGATGCCGCCGGGACCGGCGACGCTGCCGTTGCCGGTCACTCCCGGCGTGTTGAGCAATCCATCTTCAAATGTCTCGAGAAAGTACCCCGGTGAACCGAGCGGCCATGGGCTGTCGCCGGAGCAGAGATACGGAGTTGGGCCGAGAAATGTCTGGGCGTGGGAGGTCGAACAACTTAAAGAGGCTGCCGCAGAAATTCCCAAGATCCAGCAAGGTGAACGCATGGCGTCATCCTTTCAAGGTGGTTCAGGGGCAGAGGAGTTCGTTGTACGCGCCAACGAAAATGACAAAGTCGGAGTCGTCAACGAGGTTGTCAAAGTTGAGATCGGCCGGGCAACCCGCGGCCATCGCGGGGTCGGCACAATCGAGAATGTTGTACGCGCCGGCGAAGAGCGTGAAGTCAGAGTCTTCGACGAAATTGTCGCTGTTCAGGTCGGCAGGGCAGGAGCGGATGATGCGGACAACAAAGTTGTCGACTCGCCCCGCGGATGAAATCCGCGCGTTGAAGCCGCTGCCGCCGTTGCTTGAATAGAAGCCAAGGACAAAGGGCGCAGCCCCCGCGGAAAAATCGGGTTTCGCATTGCCGCCGATTTCGTTCCAGTCGGACGGTTGAACGGATGCCTCGAAGTGCGCCCACGAGTTGCCGGCGATGGCCGCGAATCCGGCGGCCGCGAACTGCTTGCCTCCCTGAACGAGCAAGGGCCCGAACCCGATCGCATTGACATTCGGGGCGGAATCGCAGCGAGCATCCAATGAAACAGCGATCGACTGGATTCCGGCAAGGTTTGCCGGCGTGTGTGTGATCGAATTCCAGGAGTGTCCGATCGTGATGCTGACACCGGCGGGAACGACCTGCCAGTTGTGTGCGATGGTCCGGCAATCGCCGGGGTTGCCCCCCGAGCCGCGGATGCCGCTGAAAAGCGCGTCGGTGCTCGGAGTGGTGTCCACAAGCTTGGTTGCGGACCATTTCGAGTCAAGAAACGTGCCGTCGGAAAACTGCTGCGAAAGCGCCCGCGATGCGATGAGGCCCGCGAAGACGCACGAAGTGACAAGAGTCGAACGCATTTTTACCTTCTCTGATTTGTGACAGCTCCACCGAAGCGGTCGGACTAGGGACAGATCAACTCGTTGTATGCGGGAACAAACAGAACGAAATCCGCATCATCGACGACGCCGTCGGCGTTGAGGTCGGCTGGGCAGCCGGAAGCCATAGCGGGGTCGGCGCAATCCAAGATGTTGTACGCGACGACGAAGATGGTGAAATCGGCATCGTCAACGAAGCCGTCGTTGTTCAGATCGCCTGTACAGGCAGCGTTCGCGATGATTTCGATGTCAAGCGAGAATGAAGCGTCGGCGAAGAGCCCGTTGAAAAACATGTAGTTGCTGTTGGCGGAAGCCCCGATCTCGAACGTGTAAGGCCCGGAGGCCAGCGGTCCAAACTCGCCGTTGGGCTGGTGCGAGATCGAATCGAAGGAAAAAATGGGATCCGGGCCGACACCGTAAAGCGACGCGGAACTGCCGGCGTGCGTGCCGTTGAAGGAACCATCCACGATGCGATAGCTGCCACCGGCGGGAAGATCGAACAGGACCTTCAACGAGGAAATCGCATCGGCCGTGCCGCCGATCATGAAATCACCAGGATCGACATCGGCGGAGACGCTGCCACTGATGGAAAGGACGTTGCCGTTGAAGCTGTACGTCAGACGGCAATTCGCGTTGGACTCACCATCGCCGTCCGGAAGCGTGACATTCGCGGCGTACAGATCATCTCGGGGCGGGAAGAGACCGCTGTAGTTGCCACCTTCGGAATAGTTGAGCCAATCGAAGGGGCTCTCGGCCATCGCCGAAGCTTGCGTGTGCGTGAAGTAATTGGAGTTCTGCCAGATTGGCGCGGCGAACGCGCACGATGCTGAAATGGCAAATCCAACCGTCAAGCCAAGATGAACTCGCATAATCCCTCCCGCTGCATCAGCCTACCGGAACGGGGGATTGGATTTCAAGCAAAAAGGCACGCGATTGAATCGTGCGCAATTCGAACTCAAGAATTCGGTTTGTCAGTTTCCGAACAGGTTCTTCTCGCCGAAATAGCCGTTCTGCTCGAAATACTGCAGGGCTTCCTCGACGCTCTTGAAGATTTTCGTCGCGGTCTCGGTGATGAACGGGCTTGGAGCCTTCTTGGGCTTCCAGACCACGAAGACCTCTTTCGTGTGCTCGAACGCGTGATGGAGTTCGCGCTCGACGCCGCTGGAGAGGCCGGGGAATTCGGTGCCCTTGGCGGTCGGGATTTCGGGGATGAGGCTCACGATCATGTCAGATTGATCGATGAGCTTGAAATCGCGCATGTAGATCTGGCCGTCGATGTCGCCCGCGATATCGAGGACCTCGCGGATGCGGACGCGGAGGGGTGGGCCATCTTTTGCGCCGCCGTAGGAGTGGGGCGTGACGTCGAGGAATTCCTTGCCTTCGCGCGCTGCGGCAATGGAGCGATCGAGCAGCAGTTTCTCGTCCACGTCACCCGGATCAAACGTGATGAAGTGCTCGGCGAGGGCGGCTCGGAATGCATCGATCTCAGCGAGCACGTCGGGCATGTCGACCACGTGGCTCATCGGGAACGAGGGGTAGACCTTGCGCATCTGCGGGCGGCAGGTGAGGCGGAAAAGGGTGCGGGTGGTGCTCTCGTGCCGCCCCCGCGCCATGATTGCGAACTGCGAGCCCGGAATCGCCTTGCTCATAAGCTCGGTCGCGAGGATTTCCTCTTCGCGCCAGACCATGCAGTCCTTCAGCGTCGCATCGACATCGTGCTCTTTGTGCAGCCGCTCGTGCACGACCTCAATATTGTCCACGAGGCAGATGAACATGTCGGGCTGGAACTTTGCAATCTGATCGAAGTCGAACGCGCTGAATAGGCCGTGACGCCAGCGGAAGGTGGCGTGTGTGTTGACGATGACGTTCTTGGCATCGCGCGAATCGGTAATGATGTCCTTGAAGGCGGCGCGGCGGAGTGAGTTCAGACGCGACAGAGGCAGATCGAGGATCTTGCCCGGACGGACATCCGTCCCTTCCTTGTACATGATGTCGCCGACGTGATAGACCTGAAGAGTTTCGCCTTGCTGGCCGGCGAATTTGGCGACAGCGTCGAGGTAAGGCTTCTTATTCATCCCGACCTGACCGGTGACAATCGCTCTCATAAGAGGCTCCGTGTAGAAGAGGGAATGCTAGGAAAGCACGGAGAGCGGGCCAAAGAGCTCGTTACTTATGGCGTGGCCTTGGCATCGAGGAACCACTCGGCATCGCCCACGCGTGCCGAAGGTTGATCCGCGGGCGGGTTGGCGAGACAACCCGAAACGACCGGCTTTTTGTCTGCGCCTGCCGCGAGGAAGATCCGGTACTTCGCGGCGCGTGCGGCTGGGAAAGTGAGCGTCACGCGATCCTTCACGGGCGACGTGGGCGGTGCAACGGTTGCTGCCATCGCTTTGGTTGTTTCGGCGAGCGTCGGTGAACCCGGGAAGAGGCTGAGTGTGTGGCCGTCGTCTCCGATGCCGAGCAGAAGAATGTCGATCGCGGGCATCTTCGATTGTGGGTCGATGTCGCACGTCCGGCGGAGTTCGGCTTCGTATGCCGCGGCACACTCGGCGGGTGAAAGCGTTGTCGGAACGCTGTGCACATTCGCCTCGGTGAAGCGAATTCGAGAAAGGAGAGACTCTCGGGCCATGCGCTCGTTGCTGTCCTTATCGGTGCGGGGCACGCAGCGTTCATCGCCCCACCAGAAGTGGACGCGGCTCCAGTCGATGTCTGGAAGGCCGGCGAGCACGGCATACATGGACTTCGGTGTGTTGCCTCCGGAAAGGCCGAGATGCGCGGCACCTCGGGCTCCGATCAGTTCGCGAAGCAGGTGCGCGACGCGATCGGCGCACGCGTGAGCCATCGCGGGGACATCGACATAAGAATGAACAACATGGGCCATGCGCGGAGCATAACGCGCGTTGAGACGGGAATCAGGCCTCGGTCCAGCACTGTCCGTAGCGGGCGACCAGCTCGGTCGCGGCGGTGGGGCCCCAGGAGCCCGATGCGTAGGTTTGGATGGCGGGCTTGTTTTCAAGGACCGGAGTAAAGAGCTCCCACGAGGTTTCGATCTCGTCGGCGCGAACGAAGAGCGTGCGATCGCCTCGTGCGACGTCGAGTAGAAGCGTCTGATAAGCCTCGGGGAGCTTGCCGAACGCTTCGGAGTAGCGGAAATGCATCTTCTGTGTCTGAAGCTGGAGTCCGTTGCCAGGCTTCTTGACCTCGACGGTGAGGTTGAAGCCTTCGTCGGGCTGGAGCAGAAGTTCGAGGCGGTTCTGCGTAAAGAGGCAGGCCCCGTAACTGTCAAACATCGCGACCGGGGGGCGCTTGAACGTCACGACGATCCGAGTCATCTTCTTGTGCAGACGCTTGCCGGTGCGAAAAAAGAACGGCACTCCCTGCCAGCGCCAGTTATTGATCGAAAGTTTGCAGGCGACAAATGTCTCGGTGGTCGAGGTTGGTGAAACGCCGTGCTCGGTGAGATAGCCGGGGACGACTTCGTTCCCCATTGTGCCTTTGCCGTACTGACCGAAAACGACATGCTCGCGATCGACCGGCAGCATCGACTTCAGCACTTTTACTTTTTCATTTGCGACACTCTCGGCATCGATGAGCGCCGGGGGCTCCATCGCGACGAGGGCGAGAAGCTGCATCATGTGATTCTGCACGATGTCGCGGAGCGCGCCGGCGTTCTCATAGAACGCACCTCGTCCTTCAACACCTAGTTGCTCGGCGACCGTGATCTCCACCCGCTCGATGCGATCGCGATTCCAGATCGGCTCGAAGAGCGAATTGGCGAATCGGAAAACCAGGATGTTCTGGACTGTGTCTTTGCCGAGATAGTGATCGAGCCGGTAGACATGATCTTCCGGGTAGTACTTGTGTACAAGATCGTTAAGCGCCTTCGCGCTCGAAAGATCCTGTCCGAACGGTTTCTCCAATACCAGCCGCGTCCAGCCGGGCGACTTATTCAGGCCCGCTTCGGCCAATCTCTCCACAGTGGGGGCGAATGCCGGCAGAGGGAGCGCAAGGTTGAACGCGCGGTTGCCCGGCAGGTCGAGTTGTCGTTCCAGAGATTCGATGCGTTCGCGCAGCGCCTTGTACTGGGCCGGTCCGCTCTCCCCGAGTGATTGGAAGTAGAGAGTTTTCTTCACCCATGCATCGGCTTTGGCCTGATCAACTCCGTGTTCGCCGAGCGCGCTGGCCGCGGCCTTGCGGAACTCATCGTCGGACAGCCCCGCGCGGGCAACACCGAGGATGGCATGACCATCGTGGGCCTTGGGGTCAAGATCCACGTTGTAGAGCGCGGGGATCAGCTTGCGATACGACAGATCGCCGGTCGCGCCGAAGATGATAAAGAGGTGGCGTGGCGCTGATCCGCCTTGTCCGACGAGTTGCATCGCGAAGGCTCCGCAGGATTTGAACGCCGCAGGTGCTGCGGCACGTTCAGGTTATCAGGTACATCGGACCGTCCCGCCCCGTGTAGTCAACGCGCGACCGGAATTTGGAACACGAAATACGGAGAAGTCGGCATTGTCCCGCCCGGGCTGAACCAGGACGTGCGGTTGATCTGGGCGGTGGTGAAATAGAGCGAGTTGCCCGGTCCAAAGGCGAAGCTGTCCGGCCAGATGATGCGGGGGTCATTTGCGACGGTTCGCATTTGGCCGTCGGGGGCGCGGGTCATGATCGCTCCCTTTTCGAGGGCTGTGAAGTACAGCGCGCCTCGAGAGTCGATCTCCATGCCGTCGGTCATGACGGAAGGACCGAGCGACTTCACGGCCGCAGTGATCCGCTCGTTGGTGCTGGTCGGGTCGCGGAGCACGTTTGTCGGAACGCGATACAAGGTGCGCGCCGTCAGGGCCTGCCAATACAGCCATTCGCCGTCGGTCGAGAGTGCGATGCCGTCGGAGTGAATCTGTGGCACCTTGCCGGCGTTGGGGCCGCTTGAGAATCGCAATTCCCGCCCTTCGATGATCGGCACGATGTCTTCGGCCTTCGTGCGAGGGTCGTCCGCGAGCACGCGCCGGGCATTCCCGCTCTCCAGATCGACAACCACGATTGCTCCGAGACCGGAATCGGAGACGTAGGCCACGTTTTGCCGCACGTCGATCCGCACGTCATTCAAGTAACTCGCTTTGGGCGCGATCGAATCGTCAAACGGGATCACTCGCACGGCGCGATCGGTCGTCAGGTCGAACTGAACGAGCTTGGGACCGCCGGGGACTACCCCCGCGAGCTTCGGCGAAGCCGGATCGAGCACCCAGAGCCGATCCGCGGCATCGACATACACAGACTGCACGCAGACAAATTGAGAAGACGGTGGAAGACTCAGCCGCGCGTCGAAGCGATTCCAGAACAAGTCGGGATACGGCGTCACGCTGCCATCGGGCTTGAGCTCCGCCACGGACCAGTTGTGCCCGTCGTGCCAGTTAGGGCTGCTGACAAAGCGGCGGCCGGTCCTGGACATGGCAATTCCGGTCCACTGCGTGCCAAACGATTCGCCGACGACGGCAAGCTGCTTTTCTCCGAGCGAAACAGAACTGCGCGAGCCGGCGCAGCCGCAGAAGGCGGCGAGTGCCGCGACCGCGAGCGTTTTGCAAAGCGATGTGGGAATGAAAGAGATGCTGCGCATGCCCAAGCCTATCCGTGACCCGTTAAAGCAGGCCGGCGCCGAGGGCGAGACCGCTCAGGATCAGCAGGATGGCGACGCCGATGCGGAGTGAGTCGAGCGTGATTCTCTTGATCAGCCGCGATCCGACGAAGGAGCCCACGAACGCCGCAAGGCACGCCGCGGCGACGAGCATCGGCCGGACTCCGCCTTGGGCGGCGTGGGATGCGCTCGTGGCAAAATAGGCCACGCCGTAGACGGCCAGGCGCGCGACGTCGACCAGCACGCCGCAGACGACGTTCATGCCAACGTAGGTTTCCTTCGATAGCCCGGCGCGCACCAGGAACGCGGCACGCAAAGTCCCTTGGTGTCCCGAAAGCCCGCCAAAGAAGCCCGAAAGTGCTCCGCCAAGCGGCAGGAATCGCCGCCCGATGTTCAGACGTGAGAAGACCGGAAGCAAGTCGAGAAGCGCGAAGGCGATGATCAGCGCCGCGATCACAAGTTTGACAGTCGTGATTTCGCACGCGTGAGCGCTCAAACGCCAGACGTACAGCGGGGCGACTTTAGAGAGCATCCGCAAGGTCGCGGCGCCGAGCAGCGCAGCGAACGTTGCGGGAATGCCAAAGGCGATCAGCACTCGTCGATCGGCGTAGCGTGCGACGAGGCCGAGCGAGAACAAGTTGTTTGCGAGGTGGACGATCGCCGTTGCCGCGATCGCCGCGGGGAGCGGAAAGAAGACGGCAAACGCAGGCATTAACAGCGTTCCGAGACCAAAGCCAGACACCAGCGTGAGAGCGGATGCAATCAGTGCGACCGAGCAGATAAGTAGGAAGTCCACAGGCCCGACGTTACGCGGCCAGCGAGAGTGGAGCAGGGGCCGGCGACTGAACAGCGGCTGCCGCGGATATCAGTCCGAGGCGCCAGGTCCACCGCTTCAAGAGCGATTGCTCGTTGTAGATGGAATCCAACGCTTGCTGCGTGGCGGAATCCGAGCTGACGTCGGCGAGTGCGAAAAACTCTTGCCTGAGTTGCTCGGCCAGTCCGCGCTCAGCTTCCACGAACGCGCGACTGTAGCGGAGTTCATCGGCTTGCCCGATCTCGCGGCCAAAGAGCGCCTTCACGAATCGGGGATAGCGGAGGCCCATGCGGAAAGCCTGCGTGCCGCGGGTGAACTCGCGGTCGAGGAAGGCGTCCGGCTCGACACGATGATCGTGGCGCGCGCGGATCTGCGGGCGGTAGACCACGGGGAGCGATCGGGCGGACGTGACGCGCCATGCCCATTCGAGGTCGGCGTATTCGGAGTGGCCTGGCGATTCATCGAAAAGCATTCCCGCGGCATCCTGAGCGCGGAATGACATGTTCAGCAAAAGCGCGTTGCGAAAGGTCCAGTCGCGTTCCACGCTCGCGCCGTGCTTTTCCATCTGGTCAAGGGTTGAAACCAGCGAGGTTTCGCGGGCGACTCGATCAAGAAGTCGGTCGGGCAGCCGGATCACGGCGGGAGCAGCGCCCATGACGAGCGCGGGCTTGCCGGCCAGCGCTTCGTGGCTGCGCAGATGACCTTCAAGGCAGTCCGGGAGCGCGATGACATCATCTGAGAGAAAAAGGATGATCTCGTGGCGTGCGGCAGCAAGCAGGGCGTTCCGCCGAGAAGCAAGGCTCGTTGCAGGTGGCGCGATGTGTCGGAACCGCTCGGAGCAAGTCGATTCGGCGCACTGGTTGGTGCTGTAGAGGACCTCAAATCGGTCGGTCGGCAAAGTCTGCGCAGCGAGTGCGTCAAAGCATCGGTCGAGTCGTTCGGGAGAACCCAGCGACGGAATGAGAACACTGATTTGCACGGCGTGAGTATCGGTTGGAACGCGACTTTTGCATTGATTCGGTCACCACGGGCTGAAAATCGATGGATTTTCGGAAGGTCCGCGAAAGTGTGGCGCTCCGGACGCCGATGCGAACAGGTCCGCCAGACCGCGACCCCGACGCGACCACCGACGCGCCGGGACCACAAGGGCCACGGACGGCCCTTCCGCGGCTGGTCGAACGATTGGAGCAGCGGCATGTCCACCGACCGCGTGTCAAACTCCGACTCGAACAACACAGACAACACTGCGGCCCCCGATTCGATCGGGCGCATCGAACCCAAGTCGATCGACGCTCCGCAGGGTGCGGATCGCCGCCGTCACACGCGGATGTACGTGCGCAAGCCGTGCAAGATCTTCCATGTTGAAAGCCGTCAGTACCTGCCGGCAAGCACGCACGATTTTTCGATCGGCGGCGCGATGGTGTGGCTGGATGCCGGTCGGCAACTAAACGTCGGCGACAACATCTCGGTCATTGTCGGTTGGAACTCGGGTGCGGTCGTGCGTCAGGATTCTTCGATTCCGGCTCGGGTGCTCCGGATCATCTCCATGGACGGCGGGCGGCAGGCCGCGGCGGTTCAGTTCAAGAGCGTTCAGATGGCGAGACTGGCTGCGTAGCCCTCTCGACTGCGAAAAATAGTATTCTGCCCTCATGGATCTCGTCCGTGAGAAAGCAGCGGTTGTCGCGTTCTTTGTGGGCTGCGCGTTTGTCGGAGTCGCAGGGTGCGAGACATCGCAACTGGCATCCCATGCTGTGAGCGGCGCACCGCTGCGTGCGGACCAGATTGTGTTTCGCGGACCGATCATCATCTCCGAGTTTTCCGGCGGCCGTTTGAAGCAGACCACCACAATTCCGGAAGATGATCCGCTTGTGCTGCAACTAAACGAATGGGCGAAGCGCACACTCGCTGGAGCTCACGTAAATATCGTGAACTACGCACCGCAGTTCACCATGCACGGCGAGAACTTCGAGATGAACTTGAGCGGATCCGGGGTTGTTCTGGACCTGTGGCGGAGAGAGTCGTCGGGTGGGTGTTGGTCGACCGATATCGAGGCACAGAGCGATCCAATGCTGAAAATTCTCTGGACCAGACTCGCATCATCACTGCAAGCATGAGCAGCAGGCGGCGCTGGAAAGGCTTCCGCGTGCACGCACGGTGCGCTTTCTCCCGAAAACCTAGACTTCACCCGTATCAAGCGAGCGTTTCACGTCGTCCAACCTGCGGGACCATTTCGTGCTCTGGCAACCATCTCTACCTGAAAAGTACACGAAGATGAGCGGCGAAGAACTCGCCGCAGGAATTGCTGAGCGCAAGAGCGAACTCGGATCGTCGCTTGTCATCTTGGGCCATCACTACCAGGTCGACGAAATCATCGCGCACGCGGATCACATCGGTGATTCGCTGAAACTCAGTCAGATCGCAGCGAGGCTCGCAACGAGCGCCCCGAAGGATCGCCCCGTGAAGTGGGTCGTATTCTGCGGCGTGCATTTCATGGCGGAAACCGCCGACATGCTCACGCCCGATTCGGTGAGCGTGATTCTGCCCGACCTTTCCGCGGGCTGCTCCATGGCGGACATGGCCAATTACGACGACACGGTCGCAGCGTGGAACGCGATCCACGAATCGCTTGCGGCACAGGGCTGGCGCGGCAAGGTGGTGCCGATTACGTATGTGAACAGCACGGCTGCAATCAAGGCATTCGTGGGGGCAAACGGCGGCGCATGCTGCACGAGTTCGAACGCGGACAAGGTCTTCGCGTGGGCCATGGCTCAGGACAAGAACGCAAAGGTGTTGTTCCTGCCCGACCAGCACCTTGGGCGCAACACTGCGGCCAAGTTTGGCATTGATGTGGTGACGGAATCCTGTCTCTACGACCCGCGGCGTGCAAACAAAGGTGAAGAATTTGGAGGCGCGACGCCGGAGCAACTGCTTCGGTCGAAGGCGATTCTCTGGGCCGGGCATTGCTCGGTACACAAGCTTTTCCGGCCGGAACATTGCGATCAGGTCCGTGCCGATGACTTGGCGCATCCGGAGCACCGTCGCACCACCATTCTCGTGCATCCCGAGTGCTGCAAAGAAGTGGTGGACAAGAGCGATTTAGCGGGCTCGACCGAATACATCATCAAGACGATTCGCGAGGCGCCAATCGGCTCGTATTGGGCGGTCGGAACGGAAGTGCATCTGGTGAACCGGCTCGCGCGAGAAGCGAAAGAGCGGGGCGTGCATGTCCGGATTTTGAGCGACTGCCAGTGCCTCTGCACGACCATGTTCCGCATTGATCAGCCCCATCTGCTTTGGGTGTTGGATCACCTTGCCGGTGCGTTCAGCAAAGACGGAAAGCCGAAAGTCATCAATGCCGTGACCGTGCATCCCGAAGCGCGGCGCGAGGCGTTGAAGGCTTTGGATCGAATGTTGTTGCTGACCAACCCGACGCCGAAGTTCGAGGCTGCCGTCGCGCTCGACTGATAGAGGCGGGGCAACTTTGTGAATCGCGTTATGTCTTCGCCCACGGCCGCATCACCACGATCGTCTCGTCATCCGGTCTCGGTGCCAGCCCCGCAAACTGACGCAGGCTCCAGTGGATGTGCTCGGTAATGTCTGATGCCGTCGCCTTCGGATTCGTCCTGAGAATTTCGAGGATGCACGCACGCAGCCGCTTCTTGCCGAACTTCTGTCGGTCGAAATTGACAGTGTCGACCACACCATCCGTATACGCAACGAGCACGTCGCCCGGATGCATGTCGTACACGGCGCGCTGGTACCGCTGGCTGCGGTCGATGCCGACAACCATCCCGCCGACTGCGAGTTCGTCGATGTCCGCGAGACCCGGAGCGCGGTGCTCGGGAACTCGGACGATCATCGGCGGCTCGTGGCCTGCGCTGCAATAGGTCAGGCGCAGTTTCACCGGATCAAGCACGCCGTACCAGAGCGTCGCGAATTCATTGTCCAGCGTGTCGCGGCAGAGCGCGATGTTGACCCGGCTGATGACTTCGTCGAGGTCGTACACACCCTGCGCGTGCGCACGCAGGCTGGCACGCACGGCCGACATCAGCAGTGCCGCGGCAACTCCCTTTCCAACCACGTCGCCGACCACAATTCCCATGTGGCCGGTCAGGCCGATGAAGTCGTAGAAGTCACCGCCCAGTTCAAAGCTCGGGATGTACTTGGCCGCGATGTCGAGATTCTTGAAATCCTTGGTCGCGGCAGGCACAAAGCGTGGCAGCATGCGTCGCTGCACATCGCCCGCGAGCATCAACTGACGCTGAATGCGCTGATCGTCTTCCTGGAGTTTGAGCAACCGAGCCTGCTGCACGGCGACCGCCGCCTGAGAAGCGATTGATCGGAGCACACGCTTGTCGGTCTCTTCAAAGGTTCGGGGGTTCCGCGAATACAGCCGCATGACGCCGATCGGTCGACCCTGGAAAGCCAGCCCAGCGTGGATCGCTGCGCCCAGCTTTTCCACTTTCAATCGCTCGGATTCAAACACGCGATCGTCTTCGGCAAGGTTCTCGCTGATGACCAGTTCGCCTCCGATGGCGAGACGGTCAAAGAGCCGGTCCTTGCTGAGTGGGCGCGGATCATCGAGCCACTGATCGCTCAAACCCTTGCTCGCGATCAGCACGAGATCTTCTTCGGTGGAGCCCTTGATCTCGGAGACTTCTTCGGTCGCTTCGGGTACAAGCACGACCCCGCCGCAATCAAGTTCCAAGACGTCGAGCGCGAGCTCGAGCGCGACCTGCAGCACGCGGTCAACGCTCGTCGCGCGGGGCAGCATGGTGCTGAGCTTGTAGAGTGCGCTCGCTTCTTTCACGCGATGGCGCAGATCGAGCTCGTGTTCACAAAGCTCGGAAGTGGTTGCTCCGAGCAGCGTCACAACGCGATTCAGCGACTGCCGCGATTCATCGTCCGACTGGTCCGACGCGAACGCCGAAACGGCGAACGCGCCGATCGAGCGGCCTTCCACCATCAGCGGCACGCTCATCGCCCCTTGGGGCAAGGCCACCGGCTCACCCTGTTCAACAAACCAGCCCCGCTCGCTCATGCGGATCGCCCGGCCCTTGGCATCGAGCAATTCGACGCGCACCCCGGCGAGGCGCGTCAACTCGTCGCACAGTCGGACCAGGGAGCCGTCAGAAAGGAAGTCAGAGATGGAGAGTCCCGGGCGCGGACCAGCTTCGGGGCCGGAGGCCTTCGCACTTTCACCCGTCCGCTCGCCCGAAGGCAGCGGTTGGCCAGGAACGGTCACGCCGGAGGGAGACATTCGGGGAATGGTAGCGCGCGAGCGCTGGTGGGGGTCGCTTTGGATCCCCTGAACTTGACGGAAGTCGTGTGTTTGTAAAGACTTAAAGGTTTTCAATTCTGGACGACGGTTCAACGTGCCGCCAGACACTTTTCGCGCCAGACGTCACGCAGGAGCTTCTCAAACCGGGCAAAGAACCCGGGGCCGTCCATGAGCACGCTTGATTCCATCCGCTGCCGCAGCGTGCGCCGGTATTCCGCCAGTCGGACGCGATCGCGCGCGAGGGAAACAGCTTTCTGAACATATTCATCTGCGGACTTTGCAATGAGTTCGGGAACGCCGACGGCCGTCAGGAGCGACACACCAACACGCGATCGATGACTGTCGCCCTCGAGTGTAATGACGGGAACTCCCATGATCATCGCCTCGCACGTCGTGGTCGTTCCGTGATACGGGAATGCGTCGAGTGCGATGTGAATCTTGTTGTACGTCTTGAGATGCTCGTTTGTCAGCGCGATCAATTCCAGCAATTCAATCCGCGAGGGGTCGACGCCGTGCTTTGCAAATCCGCCCAGCACATGCTGCCGAGCCGATTCATCCGAGAACTGATAGCTCTTGAGGACAAGTTTCGCGTCGGGGATCTCCTTCAAGATGCGCGACCAGACCTCGATGATGAACGGAGAAAATTTCGCGGCGTTGTTGAACGTGCCGAATGTAATCGGCGTGGACTCGTCCACCATCGGTTCAGCAGTCGCGGGAGGCTCGAACGGCGGGATGAAGCAAAGGAAGCACGGATCGAGCCGCAGCAGCTTTTCGGTGGAGTTCGCGTCGCTCTCTCCGGGCGGATCAGTGATCGAATCGACGATTCGGTAGTCCGTTCTCGTGTAGCCGGTGGAGTGGGGGTAACCCAGGTAGGTCATCGTGATCGGCGCGGGCCGATGGCAGAGCAGCGTCGAGCGGTTGAGAGGCGTGTGTCCCGCGAGATCGATCAGAATGTCGAGCCCGTGCCGACGAATCTCACCCGCGGCCATCTGGTCGCCCAGCTTGAACACATCGCACCAAAGCCCGCACATCTGTTCCAGTCGGCCCGAGATCTCGTCGCGCTTGGGGTAGCACGCGTACAGCGCGATCACCATTTTGGAGCGATCGCAATGGGTCATGATCGGTTCGAGGAATCGACTGACGGAGTGGCCGTACAAGTCGGGCGAAAGGAAACCGACGCGAAGCTGTTTGTCCACATCCGCCGGAGTCGGATCGGGAACGCGGTTCGGGCTGAGGGGCGTGGTGGCTTCGACGCGCCGCCCGAGCGCCGCGTGCGCAAGCCGAAGGTCTTCGTTCGTCGCGCTCGTGCTGTAGAGCGAAAGAATCGCGATCATCGCCAGAATCGGTATCTCATTCGGTGTGCGGGCGTCCTGTGCTTTCGCGACCGCGAGCGCCTCTTCGGCGCGCCCGGAGTGGAAGAGCGCCCACGAAAGCCCGATCGAGAGCTGAGGAATGCTCGTCGTCAGCGCGAGTCCGCGGCGAAGCGCCGTCTCCGCATTGGAATACTGGCGCGACTCGAGCAGCGATTGCCCCAGGTTGTTCCAGGCCTGCGGATCGGCAGGCGCCAGCTCGCACCCCGCCCGGAATTCGGCGATCGCGCCGGGGAGGTCGCCGCCAGTTGAAAGGCAGATGCCGAGCACCCAGCGCGACGCGGCGTTTGTCGGTTGAAGCTGCGCCGCCATTCGCGCGTGCGGCAGCGCCTTGTCCGGCGTGTTCATCTTCATGAACGTCGTGGCCATCAGGTGATGAGCCTTGGCGACATGGGGGTGCGCAGATAAAAGCTCGCGCAGATAGATCTGCGCGAGCTCGTAGTTGCCTTGGTTGGCCGCTTGGACGGCCTTTTGATAGAGCGTTTCTGGGCTGGTCATTCCGGAAGCATTGTTTGCAGCCGCCGAACCCTTTGCCCGCCGATTTGCCCGAACGACCTCTTACCGGTCGCCGGCCTTGCTGGCGTCGCTGGTTGCGTTATTCGAAGACTGCGGATTCGCGGAAGCCGTGCCCTGCTTGACGACCGGCTCAATAAGAGCACGGGTCTGCTCGGGGGTCAGCAGAGCCACACCCTCTCGCATCTTGGCGATTCGCTCCGACTCGTCCTTGGAGTTCTTCGCCTGATTGAAGAACTCAGTGACCTTCGGGGCGACTTCGGCCGAGACGCCGATCTGCGTGACGCGGTCGGCGGCGTTGTTGACGCTGTCGGCGAGCATCCAGTAGTAGACCTGGCGGGCCTCGTCGGCCATCGTCAGGAACATGGCGCGGGAAACGAGATCGGTGCTCGGGGCCTGCGTGCCGGTGGCCGCCGAGTCACGCTTCATGTCATCGAGCATCAGGCGGCGGTAGTCGTCGACGATGATCTGATGCTGCTGCACGTTGTTCTGGGTGAACAGGTCGGCTTTCTTCAGTTCGGTGGCGAACTGTCCGAGCGCCGTAAAGGGCTTGGTGTCGGCCAGAACCTGCGGAAGATTCGCGCGCTCGCCCATCGAGAACGTCTCGAGAATGCCGCTGTCGAGCTGGCGCACCTTCTCGATGTTCTCGAGAACGGTCTGCTCGACCTTGGCCCGGCGCTGTTCGATGAACGCGTCGATCTTCTTGCGGGTCGCGGGCGTAATGGTCTTGTTGCGCTCGACCGCCGCCCACTGGAGCGGGCGGTCCAGCTTGATCACGTGACCCGAACCGTCACGCTCCCACTGGTCGTAGCTCGTGTGCATCTGATCTTTGGTCAGCGCGGGTTCGGCAGCAGGCTTGATCGGCTGAACGGGCTGCACGGGCTGGACCTGCGGGTTTGCGCCCGGAGCGTTGGCCGCCTTTGGATCCGCGATCATGCCCCGACGGATCGCTTCTTCGACAGAGATCGTCTCGTGCTTGGTCTCGTGCGGGGTAACGGGGGTTTCCTTCGGCCAGCCTTCGGGCTTCTGGGCCGGGGGAGTCGTCACCTGGGCCGTCGCGCACAGCGCAAGACCCGCCACAGCCACCAGCATGCCGAGTTTGTTCATTCCGCTCTTCATCGTTTCATTCTCCAAGGGCCGCGCAAACTGGGGGCACTTCGCCCGGCGGCAGTGGCTCGCTATCGACGATCTTTCCGGTCATTCTCAGTCCAAGACGCCATTCTGCCATCAGAACCTTCAACAAACCCCTATTTCGCCACCATTCGTCCCGGCGGGGTCAAAACCGATGCCGTTCAAAAAGATATCCGGACCTTGAGGGCCCATGGAGTGAAGCGCGCCGCCGCCGGCAAAAGTTCATCCTTCGGAAATCATGGCCGGTGCCGCCAGCGGAGAAACGCCCATCAGAACCTGCGACCAGACGCTGCGTTGTTTCGCATCGAGTTGAGGCAACACCTTGTTCGTAAGGTCGTACACCTCTCGCGCCGACGGTTTGGCCTTCGTGCGATCAACCAATTCCCGAATAGGCGTCCGGACCTTTGCTTCCTGTTCCTGGCTGAGCGATAGATCCTCGAACAGCTCGTCAAAGGCGCGTTCGCGCGGCTTGTACTGGCGCTCGAAAGCGCGACGAAGTTCATTGCCGGTCGAATTGAGGGTTACGCGCACTCGGGCCTGCGCGAGCGTAAATACCTCTTTGCGACCTTGCGCCTGCTGCACTTCGTCGAGCACAAGTGCCCGCCAGTACTCATCGATCATCCTGTGAAATTCGCGCCGCTCGGGCTCTGGCAGCGTCCGTGCGATCTCGTCGCGCAGCCTCATCGGGCCGTTGACCGCTTCGACCCGCTCGGTGAGTGCCGCGACCAATACGGGCACTTCGGGTTTGTTTCCCGCCTGCCTCGCACCCTGCAACGCGAGCAGAATTGCCAGATCGCTCCGGACATATTCGTCGAGCGCCGTCTGTCTCACCCGCAGCACCTCGTCGGCGCGGTCTCTCGCAACTCCTGGCAAATTCAAAGCATCGAGCGCCGCTTCTTCCGGCGTCCGCTCAAGACGGCGCAGATTGCCGTTGAACTCGAAGCGCACCAGTGTCCGTTCTTCTGCTTCTTCCGTCAGCCGCGGTCCTGCCAGCAGCGGCTCTTCGTCACCGATCCACGGGTCGGGCTCAACTTCCACAGGAGTCATTGGCGTCGAGGTTTCTTCGTCGACGGGCTCGCCCGCCACCGACGCCATGCAGGCGGCAATCAACGAAATGGTCATGGCAGCGGGGCGATTCACGTCAAAAGTCTACACGCAAACCCGGACGTCCAAATCCCCGCTCGCTACTCTTGGCCCATGTCGAAGGACGCGCTGGCAAAGGAGATCGCTCAAGTCGCGCTGCTGCGTGGCACATTCACCCTTCGCTCGGGCAAAACCAGCTCGTATTACCTCGACAAGTACCTCTTTTCCACCCGACCCGAACTGCTGGGCCAGTTGGCACCACTTTTCGCCGAGCGGCTCGATGCGATGGAATCCCGTCTCGATCTCGATATTGATCGCATCGCCGGGGCCGAACTTGGTGGAATCCCGCTTGTGACGGCCGCGAGCCTCGCCACGGGCCTTCCGGTTGTCTTCGTCCGCAACAAGAAGAAGGACTACGGCACCTCCAAGCAGCTTGAGGGATTGATCGAAAAGGGCGATGTCGTGGTTCTGCTCGAAGACGTCGCCACCACCGGGGGCCAGGCTCTCGAAGCCGTGGAGGTCCTCCGCGAGGCGGGGGCCAAGGTCATCGCCGTGATCGCGACCATCGACCGACTCGAAGGTGCCCGCGAAAATGTCGAGAAAGCGGGTCTTTTGTTCGAGTCCTTGTTCACGGTCCATGAACTGGGCGTCCAGCCCTAAGCCCTTGGTTTCACGGGTCAGAACAGGGTTTTCCGCCTAATATTTCCCCCTTCGGAATCGGCGATTGCCATTTGAATCGACGTTGGCCGCGGGCTCGCCCAAGGACGGCAGGTTTTCGGTCGATATGGATGTGGACCTGGGGGTGGGTTGGGCCGTTGCATCCGCGGATGGGCCGCGGATCGGATTTCGGCGTTCCGACCAAACCTCGGGCGCTGTGCCGTCGTAGGACTCGGCCCGGCAAGTCGGACTGGTTTGAACTCGCGGCAGGCGCATAGCCGGCCGCTCGGGAAGTTGAGGAGATTCGCAGTATGGCCACCCCGCGTCGCGCTCTGGTTACCGGTATCACCGGTCAGGACGGTTCGTACCTCGCCGAGTTCCTGCTCGCCAAGGGTTACGAGGTTCACGGCATCATCCGCCGCTCCTCTTCCTTCAACACGTCCCGAATCGACGCGATCTACCAGGATCCGCACTCGAAGAACGGCAAGCTCAAGCTTCACTACGGCGACCTCTGCGACGCCAACAACCTCAGCAAACTGATGCGTGAAGTGCGCCCGCACGAGGTCTACAACCTCGGCGCCCAGTCGCACGTGCGCGTCTCGTTCGATATGCCGATCTACACCGCCGAGACCGTCGGCATGGGCGCTCTCAAGCTCCTCGAAGCCGTCCGCGACTTCCAGCAGGAATCCGGCCAGCAGGTTCGCTACTACCAGGCCTCGTCGTCCGAGCAGTACGGCAAGGTGATCGAGACGCCCCAGAAGGAAACCACCCCCTTCTACCCGCGCTCGCCCTATGCGTGCGCGAAGATGATGGCGCACTGGGCCACCGTCAACTACCGCGAGTCATACGGCCTGCACGCCTCCTGCGGCATCCTCTTCAACCACGAATCACCCCGGCGCGGCGAGACCTTCGTCACCCGCAAGATCACCCGCGCCGTCGGCCGTATCAAGCTCGGCCTGCAGGACAAGATCTTCCTGGGCAATCTCGACAGCAAGCGCGACTGGGGCTTCGCCGGCGATTACGTCAAGATGATGTGGATGATGCTCCAGCAGGAGAAGCCCGACGATTACGTGATCGCGACGGGCAAGACCATCAGCGTGAAGGAGTTCTGCGAACTCGCCTTCAGCCACGCCGGCCTCGATTTCAAGGACTTCGTCGCGTTCGATCCCCGCTACCTGCGTCCCGCCGAAGTCGATCTGCTCCTGGGTGATCCGAGCAAGGCCAAGCAAAAGCTCGGCTGGGTCCCGACCACGACGGTCGAGCAGCTGGCCGCGATGATGGTCGATACCGACCTCGAACTCGCCAAGCGCGAAAAGACTCTTCGCGATGCCGGCCACGAAATGCCGGAGTTCGCCGGGCACGATCAGTAAGCCTCATCGTTCTCGCAAGAAAACAAAGAGCCCCGAGCGCCTGCTCGGGGCTTTTCATTTTCGGGTCCGTCAACGCTTCTCCAGAATCGCTTTCTCCAGGCATTCGAGTCGAGCCTTCATTTCGCGATTCTCAGTTTCGAGGATCCCGATGCGATGGTCGCGTTCTGCGATCTGTGAATCCTTTTCACTTCGCAGGTCTCGCAGCGCCTCGACCATCAGCGCTGTCGTCGCACGCTCGGTGACCATCCGCATCCCATCATGGTCCCGCGTCACCCAATCGGGGAAGATCTTTTCGACCTCGTCGGCCATGAGCCCGATCTGCAGTCCGGGCAAAGCGCGCCCACTCTCGATTTCGTTGTCGTTGTAGAAGTACTGATACCCCCGAAGCTGCAGCACGCGATCTAGTGTGCCGCGGAGCGGCGTGGCGTCGTGCTTCGTGCGGGGGTCCGAGATGCTCGCCCAACTGCCTCCGCCCGGCTTGCGTGCGCTTCCGTCCGAGCCAAATTGAATCCTCGGAGTCCAAGTTCCGTTTGGGATCGCGCCGATTGTGAAATAATCGCTCGACGCTCCGCTCGCCTCGTCGCCCAGGTAGAGACGGAGTTCCGACTGATTTGTCGTGCCCGTCACCGGGTTGAAGCGCCGGAATCCAATGAAGTCCGTGTTCTCCGCCGTCGATGCGGTTTCCCCGGCATTTCCGAACGAAATGGCCGAAACCCCGTCTGTCGGTATCACGACCTTTGCACCGCCATACAGAATGCCGCCATCGGTCGGCAACCAGGGTGAAAAAGCGTTTCGCACGCTGTCCGGGACATCCGCAACGTTCCCCCAGCCGACTCGCTCCGCATTCGCTGCATTCGTCGCGAAGATCGCGTACGGACTCGGGTTGAGCCGCGTGCGAGGCAGAATGGTCTCGAACGCACCCGAACCCGACGGTGTGCGCACCCGAACTTCGAGCCACTTCTCGTCCTTGTCGAACACCGGTCCGAAGTCGAGCGCCTGTGTGAAGAGGCCGTTGCTCACCAGAACCGAGTTCTTGCTGACGGTGGGCCCGATCTGATTCGATCCGGTCGATCTCTCAAACAACGCAAACTCAAAATCGCTCAGCGAATTGATCCCAACGCCGTCCTTTCGCACAACACCCTGATACGTGAACCAAGTTCCGACCGCCTCATTGACGATGCCGGTGATCGACAATTGAACGTTGTAACTTCCGACCTGCGGCTGGCCTCCGTCGTAGAAGCCGCTGGTGCTCACTTGCATCGTGTACGTTCCGCCGGCGAGAAGTACGCCGCTCGCACTCGGGCTGACAGAAGTCAGCCATACGTCGAGCCCCGGACCAGTGATATGGCAGCCCGAAGCGTTGAACGAGCCGCTCGCCGAGAACGAATACGAAAGCGGAGCCACGAACGAGGCCGAGAAATTGGACGACGCCGTTCCGTTGATAGGGTTATTGAATATGTATCCCACGCCTTCGTACGCGGTTCCCGCCGCGGATATGAGCATCGGATCGAGCTTGGAATTCTGGCTTGCGCTCGCGGGTGTCGAGAAGTTGGATGACGAGACGGTTTGATTGAACGGCCCGAAACCCGGCGCTGAGGCCGATCCGCCTCCCGCACCAGGCATCGACGCGGAAATCGACCGATCTTGACTGGTATACGAAAGCTGCGCGGGCGCGCGAAGCGCAGGGAACATCAACATCAACGCCAGTGCCAAGTTCGTCGCTCGCATAAATCCTCGCTTCGGTGCAGAGTGGAAACGAATAAAGACGCCCCGTGCGTTCGAACGGTGAAGCCCCCTCTCAATGGAGCCCCCTCCTGCTCAAGCGTCTTCCGCAGCCATGCTCCCCAAACGGCCATTCAAAATTGCAAGAAAATCGACGTGTGGATGGCGTGGTCGGCTCCGGTTCAACCGCCCGGATCCGCGCGGAGAGCGATTACCTCGGACGGACCGAACAATTCCCCATGAGCTGGCCCGGCCGCACCATCATGCACGTCGATATGGACGCCTTTTTCGCGTCCGTTGAGCAGCGTGACAACCCGGCCTTACGCGGAAAGCCCGTCCTCGTCGGCGGCGCAAGCAAGCGTGGCGTCGTTGCCGCGGCAAGCTACGAATCCCGAAAGTTCGGCTGCCGCAGCGCTATGCCCATGGCCCAGGCTCTCCGCCTCTGCCCGCAAGCAATCGTCGTCAAAGGCAGCTACCACAAATACGGCACCGCTTCCAAAGCCGTCTTCGAAGTTCTGCGCTCCTTCACGCCCGACGTCCAGCCCATCTCCGTCGACGAAGCCTTCATGGAAATGACCGGCGCATTGCACATCTACGACAAGAAGTGGGGGACAACGGGCCTATCCACGCTCGAAAAAATCGGCCGCTCCATCAAGCAGAAAATCCGCGACGCCGTCGACCTTCCCGCCAGCGTTGGCATCAGTGGCAACAAATTCCTCGCCAAACTCTCGAGCGATCTCTCCAAGCCCGACGGCCTCAAAATCCTCGATCCGCGCGACGCCGAACGCGAGCTCGCCCCAATGCCCGTCGGCGTCATCTACGGACTCGGCCCCAAAACGCAAGACCGCCTCCGCCAACTCGAAATCAAGACCATCGCCGAGATGCGTGCTTTCGGCGAAGACCGCCTGGTCAGCCGCTTCGGCGAGCAGGCCCGCGATTGGCTCCGCCTCTCCCGGGGCGAAGACAACCGCCCCGTCCGCCTCGAGCGCGAACAAAAGAGCATCGGCAAGGAACGCACCTTCTTCGACAACATCGCCGATCCCGATGAACTCCGTTCGCTCCTCCTCGGCTTCACCGAAGAAGTCGCCCGCAGTCTCCGCGAAGACAATCTCACATGTCGGGGCATCACGCTGAAACTCCGCCTCGGCGATTTCACGACTTTTACTCGCAGCGCGACTCTCGAAGCGCCGAGCGATTCCACCAAGGTCCTCTGGGCTGCCGCTTCCGATCTCCTGACAAAATGGCTACACGAACGCCGCGGCGCGCTCCGTCTCATGGGGGTCAGCCTTCACGGCCTTTCCAGCGAAGAACAACTCGATCTCTTCGGCGCACTTCCGGCCGAACAAACCGAAACTCTCTCCTCCGGTAAACAGCGAAAGGTTGACAAGGCGACCGACTCGATCGTTCAGAAATTCGGCCGCGGCGCGATCACGCGTGGAGGCAGCCTCGAAAAAGACGACGCTCGCGGCATCCCGCACCTCACCCGCAAAAAAAGAAAAGAGCCGGGCGATCCCGGCTCTTCATGAACCCTCACCGGATTTCAGCGACGCCGACGCGAGGCCAAAAGCCCCGCGAACGCCATCGCCGCTACACCACCGGCGGAAGGAATATCTGATCCACCTTCAAAGCCGCCGCCCCAGTTCACCTGGCCACTGCCCGTCAGCGAACCGACGATCAGATTGCCCGTGACAAGGCCCGACGAGAAGTTCACCGCCGCGTTCGCCGCGAGCATGTTCACTTCGTTGCTGCCCGACATGTTGATCGTCGTCGCTTCGTTCATGTTCAAAAGCGTCGTCTTGCTCGAAGCTCCACCGCTGTAACTCCAGGTGAGCCCGGTGAGCGACAGATTCGTGCCCGCAAGGTTCACGACAACCGTGCCGCCGCCAACAACATTGATCCCCCACACGCCCGCAAGGTTCGCCGCAGTGATGTTCACCACAGTGAGCGGTCCCGTCGCGTTGATCACCATCTGGCTGAAGTTCATCGAGAAGTTCGCCGTCGGCGCGTGGCTCGCGCCGAAAGAACCAACGTTCGCGAAGTAACTCGAAACTGCACCGAGATTCACGCTCGGCGCAAACGGCTGGTTTTCCATAACGCTGCCCGAAACCGTCAGCGGGTTTCCGGTGGTCTTCAGGCCGCCGAGAAAGGCGCTGCCGTTCACGCTGCCGCTGGCGCCGCCTAGGTTGCCGCCCGCGCGAACGTTTCCGTTCACCGAACCGCTATTCAACGTCACGCTCCCGGCGACTTCGATGCCGTCGTGATCAACGCTTCCCTGCAGCGTGAAATTCCCACCGCCATAGAAGCCGTGCGCAAGGCTCGGCGATGTCCCGCCCACGCCCTTCACGGTAAAGCCGTTGAAATTCACGTCGCCCACGGCGCCCGACGCACCCTGGAAGTCAGAGCCATAACCCTGACCCGGCGTGCCGATCGTCGAGCGGCTGAACACGTTGAAGTCCCAGAAATTCACAGCGCCATAAGAGGTACTGCAAGCCATGGCAACAGACGCCCCGATAGAGACGACAAGGACCGCCTTGGAGGCGGACGTACCAACTGATTTCATGATTTTCTCTCTCCCAAACTCCCTATTGAGACGCACGGGCGGAAGTGTGCGTCGGAAACAACGGCGGCATTCTACCGGCAAATCATGTCCGTTCAAGAACGAAGCATGGATTCCGGTGTTTCTTAAACGTCCCTCAAATTTGCAGCGGGACCACAAACGCAAGGGCGAGTCAGATAACCAATGTCCTCACTGCACTCCGCCATTGCATATTCCAGTTTGAGCCACATCTTCCGGCGCCAAAAACAAGCAAGGCCGGGATCGCTCCCGGCCTTGCCCCCCTTTGTGTGTGAGGTGTGTGAGGTGTGTG
>Ga0070665_100000439_pt1 | contig 60771 bp, 55 predicted proteins | sample KBSS13metaG_FD_65862 | JGI IMG/M metagenome (GOLD analysis project Ga0070665, IMG submission 65862) | Switchgrass rhizosphere microbial communities from Kellogg Biological Station, Michigan, USA - KBS S1-3 metaG | ecosystem: Host-associated > Plants > Roots > Rhizosphere > Soil ...
GGCGTCCCGATCACGATCCGGATGATGACCGGGGCGGGCATCGCCTCGGGCGGGCAGCACGGCGACTACTTCGAGTCCTGGTTCTCCCACGTTGCCGGGCTGAAGGTCGTGGCGCCATCCACGCCTGCCGACGCGTACGGCCTGCTTCGTGCCTGCATCGACGATCCCGATCCGTGCATTTTCATCGAGAACATCCTGCTTTACGGCTCCAGCGGGCCCGCGCCCGATCCCCAAGCCAAGATCAGGCTTGGCGAGGCCGCGATCCGGCGCGAGGGCAGCGACCTTACGATCGTGTCATACTCGAGGCTGGCGGTGGAAGCGACCGCCGCAGCGGCCAAGCTCGAACAGGAAGGCCTGTCTGCCGAAGTCATCGACTTGCGGACGATCCAGCCCTGGGACAAGGCGGCGGTCTTGGCCTCCGTCGCCAAGACCGGCCGTCTGCTCATCGTGCATGAGGCTGTCAAACCGTTTGGAGCGGGCGCAGAGATCGCCGCCACCGTCTCGCACGAGCTGTTCGGCAAGCTCAAGGCTCCGGTCCATCGCCTTGGCAGCGCGTTCTGCCCCGTGCCGTTCTCCCGTCCCCTCGAAGCCGCGTTCGTCCCCGATGCCGCGCGCATCGTCGAGGCGGCAAAATCCCTTTGCGCATAGGTATCTCATGAGCACTGAAGTTCTACTGCCCAAGATCGGCTTCTCCATGAGCGAGGGCGCAGTCGCGGAGTGGCTGGTCGCCGACGGCCAGGATGTCGCCGAGGGTCAACCGCTCTTCCTGCTGGAGAGCGACAAATCCACGAACGAGATCGAGGCGCCGGCGAGCGGCACGCTGCGAATACTGATCGCCGCGGGAGAGACACACGAGGTCGGGACAGTCCTCGCAACGATCGACTAGAAGCGACGCGAACAGCGGCAAACGGAGCACGACGGCAGCGGTTGATCGCTCCGCCGTGGCCGCCGCATTCTGATGATTGACATCACTTACAAACACTCGTTTATCGCGATCGCCACAGGCCGCACGATCACGCGCGCGAATGGGAAAGGGACATATTGATGGCTGATTTCACCAATCAGAATTTCGACCTTACGGGCAAAGTGGCGATCGTGACCGGCGCCGGTGGACGCGGCAATTCGATCGGTCGTGCCTATGCCATTGCTCTTGCAAATGCGGGCGCCAGCGTGATCGTGGCCGATCTTAATGGCGAGGGTGCCGAGCGCGTCGCCAACGAGATCACGGGTCTGGGCGGCAAGGCCGTCAGCGCCCAGGTCGATATCGTCGATCCGGCCTCCGTCCAGGCGATGGTCGCCCGCGCAACGGAGGCTTTCGGCGGCGTCGACATCCTGGTGAACAATGCAGCCCTGATGCTGGAGATGGGCGCTTCGGCGACCATCTCGACTGGCAAGAACGACTTCGACAAGTTCATGGCGGTGAACGTCTGGGGCGCCATCAACTGCACCCAGGCCGTTGCGGAGAGCATGGCCCAGCGTGGCGGCGGTGCGATCGTCAACCAGATCTCCGCGGGCGCTTTCCCGGCGCAGAGCCTCTACGGCATCACCAAGCTCGCGCTTGCCGGCACGACCACGACGCTGGCGGCCGAGCTTGGCGGTCAGAAGATCCGCGTGAACGCCATTGCGCCCGGAATGACCAAGACCGACGCCGGCCTCGCCATGACGCCCGACGACAGCTCTTTCGTGCAGGCCGCGATGAACCGCTGCGTCATCCAGCCGCGCGACACGCCCGATGCCCTGTGTGGCGCTCTGCTGCTGCTCGTTTCGGATGCAGGCCGTTGGATGACGGGGCAGATCCTGAACGTCGACGGTGGCTTGGTCCAGCGCTACTGATCGATTTGGACCGGGCGGCGCCACCATCACGTCGCCCGGCTGCCAATCCTCCACATACTTACTTCAACCCTGACGTTGCGTGCGCCTCACGACGACCCGCTCGCCTACCACGGTAGTCAGCGCCGCAAGCAGGATAAGAGTTGCCCCTGGCAGACGCTGTAACTCAAGCGGGCCGGATCATGACCTTGCCCTGGTTATTGGGCCCGCGCAGCTCCTGGAACGACGCGGGAGCCTGCTCCAGGCTTACGACATCGGTGATCATGGCGCGCGGCTCGACGTGGCCGGCCTCCATGACCTCCGTCGCGATCTCGAACTCTCGGCGATCATAGATGTGGGTGTAGCGGATGGTCGCTTCCTTCACCATCGCGGCCATCCCGGTGAACTTGTCCGGCGTCCAGCAAAAGCCGGGAGCCATGATCGTGCCCTGTCGCTTGACGGCCGATACGGCAGCATCCAGCGACCCGGGAACACCGGCGCACTCCACCACGATGTCAGGCGCGCCGCCCAGCGCCGCGGCGGCTTGCTCCGCCAACGTGCGTCCTTCTTCCGGGATGAGGAACGAGTCCGCGTTCATTGCCATCGCCATGTTCTGGCGCCGGGTGGAAGTGGCCGAAACCGCGATCTTGCCGGCGCCACCCAATCGCGCCCAGTACGTCGCCGCGAGACCGATCGCACCGGCCCCCATGACAAGGACCTTGTCACCCATCTTGAGCCCCGACGCCCTGATCGAGCGCAAGGATACGGCAAGCGGCTCCACCAGAGCCCCATCCTCGAAGCTGAGCGATGCGGGCAACTTGACGCACCAGATCTCGTTCGTGACGAGGTAGTCGGCATAGCCACCGCCCTGCTTGGGCGAGCCGAACATCAAGGCCGCGCCGCAGCCGGCAGGGTCGCCCGACCGGCAAGAATCGCAGTGCCCGCAACTGAGGAACGGCAACACCGCGACCGGATCGCCGATCGCAACGCGGGTCACCCCCTTGCCGATCGCCACGACTTCACCGGAGACCTCATGTCCGGGGATCGCGCCATCCGCGAACGATGCGCCATGCCCCTCCGCCATGTGCACGTCGCTGCCGCAGATGCCGCAGCGGTGCACGCGCACCACCACTTGGCCTGCCTCAGGCGTCGGGTCTGGCACAGTCTCGACAACCAGCTTGCGAACATCCACACGGAAAACGGCAGCTTGCATCGCTCAAGATCCTCAATACGCGAGGTAGCCGCCGTCCACCGGCAGGATGATGCCCGTCACCCAGGCGGCCGCAGGCGAGGCGAGGAACAGCACGGGACCCGCGAGATGATGCGGCTCGCCCCAGTCCGCCATCGGCGTGCGCGCCACGACGCGGGCTGAAAATGCGGGTTCGTGGACGGCCGTTGCCGACATGGGCGTCCTGATCCATCCCGGCGCGACGGCATTCACCCGGATATTCTTGGGCGCCCAGGCGATCGCCATGCTCTTGGTCGCTTGCGCCACCGCACCCTTGGCCGCCGCATACGCGGGCGATGTGCCGCTGCCCAGGAAACTCATCATCGAGGCGGTATTCACGATCGCCCCGGCTCCCGACGCCTCCAGATGTGGCAGGAAGGCATTGCACATGCGCAGCGTGCCCAGCATGTTGATGTCGTAATTGCGCTGGAACGTCGCCACCTCGAATGGCCTGTCCCGCGCCGAGATGCCGGCACAATTGACCAAGACATCGAGCTTCTCGGTCTGCTGAGCCAGCGCCTCGACGGCGGCGTCGCTGCCGACATCCAGCTCGCGGATATCGATCCCGGCGAAGTCAGGATCGATGCGCCGCGCCTCGAGTTCGGCCGTGCCCCACCCGGTGGCGATCACGGCCGCGCCGGCCTTGGCGAAAGCGGTGGCGATGGCGCCTCCAATCCCACCGGTCCCGCCTGTGACGAGAACGCTCTTACCCGCGAACTCAAACATGTTCCGCACTCCGCACGATGCGGCGGAACCGCTCTTCGGTGGATTCCATCGCCGCGATCAGCGCCGGTGCGTCATAGGCGACTATGAGATAGGCGCCCTTCGGCGCCACGGCCGTATTCTCGGCGATCGAACGCAGTGTCTCGGGCTCAATGGTGTCCAGCCCCAATTCGGTAAGGCTGCGGGGCAGGCCGATACGCCCGTAGAACTCGGCAAGATCGGTGATGAATGCGTCCGACCGTCCCTCGGCCGCAAGTTGCACGAGGACGCCATAGGCGATGTGATAGCCATGCGGCGCGCGGTCGACCACCGGCGTACGCACCAGACCGCGCGTGAGGCCATGAGCAAGGCTCAGGCCCATGTTCTCGAAGCCCAGCCCGGCCATCAGGATATTCGCCTCGACGACGGCCTCGAACGCTTCGTTGGGCGTGCCGCTGCCGGCAGCCGCCATGGCCGCTTCGCCGAACTCCCGGATCGTCTCGTAGCAGCCATTGGCGATGTAGGCGCCAGTACGAAGCTGGCGGGTGTAATGCGCATTCAGGCCGCCATGCGCCTGCGATCCCTCGCCTTCGAACTTCTTGGCGATGGCGTCACCGATCCCGGCGCGCAGGAATTGAGCGGGCGCGCCGGCCACCAGCTTGGTATCGACGACCACCGCCTCGGGATTACGGCCCAGCGATTCCACGGCGACCATCCGGTGATGTTCGTCATAAACGGCAAGGCCGCTTGCGGTCGGGCTGTCGTTCGAGGCGACGGTCGGAACCGAAATGAAGCCAGTCCCCACCCGGATGGCGCAGCCCTTGCCGATGTCGAGCGCCTTGCCGCCACCCATGCCGACGACAAGGTCCGCACCGGCCGCTCGCGCCTGCGTTGCCAGATCGTCCATCAGGGCGGCGGTGACTTCCCCCCGGATAGCCGCGATGTGGTGGGTGGTGTCGCCAAACAGCTGCGCGAGGCGATCGCCGACCAGCGCCAGCACGTCCGCGTCGACCACCAGGAACGGCACAGAGCCGCTCTGTGCGCAAATGCGCGGCAGAACGTTCAGCGCATCGGGACCCTGGTAGTAGCGATGCGGGCTGCCGAAAATCTTCACGTCCGGATCAGGGCGGGTGTCGTCCATGGCGCTGCTCTCAAGTTGAACTCGATACGGGCGATGCCGCCATCGTGCAGCCGGGTCCAGTCCAGTCCACCAGTTTGACGCGGCTGCGGCCGAGCATCGCGTACATGCTGCAAAACACGGCGCGAGTGCAAGCCGATGGTCGTCATGATCTAAGGTGCCGCAAAGAAGTATGGGAGATGATATGCAAAACCAGGGCACCATCGAAGCGCGGCTCGCCACGCTGGAGAGCGAAGCACGGTGGCAGCGCGACCAGATCGAGATCCGTCAGGTCATCGCCAGCTACGGTCCCCTGGTAGATGTGTCGGACCGGCTCGAACGCTCCCGCATCCTGGCGCAGCTGTGGACGGAGGATGGCATCTACGACATCGGCGGCGTGCGGTCTTGCCAGGGACGGGACGCGATCGCCAAAGTCTTCGAAGAACGCCATTTCGGCCAAGTCCCCGAAGGCGTGTGCCACGTCATGGGGCTGCCCCATGTCCATATCGAAGGCGATACAGCGGTCGCCTTGAACTACACCTGTGTCATGCGTCCTGACGGTGACGATCGCTTCTACCCTTGGCGAGTGTCGGCCAACAAGTGGGAGATGGTACGACAGGATGGCAAGTGGCTGATCCACCGGCGCACCAATCGCCTCATGACGGGCGATCCCGATGCTCGCGCGATGCTGGAGCATATCGATCAGATGACACCCGACTTGTCCCCGCCGGGGTGATGGCTCGCGCTTGAGCAGCCTCTATTAAGCGTTGATCCGGGACCAGAAGTCAGGCGTGATGTCTACGCGGATGCGGATGAGCTGGCGCGATGTGAACAGCCAGCCGTCCCCCTCCTTGCGAAACGTCTCGTAGTAGTGGCCATAGCCGTGCAGGTGCTCCTCGACGTCGCCGTTCTGCCACCACAGCGAGTCTTCCATGGCCCAGATCCCCTTCGCCTCGGTGTCTGACAGGAAATCGATCTCCGCGCCGTGGCAGTGGTGGACCGAGGTGATCGGCGTCGGGTGCATGAAGACCCGCGCCAGCTGAGCTGCGATCGCCTGCGGACCGACAACGCGCCCGCGGGTTCCTTCCGAAGAAACTGGCTGATCCTCGGCGGGAAGGCTGTGCTTCCACGTTTCGGAATAGGCATCGTCCGCATGGAGACTGGCGTAACCGTCCCACATCTTCAGATCCATGTAGCGCAGCTTCTTGGCGAACAGATCCTTGATGGCATGGATCGCCAGCAGCTTCTCGATGTCGTTCATGTCGACCTCCCTATCAGAGCGACGCTCACGGACGCGGAAGTCGGCAGACGAGCGAGGACAGCTGGTCGCGCGAGAAGGGTATCGGAGGCTGACCCCACCGCTTCCAGTTCTCGCGGATCACGGGTGGTGCGCGCGTCGTAATTGCTCGACTTGAAGCCGAGCGCGACCGCGTTGCGTGCGGAACGCGCGAAGCGGGCGATGACATCGGCGATCTGCTCCTCTGTCATCGGCTGCGTCGGTACCGAGGCTCGCTCGATGTAGTGTGGAGCGAAGCTCGTGGAACCGGGTGTGCCGATCGTGCCTGAAGGACGCAGGCTCTCGACCGCCTGATCGGGCGTGCCGCCGCCATGCAGCATACCCTGGTGGAACAGCTGCGGAACGATCAGGCCGCCAGCTTGGTGTACATCCTGAACCACGGCGCGCCAGGCCTGCAGCGCGGCCTCCCCGTGCATGTGCGGCGTACCCCCGTGATCGGCCGATAGCGGATGATCGATGCCGGTCGCTTCCGTGATGACCAGACCAACCCCGCCGTTCACGCGGCGACGATAATAGGCTGGCGCATCGGGGCTAGGGACATGGTCCTTCGCGAACATACGCCCCATTGGGGCCATCACCGTACGGTTGGGGATGGTCATCCCCCGCACGCTGATCGGCTCGAAGAGCGGCGCGGTTAGCTCCGCCGTCATTTCAGCTGGGACAACGCTGCTGGATCGTAGGGGACGAAGTTACCGCCGGCACGTGCCTTCTGAACCCATCCTGCATCACTGATGAGGGCGCGGCCCACCGCAATCATGTCGAACATGCCTTGGTCGTAGAGGCGGCGCACGGCATCCAGATTGTTGAGAGCCAAAGTCTCGCCGCGACCTTTCAGCGTATCCTGCAGCCAATTGTTCAGGCCGATGCCTCCGACCGCCATGCTGGGCTTGCCGGTCAGCTTCCTGGCCCAGCCCGCCAGCGTGATCTCGGAGTCGGCGAAGGCAGGCATGTCGAACCGGCGGCTGCTCGCATCGAACAAGTCCACGCCCGCATCCGAAAGAGCGCCCAGGATGATCTCCAGTTCCTCCGGCGTGTCGGCGAAGCGGGCTTTGTAGTCCTGCTGCTTATGCTGCGAAATACGCAGGATGATCGGCTTGTCCGGACCGATCTGGCGCCTGATTTCACGCACGACCTCGGCGCCGAACTCGGCGCGGGCGCGCGGATCACCATTGAAACGATCGGTGCGCTGGTTGGTGTCCCGCCAGAAGAAGGTATCGATCAAGTACCCATGTGCGCCGTGGATCGCCACGCCATCGAAGCCGACATCCATGGCGTGCCGGGCGGAGCGGCCATAGGCCGCGATGACATCGGCGATGTCGGCCTCGGACATCGGTTCGGTCGGCTTGCTGACTCGCTCGACATACGCTGCCTCATAGGAGACCAGACCGGGTGTGCCCCAAAGTCCGGAGGGTCGGTGCCCTGGGTGTTCGGGCAGAGCGGACCGTGCGGGGTCCCGGAGGCAACCCTGGTGCCACAGTTGCGGGACGATCACCGCGCCTTCCGCATGCACGGCATCGACCACCGCACGCCAGCCTTCCAAGGCGGCATCGCCATACATGTGGGGGATCGCCGTGCCGTCAACCGCGACCGGATGATCGATACCCACACCTTCGGTCACGATCATGCCGACACCGCCAGCGGCACGGCGGCGGTAGTATTCGACGACATCGCCCGTGGGAATACCGTCCGGCGAGTATTCGCGCGTCATCGGTGCCATCGCAATTCGATTGCGCACCGTCATGGACCGCAACGCGATAGGCTCGAACAGCGGCGCGGCTATGCTGTCGATTGTATCGGCATTCGTATTGTCCATGGAATTCTTCTCCTGAAGGCTTCGACGGCGCGCAAGGCCGGACGCTTCGTCACATAAACTGGTCGTGAGCAGCTTGCGCGCATCCACCTGGCCAACTTCATCCCGACATTCTCGGCCTTACCGCGCCTGTTGAGAGAGCGGGAAACATTCTAACTTACAGATGGACGAAGGCAAGTTGGCGGACAATCAGAACAAATTCAGCGTCGAGCCCCCATCGACGCGGATAGTCTCGCCCGATACGAAGCTGGCACGGTCGGAACACAGGAAAGATACGATCGCCGCCATTTCCTCGGTCCGGCCTAACCGTCCCATCGGCGTCGACTTCGCGATCCGGTCCGGAGCATAGCCCGCGCTCTTGTTGTACTCGTCCGCGAGGGCCGAGGGGAAAGGACCGGTCGCGATCGTATTGACCGTGATGTTGTCCTTTGCAAACTCATAGGACATCGTCTTGGCCACCGCTGCAGAGGCGACCCGCGTGTTCTGCGCCGGCAGCGAGAAGCGCAAGTGCGGCGTCTTCACTCCCATCGATGCCATGGCGATGATGCGACCCCACTTGTTCTCCTGCATCGCAGGGATCACCAGCCGCGAAAGGCGGACCAGCGACATCGTGTAGTTCTCATGCGCGGCCAGGTAGTCGTCGTCCGAGTTGTTGAGGAAACCCTCGACATTGCCTGGCGTCGGGGGATTGACCACGAGGATGTCGGGCGTGCCGAACGCCTTTGCCGCTTCGCCCACGATGTAGTCGGCCTCCTGCTGGGTCACCATCCCGCCGACGACGCCATGCACGCTGCCGCCTTCATTCGTGATGGCTGCCACGGCCTGCGCGACAATCTCGGGCTCACGGCCGGTCAGGACGACATTTGCGCCCTCTTTTGCCAACTCTTTTGCAATAGCCAGGCCACATCCCCGACTACCGCCAGCGACGAGCGCCACTTTACCTTCGAGTCCGAAATCCATTCACCCTCTCCAACAATCAATATCCGCTACATCACGCGCTATTCTCAGTCGGTCGTCATCTCACGGATTAATATAAAGCGATATCACAGACTCGATATATTGTGATTTGAACCATGGCTGGTTTGGCGTATGCCATCGTGACTACATAGATATAAACAATGAGCTGGATGACGAAAGGATGTTCCCGCCATGGACCTTCAACTGAACGGCAAAAGAGCGCTCGTCACCGGCAGCACCGCCGGCATCGGTGAAGCGATCGCCCGTACTCTGGCTGCGGAAGGCGCCATGGTCGTCGTCAATGGCCGCAGCGAGCGACGCGGCAAGGCGGTGGTCGAAGCCATCACGGCGGCGGGCGGCACAGCGATCCTCGCCCTTGGCGACGTGGCCGATGATGCCGGCGCGGACAGCGTGTGCACGGCCGCCAAGGATGCGTTCGGTGCCATCGACATCGTTGTCAACAATGCGGCCGGCTTCGCCAGCGGAAGCAGCGTGGCGTCGTTCTTCGGCGTCAGTCCCCAGGATTGGAACCGCACCTACGACATGAACGTCGGCGCCGCGGTGCGCATGATGCAGCGGCTCGTCCCTGCCATGCAGGAGCAGAAATGGGGCCGCATCATCAACATCGGCAGCGTCGGCGGCTGGCTGCCGTCGGGTGAGCTGCCCGACTATGGCGTGGCGAAAACCGCGCTGATGGGCCTGACTGCGTCGGCGGCCAAAGCGCTTGCCGGATCGGGCGTGACGGTAAATTGCGTGCTTCCGGGGATCATCTACACCCGGTCGGTCAAAGCCTGGTTCAAGGCGATCGGCGAGCGGGAAGGCTGGGGCGACGATCGCGAGAAGAGCGAAGCGTTTCTGCTGAAACAACAGCCGCAGACGGTGCACCGGGTCGGTCATGTTGATGATATCGCGACCATGGTGACGTTCCTCGCCAGTCCGCTGTCCGGGTACATCAACCAGGTGAATCTGCGCGTGGACGGCGGCGCCTTTCCCGTCGTGGGCTGATCGGCCCCGCCCGGGAAGCCGCGGCCGCACGTCGGAGAGGCCTGACGGCTCCATCCTACATCAACTGGTTGGCAGGAACGTCTAGCCCATCCAGCGGTCGGTCGAAGCCGCGGATCATCGCGGTGACCGTGTAAGATGCCAACAGGACGCCATCCTGCGAGAACACTGTACCGTGCCCCTGCGCCAGGCCGCGGCCCGCGTAGATTGAGGGATTTGAGTAGAGAATCCACTGCGATACGTCAGCGTCGGCGTGGTAGGCGATGGCGATCGACATGACCCCCGTCGACATCGTTACATGCGCATCGCCTTCCTTGATCCCTTCGTGAGGGAGCATGGAAGCGCCGATCGTCATGTGACCAACGCATTGCGTGAGCAGCGCCTGGTTGAGCAGTTGCGTCGCCGGCTTGTCGCGGCACCGCATCCAGCAGTGCAGCACCGGCGGACCAATACGATCCTCGTGGGGCGTGTAGTCACCGTTCACGAAGCGTGCATCGCGGCCGGTCATGCCGAAGTCGAAGTCAGGGCATTCGTCCGGCCCGGGAACCTTCGGCATCTCCACCTGATGCGAGATCAGATCGGGCACGTCTTTGTCGAGCAGCACCATTGTCGGGCAACGCAGCTTGCCCTCCTGCTCCGCCGAAACCAGGACACTGGCGAACGTGCGGCCGGACTGCAGGATCTCGGTCCTGAAGTCGAGTGGGATGTGAAAGCCGGCGACGCGTACGAACTGCGCGTAGGCCGAGATCACCCGCTTGCCGGGCACGGCCTTGGCGGCCGCGACGATCGACTGCGCCAGCATCTGGCTGCCCTCGACCACGTTGCGCGGCGCATTCAAATGCGGCGGCGCCGTGAAGACGTTCGCGGCGGTCGGCTGCAAATCGATTATACGAATGAGGTCCTGCAGATCCCCCCAATTCTTGTCGTAGAAGTCATTTGTCGGATTTTCGACCATGTGCCGCTTACGCCTTCTTCGGGATCGGGAAGATGGCCACTCCGATCGAGACCGTCACGCGATCCTGGTAGAACGCGATATGACCGGCAAGCTGGCTGACTTCGGGATACGGCGTCTCGTAGGCCCAGGCGACCGGTCGCTCCTTGTCGCCGCCCGCCAAAGTCCAATACGTGGCGACGCCCTTGTATGGGCAGTGGCTCACGCGGCCTTCGATCTTCTCCAGCTTCGACATGTCGACGTCGCCGCGAGGGAAGTAGAATACAAGGCCGTGGTTCTGCTCGTCCACCAGCAAGGCGCGCTCGGTCCGCCCCAACTGGGTGCCATCCTGCGCCGTGGCGGTCACGGGATTGCGGCGCCGGAGGACGTCCACGCGGTAATCGAAACGCTCATCGTAAGCAGGACCCCAGCTGGGGTCGATTTCCGTTTGTGCCATGATGCTTCCTAGCCCTTGATGCCGAGGACGTTGTTTTGGATGAGGTCGTGAAGCCGAGGGTAGGGCGAGCGCAGGCGCGCGCCCCCGCGCTCAGCGCTTTCCTTCGAGCAGTCCCTTGAGGTTCGAGCTCATGAACATCTCCTGCTCGGCCGGCGTAAAGTCCTTCACCTCGTTGATGAAGTCCAGAGGCAACAGCAGGCCTTCCGGATGCGGCCAGTCGCTGCCGAACAACAAACGCTCGACGGAAACGTGCTGCTTCAGTTCGTTGAGGTCTTCCTCGTAGTAGGGCGCCACGTAGACGCACTGCTGGAAGGTCTCCACCGGGTCCTTCGCGAAGCTCTTGGGCATCTGGCCGTAGGCGCGCTTGAGCATGTGCATGAGATGCGGCACCCAGATCGAACCGTTCTCTGCGGAGACCCAGCGTATGTTCGGGAACCGATCCATCACGCCATGAGCAATCAGCGCCGAGATCATGTCGGCAATCGCACGCCCTTGCGTATCGATGCAGGCTTTCAAAGGATCGGAACGGTCGAACGCCAGCGCTTCGTTCGCCTTGCTCCCCCACCAACGGTAGATTTGCTCATAACCTGAGTCCGAGACATGGAGCACGACGAAGATGTTGGATTCATTCACCTTGGCCCAGAATTTGTCGAACTCGGGCGACCCTGGCGAACGCGAACCGAACAAGCCGGGCACCGGCGCCGGGCGGATCAGGATCAGGCGCGCGCCACGTTCGAGCGCCCAGTCCAACTCGTCACAGGCGAGGTCGACGTCCGCCAGCGAGATGTACGCGCAGGGGAATAGGCGGTCCTTGTAATTGAACGTCCACTCATCCGCGACCCAGGCGTTGAGCGAATGCACGCAAGCCGCCGCCAGTTCCACATTGCTGCCCATGTGGCCCTCGATCACCGAGGCCAGCGTCGGAAACACAAGCTGCGCCTGGACCTTCTGTTCGTCCAGCAGCTTGAGACGCGCTTCGGCTTGGGAGAATTCGGGCTGCGCCGCCAGGACATCGCCCGTCAACTCGCGTAGCGTCTTGCCTTCCTTGTTATCCCCCCGGAACCACAATTCGTGAGTGCCAGGGGCCGCGACCACGTCGAAGGTCGGGTTGGGGATGTAATCGCTCAAATGGCCGCTGATCGCGAGCTTGGTACGTCCCTCCACCTGGACATACTGGAAGTCCTTGTGGAACTTCTTGGGCAGATGCCGACGAAAGGTGTCGTACGTTTCATAATAATGGCCGTCGGCGTCATAGACGGGATAGCCCAGATCTCGGGTCTCTTTGACCCGTTCCATAACGTGTTGGACTGCCACTCGCGCTTCTCCCGATTGATCCTGCGAGCTTCGCGCCCGCACGGCGATGCGTGAGGGGCTAGAACTCCGGGATGGTTCTTGAATCCAGATAGCCAGACTGAGACGATCGAATCAATCTGACGATGCGTCAAAAATGCCATGGCGCCGGATGAATGTCCACAGCAGATCGTCAGGCCGGGCACTCAAGATCGGTCACTCGCGTCCGCCGCACACATGCGTGTTTGGCCCGGCCGCGCCGTACGCGCGGCCGGTTATCGTGCGGCGCTTTGGGCGAGGTGCCCGACTACCCCGCTTCGTGTAGCGAGAATATCTCCTTGGCAACGATGGTACCGGACTTGCTCTGATCGAGCGCGGAGATGACCTCGCTGGTCGTTTCCCCAAGGGTTTTCAAGGTTCCGCCCAGGTCGTCGGTTTCCACTTCGTAGATCGCGACATACTTCCAAGCCGGAGCACCGGCGACGTTCACGATCTTCGTGCGGAAGCGGCGCGCACTGACGATCCCGGGAACGCTCAAGATTTCCGGGATATGGGTTTCATTGTACCATTCGTTGTAGACATCCTCCTGACCTTCCACGGCATCGGTGAAGGCCAACAAAACGTGCTTTGCCATAAAGACTCCTGCTCAATCGAATGTGGACGAGGGCTTGGCGGCGACTGCGCAGCCTTAGAGGTTACCGAGGCGGCGCCTTGGCTGTTGCAGTCAGGATGTACGATGGCGGCGGCGGCAGCGCCAGGCCGCCTCGAAGCCGCGTGACCAGACCCTCGGTGCCCTGCGCGGTCCTCTCGGGCGAGGGAGCGCCTTCCCAGAAGGCCGCCCAGGCGGGCAAAGTATCGTGAAAACCGGTGTCGGCCGGCAGTCCGCCCGGCCACCGCAGCCGCTGAGGGCCCAACGGCGGATCATCATGGGCCGTCGCGTAGAGCCGGGTTTGCACCCGGCCGCGGAACAGCCAGCAGCCGTCACGCCGCACGTAGCGATCGTGATACAGCAGGCTCGCCGTCACCCACTTGTCCCCCACCTCATGCTCGACACGGCAGCTGGCCAGGCCCGTGGCATCGTCCGGCCCCAGGAACTCTATCAGGTGGTTCGTGACATGATGCGCGCTGGCCGTGAATTGGCGCAACGAAGCGTCGAAAATCTCGCGCAGGGCCGGCCGACCGTTTCGACCTGGCCCCACACGGACATCATCGACGTATAGCGCAACGATTGCATCGAGGTCGCGCGCGTCCACGGCCAGGGCATAGCCATACGCCAGATCACGGATGGCGTCGCGCGCTTCGATCCGGTCCAGCCGGGCAACCACCTCGGACAGGATCAAAGCAACGTACCCCTAGCGGATGAACTGCTTTACGTAGTCCTCGCCGAGACCCTGGTCCCGATACCACTGGTCGCAATAAGACAAGAGGCTCAGGCAATTGTCGTAAGCGATCGGCTTGTCGTTCTCGTCCACAGAGACAAGACCGCCGTGCATGACATAAAGCGCCATCATCTTGTTGGTCGAAACCGTCAGGGTATGGATGTCGCCCGTGGGCTCCCAGACGAAGCTACCGGCTTCGGCGACCCAGTCATGCTCGGGATAGTACCAACTGCCCTCGATCGTGTAGGAGTAGACCGGCCCGTCATGAACATGACGGCCGACGATCCCCGGCTTCTCGTAGCGCAGCACGTTGACGGTAACGCCCCCGGCGACATCGAACATCAAGGGCAGATACCAGTGGCCGGCCGGGCGGCGAACCCATTGTGGGTTATCCAGTTCCGGAATTTTGTACACCACGTCCTTGGGAAGATGCACGCTTGCCAGGCCTTGCGGCAGCAGCTCCTTAACCAGACTGTTCATTTAACTCTCCTGATCGCGTCAACATAGCGCCGATCGCCTTCCAGCGCGAGGCGCGTCACATGCATCATTGCATCCATAACACCATCATGATGAATAGCGCGCTCGCGCCCGAATCCATCCTGTCTCCCGGTGAATCGCAACGCTCACCTGCGGACACGTGCTAACGCCTTGGAGCGCCGCCGCTGACATCTTGTGTTTTCCTTCAACACAGGTATCGCTCACGGTCAATAATAATCGGGCAAGGCACGGCCTGGCCGGCACGGGAGAGTTCCAGTGAGTGATTGGGCATCCAAGCTCTATGTCGATGGCGTGCTACGCGCCGCTGAGGGCGAGAAACTCTATTCCATCGAGTCTCCAGCGACCGGAGCTGTTGCCGGTCACGCCGCCGACGCGTCTAGCGGTGACGTCGATGCCGCAATCTCCGCCGCGCGGCGCGCGTTTGACGAGACCGAGTGGTCGACCGAGGTAAACCTGCGCACGCAAGCGCTGCGCCGTTGGCAAAAGGCGATGCAGGACTTGGCCGATGATTGGCGGGACCGCATCATGGCCGAGTCCGGCTGCACCCGGTTGATGACCCATCTTCTCCATCTCGATAAGCCGCTCGAGATGATGGCGTGGCCAATCGCGCTTGCCGAGCAGTACGAATGGGAGCGTAAGCTTGGCCTTGCGCTGCCGATGGGCGATGCGACTCGCCGCCTGGTCGTAAAGGAGGCCGCCGGCGTCGTCGGCGCCATCACGCCGTGGAACGTGCCACTCCAGATCAACATCGCCAAAGCCGCTTCGGCACTTGCCGCCGGCTGCACCGTGGTGCTCAAGGCCGCGCCGGATACGCCCTGGGCCGCGGCGCTGATGGGCGAGGCCGCGGCGATGGCCGAGTTGCCGGCGGGTGTGTTCAACGTCATCACCAGCCACGACAAGGCGTCTCTGGGCGAGCAGATCGTGGCAGATTCGCGCGTCGACGTGATTTCCTTCACCGGTTCGACAAGTGTCGGACGCCGCATCATGGAAGCCGCAGCGCCAACGCTGAAGCGCGTGTTCCTGGAGCTTGGTGGCAAGTCCGCAAACATCGTGCTCGATGATGCGGACCTGCCAACGGCGCTGCAGACCGGTGCCGCCGTCTGCTTCCATGCGGGGCAAGGATGCGCCCTCACCACGCGCCTCCTGGTGCCCCGCAGCCGCTACGACGAGGCTCTGGAAATCCTGAAGGCGATGTTCGAAGCAATCCCCTTCGGCGACTCGAACTCCATGGAGCAAGTCATGGGGCCCGTCGTCTCGCGCGCGCAGTACGACCGCGTCTTGAGCTACATCGAGATCGGAAAGGCCGAGGGTGCCCGCTTGGTCACGGGCGGCGATGGCCTGCTGTCTCAGACCGGCGGCTACTACATTCGGCCCACGCTATTCGCTGACGTTTCCAATGACATGCGAATTGCGCAGGAGGAAATCTTCGGCCCCGTACTTGCGGTCATTCCTTTCGAGGATGATGACGATGCCGTTCGGATCGCCAACGATTCGCCATATGGCCTTTCCGGCGCGATCCAGTCCGGAGATCCTGAGCGCGCGTTACGCCTCGCTCGGCGCATTCGCACCGGAACCATGTCGATCAACGGCGGCGCCTACTTCGGACCCGACGCTCCGTTCGGCGGTTACAAGCAAAGCGGAATGGGACGCGAGATGGGGCTGGAGGGCTTCGAAGAGTTCCTTCAGACCAAGACCATCGCGCTTTAGACTCTGTCCTGTTTAAGCGGCACCGGCCGATCCCGCTTCAACGCGGACAGACTCTAGGCGCACAAGAAAGGCGCTTCACCGACCGGATCGGTGGAGCGCCTCGCTTAATCCAGGGATTTGGTGACCGCAGACCCTCCCCGTTCTGCGGATTAGCTCAAGTGCCGGCCGGCCAAACCTTCGCGGCCCAGCTCTTCACGTCCGCGGCGAACGCCTCGGGCTGTTCCATCGCCGCGAAGTGGCCGCCTGCGGGCATATCGGTCCAGTGCATCAACTTGCTGGCGACCAGTTCGACCCGGCTGCGCGGCGGAACCGGGAGCAGCGCATCGCCCGGGAAAGCGGCGATGCCAAGGGGCGTCTCGCAAGTCTCCCCTTCGCCCAGTTCGCGTCCGCCCTCGCGAATCAACCCGTTGTAGAACCAGATCGCGCTCTCGAAGCTATCGTTCATCACGTAAAGCATGATGTTGGTGATCAAGTGATCGAGCCCATAGACGGCCTCGAGATCGCCTTGCGAAAGGTCCGACCAATCATGGAAGCGTTCCAGGATCCAGGCGGCTTGCCCGAGCGGGTTACCAGCCGCGACATAGGCCAGAGACATCGGCTTCCACATCTGCAGCATGCTGTAGGCGCTCAGGGTCTGGTACGCGAGCATGGCCTTTGCCGCCCATTGCTCTTCGGCCGGGTTCTGTGGCGGCATGGAGGATCGCAAGGCCACCATGTTGAGATGAATGCCGCGAACCGTGTCACCGTGGTCCAGCCCTAGACTGGCGGTCACCAGACTGCCCCAGTCTCCCCCTTGCGCAAGGTATGTGGGATAGCCCAAGACTTGCGTCATCAGCTTGTCCCACATCGCCGCGGTCGCGGTGGGACCGATCGGCTGCGAAGGCTTCCCGCTGAAGGCGTAGCCCGGCAAGCTGGGCATCACGAGGTCGAACGCATCGGCAGCGTCGCCACCGTGGCGAGAGGGATATGCCAGACGGGCAACGACATCCCAGAACTCGTAATACGATCCGGGCCAGCCGTGGGTCATCAGCAGAGGCCGGCGGCTCTCGCCCTCTCCCTTGACGTGAATGAAATGGATCGGGAACCCGTCGATTTCGGCAATGAACTGCGGATAGCGGTTGAGATCGTCGACGGCGGCTTGCCAGTCGTAGCCATCCAACCAGTAGTCGCGCACTTTCAACAGGAAATCGCGGTCACATCCCAAAGACCATCCCGCACCTTCGGGAGCGGGCGGTACGACGGCCGCGGCGATCCGAGCCTTGAGGGCATCGACCTGGTCCGCAGTCCAAGCGACGGTGAATGGTTGCATGCGCATTCTCCTCAGATTTGCGCCGCGGTCCGTTGCACGGAATGAAGGCGCGAGACAACCGCGCAGGCAGACAACACGGTCTTCAATATCGCACGATCATTCAGGCGAAGGAGACCATGACCTTCGCGCTCTCGGGTGTCTGCGCGACGCGAAACGCTTCGTCGAAATCCTCAAACGCGAACTGGTGGCTGATATAGGCGTCCAGCAGTGCAGGATCGATGTCCGGCAACGAGTCTAGCACCTCGCGCAGCTCGTCGGGGTAGCCGATCGCCGCCGTGATCTCCAACTCGCGCGCCAGCAAGTGCGTGAGGTTGAGGGGCACGGGCTCCAGGTAAACCGCCGTGACAACCAGGCGTGCATGGAACTGAGCAAAAGTGAGGATATCGGGGATGATCGTCCGGGCACCGGCCATGTCGTAGAATATGTCGGTTCCGACGGTGCTTTGGCCCAGCGCCGGGCGGCCTTGGCCATGCAGCTCTTCCAGACGGCCGCGCAAGTTCTCCTTGGCAGGATTGATCGTCGCGTGCGCACCCAGGCGACGCGCCAGCGCCAGGCGCTCTTCCGAGACATCGATGGCGACGATCGAGGACACATTGCGGCGCGCCAGCCAAAGGACCGCACCCAGGCCGATCGGACCGCACCCGAACACGGCGACCTTCGAGCTTTCCTCCGGACGCCCCCGGTTCACGCCATGCATGCCGACAGCCAGCGGCTCGACCAGCGCGGCATGCTTCAACGGGATCGTGTCGGGAACCGGCAGCAAGGTGCCGCCCAGCCTGGCGCCCCGCACGAGGACTTCCGGCGTGAAGGCGCCTTCACTGCCGCCGTTGCCCATTACATTGGTCTCGTCATCGCTCATCGGATTGATGAACACCCGCATACCGGGTTTCACGTCCTTGACGTTCGATCCCACCGAGACGACCACGCCCGCAGCCTCATGGCCGAGCGGCATCGGCTCATTGTTGGGCCGCGTGACACCGCCACGCACGAAGTGGATGTCGCTGCCGCAGATGCCGCATGCCTCTACCCGAACTATCGCGTCGTTCGCGGTTGCCTGGGGAGCTTCGACATCGTCGATGGAATAATGGCCAGGGCCATGTACGCGAACCAGTTTCAAGCTTCTTCTCCCAAGCTTCGGCTAGTAGCTTTGCGCCATCATCCCGCCGTCCAGTGTGATCGTATCGCCGGTATGATAACGTGCCATGTCGCTCGCAAGGTAGACGACAATCCCCTGCAAGTCCTCCGGCGTGCCCAGAACCTTGATCGGGCTGCGCGCCAGAGTGGCATCGATCAACGGCTGTGCTTCCGGCCCGGTGATCCCCGTGGGGATGAAACCGGGGCAGATCACGTTGACGCGAACGAGATGCTCGCCAAGCTCCACCGCGAGTGCCTTGGACAGCGAGTTCAAGCCACCTTTTGCTGCCGCGTAGTGGGTAAGCCCCGGGACGCCGGCGAACACGGCAAGGCTGCCGTTCAGGATGATCGAACCGCCTGGATCGCCTGCCGCGGAGCGCGCCTTCATATGCCGCGCCGCTTCTCGCAGAGTGTAGAATACACCGTGCAGATTGATGTCGAGCAGCCCGTGCCAGGTCTCGCTCGACATCTGGTCAAGCGGCGCCACGTCGGCAGTGCCTGCGTTCGCGATGACGCAGTCGACCCTGCCGAACTCCTCGACCGCCGCAGCGAAACCATCGATCACGGACTGCTCGTCGGAGACATCGACAGAGCGGTGCGAAACTTTGCCCCCGTGGGTAAGGAGCCGCTCTGCCGCCTGCTCGTTGCGATCGTCGCGCCGGCCCCAGATGACGACATGAGCGCCCGCCCTTGCGAGACCTTCCGCCATCGCCAAGCCCAGACCCGAATTCGCACCGGTCACCAGCGCGACCTTGCCGCTAAGGTCGAATAGATTTTCAGCCATTTTTCGTCCTTGACTGGTCAGCGTACTTCGACGCGAACGTGTGGGAACCGGTCGAAATAGAAGCCGAAGCGCTCCCTGATCGCATCCGGCTCAAGCCCGAAGTCCCCGCGCAGGTCATACGTGAGTTGACCGTGACGACCCCGCTTGTTCGCCTCGATGGTGTTTTGGAAGGCAGTGCGGGTCTGCTCGTCGAACGGCAGGTCCGCTCCCTTGTAGATCGCCTCGAGCTGCCCCATCGGGTCGGCCATCAGATCCTGGAAGTAGAGGTCGTAAGACCGTGCCCGATCGAGTTGGTCGCGATCGCGAACGCAAGCGCGCAGCAGCCGTTCGTAGCGATCGATCCAGTATTCGGCGATCTCGTTCAAATCCACCGACTTGCGCGTGATGCGCGCCGAATAGGCTTGGCCGGTGATGGCCGACTGGATCGAGGCGACCGGATCGCGATGCGTGATGACCGTGTAGGCATCGGGCAGCACCGCGTTCACTTCCAGCAACTGCTCCATGTGCTGCGGGCACTTGATGACCCAGCGATTGGGTCCCTTCTGCCAGCTGAGCGCCTGCATCGCGCGCCGCATGTAGCGCAGCCAGACCTTGCGATCGGTGTTGAACTGAAAATCGCGCCACCCTGGAACCCGGGCGGTCCATTCAATGTAATACCCGCCGAAATCGATCCCCTGCAGCTCTACATCCTCGGTGATGTGATCGGGCGCGAATTCGTGGATCGACTTGACGAAGGGCAGCAACGTGTCGGTCTGCTCCCACTCCTTCGCGCAAAGATCGTAGCGGGTATCCTTGCCGTCCACCACATAAGGATCGCGAACCGGACGGATGCCTTCCCAGTGCGGCAGCGAACGCAGCCGCGGATCGCCCGCCATCAGTGCCAGCGTGTAGGTCGTTCCGGACCGCGGAAGACCGGCGATCACCAGCGGACGATCGATCTCGACATCCTCGATCTCCGGATGTCGCTTGATCAGGTCTTCCAGATACAGCCGCGCGGTGGCGTAATTGACCGCCTGCGTGAAGATGCCCATGCGGCCAACCGCGGACAGGCCTTCGTCTTCGTCGCAGGATCGCAGCCAGAGCGCCAGTCGCGGCCGGAAGCCTTCGTCGCCGAAGTCGCTAAGCCCGGTAGCCTCCTTCGCCGCCGACAGCACCGCCTCGGGCTCGAGACGGACCGGATTGGCATTGGCATAGGCGACCGTCTGTTCCTGCAGAGGGGTCAGGACAGGATGAGCGAGATCGCTGATCCGCAGTTTTTCAGCAAGCATGAGAGATTACTCCTTTGTGCCGAGCGCGGACCGCGCATTGGTGATGCGGCCTTCCAGCCAGCCCAGAAGATCGAAGATGCGGCCTTGCGTGTTGTCCGCAAGCGCGTCGAGAATCTCCAGTTCGGCCTCGCGCACGTCGCGGTTGTCCGGTTCTGCGGCGACGGCGATCTCCACGAAGTGCAGGGCTTTTTCGCTATCGCCGGCTTCGAGGTGGCTGCGAGCCTTCTCGATCAGCGCCGAGGCGCCGCCCGCCATGCTCGCCAGCTCGGGCCAGATTGCGCTAGGCGGGGTCGGGTACAGCTCGCTGGTTCGCTCCTGCCGGAACCAGCCACTGTACTCCTCCCAGACGCTGCGAGCGATCCAGTGCGGCGGGCAGCGCCCGTCGCGCGGCGTTAGATGGTCGGGCAGCTTGAGCTTAGCCTGGATGTCCGGCAACCGGACGCCGGACACCATGCCGGCGACGGTCTCGTCATGGATATACTGCACCGCCTCGCGCACTTTGCCCAGAGTCTCGCGGATGTGGGCCGCGCCCTCGATCGGCCGCTCGTGGCCGGTGATGAGGAGTTCGGGCTCGAGCGCCAGCAAGCGATCGCAGTCGCGCAGCCACTGCGGGATCGAACGATCGCGATCGCCACGGGCGGTATAGAAATTGGGCAGTGCCCCATAGATCGCACCGGCCCAGTTCCCGGTGAAGAGAGTCTTCTCATCCGGCATCCACACCGCCAGACCGTCCAGCGTCTCGCCACTCGGCAGGGAGATCAACTGATAGCGTCGGCCCGAAACGGTGAACTCCGTGTGATCATCGAAGGTGGTGAGCGGTTCGGGATCGGGAGTCGCGAACCATGCCAGATCGGGCTTGTCCGACGGCATCATCGAGGACAGCACGTTGCGATTGCGGGGCGTGAAGTAATTGCCGAGCATGTTTCGCTCGTCGCAGATTTGCCGGAACATCTGCTGGCCGATCATCTCGGAACCTGGCTCCGCAAAGACCTGCCAGCCGCCGATGTGATCGGGGTGGCTTTGCGTGAAGATGATCTTCGCCGGATTCAGGGGACGACCGAGCAACGCCTCCAGATTGCGGCGCGCGTGGGCAGCTTGCGCAGAGGCGGTCGTGTTGATGATGACGTCGCCGTCATCACCAGTCACGACGTAGGCATTGGACGTCGCGAAAACCATCGCGATGTGATCATTGATTCGTTCGGCGGGACGCTCCGGATCCCAGGCGATGATCGGCAGAACAATGTGGTCGAGAGTACGATATTTCGTCATCGCGAAGCCTTTCGGGCAGTTAGCGTGAGCGATACGTGGGAACGGCCGCGGCCATGTTGGCCGCCGTTTCCTCGCCGAACCAGACATGCTCGACGTAGAGACCCAGGGTATCGCGCTGGTCCGTGTAGATGACCCTGGCGTCCGGCCCGAGGTCTCCGGTGTAAGCGATCGGCATATCGGGCGCGAGGCCGGCGACATGCTTGTCCCAGTCCTCCAAGGTCCCATGCACCTTCACGCAAACATGGTGGAAGACGTTGGCGTGAGAGCCATCCTTGGGAAGGACATCGCTGTAGAGGAAATTGACTCCTCCCCCGAGCGGTTGGATCAACTCCAACTGCATCTCATCGACGTTCGCCAAGGCGATACGCAGATTCATCTCGCCCTTCTGGCCAAAGACCTCGGCAGGGAAACGAGCCTCCATCACGAAGAACTCCGGCACGCGATACTGATCGCGAAATTGCGCTATGCTGCGATCGAGATCCGGCGTGATCCAGGCAAGCTGCATGACATTGGCAAGGCGGGGGATCTGCATCAACATCCTTCTCCAGCTCGTTATCTCGGCGCATCATACCGCGCGCCAGCTTGTACGGCTTCGGGGAAGCGTTCCCTAAGACGCCAAGACTTTCTATAGTGGGACATCTGGCGCCCAGTGACCTTGCTCAGACGCAAGGTGGCAGGCGCCGACCTCACGATCATTTTTGCATGCGCCGACAATCAACGCAAATTACATTGCTTCAGCTGCTGGCATGGCGTGTCGACCCGCCAATCGGCTAGTGGCGCCGAGCCTCGCGGAACGTGCTGGGTGGCACACCGGCCCCCTTGCGAAACGCGACGGAAAATGCCGCCGGGGTCTGAAATCCGCATTGCCAGGCAACCTGCTTGATCGGCACGCGGCTGTCCGCCAGCAGCGTCTTGGCTCGTTCGATCCGCCGCTCAACCGCAAAGTCCGTGAACGACTGCCCGGTGGCTTGACGAAAAAGACGGCCGAAGTGACGCGTGGAAAGGCCGCAAAGCGCGGCAAGTTCAACCAGCGACGGCGGTGGCCCGGGACAATCCAGGCGCTCCTTGATCGAACGCAGCTGGCCGCTCGCCAGCGCGGCGCGATCATCCTGAACGTCGCAGCCGATCCGTCGCCATTGCCGGCGCAAGTGAATGGTCAGCTGCATGCACAACGCTTCGATCATCAAGGACGATTCAAAGCCGGGCTGCATCAGCTCTTCGGCGATGCGCAGCATGACGGCGCGAATGGCTCCGTCTCGAAGGTCGAGCATGCTGTCGAGCTCGCGCGCGGTCCAGTCCCGCTCGAGCCAATCAGCCGTACGATTGAACAAGACGCAGACCGAGCGCTGCCGCCCGCCCTGCCAGCTACTCTGCAGGCGCTGGCGGGCGGGGATGAACACCATCTCGCCTATGCGATGGGCCTGGTGACCTGCGACTTCGGGATAGCACGCTGTCGGCGCTCCGGGCCGAGCGCCGATCGACAAGTCCATGAAGGCTTGGCCGAGATGTTCGTCCAGCTGGCGCGGGGCGGCATGATGGATGTCATGCAGCTCGACGGACGCTATCGAAGTCTGCTGCTGCGCACGCACGACGAAGCGCAAATTCTCGTGCGACTCTCCCAGGAGTATCGATTTTTCCAGCAGCGTCTCCGCCATGCCTCTCCTACTCCCACCAGCTACAGCCATACTGTTCGCCGCGCCTCTATGCCCCGTCATGACTTGGCGGGAGCGCGTGCTATCGTGGCCTGGATTTCACAAAGTCTCACCTGTTCCCCAAATTGTGACGGCCTGGCTGGAGAGAACACCGCCATTGCCGTGCGAGAGCGCAACGCGGGCATCCTTCACCTGCCGCTCGCCCGCCGCGCCGCGCAGCTGGGTCACCGCTTCGACCATGGTGAACAGGCCGTACATGCCGGGATGAACGCAAGACAGGCCGCCGCCGTTGGTGTTGACCGGCAGCCGCCCGCCCGGAGCAATCGCGCCGTCTGCCACGAACGGCCCACCCTCTCCTTTGGCACAGAAGCCAAAATCTTCCAGGAAGAGGATCGTGTTGATAGTGAACGCGTCATAGAGCTCGACCACGTCGATATCCGCCGGCGTGACACCGGCTTGAGCATAGGCGCGAGGTGCCGCCTCGCTCGCCGCCGTCACCGTGATGTCTGGCAGGTTCGAGATGTTGCGATGCCATGTCGCATCAGCGGCACCCAGCAGATAGACGGGCTTGGTCGGCAGGTCTCTGGCACGATCGGCGCGGGTCATGACGACCGCCGCGGCGCCATCGGTGACAAGACAGCAGTCACGCACCGTGAGCGGGTCGGACACCATGCGGGCCTTGAGCACGTCCTCAATGCTCAAGGGATCGCGCATGTTGGCATCGGGATTGAGCTGCGCCCACTTGCGCGCCGCCACCGCCACTTCGGCCAGATGCTCGCGCGTGGTGCCGTATTGATGCATGTGCCGCTTGGCCGCCAGGGCGTAGGAAGTGGTGGGATTGCGCGGCTTGTAGGGCGCCTCATAGGGGAACGGCATGCCCCCGCTGCGCACAAGGCCGCCCGCCCCCGAGCGCTGATTGCTGCCATAGCAGATCAGCACAGCATTGCAGAGTCCCGCCTCCAGCGCCAGCGCCGCCCACATCGCGTAAATCTGGAACGCCGAACCGCCAGTGCGCGTGGTCTCCACCATCTTCGGCCGGATGCCGAGATATTCGGGCACGCTCATCGCGCTGAAAGGGTCTTCCGGCAGAGTGGAGAATACAGCGTCGATGTCGGTCGGGGCCAGTCCAGCATCGGCGATCGCGGCGAACGAAGCCTTGGCAAGCAGCTCGATCGCGGAGAAGCCCGGCTTGGAATCCATACCGAAAGTCGCCGCGCCGACTACGGCAGCCCGGCCTCGGGGAAATCCGGTCAAGCGGGTGTCTCCTCAGGCGCGAACAGAACGACAGCGGCCCCGTCGACCTCGCCCACGCGCGCGCGCAGGGGCATGCCGATCGTCAACGTGGCGGGATCGCAATCGACGATCCGGCTCATCATCCGGACGCCTTCGGCCAGATCGACCAGGGCGATGACGTAATCGGCGGCGGGCGGCTTGTTGCGCGTCACGGTGAACGAGTACAGTGTTCCCGCTCCCGCTGCCTCGATCCATTCCAGATCGCCCTTGCCGGTACCAGGCTGCGCCACGCGCGGAAAGAACACCGCCTCACCGGTCGAGGTCACGCGCTGGAGCATGAACCGGCCTTGCGCCAGGAATGCGGAATATTCCGCTTCGGGATGAACGGATGGGATAGGACCTGTCACCGCTATGTCCCTCTTGCTGCCAGGCCGGTCAGTGGTGCGCGCCTGCACGGCCCGAGGCATCTGGATCGATCGCCACGGCCAAGGCATCCACGGCCACCACGCCTTCTCCTTCGGGATAGACGAACAAGGGATTGAAATCGATCTGCTCGATGGCGGTCTCGTTGCGCGCCAGTTCCGCCACACGCGAGACCAGCGCGGCCAAGGCATCGATGTCGGCCGGCTTCTGCCCGCGGACGCCCTGCAGGATTGCGGCGGTCTTGAGGCTCAGGATCAGGCGCTTGGCTTCGTCGGGCGAGATCGGCGGGGGCGCGAAGACGACATCCTTGAGCACTTCGAGGTAGATACCGCCCGATCCGAGCATCACCAGCGGGCCGAAGTCGGGGTCGCGAATGACGCCGATCACCACTTCGTGCCCCTTGGGCATCATCTTCTGGATCAGCACGCCTTCCAGGCGCGCCTGCGGATCATAGGCTTTGGCATTGGCCATGATCTCGTCGAACGCCGCTTCCACGTCGCCGGCGACGACGCCCAGTTTGACGCCGCCGGCCTCGGTCTTATGCGAGATGTCCGGCGACTGGATCTTGAGCACGACCGGAAAGCCCATCGCCGCGGCCTCACGCGCGGCGCTTTCGCGGGTCGCGGCCAGGGCCGTCGGGGGCGTCGGAATCTCGTAAGCCTTGATCAGCGCGCTCGTGTCCGCTTCGTCCAGCACGCCCGGCTTGAGGCCGGAGAGCTTGGGCTCCGCCGCCGGCGCGAGCGCCGCCCGTTCCTTCCACCCGGCCTGAAACTTCGCGTAACGCCCTACGCCGTTCAGCGCAGAAGCACAGGCCGTGTAGCTGTGAAAACCCTGACCGCCCAGCTTGGCCAATTCGGCCATGTTCTCCGCGATAGGCAGGATGTGCGAGGTGAACAGGATCGGCTTCTTCGCATTGGCGAAAACCGGACCGAGGAGGTCGGCGAGCTTGCTGATGCGATTGGGCGCATGCAGCCCGATGTTGACGACAAAACCATCCACTTCGTCGCTGTCCTGCAGGCGTTCCAAGACCCGAACCAGCGGAACCCCGCCCGCTTCCACGGCATTGGCCGTAACGTCCACGGGATTGGCGGTGGAGCCGAACTCGGGGATCCACTCTGACAGCTCCTGCTGCAGCCCCTCGCTGAGCACGGGCACGTCCAGTCCGGACATGCCGCAAAGATCTGCCGCCCAGCCTCCGGCGCCGCCCGACGTGGACACGATGCCGACCTTGGCGACTGGCACATGCGGGAACCGCGCCAGCGCCGCCGCGACGGACAGCAGCTCTTCCTGATCGAACACACGAATGATGCCGTAACGCTCGAAAATGGCGTCGTAGGCCGTATCGGCGCCGGTCAGGTGCGCGGTATGCGAAACCGCCGCGCGTTGCCCTGCTTCCGACCGGCCGATCTTCATCATCACGATCGGCACGCCCTTGTCGGCTGCCTTGCTGGCCACGTCCGCAAATCGCCCGGGGGACTTCAGCCCTTCGATGAACATCACGATGACGCCGGTTTCGCCTTCGTCCAGCAGGTGGTCGACGAAGTCCAGGCTTTCCAGATCGCCCTCGTTACCGGTCGTGATCACCGCGTGGAAGTCCAGGTTCTCGCTGACGCCGCGCCCGAAGAGGGCGAAGCCAAGCCCGCCGGACTGCGACACGATCGAGACCTTGCGCCCAGGGCGAAGGGCCGGACGACCGGCAGCGAGCGCCGCATCGGCAACCGCGGCAAACGTGGCCGCGGCTCCGTCCAGCGAGATATAGCCTTCGCAGTTGGGGCCCATGTAGCGCAGGCCGCTATCCCCGATGGCGTCGGTCAGTTCGTCCATGTCGACGCCCGACGACAGGATCACGGCCGCCTTGGCGCCCGATGCAACGGCTTCGCGGATGACGCCCGGAACCGTGGCGCCCGGTGTGGCGATAAGCACCAGCTCCGCGCCGCCGGGGATCTCGGCAAGGCTGGTATAGGCCTGCTGGCCCTGGATGATGCCACCCTTGGGATGCACCGGATACACGGGCCCCTCGTGAGCGCTCGCCAGCGTGATCTTGAGCAACTTACCCCGCATCTTCGCCGGATCATCGGCGGCTCCGACTACGGCGATGCTGCTGGGGGTAAAAAAGCTGTCGAGCACGGCGTATTCCCATTGAAAGGCGGTGAGCGCGTGTTCGGTCAGACGCGCTCGAAGACAAGCAGGCCCGCCATTACATCACATATGGATTGCGGCCCGTCACAGGGCATTTCGCCTCAGAAAGTTGAGAAGCGCATCGGCGAATACATCGTTCTGATCGCCGACGATCATGTGGCGCGCGCCCGGGATGATCTCCACTTCAAGCTGCGGGATCAATGCCCTGAGCGCCTCAACCCCGTCCTGACCCACGACGTCGCTCAGTTCGCACCAGGCCAGCAACGCGGGCACCTTCACATTGGCAGCGATGCTTTCGAGGAATTGCGTGCCCCTACCAAGGCCGATGTCATGGCGCGGATCGCGGTAGGCGGCCGCATCCCAGTGCCAATACCACCTGCCGTCGCTCTCCTGGCGCATGTTGCGGCGCAGGCGATCGGCGGCACCGGGTGCCACAGCCTCCCCGCGCCCGGCAGCGACTTGCATGGCCGCCTCCTCGGGCGACGCAAAGCCGAGGGGCGACATCTGCATCGATTCCGACACGGCCGAGATCCCCGCGGGCAAGGAACGCGGCACCGCGTCGACCATGACGATCCCTGCAACGACCTCGGGCCCGCAAATCCCGGCGGACGCTAATGCGATCTTGCCGCCGAAGGAATTGCCGGCAAGCACCAGCGGCCTTCCCACCGCCCGCGCGACACCGGCGATATCCGCCGCCTGACTGGGGTAGCCGTACTCGCCGTCGACGGCCCGATCACTCTCGCCATGCCCGCGAAAATCGAGAGTGATCGCCCTGCGTCCGTTGTCGGCGATCCGCTGAGCGGCGCGGCGCCAGCTATGCCTGGTCTGGCCCATGCCCCCCAGAAGGAGCACGGGCGTGCCCTCATCGGGGCCGTACAAGTCCGCCGCAAGTCGCTGTCCGGCGGCGCCTTCGAACCAGTGCGTCATCCGACGCGATCAGTCGCCGGTGAAGGTCGGTGAACGCTTTGCAAGGATCGCGTCGATCGCCTCGGCATGGTCGCGGCTGATGTTGGACAGCCCCTCATAGGCCATGCCCGCATCCATCATCGACTGGGCGAGTTGACGCAGCGGCTGGTTGATCGCGGTCTTGGTGCCGTAGATCGCGTTGCTGGCCGAGGACGCCAACTTGGCCACCCAGCGCTCGGCGGTCTCTTGCATGGCTTCGAACGAAGGCGCGGACTCGGCGATGAGGCCCAGTTCGGCCGCTTCCTTGCCCAGGATCGGCTCGCCGAGCAGCAAGAACTTGCGCGCCTTGGCATAGCCCATCTGCTGGGGCCAGATCAGCGAGCCGCCGTCACCGGCGACCAGGCCGATGTTGACGTGCGGATCGGCGATCTTGGTGTCGTCGGTTGCGATCACGAGGTCGCACAGCAGGGGCAGCGTCGCGCCCAGGCCCATGGCCGCGCCGTGCAGCTTGGCGACGGTCGGCTTGGGGCAATCGAGGACGGTGTAGACCAGGCGACGCGACCCCCACAGGTTCTTGAAGAACTCGCCCGGATCGTCGACCTTGCGCTTCATCTGCGCGAAGTCGCCACCGCCGCAGAACACTTTCCCCTCACCGGCCAGGACCACCACGCGCACGCGATGATCGAAGCTGGCCGCCTGGAAAGCGTCGGAGATCTGTTCGTTCACCGGGTCGGTGATGATGTTGCGCTTCTCGGGATTGTTGAGCGTGATGCGCAGCGCCGCGCCATCCAGTTCCACCTTGATGCGGTCAAAGCGCGCGTAATCGGTCATGAGCAAGTCTCCGAGGAATAGGTTCAGGCCGTGACCAGCTGGGTCGTCGGGCCGGCAAGCGCGCCAAAGCGGCGGGAATGGAAGCCGGTGTCACCGAACAGCTGATTGATGACGTTGAGGCGGATATAGTGGTGTCCGATGTCGAGCTCTTCGGACACGCCCATGCCGCCGTGCAGCTGCACCGCCTGATAGCCGACGAACTTCGCCGATCGACCGACCTGGACCTTGGCCGCCGACGCCATGCGGGCACGCTCGATCGGATCGCCGTCCAGCGACATGGCGGCGACCAGCGCCATCGACTTGGCCGTCTGGGTCTGGATGTACATGTCGGCCATCCGGTGCTGCAGCACCTGGAACTTCGACAGCGGCGCGCCATACTGCACGCGCGTGCGCGTGTACTCGGCAGTCGCCGGGATCAGGTACTCCATCGAGCCGATCGCCTCGTTGCACACCGCGACGATGCCATAGTCCAGCGCCGTCTCGACCAGCGGGAGACCGCCGTCCACGGGGCCGAGCACGGCCTCGTCGCCCAGCGCGACGTTCTCGAGCACCAGCTCGGCAGCGCCGAACGCGTCGATCGTGCGCAAGGAACGGCGCGAGACGCCCTCGCCATCAGTGTCGACGAGGAACAGGGTGACGCCATCACGCTCGCCCACGCTGCCTGCGGTGCGTGCCGCGACGATGAAGCGGTCCGCGCGATCGCCGTTCAGCACCACCGGCATGCGACCACGGACCGTCCACCCCGCGCCGTCACGCTCAGCCGTGAAACTGGTGTCCTGCGCGCTGTGGAGCAGGTGCTGGCTACCAGCGGCAAGCGCAAGCTGGCTTTCCCCCGCGATCACCGATGCGATCGCCTCGTCCCGCGCATCACCGGCAAGACCCTCGATCAGCAGGCGGCCGCCGATGATCGCGGTGTAAAGGTAGGGCTGGGTCACGAGATGGCGGCCGAACCGTTCCATCACCACCATCGCATCGACCGAGGAGTTGGCAAACCCGCCCTGGTCCTCGGTGAAGGCCGCGCCGAGCAGCCCCAGTTCGGCCATCTCCGACCACAGCGCCGCCTCTGCCGCAGGATCCTTGAGCAGCTTCTCCCGCGAGGCGAGATCATGCTTGTCGGTCAGGAAGCGGTCGACCATGTCGAACAGCATCCGCTGGTTGTCGTCGTAATTGAAGTCCATGCCCCGTTTCCCGTCAGACGTTCAGCAGGCGCCGAGCGATGATGTTGCGCTGGATTTCCGAACTTCCGCCGTAGATCGTCAGCTTGCGCTTGTCGAAGAATTGCTGGGCCATGTGCTCCAGCTCGGCCGGCACCACCGGCGGCCCGCCTTCCGGCATGTGATAGGGATGCACCATGCCTTCCGCCTCGGCCATCTCCATCAGCAGTTCGGTGAGCGCCTGCATGATCTCTCCGCCGCGCACCTTGATGACGGACACTTCCGACCCCGCCGACTTGCCCGACAACTCGTCGGCCAGGACACGGTACGTGGTGTAGCGAAGCGCCAGGAGATCGGTCTCGACCTCGGCGACGCGTTGCGCCAGTGCCGCGTTCTCGCTGCGGGGCCGGCCATTGGGGCCGTTCTCTTCGAGGCGCGCGCGCACCTGACGAGCGAAAGCCATGTTGACGCCGATCCAGGCGCCCATCAGCCGTTCGTTGCCCAGCAGGAACTTGGTGATGTCCCAGGCTCCGCCCTCACGGCCGACGAGGTTCGAGACGGGCACCCGCACATCCTCGATCTGCACTTCGTTGACCGACAGCATGTGGCCCAGCGTGTAGATCGGGCTGACAGTGACGCCGGGCTGCTCCATGTCGACCAGCAGGAACGAGATGCCTGCCTGCTTGGGGCCGTCCGTCGATGTCCGCACGAGGCAGAAGATCTTGTTGGAGACGTGCGCATAGCTGGTCCACAGCTTGGTGCCGGTGACGATGTAATCGTCTCCGTCGCGAACGGCGCGCATCTGCAGGTTGGCGAGGTCAGATCCAGCCTGCGGCTCCGAGAAGCCCTGGCACCACCAGTCCTCGCTCGACAAGATACGCGGGAGCAGTTCGGCCTTCTGCTCGGGTGTGCCGAACTCGATCAGCACCGGTCCCAGCAGATCCTGCGACACGTGGTTAAGGCGCGGGGCACCGGCAAGGCCGGATTCCTCTTCCCAGATGAACCGCTCCATCGGGCCCCAGCCCGGCCCGCCGTATTCCTTGGGCCAGAGCGGCACATGCCAGCCCTTCTCCTTCAGGAGCGAGTGCCAGTGAATATGCTCGTCCTTGCTCAGCTTGTCGCCAGCCAGCGTCTTGCGAGCATATTCCGGAGGCAGGTTCTTCGCAAAGAACGTGCGCAGCTCTTCGCGCAGCGCCTTCACCTTGTCGTCCAGAGCCAAGTCCACGTCCGCTTACTCCTCAAATCCGAGCGTGCATCAAAGGCCGCGAAACACCGGGGCCCGCTTTTCCCGAAACGCCGCCCGGCCCTCCGCGTAATCCTCGGACAGGGTCAACATAGGCTGTTCGATCGCCTCCGCGGCGAGCACCGCGTCCAGCGAGCTCTTGCCGTCCAGCACCCGTTTTGTCGCCGCCAGCGAGAGCGGGGCAGTCGCGCCGTAGCGCTCCCCCGCTTGCAACGCATGCTCCAGCGCTTCGCCTGTAGTCACTAGCTGATCGACCATGCCGATCTGCCGCGCCTCCTCGTCGCGCACCTCGCGCGCGGTAAGCAGCAGGTCCCTTGCCCGCGCCGCGCCGACGCGCTGCGGCAACGTCCAACACAATCCGGCATCCGCCATCAGCCCGACTTTGCCGAACGAGGCGCAAAAGCGCGCTCCTTGCGCCGCCACGACATAGTCGCACGCCATCGCCAGCGAGAAGCCCGCGCCAAAGGCAAAGCCTTCCACCGCGGCAAGGCTTGGCTTGGGCCCGCCGTGCAGCACTCGGACGATGTCCTGGAGCACCGAGACGTTACGCCGGGTGCGTTCGGGATCAGGCTTGGCATCGGCCTTGAGCCGCCCACCGGAGCAGAAGTGCCCCGACGAGCCCGTGAGCACGACATACCGGCACGCGCTATCCTGAGAAGCATCACGCAGATGATCCAGCAACGCCTCGCGCATCTCCACCGAACAAGCATTGCGGAATGCGGGCGCGTGGAGCGTCAGGATCACCGCACCGCCGTTGTCTTCGCGAAGGACCGCGTCGTCCATCTGTTCGTTCACAGGTCTGTCGTTTGTCCCGGCCCCACGCTCGATGGGCGCTGATTGTTGGTCGCTGACGGCATGTGTCCCCACGCTGTCGATCGCGCATTTATCGGACGGCACCATGATCGTATATCGGTCGCCGGGGCTTAGCATGTATGTGCTCCTTCTTCGCCGGGCTGTTGGCTTGCACGGGCATTGAAGCCAGTGCACGCTCGCATCCGCGGGCATGCCCGGGCGCGAAGCGGGCAAGCGTGCGAATTGCGCCCCGCCGCGTACTTCCGGGGCCCCGCTAGGGTCCGGGCCTGACGGGTGCGAGAACCAACATGGCCGGGCTGCGACAGGCCTGACCGAAGACAGGATTGCCGATCCGGATGAACGCCCCGATTTCGCCCATGTCCACCAGCGACGATCGTAGCCTCGATGCCCTTTTCGCACCCAAGTCCGTGGCGATCATCGGCGCGTCGTCGGATCAGCGCCGGTTTGGCGGGCGGCCGATCCAGTATCTGCTGGAAGCCGGGTTCGAAGGCGGCATCTATCCCGTCAATCCGATGCGCGACGAGATCCAGGGGCTCAAGGCGTTCAAGTCGATCAACGACGTTCCAGGACATGTGGATCTGGCGATGTTGGCGGTCGGCGCCGATGTCACTCAGCAGACCGTGGAAGATTGCATCGCCCGCGGCGTGAAGGCAGCCATCTGCTACGGCGCCGGCTTCGCCGAAGTGGGCGGTGAGGGTGAGATCCGCCAAGCCAAGCTGGTCGAGACCGCACGGGCTGGCGGCCTGCGCCTGCTGGGCCCCAACTGCATGGGTGCGCTCAACGCCCGGACCAAGTTCTACGGCACGTTCGCCTCGGCGCTCGAGGATGGCGTGCCCGAAGCGGGCCGCATCGCGATCGCCAGCCAGTCCGGCGGTTACGGCGGCTACCTGCTGCGCCATCTTTTCCTGCGCGGCCTTGGCGTGTCCCAGTGGGTGACGACCGGCAACGAGGCCGACATCGACGTGGGCGAGGCGCTGCACTGGATGGCGGGGCAGGAGGACAACGATGTTCTTGTGGCCTATATCGAGGGCCTGCGATCGCGCGGCAGCCTGATCCGCGCCCTGCGCCGCGCGCGCGAGAACAAGAAGCCGATCGTGGTCATGAAGGTGGGACGCACCGCGGAGGGCAGCGCCGCCGCCGCCTCGCACACCGCATCGCTCACCGGGCAAGACAACGTTTACGATGCGCTGTTCGAGGAATATGGCGTGTATCGCGCCCGCACCACCGACGAGCTGCTCGACGTATCGTACGCGCTTTCGCGTCGCTCCCTGCCCAAGGGCCCGCGCGTCGGCGTCATCAGCATCTCGGGTGGCATCGGCGTGCAGATCGCCGACTTCGTATCGGATGCCGGGCTGACGATGGGGCAAGTGCCGGAAGCGACGCAGGACAAGTTGCGCGCGCTAGTGCCGCATTGCAGCCCGCGCAATCCGATCGACATGACCGGTCTTGTCACCACCAACCACGACATCATGGAGAAGACGCTGGACGCGGTGTTCGAGGCAAACGCCTTTGACGCGACGCTGATCTTCCTGGGCATCACCGGCGCCGCCCCGTCCATGGCACGGCCGCTGCAACAGGCGATCGCCAACGCGCACGCCCGCTCGCCCGACCAGCTCGTTTTCGTCTCGGTGACCTGCCCTCCCGAGATGATGCGGGAATACGATGCCAAGGGCATGTTCGCATTCGAGGATCCTTCGCGCGCGGTGAATGCGCTTTCGGCGCTTTGGCGCTTCCGCGAGACGTTCGACAGCGACATCGCCGCGCCCCTCGCGCTCCCTGCCGTAGACCCCCTCGAGCTTCCCGAGGACGGCAAGCTCAACGAAGCGGCCGCCAAGGCGCTGCTGGCCGAGCATGGCGTCCGATCCCCGCGCGAGGCGGTGGCGAAGGATGCAGCGGAGGCGGCGCGCCTTGCCGCCAACATCGGCTTTCCGGTCGCGGTGAAAGTCGTTTCGCCGGATATCCTGCACAAGACCGAAGTCGGCGGCGTCGCCTTGCGCCTCGCGGATGCGGCAGCCGTGGAAGCCGCGGTCAGCCGCATGACCGAAACGATCCCGCAGCATCTGCCGGATGCCCGGATCGATGGCTATCTGGTATCGGAGATGGTCACGGGGGGCGTGGAGTGCATCCTGGGCATCAGCCAAGACGAAGCATTCGGGCCGGTCGTGACGTTCGGCCTTGGCGGCACACTGGTGGAATTGCTCAAGGACACGGTCTGCGCACTGGCGCCGGTGAGCGTAGAGCAGGCCCGCGCGATGATCGGCAAAGTGCGTACGGCGCCGTTGCTGACTGGCTACCGTGGCGGGCCACGCCACGACATCGAGGCGCTGGCTCAGGCGATTTCGGGCCTCTCGATCCTGGCCGCGCAGCATGAAGGCACGATCACCACAATCGAGGTAAATCCGCTGGTGGTGAGGCCCGAGGGCGGTGGCGTCATCGCCCTGGATGCGGTGATCGAGACCACCAAGGGCGCGTGATCGGACGGGCGGGGAGGCGCGCGGTGGCCATCGGGGCCGGTCAACCGCCGCTCTCCTGCTCGACCAGAGCGGCTTCGCGACCCACCTTTTCAAGGAACGTCCTTTCATTGGCGGCGGAATTATCGCCTCCGCCGCACCACCCGGCAAGGACAAGCCGCTCTGCTGCGGATCGGGTTCTACTCGCCCAAGGCCGTCAGTCGTCGAAGCTGCTTTACGATCAACTGGAGCGGGCTGGCATTCCCGTGGCATTGGCGGGCGACAGCAAGCAGGTGGGCTGGATCGGCGATGCGGTACACATGGCGTATCGCTCGGTGCTGGCACTGCAAGCTCAGTTTGGGCCGACGACTCCGGCTGCCTGCTGAGGCGCTCCCGCCGCTCGCTTGATCGCGAGTCGAACCCGATCGTCGCTGCGGCACGTCATACAAAGCCAAACACAGAAAACGCGGGGCAGAGAAAAGGCGGGGCAGAGAAAAGGCGGGGCTTTCACCCCGCCTCATCTCGTCACAAACCGATAATCACGACCCGATCGATCAGGCCGCAACCGCCGCATCCCGACGGGTCTCGAAGCTCGCCAGGAATTCCTCCTGCCCACGGGGCACGCGCCGCTTCGCAGGATTATAGAACGGCGAGAGAACCTTGAGCATCATAGGCAAAGCAGCCTTCATAGTGCGCTTCTTGACCGCGTTCTGCCGCTCGATCGATGCCGCAAGCTCTTCCGGCGTCATGTTCTCGCGGTCCTTGGCCAGCAAATAGGTTGCAGCTTCCTTGCTGAAATTGCCCAGGTGCTTGATCGCGAAGAGGTACCCATAAACCCGGTAAAAATACCGAGATATCGGATTCAAGCCGCTCAGTTCGTGATACACGTCCGAGCAGACGGTGCGGTGCTCGAACTCCTCGGCAAGGTGCCAGCGCCACAGATCAGCGACGGCCTGATCGGAACCGTCGAGATACTCGCCGTACTCCTCGAACCACATCTCGCAAGCGCTGGCGCTCATCGACTCGAAGCCTTCGCAATACGAGAGGTTGAACCGCAGGGGCTTGTTCTTCAGCCAATCCTCGTATTCAGCCTGGATCTTATCTTCCATCGGCTTCAGGCCTTCATAGCCCTGCTCCCGGATCACCTTGTTGTAGGCGATGTGATGCTTGCAGTGCTGCATCTCCTGCTTGCAGAAGATATCGATCTCTTCGATGAGCCGCGTGTTGGCCGGATTGATCTTGCTACGAGCCTGCTTCATGACTTTCAGCAGATAAGGCTCGACGTAAGCCGGTATGAGCGAGGCCGCGTTGTAGTTCTGCGCAAACTCCTTGTTCGGAGTCCAATGCGCGCGAACCTTCGAAAAGTCGAACTTCGGAAACCGAGCCTTCATCAGAGGCCTCCTCAACCAATTTATTTTCTGACATAGTGTAAATTCTGCGATTTGTCAAGTTTTCGGACGCGGTCAGCGGGACTTCGGCATGCCCAGAGACTTCTCGGCAATCAGGCTGCGGTGCACTTCGCTGGTGCCGCCGTAGATCGTCATCGCGATGCCGCGGCGCATGGTGACCTCGACGATATCGAGGTTGCGATCAAGGCCGCGCACAAGCGACAAAGGCGCCGCCGCCTCCACGATCGCCGAACCGTCAAGATAGAGGCACTCAGTCGTAAAGACCTTCGCCATCGGCCCCCACGAGATCTCGTGCACGCCTTCGACGCCAGCCCATTCCTGCCGCCGACACAGCACGTCGGCAACCTCGTCACGCACCGCGGCGCGGGCCAGAATGCGCCGCATCTCGGGATCATCGATGGGGCGCGCGCCGTCCGCCGCAGGCTTGCGCGCCCACTCCACGGCACGCCGCACCATCGCCTTTTGCGCCGCATGATAGCCGGATCCGCCATGCTCGAAGCTGAGGCCCGACGTCATCACCCGCGCGCCATCGTTGACCTCGCCCAGACGATAGCGGTCCGGAACACGGACATCGGTGAAGTAGGTGATGTTCGTCTTTTCGTCCTGCAGAGTGTAGACCGGGTGCAACTCGATCCCCGGCAAGTTCATCGGCACCACGAACATCGTCAGCCCCTGGTGCTTCTTGCCCGTGTTGTCGGTGCGAGTGAGCAGCAGAATGTAATCCGCGTTGTGACCATTGGTGGTGAACATCTTCTGACCGTTCAGCACCCACTCGTCGCCGTCGCGCACGGCCGCGAACTTCGCCCCGAATATGTCAGATCCCGACTGCGGCTCCGAAAAGCCGAGGCAGCCCAGCGCTTCACCGGAGATGATCCGGCCCAGGATTTCCTGCTTGGCCTCGGGTTGGGCCCACAAAGCAGACATCCCCGCAACGAATTCCGTCACAGCGGACGGCGTGCGGGTCCAGCCCAACTCCTCCCAGATCGGTGCGGCCGCCATCACCGCATAGCGGCTGCGCTTGGGCCTGCCTTCCAGACCCAGGTCGGGGAACGCGTAGCCGGCCTCAGCCATCTTCTTGTGAAAGCCGGCGTGATGGCCCGAAGTCGAATGGTGCATCTTCGCGCGGACATCGTCAGTGATGTTGGCCCTGATGAACTCGTGCATCTGGGCGGCATAGTTCTCCGCCTCCTCGCCCCATTCAAAGTCGATCGCGATCTCGCCCACTTGAGGAAGCTCGGCCGTTTCACCATCCCAGAGACGGGCCGAGACACGATCCAGCACCACGTTGGGATTGCCGGCGATCAGGGCCAACAGCTTCGCCCGGCGGAAATAAATCTGCACATCGTATTCGAGGCTCACACCGTAGCCGCCGAAAGTGCGGACCGCGTGCTTCACGGCCTGATCGACCGAGTGGGCCGCCCACCAATACGCCATCGCTGAACGTGCCCCGGCGCGCTCGCTTCCCGACGCGATCGAGTTGATCGCGCGCCACACGAGCAGTTTCGCGCCGTCCATGTTCGTCGCAGCGTCCGCCATGGGATGAGCGATGGCCTGGAAACTGCCGATCAGCGTCCCATACGCCGAACGCTCGCGGGAGTAGTCCGCCGCGAGTTCGAGCGCGCGACGGCCCAGACCCGCCAGCGAGGCCGCAGTCAGGATGCGCCATTCCTCGATCGCCGCCTCGAACAGCGCGTGAGCTTCGGGACCGCTTGCCAGAACGTGGCGCTCGCCGGTGGCGGTTGCGACATCGATCATCGCGACCGCCGCATCCGCGATGTTGCTGACGCGATCACCTGCCGCGCCGACGAGAGCGACCAAGTCATCACCGACCAGCGCCACGATGACGTGCGCCAATGATCCACCGAGCACGGCTTGTGGCTGTCCGGGCACCAAGGGCTGCAACGCCAGTGTCGCCACCGCGCCGGCTTCGACCGCGGCCGCCAGTTGTTCGGGCGCGCCGGCTCGGACAAGCAGGCCGGAGGCGACGATTGCTTCGACCAGTGGCACCGGCGCTACCGCGCGACCGGCCTGCTCAGCCACGATCGCAGCGTCGAACAGCGACATGCCGCCGTCCTCGGGCGAGATCGCCCGCATGCCGACGATCCCGAGCTCAACCAGTTGATCCCACAACGCTTGGTCAAAGCCAGTGGCCTCCGCCTCGCGCAAGCGGGCCGACGTCACTTCGTCCTTGAAGAGACGCGCAACAGTATCCTGCAACAGGGTCTCGCTGTCCGACAAGTGCAACTGCATTACGCCACTCTAACCTTTCAAAATCCCGCGCGCGGGATAGGCTGAACCGGGCTCTGCCGCAAAGCCTCGCGGGCAAAAGCCCACGCATGCGATCAATCCGCTCGGTCATCCACGCCCAGATCTACGTTTTGGTCTACATGGGCTCGAACCAGCCGACTGATGTCATAGAGCAGGCGAAGCAGCGTATCCAACTGGCCCGCAGGGTAATCGCCGAGCCGGTCGGCCAACAGCTCGACATAGAGCGCATGCGCTCCCGCCAGCACGTCGCGGCCCGCGTCTGTCAGGCTGTAGACCAGCCTTCGTCCGTCACGCCCGTCACGCGCCCGGACGATCATCCTGCTTTTCAGCAGCCGGTTGAGGTCTCCCGAGACGACACTGGCGGGCAGCATCATCAACCTGGCGATCGCTCCGGGACTGGCGTGCCCTTCCGAGATCGCGCTCAACACCCATACGCCGCGCAAGCCGAGATCGTGCGCTTGGGCATAGCGGCTGTGTATGGCGTTGAAGCTGCTCGACAGATTGCCGACCGAGGCCAGCAGGCGCCCGACCGGCCCGGAAGGCAGTCGCACGTGAAGCGGCGCAATCTCTCGACTTTGTTCAACCATGCACACCCTCTCTGCCCGCGATACCTGCCCGACTAAGGGACGCGCTTGTGAGCGCAACAGAACCCATGTACTTCGATTCTCGAAGGATATTGTGGGGGATACCGGATGCTCAAGCTTAGCATGAAGCCGACAGGCTGGTTCCAGATCGGCTGGAGTGCTGAGATCCCGCCAGGCAGCGTGAAGCCGATGAAGTATTTCGGCGAGGACATGGTCGCGTTCCGCACCGCCACCGGGAAGTTGGTGGTCATGGATGCGCATTGCCGCCACCTGGGCGCGCACCTTGGCTATGGCGGCAAGGTCAAAGGCGACTGCATCGTGTGTCCTTACCATGGCTGGGAGTGGAACGCCGACGGAAGCAACAGCCTGGTACCCTATCAGGACACGCCGACGCGCGCGACAATGCGCAAGCGCCATGTCATCGAACGCCACGGGATCATCTTCATGTGGCATGATCCGGATCACGGCGCGCCGCGCGAGGGCTGGGAACTGCCCGACCTGTTCTCCAGCATTCCGCAAGCCATCGCGGACGAAAAGGACTTCTATCCCTGCTACCCCCACGCCATCGTCGACAAGCCGGATGAGCCGATCCACCCGCAGATGGTGATCGAGAACGCTCCGGACACGGCGCACTTCCACTTCACCCATGGGACGCCCGAATGCCCAGAGCTGCTGTGGTTCGACACGTCAGACGGCACCTGGCGGTCGGAAATGGGGTTCAGATCGCCCAAGACCGGCCAGATCTCGCTCAGCCTCTACACTCTGGCGCCCTGCATCAGCCTGTCGTTCACGGTCTTCGCCGGCAAGTCGATCAACTATCGGTTGATCCTGACCGCGACCCCGGTCGACGAGACCAAATCGCACTTCCGCGTGAACTACTTCTTTCCCCGTGATCCCACGTCTCCCGATGTCATGCCGGAGGACGTGCGCAGGTTCGCGAGGGAGACGGTGCGTCTGTTTGAGGAAGATGCGCGGATGTGGCGTCATCAGGTCTTCGTACAGCGACCCGTTTTCGCCAAGCAGGACATCGCCGGCTACACCGCTCTACGCAAGTGGAGCGAACGCTTTTACGAAGCTCCGGCCGGCCCCTCACCGATGCGATCGGTCGAGACGCTGTCGGAAGACCTCCCGGTCTGAAAGCTGCGGCACGGCCGGCGGCGGAGTGCGGCTGCGCCGAAGGGCGGTGCCTTACGGGCGCCGTCTCGGACTACGCCGCGCGACACATCGTTCTCCGGACACAAAAAAGCGCCCCGTGGATATGCTCCACGGGGCGCCCTTCTGTGTCTTGGGTAGCTAGGCCTCAGCGACCGCCGAAGGCATAACGCAGCTGCATGCCGAACAGACGCGGGTTGCCCAGCTGGTAGCTTGTGACACCCAGCGAAAGGTTCGACGACCCCGCACCGGTGTAGATCGCTTCGTTGGTCAGGTTGCGCACGTAGGCGGCAAGGCTGATCCCCGTATCCTGGATGTTGTCCAGGCCAATGCGCAGATCAAGCGAGGTGTAGCTCGGGATGGTCAGCTCCACCTGGCGGGTCGACCCGGTGTAGTGGAAGTCGACCGCAGCGTTGAGTTCGCCGCCGAAAACCTTCTCAGGATACACGGCGGAGATGCCAGCGTTCGCCGACCAGGTCGGCTGGCCCTGGATCTGGATGTTCGTGGGACTCTGCCTGCCGGCAGCGGTCAGGAAGTTGACCAGATTGGCAGGCAGTGTGATCGCATCCACCTTCACGTCGACGTAGGCGGCGCTGCCGCTGAGCGTCAGCCCCTCGAATGGCGTCAACGAGCCAGCGGCTTCGAAGCCGCGGATGGTCAGCGTAGCGGCATTCGCGATGATCGAAGTTGCGTTGACTCGCACCAGACCAGCTCCGCCGGTGCACGATGCGGTCGGAGTCGCCCCGACGACGCAGACACCTGCGGCCAGGCCGCTGGCGTCGAGCGGCAGCTGGTTGCCCTTGTCCTTGCCGGTGAACGCCGCCAGGTCGAGAGTGCCCCGTATCCCGCCGCTGTTGAAGCGCAGCTTGGTGCCGATCTCGAAGTCTTCCAGCGTCTCCGGCTGGAAGGTCTGCACGTTCGCGAGATAAGGGTCGAGAGTCGGCGTATTGTACCCACCGCCGCGATAACCGCGACGGTGCACGCCGTAGACCATCGCCGAAGGCGTGATCTGCCAGTTCAGGCCAAGCGTATACGTCAGCTTCTTGAACTTCGCTGCATCGAAGGTCTCGGCCACGTCGATGTTGGGGCCCACGCCGGCACGGCACTGCTCTTCGGTTGGGATGGAAGCGCTGCGGGCCGTGGTCATAAGCAGTGCGGGGGCGAGCGGGCTAAGCGTTGCCGAAGTCGTGCAGACAGACTGACGATCCCACGTTTGGCGAACACCAGCCGTCAGGGTCAAGCCATCGAGGAACCGACCCAGCGAGTAGTCGATCTGCCCGTAAACCGCCTTGCTGCTGTTCTTGAGATAAGTCGTCGAGAACGTGTGCGAAAGCCCGAAGAAGGTGTTCACCTCGAGGGCCTGATAGCCGCCGGGGCCGTTCGGCTTTTCCTTATAGTAGAAGCCGCCGACCGTATACTTCAGGTCGTCATTGAGGAGCGAACCAGAAAGCTGGAGCTCGTCCGTGATCTGCTGGAGGCGCGTGGTAGCCGGCGAAGAGACGATCGGCACCGCAAGCCCGGACGTCGACACGTTGGTGAAGGCGTCGGTGCTGCGATACCCGAAGATGTTCTTCAGCTGGTGGTTTTCGCCAAGGCGGATGGTTGTGGTGTTGCTCACACCCTTGACGATCGTACGCGCCAGCCAGGGATCCTGGGTCGTGTAAGAGACGCGATCCTTGATCGAGTTCTGGGCGGCGCCAACCGCAGTAGACACGTTGCAGCGGATGTCGTTTGTAGAACACTGCGCCAGCGCGGGAATGACCGAGTTGGCGTAGAAGTTGGCAAACGCCAATGTGGCCGGGTCCGTCGATCCGCGCGACAAGGCAGCGTAGATGTCGCCAGGCTTCTGCGAGTAGAGGGCGCCGGGGAAGCTCGCGAAAATGAAAGCCGGGCCACCCCGAATCTTGCTGTAATCCGCAACCGTGACGTTCTTGAGCCAATCCGTAGGTTCGATGAGCAGCGAGGCACGCACCGATCGGGCATTGAATTCGTCGGCATCCCGATTGGACGGAACCAGGCTGCCGGGCGTGATCACGCCATTGTTGATCCCATATTGCGAGTACAGGAAGGTCTTGACGTTGCCATTTTGATTGCTGAGCTGACCGGAGACACGTAGCGCGATCTTGTCCTGGACGATCGGAACGTTGATCCCGCCCTCGATGTTCAGATTGCTGTACTGCGCGACATCGGTAACGAAATAGCCACCGAACTCATGCGTGGGCGCCTTGGTGACGGTAAGCACCGCACCGCCGATGGAGTTCCGACCGAACAGCGTCCCCTGCGGACCCTTCAGAACCTGGATGTTCTCCATGTCGTAGCTCTGGATTAGCGAGCCGTACGTCGGGAGAGGCACATCGTTCATGTAGGTGATGACGCCCGGCGAACCATTGCCGGTGACGGCCTTGGACTGGCCACGAATGACGATGAAGGGGTTCGCGCGCGAACCGGCGGCCTGGATATTCAGACCCGGTGTGATTTTGGTCAGTTCCAGCGTGTTCTGCACACCCTTCGTGACCAGCTGTTCGCCCGAGAACGCCGTGATCGCGATCGGAACCTTGGACACGTCTTCCGCGCGGCGGCGAGCGGTCACGATGATCGCACCGCTATCGCCGGCATCGGCAGCGCTGGACTGATCTGCGGCAGAATCCTGCGCGGTCGCGTCCTGCGCAGCGGTGTCCTGCGCGAACGCCGGGTTCGTGACAAGGGCGAAGCCGATCGCGGCGGTCGCCAGCAAAATCCCCTTCTTCATCGTGATCTTCCTCTCATACAAAGTAGCTTGGAACATGACTCATCGTCTCCGGAACTGGGTGCTGCGCGCCCCGGCCGGCTGAAGCTCATCGCTTCGTTTTTAAAGCTGAACGCCCGTGTCCTCTCTCTCTTGGAAACGGCGCGTCTCGGCGGGCCTTCGTATCTGGGCGGCTTCCTTATCCAAAAGTTGCGTCGCGGCAACGAAAATCTACAACCTTTCCGCTTTCTGGATTTTAGTGTTATATTTTTCCCATACCTGGCTGCTTTGGGCGCTCGAATCGCGGATGCTGCACCGCAATACGGGCACTCGCGAGCGTGCCTCGGCCCGCCTCATTCCCTCTGTCATGCGGCCGTCCGCTTGACATACCCCCCGCCTGACGTGCGTACTCGCGCCGGAAAAAGGCCAACGATCCTGGCGCATGAGAGAGCGTCGCCTGGCGATCCCCCAAAGGAGAACGGATGTCGCGTGAGCAACCCGCCAGCAGTGCTGCGGCCGAATGGTCGAGGCACTGGACCGTCGTTCTGGCCGCCGCGGCAGGATCGTTCGCCACCAGCCTGAGCGTCTATGTCCTGGGGTTGTTCATGCAGCCGCTGCAGGACAGCTTCGGCTGGTCCCGCGCGAGCATCAGCGCCGCAGTGACGATCCACGCCGGGCTTGGCTTCCTGGGCGCCGCTCCTGCCGGCTACATGCTCGATCGGATCGGAGCCAGGCGCGTCGGCATCTACGGCATCGTCCTGTTCTGCCTGTTCTTCGCTTCGCTGTCGCTCGTCACCAGCAGCATCTGGTCATGGTGGGGCGTGTGGTTCCTGCTCGGTCTGGCAGGCTTCGCGGTGAAGCCCGCGGTCTGGGCCAAGGCGGTGACCTCGTTCTTCGTGCGCAGTCGCGGCATCGCAATCGCCTTCATGCTATGCGGCACGGCGCTGGGCTCGGTAGCGCTGCCGTTTGCCGCCAACGCGCTGATCGCCAGCTACGGTTGGCGCATTGCCTTTGCAGCCCTGGGATTAGGAGCGGCAGTGATCGTGTTGCCGATCCTGGCGCTCTTCCTCCGCGATGCCACGGACAAAGCCGCAAAAAAGACGCGTGACCCTCGTGCTGACCTGCCCGGCTGGACCTTCCGCGAAGGATTGCGCAAGCGCCAGCTTTACCAGATCGCCCTGGCCGCCGCTCTCGTCGTCGGCGTCATGGTCGGGTTCACGGTGCACATCGTGCCGATGCTGATCGCGCAAGGTTTGCCGCGTTCGACGGCGGTATCTCTGCTACCCGTGGTCGGAATCTCGTCGGTGGCCGCCCGGCTTGGCATCGGCTACCTCTTCGATCGATACCAGCATCCCGCCATCGGCGCTGTGAGCCTGTGCGCACCGGCCCTGGCCGCAACGATCCTGCTGCTGCTTCCTCCCTCGTTTGTCAGCGCCGCCCTCGCGGCGGCCGCGCTAGGCTTCTGCGCGGGCGCGGAATTCGATGCGCTCATCTATCTGGCCAGTCGCTTTTTCGGCCTGAAAGCTTTTGGAACGCTGTTCGGCATCGTCGAGACGGCGATGTTCGCCGGCATAGCGGCCGGCCCGGTCGTGGCAGGAGCCGTGTTCGATGCGACGGGCTCGTACCACTTGTTCCTGATAGCGGCCATCCCGCTCTCGCTGACCGGCTCGCTCGCCATCATGCTGCTCGGACCCTACCCGGATCATCCGGTGCCGGAAGAGGCGGCGAGCACGACGGGCCGCCTCGATCCCGAGGTTCCGTAAACTCTCTCAATCCAACATCCGTCACATCGAGGCAATTCGCGCCATGACTTACGAAGAAGAGATGATCGCCCGCGCGGCAATTGGACATCTGCTCGCAATTTACAACAGCGCCGGGGATCGTGGGAAAGTGGACGATCTGGTCACCGCCTTCGCTCCCGATGGTGTGCTGGACATCGAAAGCGAAGACTTCGCGAGCCGCGAGGCCATCAAGAACTTCATCGGGAAAGTCGCTTCAGGCGAGTTGCCGGCGCAGCTGGCCGGTGCCCGGCATCATCTCACGACCTCGCGTATCGAATTCGACAGCGACGAGACGGCGAAGGCATGGACGTACTTCTTCGTCATGCGACGCTGCGAGTTCCTGCACGAGGGCACCTACATCGACCAGTGCGCCAAGATCGACGGGCGCTGGCTGATCACCCACCGGCGAGTCAAGATCGTCTACGACGCAGAGAATGCTGCCGGTTGACCGGATGGCAGACGCATATCGCACCGGTCAAGAATCGGCACTCCCTCAAACCACGCACGATCGGGACTACGCCGGCCGCCATCCGTTCACGCGATTGTCAGGAAAGGAGCGTTTCCGCGATGCACCGGCGCATGACGGCCGCAAGCTCCGCGTCGTGGCCGTTCAGCCGTGCTTGAGGACCGGCGAAGCCCAGAACCAGACCCACGCCGGCGTCGCAAGGCGGTAAAGCAATCGCAAGCGAGCGCAGATCGCTATCGATGGCGATGCCGCCGCTCGCGAAGCCGCTCTCCCTGATGGCGTGCACCTCAGCAAGGATCGCGGGACAACGGCTCGGCCCGCCACGATGCCGATCGATATATCCGATGATCCGCTCGACTTCTGCGTCGCAGTGCGTGGCCAGATAGGCACCGCCCAAAGCGGAGCCCACGAGTGGAACCTTGAGCCCTTTTTCCAGTGCGATCGGACCGCCGACAGGCTGAACTACGTCCACCAGCTGCATATGCTGATCCTGACGAACCGCGAGCGTTACGATCTCTCCGGACCTGGTGTGTAACAGGTTCAACAGGCTACGCAGCCGTTCTCCCCCATAGTAGTCGCTAGCGAGCCACGCTCCAAAACGTACGAGCCGGGGCGAGGGCCGGTAGAGTTTGCGCGAAGCCTCGAAGATCAGGTAGCCGGAATCCACCATCGTCTTTAGCAACTGGTCCGTGCTGGAACTGTGCCAGCCGAAGAAGTGACTGATCTCGGTCGCACGCAGCGGCCTTTTAAGCTCGGCGAAGTGTTCGAGAACGTTCAACGCGCGCGTCGCCGATTTCGCGAGATTGCGGCGGTCTCCCGGCAGCTTTACCTGCATTTCGGGCGCATCCTCGTCACTCACGGCTCAGCCAGTTCTTTGCAAGGAGGGCTTGCGAACCAGACTGTCCCGCATGAAACGAGTGATCGCGTCCAGCGCCTCGACGCTGCTTTGCAGGTCTGGAAAGAGCGTCGGGAATACGTGCTGCATCTGCGGCACGATGTGCAGCTCGACGCCGACATGCTGGTCGGCCAATCGGCCAACGAATGCGATGGTGTCGTCCAGAAGAACTTCCGCCGTGCCAGTGATGATCAACGTGCGTGGCATGCCGGCCAGGATCTCGGCCAACATAGGCGAGGCGAGAGGCAGCGTCGCGTCCATGCCTTGGAGATAATCCTCCGCCGCCTGCCGCGCCGATGTCAGGCTGAAGAGAACGTCGCTCGCGGCCCGGCTCTCATAGCTGGCAGCGCTGACCCGCAGATCGAGCCATGGCGAAAGCAGCACTGCTCCGCGCAAGCTTGGCAGCGCTTCGCCAAACGTGATGCAACTCGCCGCAGCAAGGCCGCCGCCAGCGGAGTCTCCGCCCACAAGCAGCGGCACTTCAGGGTCTTGCGCGACGACCGCCTCGATCACGGCCGCGCAGTCATGGAGCGCGGCGGGAAAGGGCTTCTCGGGCGCCAAGCCGTATGCCGGCGCGAACACCCGGCAATCGGCCGCTCCGGCAAGCAACGTGAGGAACCCGGTCATGCGCTGCGGACTGCCCAGGTGGTAACCGCCGCCATGCAGGTAGACCATATTGCCCACGGCATCACCGGGCGGGGAGGCGACCAGTGTGGGCACACCGCCAAGGACCCGCTCGGTCACCGTGACGTCCTGGCGGGCGGGATAGGGAGAAACCGCCTGCGTCACGCCTGCGCGCCTTTCGATCAACTCGACCGACGCGGCCTTCCCGGAGCGGAGCGGGGGAAGCGGATAGCGGGCTGTAAGCGGCATGTCAGTCGACACCTCCGGATGGTGTGTCTTTAGGGTCTCGGCGCGTCACTACGCTTGCACCGGATCGTCAGGCCGGCGCACCGCCAGACGCGCCGCAGGCAGCGCGTACCAGAGCAGTCCCGCTGCCAAGAGGCCGCCTCCCACCAGCACGATTGCGAGCGCGCGGTTCACCTGCATCGGATCGGCGAAGACGAAGTCTGTGAAAAAGGCGACAGTTGGTGGGCCAAGACACATCCCCATGAAGTTGAACACCATCCCGAACAGCGCGGTCATCCGCCCTCGAAAGCGCGGCGGGGTGGCCAGCTGAAGATGCGCCACGGACGGCCCCGTGAACGGCTGGAGGAAGTGCAAGGCCATGTAGGCGGGAAGGAACAGCCAAAGCGTATCGGCCAGCACGAACGCGATGATCGCACAAGCTATCCCGATGAAGCTCGTATAGACGAAAAAGCGAAGGTGCGCATCTGTGGTACCACGCGCATACCACCGATCGACGAACCAGCCGCCGAACACGAAGCCAGCCATGCCCGGGAGCAGGTTGACCAGGCCCAACAGCATGCCCACGTCGCTCACCGACATGCCATAGCGCCGCATCAGCATGACGGGGGTCCACGCCGCCATGCCGTAAGCCATGACGGCGATCATGCCGAAACCAAGGAAGTGACACGTGAAATAGCGCTTGTTGGAAGCCAACAGGCGGATGAGGCCATGATCTTGCCTCGGCTCTCGCGATGTCGCCGGAACATGCCGGGTGCGAGCCGGCTCGGGTACCAGCCACACGAGCATGGCCGTGAAGATGCCGGGCGCTCCGGTCAGCATGAAAACCATCTGCCATGGCTCCAGCGCGCCCAACACCGGAAAGGATACAGTGCCCAACGCCTCCAGCTTCTGTATCACGATGCCGCCCGCCATGTAGGCGATCGCGCCGCCGATGGAGGAGCCGGTCGCGAAGATACCGATAGCCAGCGCCATACGGCGGGGGGGAAAGAGGTCCGCGATCATGGAATAGACCGCCGGCCCCAACGAGGCCTCGCCGATGCCGACGCCGAAGCGAGCGATCAGCAACTGCCAGTATGTCGAAGCGAGACCGCAGCAGCTTGCCGCAACCGACCACAAGGTCATGCCCAGATAGATGATCGTGCGACGCGAATAGCGGTCCACGAGCCAGCCGATCGGGATGCCGAAGACGGCGTAGAACAATCCGAACGCCACGCCCTGCAGCAGGCCTATCTGGAAATCGGTCACATGCAGGCTGGCTCGGATCGGCTCTACCAGCAGCGATATGATGAGGCGATCGAGGTAGGCGAAGATCGCCACGAAGAGGAAGATGGCGACGCTGAACCAGGATCGGCCTGGCGAGATGCCCGACGCATGCTCCTGCTCTATCTCTCCAGCGATCGCATTGCCTGTCTTGGTCATGCCCTGTGCCTCTCCACCCGATTTCTTTGTTGTCAGCGTGGATCAGGCCCGCAACTTCTCCTCGAGCAAGGCGACCGTTCCTGCCCATGACACGCGGTCGGCCACGGCGTGATAACCGACGCCGGGAATGTTGTTTATCGGCCGAGGATAGGGGTCTGTGAAGGAATGCAGCGCATCGCCGAAAACGGTGATGTCGTGACTGGCTGAGGCCTGTGTCATCTCGCTGCTAAATTCGTCGATGTGTTCAGGCGGCGCGTAGGGGTCCTGCCCGCCGGCGTAGATCGTGACATGGGCACGAACGCCGCCTTCGGGTGCGGGGCGCTGCGTGGTGAGCAAACCGTGGTAGCTTACCACCGCCTGCACTTCCGTTCCGGAACGCGCGAGATCCAGGACACATTCACCGCCGAAGCAGAACCCGATGGCGGCGACGCGCTCGTCGTCCACTTCCGGCAGGGAACACAGAGCACGATAGTTCACCAGGACGCGTTCGCGCAGATGGTCGGGATCGGCATGCAGACTTTGCATCACTTCCCCGCCTTCGAGCGGGTTCTCGTAGTAGGCGGCCTCACCGTACATGTCGGTCGCCAGCGCGACGTAGCCCAGTTCGGCCAGAGCCTCTGCCCGCTCGCGCACCAGCCTGCCTTGCCCGCGCGCATCGTGCATCACCAGCACACCGGGACGAGGACCATCGGCTTTGGGCAGAGCCACCTGTCCAAGCAGCCGCACATCGCCGTGACAATACTCGTAAGATCTCAGGCTCATGATTATCCTCTTCCCCTTTTTTTGGCGCGGTGGCGCTATCCACCGTCATCCTCTTCGCTGTCGTTGCCAGCGCGGATTATGAAATCCGATACGCGGCGGCAGGCATCGACCACGGCTTGGCCGGTCTGCTTTATCTGCGCGCCGGTCATCTCGCTGCGGAATCCGGACAAACTGATGACGAAGGCCACGCCGCTTTCGTCCATGACAGGCGCCATAACGAACGACGGCGTATAAGATGTCTCGTCGTCCAATTCGATCACGGACATGTCATTGTACTGGCGCCGTTCGTCCACGGGCGCGTGAAGCAGTTCACTGGACCAATTATCCTGGCGGATCGCGAAGTGATACCCGCGCGCGCGCGCGGCGCGCATCGTCTCCTGCACCTTGGCAAGCTCCTCCGGACGCGCTCCCGCGCTGACGTGGTCCTCCCACTCGCGGATCACGGTATCGCCATCCCATGCGAGAGACGGACCGCCCCATAGCGTCATCAACGTAACCCGTTGACCGATCGGCGGCAGCCAGCCCAGGTGCGACATGCCTCCCGCCCGGTCGCGCAGCACGAGATCGCCCTTGTCCCGGAACATGGCGGCGCAGATCGCATCGAACTCGTCGGCCAGACCGCGCATTTCCTCGCGGGCGATTTCCAGCGGCGAATAGTGGCGGCGCGCGATCCGCCCGGCGGCGACCAGCGTCGGTCCGATGATGTAGCTCTTGTCCGGCTTGCGATAGAGATAGCCCGCGTCCACCAGCGTACCGAGCAGCGCGTGGCATGTCGCCCGGCTGAGCCGCAGCGACTTGATCAGGTCCGTCAGCGTGAACGCCTGCAAGGGATGTTCGACAAAAAAATTCAGAACCGCGATCGTTCGGGCGGCGGCGGGAGATGGTCTTGACATGGCTACTTTTCCGTGGCGGCGCGGCAGCGCCATAGCGGTGGGCCTGTCTACGGCAAGCACAAAAGCCGCTTGCGCCGCCATGCGCGGCTCTCACTTGGCCGCTGCCAGAACCGCGATTGTGCGCGCACTATCCAAGGCGGGAGAGGACGGCATCTCGGGTGTTCCCATGCGGCGTCCGGCTTCGCTCAGTACAACCGCCGGATCCTCGCAATCCAGTTCATAGATCGCGATACAATCGGGCGTGGCCATGCCCTGAGGCAGCTTGACAGGTTCGGTGCCGTATCGCTGCGCGGCAACAACCCCCGGAACACGCAACATGTCCGGCAAGTGGCGTTCGCGATACCACTGCTCGAATTCATCCTCACGGCCTGGAACCGCATATGTCGAGACGATGAAGAGTTGCCTTGCCATGGTTAAGATTCCCGCTGCGCGCGATCAGGCGCCCAGACGCTCCAGACTGTCGTGATCCGCGACAGCAGTGCCAAGGCGCCGATTGAATTCGTGGATCACGGGCGGGTCGACCCGCAGAGTAATGGCCCACAGGAACATGCCGTAAGCCAGGGACTCGCGATAGCGCTCCCATGCTTCATCCCAGTCCGGAGCGGATACGCCCAAGCTCGTAAGCCGATCCAGGTAATAGCGCAGCAGATCCTGCTCGCTTGCCCGTCGCTCCTCCACGGTGAGCACGGCCGCGATATGGTAAGCAACGTCGAGCGACCAATGGCCGCGTTGTAGCAGCTGCCAATCGACGAAGCCGGTGCCGTTCGCGCTCTCGAAAACGTTGCCGGCATGCGCATCGCCGTGGATGAGACAATGCGGAAGCGCGGCATCCCGGCGCGCGATCTGGCGAAGCGCCGCATAGATGCGTTCACCGTCCCGGATCGCGTCCGGCAAAGGCTCACCGCGCTCGCCTTGCATGAGTTCCGTGAGGCGCGTTGGCGGCACGATATCGTAGCGGGTGAGTTCCTGCACCCTCGCTCTGACCCATGGCCACTGCGCCAGAGCCTCATCACCCCAACTCGCGGCATGCAACTTGGCAAGCTGATCGAGGCTGGCTTGCGCCTGTGTCGCTGAGTAAGGGGAAAGGGCCGTGAGAAACCGCGCGCCGCCGCTAATGAGGTCGTGCATCAGGATCACGCCGGCACCGGTATCCGGGTCGCTCCCCGCATGCACGCATTGCGCCAGGCGCATTGGCAAGGACGGTGCGATGTCGCGGTAGAAGCCCGCTTCCGTCAACTGCACACCTGACTTCAGGTAGCCCATCGAGGGATCGCCGAAGAAGCCCTTCAAACAAAAAGCGTTCGGATAGTCGGTCGGCACCGATGAACCGTATTCGAGCTCCATCCGCACTTTGGTGCACGACGGCCCAAACTGATCGACGATATGGACGCGGCGCACGTCCAGGGGCGAAGCCTTGCCGCCCAGGGCCTGGCCCAGCCATTCGGCACGCAGTGTTTCAGCCAGGTCCAACGGCGCTGGATCAAACAGCCTTTGTCCATCGCCCATCCCGCTCTCCCAAACCTCGCTTTTTTCACTTAGCAATTCGGTTGTTCGAACTGCAGTTCGCTCTTACACTCATATTCTCTTTCGATCTTGTCAAGCGAGCCTTATAGCGATCGCGGGCGGCAGGAGCGAAGCCTCCCCCGAAGCACTTGAATAATGCCGAAAACGGCTCCCGAAATGGCGAGGATCAGAGGATGCAGGCAGTTCCAGAAGCCAAGGACGCGCTCGTGTCCGTTAGTCCCGGCCGGCAGAAATACGTCATCGGCATTCTGCTGTTGATGTACGTCTTCGCTTATATGGACCGCAACGTGCTTGCCTTGATGGTCGATCCAATCAAGCAGTCACTCCAAATCACCGACGTACAGTTCAGCATCGTGCACGGTGTCGCGTTCGGCGCGTTCTATGCGGTGTTCGGATTGCCCATGGGCTATCTGGTTGACCGCTTCTCGCGCCGCTGGGTGCTGTTTTACGGGATAGGCTTCTGGTCCGCGGCCACGCTCGCATGCGGACTGGCGCGAAGCTTCCCGGCGCTCGCCATGGCACGCTTCGGCGTCGGTGCAGGTGAGGCGACGCTGGTGCCGGCTGCTTATGCCACGATTGCGCGCGTTCTTCCCAAGGAGCGTATCGCAACCGGCATCGCCATCTTCTCCATGGGATCGGTCCTAGGTAGCGGCATCGCCATCGGCATCGGCGGACTGCTGCTGGCGCACCTCGAGAAGACCGGCGGAGTGACACTGCCATTGATCGGCCTGTTGGAGCCTTGGCAGGCGGTGTTCATCGTAATCGGCCTCCCTGGTTTCCTGGTGGCGCTGCTGTCCTTCACCCTGCCAGAGACCCAGAGCGCGCGGGTTGTGGTGCACGAGGCGCAACCTGCCGAAGCCGCTCCCTCGCTCGGCGGCTATGTGCGCGATCATGCCGCTTACCTATTCCTCACGATCAGCGGGCTCAGCCTCACCACCACGATGGCCTACGCGCTAGGCGCATGGATGCCGGCGCTGCTGCTGCGCAAGTTTGGCGTCGACGTGGCTTGGGCGGGCAGCGCCATATCCGTGATCACCATGACCGGCATCGTCGGCTTCGCCGCTGCGGGAATAAGCTCGGACCGCTTATACAAAGCCGGTTACAAGGACGGACATCTGCGCCCTGTTCTGTACATGCTGCCCGCGACGATCGTGCTCGCGTGGATCGGCTTTGCCGCGTCTTCGAACATATGGCTGACCCTGGCGTGCTACATGGGAACGCACGTCTTCATCACGCTCGGCAACTCTACGGGATCGCACATCCAACTCGCCGCGCCGCCTGCTCTTCGTGGACGTCTCGCCGCGATAACGGTGGCATGTCAGCACCTCCTCGGCTTGGCTCTCGGACCCTTGCTAGTCGCTTTGCTAACGGATCACGTCCTGCACGATCCGCGTCGGGTGGGGACTTCGATGGCGATCGTGGTGGCCGCCATCGGCCCGCTGACGATGCTGGCGTACGGATTGGCGCTCAAGCCAGCGCGGCGTGCCGTGTCGCAGATGGAAGCACCGTTGGGCCCAGTCCCCGCACTCTCCTCCTGACCCATCCCTGGACGTGCTGACGCCAATAGGTCTTGACGACTCGCCAGCAAAATGATGAAGTGCGGATATATCGACGTAAAGTTCGATATTTAGAATTGTAATTGGAGAGGACATGACTGAATACAAGGTCATTTGCGCGGACAGCCACGTGAACCCGCCGCCCGACTTCTGGCAGGAGTACTTGCCGTCGTCGCTTCGCGACCTCGCTCCCAAGATCGAGCAAGGGGAGGATGCCGATTATGTGGTGTTCGAAGGGCGACGCAAAAAGCTGAACCTGATCGGCGCGCAAGCCGGACGCGATGGCAAGAACTTCAAGATAGAAGGCCGGCTCAGCGACATGCGCGGCGGTGGCTGGCAGCCTGACGAGCGGCTCAAGGACATGGACACCGACGGCCTCGACGCTGCCGTGATGTTCGGTGGGGGCCCGCTGGGCACCACCAATGACGAGCTGTATATTCACAGCTTCGATGCCTACAATCGCTGGCTTGCCGACTTCTGCGCCTACGATCGCGACAGGCTCGTCGGCGTCGCATACCTGCCCATGCGCGATATCGATGAGTCGATCGCAATGCTCAGGGACATGGCGAAGCGCGGGTTTCGCGCCGTCAATATCCCGGCGTTCCCGCAATCCAAGTCGCTCAAGCAAATGGAACTGGCCGGCGGCGCGCAAGTCGTCGCCCTCACCGGCAATCCTTTTGGCGAGCTGCAATACGATGACCCGGCCTTCGACCGGTTCTGGGCAGAGGTTGTCGAACTCGACATCACCATCACGATCCATCTCGGTGCGCGCATGGCCCGTTGGAACGAGCCGCGCTTCTTCCTGTCCGATCTGCTGATGACCAAGTTCTCGATGGCCGAGCCTATCGCCCTGCTTATCTTCGGCGGCGTTTTCCAGCGTTTCCCCAAGCTACGTTTCGCGAGCATCGAAAGCGGCGTGGGCTGGTTCGCCTTTGCATCGCACTACATGGACATGACCTGGCACAAGCAACGGTACTGGACCAAGAACGGGCTGACTGAACCACCCAGCTACTACATGGATCAGAACGTCTACGGCTCGTTCATCCACGACAAGCCTGGCATCTTCACTCGGCATCTGCCCGGTGCGAAGAACATCATGTGGTCGTCGGATTATCCGCATTCGGAAACGACCTTCCCGCATAGTCAGGAAAGTATCGCAAATCTCTTCGAAGGGGTTCCTGACGATGAGAAATATGAAATCGTCTGTGGCCGAGCCAAGCGCCTGTTCCTGAGCTGACGACAGTCAACCGCCGACAGTATTCGGTTTTGGCGGATTTTTTCCGTAGGAACGGAAAATATGCCAGTCATATGTATTTAGCGGATCAGTGCAGGGGCTCTGTTGACTTAGGCCGAGCCCCTGCTGTTCTAATCGTCGAGAGCACCGCAGAGTGCCGCCCAGGGAGAGTGAGATGACAAGTACGAGCGAGAGGGTAATCGCGCCCACGCTGTCCGCGGATTCGTGGCCGGGGCTCTTCGACGGCGACTATCGCGACGGATCGGGTACGGTCTTCGCCGTGAACGATCCATCGACTGGGCAGCCGTTCGCGCATGTCTCGGGCGCTTCGCCAGACCAGGTCTCGACCTTGATCGGCAAGGCACGCGAGGCGTTCGACAATGGCGCATGGTCCGGCATGCCCATGGCGCAACGGGCCGAGAAATTGCGCGCCATGCTTGTATGGCTTCGTGACAACGTAGAGCGGCTGACCGACATCGTCGTGCGCGAGGCCGGCTTGGTTCGCCACTCGATGCTCAAGTATGCGCAGATCGAACTGGCAATCAGCCAAAGCGAAGACATCATCGACCTGGCGCTGACGCTCCCATCGATCACCGACAATCCCCTGCCGCTGTCGGAACGGTACACCGCGCGGCACTCGCTCCAGAGTTTCATGCTCTACGAGCCAGTCGGCGTCGTCGCCGCGATACCGGCCTACAACTTCCCGTTCTGGATCGCTGCGTGGAAGGTCTTCCCCGCGCTCATCACCGGCAACACAGTGGTGCTGCGCCCCAGCCCGCTGACCCCGCTTTCCGCTCTCATGCTGGGAGAAGCGGCGGCGGCGGCCGGATTGCCGGATGGCGTCTTGAGCGTCTTCACCGAGGGCGGCCACGACGGCGCCATCCTCCTCACCACAGATCCACGCATCGACATGGTGGCATTCACCGGCTCGTCCGCCGTCGGTCGCGCGGTGATGAAGCAGGCCTCCGACACCATGAAGCGGCTCCAGCTCGAACTGGGGGGTAAATCCGCTCAGATCTACCTTCCGGACGCGGCCGACATGATTCCCGGAGCAGCGGGACGGGTCTGCTTCGCGCACAGCGGTCAAGGCTGCTCGCTCGGAACCCGCATTTTCGTGCCCGAGGCGGACAAGCCTGCGATCCTGAGCGCCATGGCGTCCGCGCTATCCACCGCCGTTGTCGGACCTGCCGAGGATCCGGCGACGACGGTTGGTCCCGTTATCAGCCGGGCCCAAGTCGAGCGCTGTGAATCGTTCGTCGCAGCGGCGGTCGCAGCCGGAGGAAAGGTTGTCGCAGGCGGACGACGCCCCCCTCACCTTCCCGACGGGTTCTACTTCGAACCGACCATCCTCGATGTACCGGACCATACCAATCCGGCAGCGAGGGAAGAGATTTTCGGCCCGGTCGTCTGCGTTATCGGCTACCGCGATATCGATCATGCCGTCGCCATGGCCAACGACTCGCCCTACGGCTTGTCGGGCCACGTCTTCAGCAAGGACCTTCCCCGCGCCATGGCCGTCGCCGCCCAGTTGCGGACTGGCACGGTGAACGTGAACGGCGGGATGATGAGCGCCTTCGCCTCGAGCGGGGGCCGCAAGCTGAGCGGCCTCGGCCGGGAGCGGGGCGTCGAGGGTCTTCGCATCTACCAGGAAGCGAAATGCGTGAGCGTGACCCAATGAACGCGATCGCCACGCGAACGCCCACGGCGCTGCTCGCCGGCAAGTCCGTTATCATCATGGGAGCGGGATCGGGCGTAGGGCGTGCGGCCTCGATACTGTTCGCCAGCCACGGCGCGCGCGTCGCCTGTGCGGACGTGCGGCCCGACTGGGTGGCCGACACTGTGGCGCAGGTACGGGAGAACGGCGGCTCCGCGCATGCGATCACTTGCGATGTCGCGATCGAAGAAGACGTGCGCGCCGCTGTGGAGCAGGCGGTCGCCGATCATGGCCGGCTCGACATCATATACAACAATGTCGGCATCACCGGCGGTCCCGCGCCGCTTCGCGACACCACGCAAGAGCAGTTCGACCGCCTCACCGCGATCAATGTCGGCGGGGTCGTCAACGGCTGCAAAGTGGCCGTCCGCCAGTTCGAGCAGCAGGGCGGCGGCGGCGTGATCGTGAACACGGCGTCTGTCGCGGGACTGATCGGCTGGGGCGGCGTCGTTTACGGAGCCACCAAGGGCGCCATCGTGGCGTTGACGCGCACCCTCGCCATCGAACTCGCGAATCAGGGCATCCGGGTGAACTCGGTCTGTCCGGGCGGAATGCTGACCAACTTCTTGGGCAGCTCCGAGGCCTTCGCGGAGCCCAGCGCCGAACAGATCGCCGCGATGAGCAAACTTCATCCTCTGGGCCGCCCCATCGACCCGGTGGATTGCGCCAATGCCGCGCTGTTTCTCGCCTCGGATCTCGCAAGCAACATAACCGGCGTCAATCTGCCGGTAGACGGTGGCATCAGCGCTGGCTGACTTAGCTTCTGATGAAGCGTGCATTTACAACAATAAACAAACCTAATTTTAATAAACGGGGAGAGTGAAATGACTGTCATGACTAAGTGCGCAATTCTGGCGGCGGGGACTAGCTTGCTTGCGTTTGCGCCGGCGATGGCCCAGTCGGAACCGGCCGCGACTGCGGCTGTGAGTGACGCCGACGACGGCAACTCGATCGTCGTCACGGCCCGCCGCAGGGAAGAACGCCTCACCGACGTTCCAGCGGCCATCAGCGTCGTCACCGCAGAAACGCTTGCCGCGAAGGGCATCACCACCCCCTCGCAACTGACCCAAGCGGTGCCTTCGCTGCAGCAATCATCGTCTGGCTACGGCAATGCGACCCCGCACTTCCTCATCCGCGGCCAACGCCAGCAGCTGGAATTCATCCAATCCGACCAATCGGTCGGCATCTATGTCGACGAAATCGTCGTGCCACGTCAGCAAGGCCTCAACGCGGGGCTGTTCGATATCGCCAATATCCAGGTTCTCAAGGGTCCCCAGGGAACGCTGTTCGGCAAGAACCAGACCGGCGGCGCCATCCTGTTCACATCCGAAACGCCAAAGAGCGAGTTCGGAGGAAATCTGACCGCCGCCGTCGGTAACTACGATGCGCGGCGACTTGAAGGTGCCTTGAACATTCCCATCACGGACAGCCTGCAGATAAGACTTGCGGGCCAGATCAACCGCCGTGATGGCTACATGCACAACGTCAGTGACGGCCGTTACTACAACGACACGCACACCGACGGCTGGCGCGTCTCCGTTCACTATGCGCCCGGCCAAGGCGTCCTGGAGAACTGGCTGATCGTCAGTGGATCGAAGGAGAAGGAAATCGGGGCGCTGCCCAAGCAATTGCCGCAGTATCTTGGCCTGCCTGGCGTCGGCACTTCTGGCCTGTTCACCTTGTTCGGCAATCCCCAGGGCGATGCGCTCTACTCGGGGTTGATCCAGAAGCAGGCGCGCACCTTTGGCCGTTTCGAAACCGCCGGCGTTAGCCCTTATCAATTGGCTAACGGGAAAAACATCGACATCGACAACTTCGCGATCACGAACAAGACCGAGTGGCACATCAACGACAATGTGACACTGCGCAATATCTTCGGCTATCGCTATCTGAATAGCTATCAGAGTGCCAACATCGCCGGTGTTGCTGGTTTCAACTTGATCCCCGGAACCACCGCCACCACCGCGACAGCGGCGCGGCTCGTGTCGCCATTGGGCCCTGATGGGTTACCACAGCTGTCAGGAAATATCGTCTGCGGACCTCAATCGGGATACAATTGCCTGACCGTGGGCTTCTATTCGATGAACTACACCAAGCAACGGCAGGTTAGCGAAGAGGTCAACCTGCTAGGCAAGCTGTTCGATAGCAAGCTCGACTATATCGTTGGTGGCTATTACTTTCGCGAGCACGGGGTCGGCATCACCAGTAACTTCGTCCCGATCTCCCAGGCTCCACGCATCGGCATAGCGCAGAACGAACCCGCTAACGAAAGCAAGGCCGTGTTCGGCCAGGTGACGTGGCATGTGCTCGACTCCGTTTCTTTGACCGGCGGCCTGCGTCAAACCTGGGATCGCCGCGAGACGAACGCCCGCAACGCCATTTCCCTCAAGGACTACTTCCCTTGGTCCGGAGACGGCATCGTCAATGCCGATGGCGTGAACGCCACTTGCGGACTGCAGAACAGTCCGACGACGTTCCTGCCCAACAACACGCCGACCAACCCTGACAACTGCCTGCTGTCCGCGAGTGCCAAATTCAGCAAGCTGACGTATAGCGCTAGCGTCGACTGGCACCTGGACAAGGACACGCTTCTCTACTTCGTTACCCGCAGGGGCTATCGCTCCGGTGGCTTCAACCAGTCCGCGACGTTGCAGTCCGCCACGAACCCGACGGTTCTGACGCCGTTTCGGCCTGAGACGGTGACCGATTACGAAGTGGGTCTCAAAGGCAGCTGGCGGTTGGGCGGCATGCGCGCAGAGTTGAACGTCGCGGCCTACCGCAACAACTACAATGACATTCAGCGCGCGCTGACCACTTTGGTGGGGTCTCGGACGGTGACGGCCAACGCTGCAACGGCAACGATCCAAGGCATCGAGGTAGAAGCCAAGCTGGAACCGACAAACTGGCTGGAGCTGTCTGGCTATTATTCCTACATCGATGCCAAGTTCAAGAAGTTCATCGTGCCCAACAACGGCCTGTTCCGCGACGTCGGCGACTTCACCCGTTCGAAGTTCAGCGGTGTGCCGACAGACTCGGGCGGCGCGACGGTGCGACTGCATGGCGACCTTCCGAACGACAACGGCACGCTGTCGGCGAGCGCGGACTACTACGGTCAGGCCGGTTACTACTTGCAGGATAACAACTTCGACGCGATCACCCAGACTTTCATCGCCGCGGAATACGTGCCCGGCTATGGCCTGTTGGGCGCAAATCTTTCCTGGCAGGGCGTGATGGGCAAATCCATCGACGCCAACTTCAACATCCGCAACATCACCAACAAGCGCTACATCACCGGCGGTGTGGATGGGTCGACGTCCCGCATCGGCACGCTCGCGCACTTCCTGGGCGAACCGCGCATGTACACTTTCACTGTGTCCTACCACTTCTGAAGGCGGTTGCTGTTTTCAAGCCGGTGAGCCCGAAGTCAGGCTCACCAGCTTGCAAGGGATAGCGGAGCGTTTCCACTTCGAGTGGAAACGCTCCCTTTTTCCGAGTGCCGTATTTCTCGATTGTATTGACTGAAACCGGTCAACACGAAGTTGCGTTAGGCGGCGTGGACAAATTCAGCGAAGCGTTTCTACGCTTACCAGGTTGATGTCGCCGTCGAAGGGCTCGACGTATGCGCAGATGTTGTCCGAGAACTCGTCCATCAGATTGAGCCCTTCGGGGTCATAGTCGTTCTCGGCGACCAGCCTCAGCTTGCCGTCCATAAAGGTGCAACTGACGTTGTGTTCGTGCGGATAGTGAACCCGGAATGCTTCGGTGATGTCGCGCGCCGCTTCGTCTCCCGCTGCGGCGGGAACATCATGGCATTCCAAAGTGATGCGATACATGTGTTGATGCTCCGGGTTTTGCGAACCTATCGGGAAACAGGGCTGACGTGGAAGCCGAAATGATTGACGAGGCGTGCGGGGATTGATTCAAGGCTGCTTTTTGGAGGTAGGCTTGAGCAGGGGCGATCTCACTGAAGCAGAATGGCGCGTTCTGAAGGGCCTATTGCCCATCGAGCCTGAGAACCGTGGTCGAGGCAGGCCGCCCGAGCAGAACCGCTCAATCATCAATGGCATCCTGTGGCGGCTCCGCTGCGGTGCTCCGTGGCGCGACGTGCCGCCCAAATATGGCAGCTGGAACACCATCTATCGCCGGTTCCGGCGATGGAGTGAAGCCGGGGTCTGGGAGACCGTTGCAGTGACGCTGGCCGAGATCATGGCGGACAGCAACCATTACAGCATCGACAGTACCACCGTTCGCGCCCACGTCTCGGCAGCGGGCGGAAAAGGGGGACTCATCGACGCGCTCTTGGCCGCTCGCGGGGCGGGTTCACCAGTAAGCTTCACTGCTTGGCTGATGCCCTCGGACGACCGCTCGCCTTCCATCTGACGGTCGGCGAGGCGGCAGATTGCAAAGCCTATGATGCCCTGATCGGCCTGCCCGAGCGCGCACCTGATGCTTTGCTCGCCGACAAGGGCTACGACGCCGACGCAATCCGTACCGACCTTGCCGAACGGAATATCAAGGCCGTCATTCCTGGCCGCTCAAACCGCCGCGTGAAAATCGAGCATAATCGTGCGCTCTACAAGCAGCGCAATCGCATTGAGCGCATGTTCGGACAGCTCAAGATCAACCGCGCCATCGCCACCCGATACGATCAACTGGCCAACAGCTTCCTCGGCATGGTCCATATTGCCACCGCCAGATATTGGCTCAAATTTGTCCACGCCGCCTAG
>Ga0070665_100000440_pt1 | contig 60649 bp, 38 predicted proteins | sample KBSS13metaG_FD_65862 | JGI IMG/M metagenome (GOLD analysis project Ga0070665, IMG submission 65862) | Switchgrass rhizosphere microbial communities from Kellogg Biological Station, Michigan, USA - KBS S1-3 metaG | ecosystem: Host-associated > Plants > Roots > Rhizosphere > Soil ...
GGCTTCGGGATCATCGCGCAGCGCTGCGCTCTCCTGATCCCGTGATAGCCCCGCGCCTTCGCCGATCTCCACGCTTGCTGCTAGTCTTCCAACATGTTGAGCATCGCCGCTCTCGCCTTCGCCGCATCGCTGCCCGTCATCGACTCCATCCGCATTGAGTCGCGTTGGGGCGGCTTTGGGAAGCCGAGCGCGACGACGTACACGATCATGCGCCGCGGCAATCACTATGAGCGAACGTCCGCCACGGTCCCGCCCGATGCTGTCGACCGTTTCGTGGCTGCGATAACGGCGGCTCCCGTCGAGCGGAAGACGGCAATCCGCGATCTTGCGACGAGCCGGTGGCTGATTGCGCGTGCGACTGAACCGTCCGACGATGTCTCTGTTCCCGTCTGCTCGCCGGAAGCTAAGCAACTCTTCCAGCAGCACCTTGCCGATCCCGAGGAGGCGCTGAGGGCGCTTGACCGGTATTTCTCTGCCCGCTGGACGGATGATTATCCTTTTATTTCGATCGATGTCACGTTCGATGGTCGACCGGCAATTCATCTCGAATCGCATGCACAGCCAGCCTTGATGCTCCCTTGGAATGTGGGCAACGCTGAGACTTGGAATCCCGAGATTCCACGCGCGATCGTCGGCCTCCTGCCGAGTGGCGCAGAGCCGCGCCTGACCGATCCTAACCTTGCAAGTGCGTATGTGGACCAGGTCGCACAAGAGATGCGCCACGAGCTCGACGATCTCGAGGAACGCTGCGTTCATCGCAGGTTTCTCGCGGCCGTCGAGAAACAGTTCGAGATCGTCCGCATCTATCACGGATCGCCGGGCTGTTTCACGGCATACGTTCGCCGCGCCGATTTTCCAGCGAACCTCGTGCTGACTCTTGTAATCAACGACGATGACAAGCCGGAGGCGCAGGGAAAACTCGAACGCACGGTTCAAAGCACTAGTGCGTGGATGGATTTCGTGCGCGACTACGTTGGAAAGCATCCCGAAGGACACTTTGCGATCTGGTTCGCCGATGGCGTCTCAGTCGAAGGCGACAATCGCGCGGTCAGAATCAGCGAGTACGATCCTGCATCCGGCATCGTGAGCCATCCGCGCATCGTTTTCCCGGATGGCCGCGTCACCGAGGACAGCCCCTGACCCTGTACTAGTCCTTGCGGCGTCATCCGCCGGAGCCGGCGAGTCATCCGCCGGAGCCGGCGAGCCCGCCGAGAAGTTCCAGGCGATTCCACAGCTGACCGGCTGGTGAGGGCCCCGTCTTCGAGCGACGCTTCAAGGCTACCCCGGTGACGACGAAAAGAAGGCGCAGGTCGAGCGTCTGAAGTACGTCATCGCAAATGGCGTGAAGGAGGACTTGGTGGAGAAGGTCTTGGACTGGCCGGGGGTGAACACCGCAGCGGCCTTGCTCCAGGGCAACCTCTGACGAAGGGTGGCGCTGGGGAGCGCCACCCTCGGGACAGCCTTCCTGCGCGCTACTGGCTATCGTGCGGCACCAGCACGTCGGCCGAGGCCGTGGTGCTCTTGCCGGACGCGTCCGTGGCGCGGTAGGTAATGGTGTAGGTTCGGTCGTTACCCGTTCCGCTCCTCTCCGCACGGAGGAAGATCCGGCCGTTCTCGGTGATCACGATATCGCCGGGCGTGTTGCCGGAGCCCTGGCCATCCTCAGACTCAGAAGTGGTGACGGAGAGGAGCGTCACGCGCGGGTGCGGGTCGGTGTCGTCGCTCACCTTGAGGATAGGCGCGACTTCAACCAATTCGTGGTTCACGGGAGTCAATACGGCAGGCGAGACCTCGATACTAAGCCTCGGCGGGGCCGTATCCGTTCCACCACCACCACTGCCGGCCGACTGGAACATGTCGTTGAGGGCCGCAGTGAGATCCTCGACGCCAGCGCCGGGCAGGAAGAAGAAGAGGCCACCCGTCTGCTCCGAGATTTGGGAGAACACTGCACGCGCGGACAGAATACCGGAGCCATCATCGGACAGGCTCGCCTTGCCAGTGTCAACTGCCGAGGCAGTGGACAGCGCGACAGCTACGCAATCCCCTGTCAGCAGCGTGTTGACACGGACACCAGAAGCCTGGAGAGCGGAGATCGTGGAGGCGACGGCGCCATTCCCTCCGTGAGGCGAGGCATCCGTGGCGAGGATCACCTCCTTGCTCATGTCGTCGTCACCCGCAAGCACTGACGCGGCCGTGCTGAGAGCACCAAGGCCCTCTTCCGGGCAATCATCGCCGCCGCTCGCGAAGAGGCCAGCCACCATGCCTTGTATGGTTGCGGCATCTGTCGTCGTACCCCGGACAGAGACGTTGTCTTTGTAGGTGATCAGGCTCCACTCAATGTCGGGGCTGTTTGGCTGCGAGGTCTGGCTGGTAATGAAGTTAGCCAGCGTCGCCTTCACCGCGCCAATTTCTTCTCCCATCGAGCCGGTGTCGTCGATTACCATGGCAATCTTCTTGCCTCGCTTCACCTGGAAGTTCCAGTTTCTTGAGGTTTTGATACCACAGTCGATGGACGTGGCATCAAGCCGAGCCTTGTGTCGGCCTAGAGCTAGGGGGGAGCTGGGGGTGAAATTGAGCGTACCGCTGTTCGTCGTCTTAAATTCGGCAATTCTTCCGCCGTCGAGGAACAACTCATACTGGGTGTTGCAGCTACTGCCAGTTTTTACATCGATAAGGAATTGGGGCCGCTGGGTCAGGACATCACCGACGGGCGCTTTAGGAGTAAGCGAGTAGGTACCGCAGAACAGGGGCTTATCACCGAAGCCGAACGTGTTGTAGAAGATGTCGAAGAAGAGGGCATTGCCGCCGTAAGCCCCGCCCCAGCCCGCACCCACGAACGGCGTGTAGGTGAAGAGAATCGCCGAGGAGATGTTCGCTGGACAGACGGTCTTGCGGTCATCAGTCGCGTGTGGCGAATTGGGCTTCCATCCGCCGAGGGTCTCTCCGCCATTGGCCAAGCGGTTGAAGTCGCGGCGGAGCTGGGCTCCAGTGCTGGCGATCTGTTCCCGAATTGTCGAGCCTCCTCCGAAGCCGGTGAGGTTCTTCAGGCGGGTGTCGCCGGGCCGCGACGTGAGAGTAATGGCGCTCGACTCTTTCTGCAGGGTCGCGATGATCACCTCGGGGCTGATGTTGTTGTTCCGCGCCGCGTCGTAGATCAGCTGAGACGGATCGATCAGCTCGCCGTCCACATCCTTGATCTGATGGTTGTCGCCGTCGAGAAAGCTATTGCGGTTGTCCAGGAGCTTTCGGATGTCGTCCAGATCCATGGTGTTGGGGTTGGTGAAATCTCCATCGTCGATGAAGGGCTTGTCATAAATGCAGGGGCCGCCACAGTCCGCTTTCTCTAGGAGGACGAGAGAGCTTCCGCTTGCGACCCCCGACGTAGGATTTGCCTTGGCGCGGGACTTGGTCGCCGCGGGCGCCTCCTCGATGTACGGGGGAAGAGTGACCGGCGCGTATTCTTTGACGATGTCGCCGGCGCCGTCCAGGGCGATCATCCGGTAGTAGGTGGTGGCGTCGCGGAAATCGTTGTTCGCCGTCCGTGCCTGCCCGGTGTCCGCATCGGCTCCGGTGTCTACGATCGAGGGGTTTCTCCCTTCAGGGAATTGGGCGGCGTCGAGGTGCTGGATCTCCTGCCAGGGGCCATCCGGCGAGGAGGCCGCGGAGAGCACGTACAGGGCCGCGCCCGGCTGCCGGTCGAACCACAGTGCCACGGTTTCGCCCATGTTGAACGCGCTCAGGCTGGAGTCCCCGTTGATCGCCGTCTCGTTGTGTGTTCCCGTGGGCGGAGGTGGTGTAGAGGACGAGGCGATCCCGCCGAGGATGCGGACGAGTACGAAACCATCAGTCGGGCCGCTGAGCTTGAGCGTGAGTTGGTTTTCTCCCGCTGGGGTAATTCCTCGGTTCACGGCCTCTGTGTTCTGGCTGAACTCGGACGAGGCCACGATCTGTTCGCCGTTAAAGGAGACCATGGCTCTTGAGAGCCGGTGATCCCCGTCTGCCTCGCCATTGACGATGTTCAGAATGTAGGGCTCTTTGCCTGAAGGAAGTGTGAATGTCTCGGTGAGAGTCGCCGGCTTCTTCACGCCGCCGCCGAAGGCTTTCTGGTAGATCACCTCGCCACCGAACACTGCCGGTGCCGACGCGAGGGCCGCCGCCAGGAAGAACAACGCGCACATACTCCGCATGGGTCTCATGAAGCTCCTTCCTCTTGATTGCGATGAAAGACCAGGACCGCTATGGCAATATGGGAGTATCCTACAACTCCGTTTAGGGAATTTAAAGCTCCACCTTCCGGGAAAACGCTCGTCCTGCGCTGCCCCGGATGGGAAGGAAGAGGAACTTCTCGCCATCCGTAGCTTCTTCCTCGTAACTACGGAATAACAAGAAAAAGCGGCGGCCTCAATGAGCTGCCGCCCAGAATCGCCCGACCCCCCCAAGAAGGTTCCAGGTGATTCTATAAAGGGCCCTCTTGGAGTCGCGTTTTCGGTGACTTGGCAACTGTCTCCAGCGACTGAGGAGCCGTCCAGAATCGCCTGACCCCCAAGTTGGCAGCCCAACTGGCGCTGGCGCGCGGCAGGACGGGAGAAGCCAGGAAGCTCGCGTCGGACCTCGCCACCGAGGCCCGCGCCAAGGGCTTCGGGATCATCGCGCAGCGCTGCGCTCTCCTGATCCCGTAACATCCCGCGCCCTCGCGGCGCCCAACGCTCATGAAAGGAGAATCTTCATGAACGTGACAAGACTCGCCGTCCTCTCGGCTCTTTCGGCTCTCGCGCTGACCGCCACCGCCGCCATCGCCCAGCAACCGCAGATCCCCACCCTTCAGGTCTGCAACAAGACAGCCGCCCGCGGCGAGGCGGGGGTCAAGATCACCAGCCGGGCGGATGCCTCCCATACGGGCACCTTCAGGGTCCGGCTCGAGGTCAAATGCGATCCCGCGGACGGTTATCCCTCGGGAACCCTGACGCTGGCCGCCATCAGCATGTCCGACTCGATCGTCCAGGGCACGCTCACCGCGACCACCTTCGAGCAGATGACCTCGACGGGCAAGCACACCCCGACGTTTTTCGTGAACGGCCGGTGCAGGGCTGAAAACGTCCGTGGCTGCCGCTACTGGCTGATGATCGCCAACAACCGGCGCCCCGGCGCCCAGGGTACGCCGGACATCGTCAGCTTCCTGGTCTTCGACGGCACCGGCAAGCGAGTGGCCTACGGCACCGGCCCGGTCGCGGAAGGCGACCTCGATGTGACCGACACGAGCAATTGAGACCAGAAATCCACGCGTGGAACGCTCTGAAGGGGCGGTATCTGCTCTTTTTGTGTGCCGCCGCGCGTTCCGTGTGTCTCGCCGGGGCCGGTGAGAGGCGCGGAACGCATTCGCGTTGATCTGCCGGAGCCGGCGGACGGCTCGCCGGGCATTTTTCCTGGCTCGCCGGTGCCGGCGAGAGATCCGCCGGCTACTTTTTGTGTCTCGCCGGCCCCGTTGCGACATTCGCCGGCTCCGGCGAGCCATTCGCCGGCTCCGTTGCGACATTCGCCGGCACCGGCGAGTCATCCGCCGGCTCCGTTGGGACATTCGCCGGCACCGGCGAGCCATCCGCCGGGGATCTTGCGAGGCGAAAAAAGGATTCCGCGCTTCTCGCCGGGCACTCCGCGGGGATGCAGGCGTCCGGCGCGCGATCCGCCGCCTTCTCGGGATGATACCGGACCCGATTCATGCAACGGAGGACGGAAAGCACGGGGCTCGTCGCGCCGTGGGGGCTCGCCCTGGAAGGGCGAACTTTGAATAGCCTGGCGCTTCAGCGCCAGGTAGGCGGTCCCACAATCCCACCCGCCCTGAAAGGGCGGAACCCAACGCCTGGACTGAGAACCGTCGCTGAAAGGCATCGCCCCTCGGGGCGGATTGGAGGATGGGGTACGGCCAACCTGGCGCCAAGGACTCGTCACAGAATAACTGCACCAGCCCTGAAAAGCGTTCGGCTCTCGTCCGGCCCAACGGGTCGGGAGAATGGAGCCCAGGGCTGAGGCCGAAGGCCGATGCCCTGGGTGGAGAGATGACAACGGGCTGCGGCCTGAAGGGCCGCGAGACCTGTCTTGCCGAATCGGGTTCTCGCTTTCAGGCCGCAATGATTGGGGACGCTTTTCTTCCCAGGGCATCGGCCTTCGGCCTCAACCCTGGGCTGGAGTCTCCCGACCGGTTGGGCCGGTTTTGTTAGATGCTCTTATCCGTGCTGATCGGCCATCCGAGAGGGAGAATGATTCGTCCTTTCTGCAAGATGCATCCTGAACCCTGTCGCATGGGCAAGGCGGGGAGGCACATCAAGGGCAAGACAGATCTACGCTGACAGGTTTCGGTGTTGACGTGGGTTAGGAAGGGACCTAGAATTGAAGGACTCATAGAATGAGAGACATACAACAGTCTGGCATGTTGCAACCCAGGGAACCGAGACCACGGTAGGCATTCTGGGCGGAAAGCGCGAAAGGTTAATCTAGAGGTTGGCCGCCCTTTGTACTAGCGAGGAGCTTGAATGCCTCTTGTTTACCATAAAGCTAGTCCTGTTTCTCTCCGCGATCTCGGGTTTGACGAGCGCTGGTTGCAGCATAGAATCCTCGATGATCCATCTATATTGGGTCTTGGTGACGTGACCGTGCTGCAAAGGGAGCGACGGCAGAGCGGAGGCGGCCGCCTTGATTTCCTCCTCTCAGAGCCAGAAGCAAATATGATGTATGAGGTTGAGGTAATGCTTGGCCGCCTTGATGAGAGTCATATCATACGTACAATAGAATATTGGGATATAGAGCGTAGACGCTGGCCAAGCCGTGACCATCGAGCTGTCATCGTTGCCGAAGAGATCACCAACCGATTCTTCAATGTTATCGGACTCCTGAATCGCGGGATACCTATTCTGGCAATACAGCTGAACGCCTTCCAAATAGAAGAGAAGGTTGTGCTGACCTTCACCAAAGTACTTGATATTTACGAGCCTCCCGAGGAGGAAGAAACTGACGCGGAGCCGACTGATCGGCAATGGTGGGAGAAGCGATCGAACAGACAGTCAATTGGAATTGTTGATCGCATTGTGGAATTACTCTCTGAGCAAGGCAGGCAACCGCGAATAACTTACAATCGCCATCACATCGCCTTGGGCGGTACGCGACAGAACTTCTGCTGGTTTCATCCTCGTAAGGCCCAAGCACACTGTCATCTGCATCTCAAGACTGGTGCTACTGCTATTGATGCGGTAACATCCAAGCTTGAAGAGGTCGGAATCAGCGTGGCACCTCATCGGAAGGATATAATTCGGGTAATCATCACTCAGCGGGAGTTAAATGAGCACCAAGACGTGGTAAGGGCTGTACTCTCATCTGCATTGAACGAGGTCGGAGGTGGGGTCGGCTAATACACGCTTGCACCGGACGGCCGGCTTCGCCGTACGCACGGTGAAGCGTCACAGCGTTCTGTGACCCGAGGATCACGTTTGAGCGAGTATTAGAAGTAGAAATGCTATGAACCGACCCGCTATCCCGGCTGAGACGGCGAAGGCCGTACTAATTGAGGCCGGCCATCGCTGCGCCGTATGTGGAGTTCCTTGCCCTCTTGAACGGGCGCATATAGTTCCATGGCGGAAATCTCAAAATCATAGTGTCGGAAACTTGATCTGTCTCTGCGCCAACTGCCACGAGAGAGCCGATAGAGAAAGATGGGGAGAAGAGGCCCTCCGAGAGTACAAAGCCAACCCGTGGGTGCACCGCCAAAATCCTGTTTCACAGGAGACCAGCAGCTTCGGGCTTGTTCAGATCGTAATTCGCAAAGAGATGCACAACTTTGACGACCACTATCTCGAAATGTTGCGCTATGCGCTTGCAAAGTTTCTCGATACTGACCCTAAGGCCATAAAGGTTGTCGCACGCAAGAGGGGTAGTGTTAAGATTATTATCGAATGCCCCTCTGGTGTTGCAGCGGAGTTAATGGCCAGATTTAACAACAATCGAGATGATCTTCAAGGCAGCTTACCGCTTTTTCCTGTCGATGCTGTCGAGGCAATCTTGTCGGGGGAATTGCCTCTGACAGTTGTGGAAGGTACTCCTGTGGAAGGCGAACTGCTCAATCTGGTTAGAAAGGCATTGAGCAAGCTCCCTGCGCAATACCGGCAGTTCATTTACTTGAATTTCGTAGAGCAGCGTAATCACGAAGAGATCCGCATACAGCTTGGTATTTCATCTCACTCCGGCTTTTTGAAACTACAGCGTCAAGCCTTCGAAGCGCTTAAGCAGGGCATGCAAGAAACATGGGAAGGCAAGTAGTCGCAGAACCCGGCCCCTGCACCGGACGGTTGACTTCGTCATCCACCGCTGAGGGGCATCAGCGTTGGGCGTCAAAATGCGTCAGATCCTTTGCAGTGAGGAGATTACTTGAAATCAGCTGAAGCCGAAGCATTATCATCTTCATGGTGGATTCCGATTTGGGAGTTTACTGTCCACGCTGTCGTGGGAACTTTGCTATTCACCTTGGTTGCTCTTCCTGCGATAGGGTTAAATTTTTTTATCTCCTGGTTAGAGAAGGTGGGAGTCTCAGGGTTCATTCAATGGGGGCTGATAGCCTGCGAGTACCTGCTCTTTGTAGTTGATGTGGTGCTCTTTGGTGTCTTCATCATTCGCCAAGCGTGGAGAGGGTTGGCAAAATTATGGTAACTCAGGCCAACTTCATTGATTATACCTGGAAGCTCACGAGACAGGCCACGGTCGACTACTTTCGTCCTTTGATTTCGCTGCCTTCGTGGCTGGGCACCCTCCGCCAAAAACGAGATATAGAGAGCAATGGCAGAGTAGCCCCACTTAAAGAACAGGAGATTTATGGCAAGCCCTCAATTGAGGTGAAGGAGCGGAGTGTAAAGAAGACCTTGGTTGAAGCTGAGCGCGAGGCTCGCGAGCTCGTTAATGCTTGGTCAGTTGGCGCCGCTGCAGTCGGCTGGGTCCCCGGTAGCATGCTTGCTCTAGTTGGTGTCGATGCCAAGCTTGTAAAGGATGTGGCCAAGGCATTTGGTATTGATTCCTACTCTATTGAAGAGGTCTCCGCTGTTGTGGGCGCCGTGGTTGTTGGTAAAGTTATAGCCGCAGAGACCCTCTCGCTATTTCCAGGAGTAGGCTGGCTCGCGAAGTCGGGCATCGCCGCAGTTGTCATCAAGTCAGCAGGTGAAGCAATGATTCAGCATTTCAAACCGAAGTCACCATATGCGTAGACATCATTCTGGACCCGAGCCCAACCCGAGCGGTCGAGCGGACGAAAACCGCAAACAGCGCGGTTCCCGCTCGCTCACCTTCTAACTTTAAACGCCAATAAGGTTCCAGGTGATTCCAGAAGAAGTCCTCATCTTCTCCGGCCGGGAGGCCAGAGTGAGGTGCTGGAGTCGGGTTTTTCGGAAATTCGGGTCCTGTCTCCGGCCACTGAAAAGAAAAATCGAGAAATGCCGGCTTGTTGCGAGCCTGAAAGTCTTGCGAAACCCGCTCTCTGGATACACGAACTCTGAGGAAGCGCATTCCGTGCCTTCGTGAAGCTGTGGGCAGACTGCCTGGGACGGGAGATTATCCGCCGACGAAGGGGAGGGCTGGCGGGAAGCTTCCGGCGGGAAAGGCCGCGTTGCGATCGCCTGCTCTCAGTTTCGCGGTAGCCTGCCGGAAGGTGGCGACGAACCAGGCATATTCTTCGTAGAGCTACTGGCGCACGAGATGGCTGATGGCGTGAAACAGGGGCGCGGGAGATTTCTTCAGACGCGGGGCGATGGTGTGGATGTTGGCCCAGGATCGCCCCTACTCCCAGATGCTCGCCGCCAGTCCTGGCCCTCCGGGTGGCGGCTTCGGCGGGCGGCATACTCCAGGTGTCAACTCGCCGCCAATTTTCCCCCCTTTGACGTTAAAAATCCCCCCCCTTACTGGTTAGGCTGACTCCTTGAGAGAGCCAGCGTTTTGCAGGTACAGGCGACGCCTGTACCTGGTCGCGCGGGCAAGACGACTGCCTGCCTAGAACAGCACTCCGAGCTGGAGCGTCAGGAAATCGTCCCCACCCGAGACGCGGTGGAAGTCCGTCCCCAACTCCAGCCGGTAGCGGGAGGCCGGGATGGGGAGCTGGAACCCCAACCCGAGATTGAAGCCGAGGTCGCTCGAGCCGCTCTTGGGCCAGTAGACGCCCGGTCCACCTTCCAGATAGAACGCCGTGCCGCTCGGCAGAGGGAAGAGCACCTGGGCGTTGACCGAGGCGTTGAGCCAGCGCGGATGCTCGATCCCCGCCGCCGTCTCGGCCGTGAGCTGGGAGAGCCCAACCATCAGTTGCAGCCGGACACGGTCGGTCAGGTGATAGCCGAGATCCGCCCGCACGTGGATGTTGGCGTCCGAAACGTCCGAGAGGTCGCCGAGCGGGTGGGTCGAGCCCACGTGGAAGCTGGCGAGGAGCCGGCTCCCGGCGCCGCCGCCGAAACCTCCGACGGTCACCAAGGCCTCGTCGAAGTCCGCAAGGCCGCCGTGATCCGTGACGCGCAGGCGGAGGCGGTGCAGGCCCGTGCCGAGGGGCACGTTCAGCGCCGCGCCCGTGCCCAGGGTCACGGGCGTTCCCGTGGTCACGTCGAACCACTCGAAGCTCGCCACGTCGTCGTTGGTGCCGGGTGTCGAGTCCGGGTCCGCCGAGCGCGAGCCGTCGAGAGCCACCGGATTTCCCGGCAGCACGCGGTCGTCTCCCGCGTCGGCGATGGGATGAGCGTTGGCAAGGTCCTTGGTGCGTATGTCGAAGCCCACGTTGGGATCATGGCTGCACAGCTCGAGCGAGGTGGCCTGCACGGAGACCAGGAAGCCCATGAGACTCACGATGTCGCGGGGGTTGCGGTCCGCCGGGCACTGCGGGTGCGGGCCGGGGATGCCGGGCGTGTGGACGGCAGCGTCCACGGCCGCCGCGATTTGAGCGCCGCTCTGGCCCGCCGTCGTGGGCACGGCCAGGGCGCAGGCGCCGAGCGAAGACTCCTCGACCAGGTCGATGCTCCCGCCCGCCGCTCCTGCCGGCGGCGTCAACAGGCGGATCTTCATGATCTGGAGCTGGTTGAGCACGGGCACGCCGAGGTCGCCCAGCCGTACGCAGGTGCCGGTGTTCCGGCCGGGATCGGTCTGGACGGCCGTAATGAGCTGGCTGCCGTTCAAGCTCGGGGCCTGGAGCAGGAGCCGCGGCGGCCGCGGGAACTCGTCTTCGGAAGGGCCGGCGTGGCCCGGATCGAGGATGGCCTGGACGCCGTTGGCCGCGCACGTGGGGCTGGCGGCCACCGCATCGCGAGCCCGGGCGAGGACCTGCTCATCCGTTTCGCCCAAGGTATACGGTACGGCCACGGAGCACAGGGACCGGGTCCCCACGACCCGCTGGAGGCTGACCACCAGGTGGAGCACGCCGGTTTTTTCACGATTCGCGGGCACCTCGGCCGTGGCGACAGCCAGCCCGCCGCCGCCGCCACCGCTTCCGGCAAAGCCCGAGAGGCCGAGCTCGATCACGCTGGTCGGTGGGTTGTCGAGCGGCGGGCAACCCGTCACGGTGGCGATTGCGATCTGGCCGCCGCAGGTGACGGTCACCGTCGAGATGGGGTCGACATCGCCGTCCCCATCCGCGTCGTCGTTGCACTGCGAGATGGGCGTGTTGTTCAGGCAGTTGCCGTTGTAGCAGGCCCAGGCGACCTTCTTGCCGCTCCACATGTTGACCAGGCTGGTCTCCAGCACGCCGTTGTTGTCCGTGCGGATGGTGCCGCCCATGACGTCCACCGTGCCCGTGGCGCAGACCGAGCCGTTGGTCTGGAGGATGCTCATGGTGCACGACCCCTGGTTCGGCAGGAAGTTCTGCCCGAAGACCGGGATGTCCCAGATGCCGCCGTCCGAGCAGCCCTCGAAGTTGCTGATGAATGGCTTGCCCAGGACGAAAGCGCCGCGGCCGTGGGTGGCGGCGTACATGCGCCCGTGGGTCTCGTCGATCGAGATCTCGTAGACCGGCGCGTTGGGGAGCCCGTTGGAGAAGGCCGACCACGAGCCGCCGCCGTTGGTGCTGCGGAAGAGGCTCGCGCCGTCCGGGCCGCTGTCGAGCCCCACGTAGACCCGCTGCGGCACGCTCGGCTCGATGCTCACCGTGGTGGCCGGGACCCCCGCGGGAAGTCCCGTGGTCACGGCGTTCCAACTCGTGCCGCCGTTGGTGGTCTTCCACACCCGCGCGAAGCTGCCGAAGCCGGAAAATGTGATGTATGCGGTATCCGGGAGCGTGGGGTGGACGGCAATGCGGCTGACGGGCGCATTAGGCAGGCCCGTGTTGATCGAAAGCCAGCACCCCGGAGTGTCGCAGGGGGCCGGATTGGAACGGAACACCTGACCGCCGTAATAGCCCACGTAGACGCGGTCCGAGTTGCTGGGCGCCACTCCGATGGCCGTGATCACGTTCTGGCCGGGGTTGGCCAGATGCGCCGATTCGCTGCTCCCGGTCACGAGATCGGGCGCGGCGCCGGTGGCGAGCACGGGGCTCACCGCCGTCCAGAGGCCGCCGTCGTTGGTGCTGCGGAAGAGCCGGTTGGTCCCGTAGAACAGCGGATGGCCGCCGCCCGGGGCCTGGACGACCGGGTTGTAGAACAGCCGCGGATCCGTGGACGGGATGCCGCTGTTGACGCTGGACCAGCTCGTCCCGCCGTTGTCAGAGCGCTTCAGATCGCCGAAGTTCGTGCCGGCGTACATCGTCATCACGCTGTCGAAGTCGAGGAAGGAATAGCCGCCGTCGCCGCAGCAGGGCAGGTGCTTCCATCGGCGGCTGCCGTTCCAGAGCTGGCCGGAGTTGTCCTGGCTGGCCCCGATCACGGCCCCGGTCAGAGGTGACGACGCGATGCTCTGGAAACCCGTGATCTGCAGGTCGTCGTTCCTGGGCGTCCAGCTCACGCCGCCGTTGGTGGAGATCGCGAACCCGCCGTCGCCCGTCGCATAGACCCGGCTGGTGGAGGTGGGATGGAAGACGATCTCATGGTGATCGGAATGGATCGAGCTGATCCCGGAGCCCGCCCCCAGGCTGGCGTCCGAGAGGCTGAACGTCATGGGGTTCGTGTCGCCGTTGGTCGAACGCCAGAGGGCCACGCCGCCCAGGAGCACGACGTCAGGATTGGTGGGATCGACGGCCAGCGCGTGCGTGTAGTGGCTGTAGCCGACGGCCATCGAGGTGCCCGAGCCGTCGGTGGCGACGCCGGTGAGCCTCTCAGCCCAGGTCTGCCCCCCGTTGTTGGACCGGAAGATGGCCGGCCGGCAGTTCTGGATCAGCCGGTCCGCGCACATGCCGAACGTGGCATAGACCACCTGGTGATTGCTGGGCGCGATGGTGATCTCGACGTGATCGAACACCGTCGTGCCCACGTTCGGAAGGCTCTGGTTGGGGCACCCGCCCGGCTTGGGGATGCCGGCGTTGAGTGGACACCAGGTATTGCCCCCGTCCGTGGAGCGGAACACGCCACGCCCCAGAAATCCCGCGAAGAGCGTATTGTGATCGGTCGCGTCCATCTCGAGGTCCGTGGGCTTGGCGTCGTTAGACCCGGAGACCGTGAGCTTGGACCAGGTCGCTCCCTGGTCGTCGGAACGGAAGATGCCGTACCCGCCGGATGGCGTTGGAGAAGTGACCGTCGACTCGGGCGCGGCCAGGGTGACGCCGCTCGAAAACGTCACGAAGATTCGCTTGGTGGCTCCCGAAGTGGTGGGATCGAGCACGACGTCGTTGATCGATCCCAGCCGGAAGTCGAAGGGAGAGCCGGTGCGCTGAGTCCAGATGAACTGCGAGATCTCGCCGCCGGTCTCGCCGCCGATGAGCAGGCCGGCGCCATAGTAGGTGTCGCGCCGGATGGCGTTCTCGCCCGTGCCGGCATAGATCACGCCGCAGCCCGCCGCGGAGCAGCCGTCGAGCGCGATGGCGCCGATGGCCAGGGCAGGCTGCCGGTCGGATTCAGGCTCCCAGTTCATGCCGGCGTCGCGGGAGTGCCACACCCCGCCCGCCGCCGTGCCCAGCCAGATGTCGTCCACATTGGCGGGATTGACGGCCACCGCCGAAGCCCGGCCGGTCGCGCCGCCCTTGAAGAATCCGTCGATCGGCGCGGGACCGATGGGGAACCACGTCGTTCCCTCGATGGCGGCCCCCGCCGGATGGATGGAAACGGAGAAAATCGAAACCACGGCCACGGCGGCCGTCATCACCAAGGGAAGAATCCTGCGAACTGGGCTCATGAAGCCTCCTCGCTATCCGGAAGTTGGACGGCTGTCAGAGTTGGCGATGGAGGATGGTGTTTCGTTACTCTTTGGGCCAGCTTCGTTAGCTATACTGCCGCCGTGAAAGCCTCCGTCCACCTCTCCGATCTCCGCGGCCTGGCCCGGATGGCCACTGATGCAACCGTAGGGGTCACGGATCTGGTGGAGGCCGTCCACCAGGATATTTCCCGAAGTGTCGCCCGCCCTCTCGGCATGCCGCGGCATGGGATCGCGGGTCTGGTGTACGGCGGCGTCCGTGGAATGACCCGTCTGGTGGGCGGCGGTGTCGACGCTCTCCTGGCGCCCCTCGCCGCGCGGCCCGGCGGGCGGAGCTCGTCGCGCCGGCGTGAGGCGCTGGTGGCGGCGCTGAATGGGGTGCTGGGGGATCACCTGGAGGCCGGCGGCAATCCGCTGGCGATCCCGATGTCCTTGAAGCCGGCGGTTCCGGCGGCCGGCGGCAAGGTGGTGGTGCTGGCGCACGGCCTGTGCATGAACGATCTGCAATGGCGCCGCCGGGGGCACGATCACGGCAGGGCCCTGGCCCGCGATCTCGGCTACACGCCGGTCTATCTCCACTACAACAGCGGTCTGCATATTTCGATCAACGGGCGCGCTTTCGCCGGCCGGCTGGAGAACCTGATTCAACAGTGGCCGGTGCCAGTCGAGGAACTGGTGATCGTCGGCCACAGCATGGGGGGGCTGATCTCCCGCAGCGCCCTGCATTACGCCGAGGCCGCGGGGCACGGGTGGCCGCGGCTCCTGCGCAAGATCGTTTTTCTCGGCACGCCTCACCATGGCGCGGCCCTGGAGCGCGGGGGCAACGGGGTGGACGCCATTCTGGAAGCGATCCCCTACACCGCCCGGTTTGCCCGCCTGGGGAAGATCCGCAGCGCGGGGATCACCGACCTGCGCTACGGCAATCTGCTGGACGAGGATTGGGAAAAACGTGATCGGTTCGAGCCGGCGCGGGACGACCGCCGCGCCGTGCCCCTGCCGGCGGGCGTCGAATGTTACGCGGCGGCCGCGACGACAGGGAAGAAACCGGGCGACCTCAACGACCGGCTCCTGGGGGACGGCCTCGTCTCCGTGAGCAGCGCGCTAGGCCGCCATGAGGACGCCGGGCGGTCGCTGGCGATCCCGGAATCCCGGCAGTGGGTGGGCCATGGAATGAATCACATGGATCTGCTCAGCCGGCCCGAGGTCTACGAGCAGGTCCGGCGGTGGCTCGCGGAATGATTCGGACCCCGGCCGCCTGGGTGTTGGGTTTCTCTATCGCCGTGCTCGCCGCCGGCTGCGGCCGTGGAGCGGACCCGCGGCCCGGCGCGGACAAGCCCCCCGTGCCGCGGGCGACCCGCGGCTACATCCTGATCTCGATCGATACGCTGCGGGCCGACCATCTCGGCTGCTATGGCTACCCCCGTCCGACCAGCCCGTTCCTCGACTCCCTGGCCGGGCGGGCCACCCTGTTCGAGGAGGCGTACGCCCAGTTCCCCAGCACCCTGGTCTCGCACATGTCGATGCTGACCGGCCTCTACCCGCGGGAGCACGGGGTGTTTCCGCCGAACTCGGTGCTCTCTCCGGAGGTGGAGATCCTGCCGGAGGTGTTCCAGCGCGGCGGCTTCCGCACCGCCGGCTTCACCGAGGGGGGATATGTGAGCGGTCGCTTCGGCTTCCGCCGCGGCTTCGACGTCTTCGTCAGCCGCAACCGCGACCACAACCGGCCCGTGGAGGGGACCTTCGGCCGGGGCGTCGACTTCCTGAAGAGCGTCGGGCCGAAAGACCGCTTCTTCCTCTTTCTCCATACCTACGCCGTGCACACTCCCTACGACGCGCCCGAGCGCTACCGGCAGCCGTTCTGGCCCGGGGCTCCGCCGCCCGGGGCGATCGACGGCACGGGCCCGGCGCTCACCCGCTACAACATGACCGGCGAAGGGCTGCCGCGCCCCGCGGTCGAGTGGCTCGAGGCGCTCTACGACGCCGGCATCCGGCAGACCGACGACGTCCTGCAACGGTTCTTCGCGGAGCTCGAGCGGCTCGGCCTCGCCGGCGAGGTGACGGTGGTGATCACCGCCGACCATGGCGAGGAGTTTCTCGACCACGGCCTGTTCAATCACACGCAGCTCTACCGCGAGAGCCTGCATGTCCCGCTGCTGGTGATCCATCCGGACCAGCGCGCCGCCGTGCGCCACGGCGGCGTCGTGCAGCTCATCGACCTGGCGCCCACGCTCTACGCGATGGCGCGGGTGCAACCGCGCCGCCCGCCGTCCGGCGCCAGCCTGGCCGGGCTCGTCGGGCGCGCGTCGGCGCCGCTCCCCGGCACCGCCTGGAGCGAGACTCTAGGCGGGCGGCGGGCGGTCTACCGCGGCGAGCGGCGGAAGCAGGAGAGCCTCCTGCTCTTCGATCCCCCCGCCGGCGAGTGGCTGCCGCGCAAGGTCGCCTTCAATACCGCCGGCGGCCCTCTGGCGTTCGAGGCCCGCTCCCTGGAGCCCCGGCGCCTGGCCGTCCTTCAGGGAGAGGAGAGGATCGCCGAGGTTCCCCTGACCCTGGACTGGACGCCGGTCCGGGTCGCAACGGCGAAGCCCGGGCGCCTTCTCCTGGAGGCGGACGGCTGTTCCGACTCCGACCTGGTGGACGGCCAGAAGCAGGCGGAGCTCGAATGCCACTCCTTCCAGGTCCGCGGGCTTGGCCTCACCCGGATCGAGCTCTACGACGTGTCGCGGGACCCGGGCCAGATCCAGGAGCTCTCCCGCGAACGGACGCGGACGACGCGGGCGCTGCTGCGCGATCTGGTGGCGTTCCATCCGCGGCCGGTTGCCGCGGCCTCGGCGGCGCCGCCGATCGATCCCGAGCTCGAGAAGAGCCTGCGGGCGCTCGGGTATCTCAAGTAGGGCTCAGCGCAGCAAGGCTCAGCGCAGATAGCCGAGAGCTTCGAGCTGTTTCTGGAGCTCGGAGTCCGGATTCGTCCTGCCGGCCCGCAACTGCCCCTTGCGGAGTCGCTCCTCGGCTCGGAGACGGGCGCGGAGGTAGCCGGCCCGCACCGCTCGCTGCGCGGCGAGGTCGCGATGCTCTCCGGGATCGGCCTGGCGATCGTAAAGAGCGCGCCCGGGGTCGGGGAGGCGGTCTTCGATGAACCGCCAGCCGGGAGTGGTCACCGCGGCCGCCCGCGAGCCGTGCTGGTCGAGCCAGGAGAAAGCCATGGGCTCCGCCGGATCATCGCCGGGCGGGCCGTCGCCGGAGATCCAGGGTGCGAGGCTCCGGCCGTCCACGCCCGGCGGAACCGGCAGATTCAGGAGATCGAGGATCGTCGGCGCCACGTCCATCTGCTGGGCCTGCCGCTGCACCACCTTGCCGCTCCCCATCCCGGGGACCCGCACGATCAGGGGGACGTCCAGCATCTCCTGGTGCAGCGTCCTGCCGTGCTCCCAGCCGCCATGCTCGAGGAACTCCTCGCCGTGATCGGAGACGAAGACGATCAAGGTGTCCTCCAGAAGCCCGCGCTGGCCGAGGAGGTCGAGCAGCTCGCCGAAGGCGGCGTCGTTGGCGGCGATCTCGGCGTCATAGAGGTCCAGGAAGTTCCGGAGCACCTCCGGCGTGGCCGCGATCTTTCCCTCTTCGACCCGGTGCAGGAAGTTCATCCGGAGGAGGCCCTCGTCCCGCACGCCGGGGGCGAAGCGTTGCCGGAAAGGGAGCGGGGGAGTGTAGGGGGCGTGCGGCTCCACGGTGTGGAGATAGAGGAAGAAGGGGGCGTCCCCCTGCCAGCGGTTCTGCAGCCAGTCGGCGGCCTCGGCGTTGACGTCAGTCGCCGCGCTGTGTTTCCGCGGCAGGAGCTGGTAGGTCTCGAACCCCTGGCCCAGGCCGAAGCTGCGCGCCACGTTGCCGTTGGTGACGAACCCGGCGGTGCGGTACCCCTGCTCCCGCAGGCTCTCTGCCAGGGTGACGGCCTGCCCGGCGAGGACGTCCCGCCGGCCGTTGACGCCGTGGGTGCGGGGCAGCAGGCCGGTGAGGATGGTGGTGGCGGCGGGGCGGGTCCAGGAGGACTGGGCCACGGTGTGCCGGAAGAGGGCCGCGCCGCGGGCGAAGGCGTCGATGCGGGGCGAGATCGGCCGGGCGTAGCCATAGCATCCGAGGTGGTCCGCCCGCAGGGCATCCACCAGATAGAGGATGACGTTGCGCGGCCGGCGAGCCGGCTGGAAGGAGGCCGGAGCCGTTCTCTCGGTTCTCTCCGTGGCCGCCGCGGTGGCCGCCGTCCGGGAAGGCCCGGTCTCCGGGCGCGGCGCGGCGATGGCCGGCCGCAGCAGCACGAGGCCGCTCCCCGCCGCCTCGCCCGGCTCCCGGGGCACGGCGGTGAGGGAGATCCGCGCCGGTCCGGTCCCGGCATCCCCCAGCTTTACCGCGACCGGTCCATCGTCCGGGCGGAGACGGGCCAACTCGCGCTCCGCGCCGCCTTCGGGCTGCAGCGTCACCCGCAGCTCTCCGGACGGGCCGCCGCGGGAGCGGAGGTCGTCCATCGCCAGCATCGCTCCGGCGGGCAGGCGCAGGAAGGTGTCGATCCGCCGGCCGAAGGGGAGGGCGAGCCGGTCGCCGGCCGCGCGCACCCGGCCTTGCTCGTCGATTCCCGTCTCGAAGCGGAGAAAGTCCCAGGCTACCGCCAGGTGGCGGCGGTCGCCATGGTCCCCGCCGCTCTCCTCCCAGGGGGAGCGCGTCCAGGCGTAGCGCAGGGTGAGGCGGTTCTCCCCTTCCCGCAGGCCGCGCCGCGGCAGGACCACCCGGACCTCTTTGTCCTGGTCCGGCGAGAGGACGACCCGGTCCACCGCCTCGCCGTTGAGAAGGAGGGCGACCTCCTGCTCCGGAGAACCGGGGGACGGGTATGGCGATCCGCGGAGGGTCAGCGGAATGTCCCGCGGGGCGGCGACGAAGAACTCCAGCTCCGACTCCGGCCCGTCGCTCCAGACGAAGGTGTGCCCGCCGTCGTCCTCGTCCTGGGACCACCCTTGCCGCAGCAGCGGCCGGGCTTCGGAGGTCCCGAGGTCGACCTTCCCGGGCTCGCGCTGGATCTCCGCCAGATCGAGATCGGCGATCAGGTCGCGAACCGTCCCGCCGGGGCGCGGAGGCGCGGTCCGGCCGCACCCGGCCAGGAAGCCGACGAACAGGCAGGTCAGGGGAACGCAGCTCCGGAGCCGGGAACGGGACCTCATGCGAGTCCTGAGGATAGAGGCAGAGATCCGGCTTGTAAATTACTTCTTGACTCAGAGGACCCTGCGAGGTATGATTTTTTATCTGCTGTGGAGTCAATGGGTGACTCCACGGTACCCAAGCCAGAAATTACGAAAGGGACCCCGGTACAACAAAGGGTCCCTTTTTGTCTTTTTGGCCCCAGAACAGAAAGAAAGAGAGACAACGACAATGCGCAACACAGGAAAAGTGAAGTGGTTCAATGACACCAAGGGCTTCGGCTTCATCACGCCGGAGGATGGGGGCAAGGACCTCTTCGTGCACCACTCGGCGATCCAGGGATCCGGATTCAAGAGTCTCGCCGAGGGCGACCGTGTCGAGTTCGACGTCGTGCAGGGCCAGAAGGGCCCGGCGGCTGAGAACGTCAGCAAGATCTGACCGTAATCTTCGCGCCGCGAGGCGCTCCGGATAAGGAATGATTTGGAGGACCACCCCGCTGGGGTGGTCTTTTCTTTTCTGGCCTTCAACGTATAGAATCTTTTCAATGACCAACCGGATGCCGACCGGGATCGCGGTCCTCTGTGGATGCGCGCTGTTCGCCGTTGTGGCCGGTATCGCGGAAGCCCAGACGCCGCCCGCGGCCGGTCATGGGCCCTACTTTCCCGCCGATTCCCCCTGGTACCAGGACGTCTCCGCCGCGCCGCTCGACCCCGAATCGGCGACGGTGATCAACTGGCTCGCCGGGGCCGGTGGCTGGGGCGGGGGCCGGATGCAGATCGACTTCACCATCGAGGTGCTGGAGGCGGACGCCAGCGCTCCGCTCCGCGGCTTTACCGCCACCGATGATTTCTATGATCCCGACTGCGACCGCCCCGCTCTCGCGTCCGTCCCCCTGCCGAACGGCGGCGCGCTGGAGGGGGAGAGCGGTTATGAGTGCGCCGGCGACGGCGACTGCCATCTGATCGTGGTCCACCGGCCGACCCGCCGTCTCTACGAGATGTGGCGGGCCAATGTCACCGGCGGGCAGTACTACGCTGGCTGCCTCGCGGTCTGGAACATGGATCTCACTTACCCGCCGGCGGGGCGGGGCCAGGATTGCAGCAGCGCCGACGCCGCCGGGTATCCCATCGCGCCGCTGCTGTTCAACGCCGACGAGGTGGCGGCCGGGCAGATCGATCACGCCATCCGGTTCATCCTGCCCAACAGCCGCATGCGGCGGCTGGTGTACGTCCATCCGGCGACCCACTCGACCTTTCCCACCAGCGGCCCGGCGACGGCGCCGCCGTATGGGACCCGCCTGCGGCTGCGGGCGGACTATCCCCTCCAGAACCTGCCGAACGAGGGGGCGCGGGTGGTCGCACGGGCGATGCAGAAGTACGGCATCCTGCTGTCCGACGGCGGCACCATCGCGTTGACCGCCCAGAGCGACCGCTTCACCACCGCCAAGTGGGCCGGGCTCCTCGGCCCGCTCGACCTCAGAGCCCTCCAGGTCACCGATTTTCAGATGGTGGCCGGCGGCGACCGCTACAACTACACCGGCGACTGCGAGCGGACCACGCCGCTGTTCAACGACGGTTTCGAGTTGGGTGGACGGTAGAAGTGGAGCGGAACGGTTCCGTAAGTAAAAGTTTTGTCAACGCCGGCACGTTTCCCCTGGCTGGCGCACCAACCATAGCGAGGGGCCCCCCATTTCGCGCTTCCGCACGGCGGAAGCACCTGCCACGCGTCTGCTTTTCTTGAAGGAGATGTATGCGAAAGTTTGGGCTCCGTACTTTTGTCGCTCTGATGGCTCTCGTGCTGACGGCTGGCGCCGCCGGTGCCGGTCAGGCGCTGTTCTCGCCGCTCGACATCGCCCCCTCGTACGCGAAATCGTTGAACCAGGACAAGTCCTACCAGGTGCTGGCGGACAACCCCGCCACGGCCTCCCTCGAGCTCGTCAAGGCCAACGCGAACCTGGTCGACGAGAAGGCGGCGACGTTGACGTTCAATCTCGGCTCGGGGCTCGACCTGCAGGCCCACCGAATCCAGGCCTATGCCACCGGATCGGGATCGCTGGTCTGGTCCGGCGTCATCGGTGACGCCGCCGTCCGGGTGCCGTTCGCGCCGGACGCGTTCGCGTTCGATCCGCTCAACGTGGTCACTCTGGTCCGCGACGGCGACATGATCACCGGCAACCTCCATTACAACGGCGACTGGTACAAGATCCGCCCGCTGCGGTCGGGCGGCCACGCGATCGTGGCCGTGGACTCCAAGGCGATGCCGCCGGATCACCCGGAGGCGTACGCCAGCCTGCCGGTCATCAAGATGCCCATCCGCCAGACCAAGGCGAACACCGTCATCCGGGTGATGGTGAACTACACCGCGGCGGCCGCGGCGGCCGCCGGCAACATCAGCAGCCTGATCGATCTCGCCGTCGCGGAGACCAACCAGGGCTACGCGAACAGCGGCGTCACCATCACGCTCCAGCTCGCCAGCAAGGCCCAGGTCACCTACACGGAGAGCGGCAGCTTCAGCACCGATCTGAGCCGCTACCGCGGGACCGCCGACGGCTTCATGGACAGCATCCACACCACCCGCAACTCGGTGACCGCCGACGTCGCCGCCCTGTTGATCAACAACGCCTCCGCCTGCGGCCTGGCCTCCGGCATCGGCTCGACCGCGTCGACCGCCTTCGTCGCCGTCTATTGGGACTGCGCGACCGGCTACTACTCCTTCGGGCACGAGATCGGGCATCTGCAGTCCGCCCGCCACGATCCCGCGACCGATAGCACCACCACGCCCTACGCCTGGGGTCACGGCTACCAGTACACCGGCAGCCCGAAGTGGCGCACGATCATGGCCTACGACTGCTCGGGCGGCTGCCCCCGCCTGAACTACTGGTCGAATCCGAACAATCTCTACAACGGCCACCCCATGGGCACCACCACGAAGAACCACAACGCCCGCGTGCTGAACGACACGCGCGCCACGGTCGCCGCCTTCCGGTAAGACCGGCTTTTCCTTCGGGTAGAACGAAAACGGGGGCTTCGGTCCCCGTTTTCCGTTTTGACATAAAATAGGTCGCGTGGAGAAGCGACCGTTCGATATCGATCGGGCCATGGAGCGGATCGGCGAGGCCGTTCGGTCGTTCCCGAAGGCGGCGATGTTCGAGCTGGCGGACGAGGGGTTCGCCTCGACGTTCGAGCTGCTGGCCGCCTGCATCATCTCGATCCGGACCCGTGATGAGACCACCCTGGTCTGCGCGCGGCGGCTTTTCGCGCTCGCCCGCACGCCGGAGGCGGTGAGCCGGCTGCCGGTCGAGCGGATCGACGAGGCGATCGGCCTCAGCACCTTCCATGAGCCCAAGGCGCGGCAGATCCGGGAGATCGCCAGCCGCGCCGTGGCGGATCACGGGGGCGAGCTCCCTTGCGTGGACGAGGTTTTGCTCGCGTTTCCGGGCGTCGGCCCCAAGTGCGCCAATCTTGTGCTCGGCATTGCCTGCGGGCAGGCGCGGATCGGAGTGGACGTCCACGTCGATCGCGTCGCCAACCGCTGGGGCTATGTGGCGGAACGGACGCCGGAAAAGACCATGGCGGCGCTGGAGGCGAAGCTCCCACGCCGGTACTGGGTGGAGATCAACCGCCTGTTGGTTCCGTTCGGAAAGCACGTCTGCACGGGGAGCCTCCCGAAGTGCTCCACTTGCCCGGTGCTCGACATGTGCCGGCAGGTGGGGGTGACGGCGCCGGAGAGAAGCTAGAACGAGCAGGTTCGGTCTCCAAATTCGTTGACCTGTAGCTACGTCGTAGCTATAGTAATGTTTGGTGCTGTGTGGAGAAAATTGTTGCCTATTGCTATCGGCGTATCGAGCGGATTAATTGAGTTTTGTCTACCCTACACTAAAAGCATCTTTGTAGTAAAGTGAGCAACCTTGATTGAGGCAATCATGACGCCCATGGGACCATATGGTTTCTCCTGCGCCGTTGGGCCTAGCTCTCGGGAGTATAAAGCAGGTGACTAGTCTTTCTGGGCAGGGCAGAGTATCTCCTGGCAATGACAAGCCTGATCTAGTTGCTTCCGAGGAAGTACGTAAGCAGCTACGTGATGAGCTGGTTAAGTTGTTTGCCTTGTCAGTTCCCGCTTTTGTCGTCCAGCAGCTTCTCTTGATTTCTACTGGCTGGATCACTCATGAGCCCTGGAAATGTGCGATTTTTCTTCTGCCCATAATTGCGGTTAGCATTGGGATATTCTGGTGGCTCTTCAGGAAAGATAATTCGTTAGTTTTGCGAAGAAAGGGCTTGGTACTCTTCTGTCTATACTGTCTGTTTTTTACGATAGCCGCCGAAACCGAAGTTCTCTCATGGCGCCGAAAGCTTATAGGCTATGAAGAGTATACGCCAAGCGGATTTTTGGGGCTGAGTCGTTTTGGGGATTGGCGCTATGGGCTATTTGGAGAAGCTCCCGAGGCTCGCGATCTTTTGGTTGTGACTCTGCCCACCGTAGGACGAACTCGCGAAAAGGTCCGCTACGACATTTTTCGACTTATTAAAATGGCTGCTGCCAGTGATGCCCGAGGTCTTGCTCTTGATCTTAGGCTCGTCGAGCCGTCTGGCATCGATCCACTTCTCTGTGAGGCGCTACGAAACTCGTCTGCGCAGAGCATGCCGATTTTTGTAGGTTACGGGCACAGGGAAAGTCCCTCTGGTCTGGTTAGTCGGGAGGATTTATCTCCAAGTCTTGACAAATGTGTTCCTGCAGAACGTTTAGGCCACATTGCTGGCTACCAGGAGATGGACCGGCGAGTACGTATGATTCCTATCTACTTGGTAGGTAATGGCAGGCTTGAGGCGTTAAGCTTGAGGATCGCATCTTTTCTAACGGAAACGCCCTCAAAAACGCTGAGCAGGCCAGAAAATAATCTTCTGCAGCCTCTCAGGCCGCACGGCGGGCTTCTGATAGTGCCATGGGGAAACTTGGAAGGCGATAAAAATTTCCGCGATGTCCTTCGAGATCACTTCGTCTTTGTCGGATCCTCAGCGAAAGCAGATCGTCACGACACGCCCTACCGCTCAGTTCCAGGAGTGGTAATCCATGCCTGGGCAACTCAAGCATTACGCACAGGAGAATGGGTGCTCCGTGTAAGTCCAAGGTGGTTGTTCCCCGGAATATGGCTCCTCTGCTATGTACTTCTGGTAGTTTGGGTGCAAGGAGCGAGCCCGCGACGCCTACTCGGGTATACAGCTGTGCTTTCATTGATAGTAATAGTTGGTGTGGCTCTAGCCGCAACTTGCAAAGTATGGATTGACGCAAGTTATCCTCTTGCTGCGATTTGGCCGCTTGCAGGAACTCTTGCAATCTATCGAAGGTGGCGTGCACCTGTTTCTCCGGTAAGTTCGGCAGGGTAAAAGCGAGATAATATCTAGCAAGAGAAGTTGGCATTCTTTAAGAAAAGTATTTCATGCAATTGCTGGCTGCGAGGTATTCTATGCTCTGGCTTAGATTTGCAATTTTACTGTGCTCACTATGCATATTTTTCTGTCCCTGTTCCCTTCTCGCCGACCAAGCTAGGGTCACGGCAATTGCTCTGGATTTAAAGCAGATTCGTGAAACTGAAGATGTTCAGATCGTCCGTGCCGCCAATGCTAAAAAAGAGCCCTTAATGCTTGGTGCCAAATTGGAAATTGGCGACTCGTTAAGAAGTATTTCAGGTAAGCCGATAGTGGAGCTCAGATGTCCGAATGGCACAGTATATGTATGCCGTGGAAAGTTCGAGGTTGTTCTAATTCCTCCCACCAGTGCCAACTGTGCTGTTGACGTGTTGAATGGCAGCCTAGATGTTTTGACTAACAGCCCCACTGAGGTCAATGGTGGGGGGGTTCACCTCGCTTCTGAGGGTACTGTTTACTCTGTCAATGTGAACCGATTATCGGTAGCTGAACCGTTTCGCTTGGCTGTCTTCGATGGTAAGGTTAAGATATTGGGAGATAATTCTGTTGGTCAAGGCGCAGCTTTTGCGATCCAGGAGAAAATCCGGAATCGTAGTCAGCTCAACGAGGAACGGGATGTACTCCCTGTCGCGGCGGCTCTCGCTCAGGTCGATACTGCGTGCTCGCGGAGTTCCGTGGATGGGCAGAAAATTTTTCAAACTTTAAGAGAGCGACATGCTCTGGTCCTCATCGCGCCCGAGAACCGTGAAGAGAGGCTTGCATTGGTTCGCACTCAGGTTATGTACAGAATCCAAAGTGGTAGTGCTGCTTACCAAGTTCGACGGCTCGGTTTGGCAGAAGAAGATTTAGTAAAAATTCGGCAGAATGGGCCTGTGAGTGATAGCGATCAGAGTCCAGTTGATGTGCCTCTTGGAGCTCTTCAAAGAAATTACAGGATCGATCAGGCTCATAGCAGTATAACCTTTAAAATTCGCCACTTTGTTTCTAACATTATCGGCCGATTTACAGCTTTCTATGGTGATATCAAGTTCGATGAGCGAAATCTCATGTCCAGTGGCGTAAAATTCGTTGTTCTGGCGGCTTCGATCGACACTGCCAATAGCGATCGAGATGAAGATTTGCGGTCCGATAAGTTCTTTGAAGTCGAGAAATACCCTGTCCTGACTTTTGTGAGTACCCGGGTAGTTCCTAGGAGCGAAAACACTCTGGACGTAACGGGTAATTTAACTTTGCATGGCATTACTCGGCAGATTATATTTCCTGTGAAATTTCTTGGGACGTTTAATCTTACCAATGGCGAAAAAATCGGTTTCGAAGCCTCTTTTGCTATTAACCGGAGAGAATTTGGTGTCAACTGGAACAATGTCCTCGACTCTGGCCCCATGATAGGTGACGAGGTAATGGTGGTCATCGAAGCAGAAGCCAGTCGTTTCGTTGGCAAGTAAATTGTAATTGACTGCGCTCGCTTGTGAGAGAACCGGCACTTTGCTCTTTACGTGCCCGACACGTGCCCACAGGCGGGGCACTGAGCATAGTGCCAGCTCGTGGCTCAACCGGTACTTTCCTCTTGCTGGCTTGACTATGCCGGCAGGTGGGGTGGCGGCGGCGCACCGCTGAGGCGGATTCCGCTCTGCGAGCTCATTAGAAGATTTTCAGCCAAGCCACAGGGCTGCCACCATGGCCACGCCGATGAGGGCATAGAGCGCCTGGTAACGCGCCTGCAGGCGGCGGATGCTCGCGTAGGTGAGGCCCTCGGCCAGAGTCTCGAGCGACCAGTGCAGGTGAACGGGGTAGAGGATGGCGAGGGCTGCCAGTGGGCGGGGGAGGATGCCCTGGAGAGCCAGGAGGAAAAGGAGGGCATGGGCCAGGGTGAAGAGGGCCAGGCTGGCGGCGAAGGCGCGGCGCGGGCCGAAGATCACCGCGTTGGTCCTGATGGCGTTGAGGACGTCCCCCTGGTGGTCGCGGACCTCCTGGGTCAGGTGGCCGGCGGCGAAGGTCAGGGCGAAGAAGGCGGCGATCGCGAGGCCGCGGCGGTCGATGGCGCTCCCCAGGGAGTAGCCGAGGAGGAAGTGGAGGGCGCCGCCGGCCAGGTGGGCCGCCGAGTTGAGGAGCGGTCTGCCTTTCCAATTGAACCCGGGCAGGGAGTAGAGGGCGCTCAGGGCGGCGATCGCCAGCGACAGCCAGAGAGTGCTCGGGCCGAGCCGGCTGAAGAGAAGGAGACTCAGGGCCAACAGGCCGGCCGCCAGACCGCCGATCTCCTTGCGGCCCACGCCCCGGGCCGTAAAGACGCCGGCCGTCTTGTTGGGGTCGGTGAGATCGGTGGTCAGACCGGACCAGTCGTTGAGCATGAAGATGTGCGCCACCAGGCAGATGTTGGCGGCGACGAGGATCGCCAGCGCTCCCACGTTCGCCGCCCCGAGGTGGCGGATCGCGAAGGCGGCGCCGAGCAGAGGCGAGCCCTGGAGGACGAGGATCTCTTGCGGGCGCAGGCAGGCCAGGTAGCGGCGAAGGCGCTCGCCGAGGCGGCCTCCGGTCGAGATGGCGGCCGGCACGGCGGGCGCGGCGGCCGCGAATAGGGATGAAGTTTTAGCCGTTCGAATGGGGTCGCCGGAGGTGCGCATATTCGTTAGCAAGCCTTAGCCAGAGCGCGTAGCCGACGTCTTCCGACCAGTAGTACCTGGGGACCGTCGCGGTGAGATCGTTGTGGTAGAGGAGCGGCGGATTCTTTCGCAACAGGGCGAAGTCGTCTTTGGCAAGCTGGCGCAGCACCGCCTGGATCTCTCCAGGGTCGGCCGGCGCGCGTCCCAGCAGCCGGACGGCGGACACCCAGATCTCCTGGCCCGGCACCGGCGTCCGCAGCCGCGACTCGGGCAGCTCCAGCTCGCAGCCGGCGCGCCGGAGGTCGGTCAGGCGCAGGATCGGAACCAGCGGCGCCATTCGGTAGTAGACCCAGACCCGATCCTGGCCGGCGACGGGTCGGAGAGCCTCGCAGAGCGCGCGGCCGGCCGGCGGCTGCTCTTTGGCGAGCAGCAGCAGCACGTGCATCTGGATGGCAATGTCGGCAGGGTTCGGATCGCCGCCGGGGTCGAGGCACTGGTAGGCCTCGCGCGGCGCCAGCCAGGAGCGGTAGAGGCCCTCGCGGGTGCGATATTGCTCGAGGGTCGCCAGGGCGGCCGGCAGCCGCCGCCGGTCGGGGTCGGGAGCGAGTCTCCAAACGAGCGCCGTGTCGTCGGCGTCGGGTGTGATGGCGCACCCCAGGGTGCCGATGCCGGGAGCGTCCGGCAGGCCGTGATAGCGCACCAGTCCGCCGGCCTCGATCTGGGCGGTGAGGTGCTGGCGGGCGCGCTGCAGGCTGTCGCCGAGACCGCCGGTAGCCGCCAGCGGATCGAGCAGGTCGACCAGGAGAGCGGTGAGGAAGGTGTTCATCTCCGGGCGCGGCTCCTCGAAGCGTGCCCCGCTCGTGTAGGCGGTGAGCCAGTAGCCCGGCCCCTGCTGGTGGGCGCGAAGCCGTGCCGCCGCCGTCCGGAAGCCGGCGTCGAGCTCCTCGCCGGCGCCCGGTTCCACCCGCACGGCCAGCTTGCGCCTCTCCAGGTAAGCCCCCTCCCCCTTCTCGGAGGCCCAGGCGAAGGCGGTCAGATCGTGCTCGCCGGGAGCGAGGCCGGCCGTGTCGAGCTTGACGCGCCAGCCGGCGGGGCTCGCCTCACGCAGCACGCCGCGGACGTCGGGCCGGTCGAAGAAGGCGCGGGAGGCGACGGGCGGCCGGCCGTCGAGGATGACCGCCACCTGCCAGGGCGTCGCGTGGCCGGCCAGCGCCCAGCCGGCGACGGCGATCGTCTGGCCGGCGGTGACGGCGGAGACCGCGCGGCCGCCGGCCTCGATGAGGTCAGTCTCGATTAGGTCAATACTGCCGCGCGTCTCGATCATCAGCTCCCCCGGCGCGAGGCCATGCCGGAAGGAGGCGATGAAGGGCGCGTTGCGCCAGTCCCACGCGGCCCGCATCTGGTGGGGACCCTTGGCCACGGCGAAGATCGCGCCGTCGGTCGCGCCGGTGTACCAGAAGGCGCCGATGGCCTCGATGGCGACCGCGGCGCCGACCGCGAGCAGGAAGCAGGTCCGGCCGAAGCCGCGCAGCGCGGCGACCACCGGCACCAGCATCCAGAGGAGCAGCGGCAGGAGGTCGGTCATGTAGCGCGGCCCCCAGGAGTAGCCGCCCCGCCAGTCGGCCTTGGCATAGAGCAGGATCTGGAGGAGGACGCCGGCGCCGATCGCCAGGCTGAGGGCGCGCTCGCCGCGGTCGCGCGGCGGGTGCCGCCAGGCCAGGACGAGGAAGAGCAGGAAGGGTGAGAAGACGAACAGCCCCCGCGTCGGGCTGAACAGCAATCCGCCGAGGCCGGAAAGCAGGCTGAACTGGAAGGCGGCGGGCTTGCCCATCAGCCCGTAGCCGCCGGCGACGTGGCCGGCCACTTCGAGGTTGTAGAGCAGCACCAGGCCCATCGGCAGCGCCGCCGCCGCAGCGAGCAGAGCCGCCCAGCGGCCGGCCCAGAACAGTCCGTAAGCGCCCAGCGCCGCCGCGAGGATGGCGTCCGGCGGGCGGTTGCCGGCGATCAGCCCGCACAGCAATCCCGCCGCGATCGCCCGCGGCGCGGTGCACGGTCCGGTGAGCAGCAGCAGGGCGCCGATCACCAGCAGCTCGGCCATCCCGTGCTGCCAGAGAGCCTGGCTGCCGATCACCCAGGTGGTGGTGCCGAAGGCGTAGGCCAGGGTGAGCAGCAGCGCGACCGGCGCCGCCGCCCGCCGCCGCAGCAGCAGATAGAGGAGCGACGCGGAAAGCGCCGCCACGAGCGAGGCGGAGAGCTTCTCCATGACCTTCGCCACGTGGTCCAGCCGCGCATCCGTCCAGCCCCGCAGGTGCAGGTAGCCGGCGGCGGGAAGGTAGAGCGGCGCGAGGAGCACCGGCGCCACCACGGGGTAGAGCGAGATGGTGTGGCCGCCGGCCACGCGTACCATCCAGTACGCCGCGTCGCCTCGCCCCTGGGCGGCGAGCGGCGCGATCGGATCTAGCAGTAGGGTGTGATAGCGCCAGATCGCGAACGGCTGGTAGCGCGCCGGGTAGGTGTCGCCGGAGCTGATCGTCCGCAGGTTGGCGTTGTAGACCAGCAGGCAGCAGAGCCCGATGAGCAGGCTCGCCCGCAACTCGCGCCCGCCGCCGAGGAGCGGAGTCATGGTTTCCCTGCTCACTTGCACACTGGTTTCCTGCGGGGGGTGCGTCTTCACTGCTGAATTCAGGTTGGCGAGAGGCCGGAGGGTACCACAAGGCGCCGCCGCCACGAAGGATGGAGCCCGGGGCGTCTCCTCCGCCCGGTTCTCCTCTGATAGACTTTCCCCGTCCTGAGATACCGTCATTCCGTGACAACCCGTTGAATCCAGCCGACCCCCTTTCCCGACGTGCTGCGCGAGATCCACGTCCGTAACCTGGCCGTCCTGGCCGAAGCCGCCGTCGAGTTCGGGGCGGGGTTCAACGTGCTTTCGGGGGAGACCGGGGCGGGCAAGTCGATCGTCGTCGATTCGCTCTCGCTGCTCGCGGGAGCGCGGGCCAGCACCGAGATGGTGCGCACCGGGGCCGAGGCGCTGACCGTCTCCGGCGTCTTCGAGCCCGAGGGGGACGGCTGGCGGGCGGTGCTGGAGGCGGCCGGGCTGGAGGCGGAGGGCGCCGAGGTCCTGGTGCGCCGGGAGATCGGCCGCAGCGGCCGCAACCGCGTCTTCGTCAACGATCAGCCGACCACGCTGCGGTTGCTCGCCGACCTCGCCCCCTATCTCCTGCGCATCCATGGCCAGCGCGACGAGCTCGGACTGATCGAGCCGGACCTCCAGCGCGCCATGCTCGACCGCAGCGGCGGCCCGGAAGCCGCGCCGCTCCTCTCCCGCGTGGCCGAGGCGTACGAGCAGCACGCGCGTCTCGCCGAGCGGCTGGAGCACCTCTCGGGGGACGACCGCATGCGCCGCGAGCGGATCGACCTCCTCCGCTTCCAGGCCTCCGAGATCGATGCCGCCAAGCTGCGCGCCGGCGAGGAGGCGGAGCTCAAGGCGGAGCGGGACGTCCTGCGCAACGCCGAGGCGATCACCCGCTCGCTGGGCACCGCTTTCGCCCTGCTCTTCGAGGAGGAGGGGGCGGCGGTGGAGAGGACGGGGAAGGCGGAATCGCTGCTCGCCGAGATCGAGGCCTGGGAGCCGGCCGCCGCGGCCTGGAGGGCGGAGATCGAGGATGCGCGCATCCGCCTGACCGAGACGGCGCGCTCGCTGCAGCACCGGCTGGACGGCCTGGAGGCCGATCCGGCCCGGCTCGACTTCGTCGAGGAGCGGCTGGCCACCATCGAGCGCCTCTGCCGCAAGCATGGCGGCGATTCCGGCGCCGTCCTCGCACGGCGCGCCGGGATCGCGGCCGAGCTCGCCGAGCTCGAAGGGGACGACGAGAACCGCGACGAGCTGGAAGGGAAGGTCGCCGCCGCCCTCGCCCAGTACCGGGAGGGAGCGCTGGCGCTCTCCCGCGGCCGCGAGGAGTGGGGGAGGGCGCTGGTCGAGCGGATCGAGGCGGAGCTCAAGGATCTCGGGCTCGCCCGCGCCCGCCTCTCCGTGGCGCTCGAACGGCGCCGCCGGGCCGGGAGCCCGCTGGTCATCGAGGGCGAGGAGGCGGACTTCGGCCGCGATGGAATCGATCAGGTCGTCTTCCTCTTCGCCCCGAACCCGGGGGAGCCGCCGCGGCCGCTCGCCCGCATCGCCTCGGGGGGCGAGCTGTCGCGCATCCATCTCGCCCTCCAGCTCGCCTCGCGAGGCGAGGCCGAGAAGGCCCATCCGACGCTGGTCTTCGACGAGGTGGACACCGGGATCGGCGGCGCCGAGGCCGCCGCCCTGGGCGCCAAGCTCCAGCGCCTCGCCAAGGGCGGGCAGATCCTCGCCGTGACCCACCTGCCGCAGGTGGCGAGCTACGGGGATCTCCACTTCAAGGTCAGCAAGCGGGTGGACGGCGACCGCACCAGCGTGAAGGTCGAGGAGCTGGAGGCCGGGGACCGGGTCGAAGAGGTGGCCCGCATGCTGGCCGGCAAGAAGATCACCGACACCTCCCTCTCCCACGCCCGGGAGCTGATCGCCGGCTCAGCCCGCAAGCGGCGGGGATGAGCACGGCTGCCGGCGTGGTGAGGGTCTGGCACTGGGGCGATCCCGTCGCTCCGCTCCGCGACCTGCTCGCCCGCGGCGGCGTGCTGGCATTTCCGACCGAGTCGAGCTACGGCCTGGGGGTCGATCCCTGGAACCGGACCGGGGTCGAGACGATCTATCGGATCAAGGAGCGCGAGGCGGGCAAGGCGCTGCCGGTGGTGATCGCCGGCCGGGAGCAGCTCGCCGGCTTGGGGATCGATCCGGACCTGCATATAGTTGAGACTCTCTTCGCCTTCTGGCCGGCGCCGCTGACCGTGGTCCTGCCGGTCGCGCGGCCGCTGCCGGCCACGGCCGGCGGACAGGGCTTGGCCGTGCGGGTGCCGGATCACGGCCGGTTGCGGGAACTGCTCGCCGCTCTCGGCCACGGGCTGACGGCGACCAGCGCCAACCGGAGCGGCGAGCCGCCGATCCTGGAGCCGGCCGGGGTCGCGGAGCTGCTCGCGGGCGAGGATGCGATGGTGGTGGACGGCGGCGCGCTCCCGGGCGGGCCCCCCTCGACGCTGGTGGCAATAGAAAAGGATGGGCTCGTGGTTCTACGAACAGGAAGATTTCCCGCCGAGCGCCTCATTCAAGAGCTCGGTCGATCCACGGGAGAAGGACAAGCATGAAGCACCCAGCGTTTGGAATGGCGTCGTTTCTGCTCGCCGCGGCAGTTCTGCTCGCGGCGCCGGCCGCCTCGCGAGCGGCGGCGGCGGCCTCTCCGGCCCCTGTGGACAGCGCTGCCGCCTCGGGCGTGCCGGCGGGCGCGCTGCCCACGATTCCGCTCGCCGAGGTCCAGCGCGGGCAGCGCGGCTACGGCCTGTCGGTCTTCTCCGGCACCGAGCCCGAGCGCTTCGACGTCGAGGTGATCGGCATCATGCGCAACGTCAGCCCGGACGTCAGCTACATTCTCGCCCGCCTGACCGGCAAGGGGCTCGAGAAGAGCGGCGTGGCGGGGGGCATGAGCGGCAGCCCGGTGTTTCTCGACGGCCGGCTCGCCGGCGCGGTGGCGTTCAGTTGGCCGTTCACCAATGAGGCGATCGCGGGGATCACGCCGATCGGCTCGATGCGGCAGCTCTCGGGCCTGAAGCCGATCGCCGTCTCGCCGCCGCCCCCCTCGATCAATCTCTCGGACATCCTTACCGGCCATCTTCCCAAGGATCTGATCGCGACGCAGTTCTCGCGCCTCCTCCCCCGGTTCGCCGACGGCGCCGCGCCCGCCGTCCAGTGGACCGCCGGCGGCTTCGGCGAGAAGTCCCAGGGAATGCTGCGGCAGGTGCTGGGGAGCGTCTCCTCGGCGGGCAAGGCCGCCCCCGGCACGGTGTCCGACGACCTCACTCCCGGCAAGGCGGTGGACGTCGTGCTCATGGACGGCGATTTTCAGCTCGCCGCCAACGGCACGGTGACCGACCGCTACGGCGACCAGGTCCTCGCCTTCGGCCACCCCTTCCTGGGACTCGGCCCGGTGCGGGTGCCGATGGCGACCGCCGAGGTGGTCACGGTGCTTTCGAACGCCAACAGCTCGTTCAAGATCTCGAACTCCGGCAAGATCGTCGGCGCCTTCGAGCAGGACCGCAAGACCGGCATCCAGGGACGGATTGGCGCCGAGGCGCCGATGATCCCGATGGTGCTGAGGGTCAAGAGCGAGCGCCCGCGCGAGTACAGGATGCGGCTCGCGGCGCTCCCGGAATTCGTGCCGCTGCTGGTGGGTAGCGGCGTGGTCGCCGGGCTGGAGGCCGCCAGCTACACGACCGGCTCCCAGAGCCTCGATATGACGGCCCGTCTGGGTCTCCGCGGCTACGGCGATCTGGTGGTGCGTCAGAGCTTCGACGGCAACTCCGCGGTGAGCGAGGCCTCGAGCTTCCTGCTGGCGATCGTCTCCTACATCTCCCAGAACCCGCTGGAGAAGGTCGACGTCGAGAGCGTCGAGGTCGACCTCGCGCAGACCGATCAGCCGGTGTTCGCCAATCTGGTGGGCGCCAACGCCAGCCGCACCGTGGTCCGTCCCGGCGACCGCGTGATGCTGAACCTGGATTTCGTCCCCTATCGCGGCGACCGCTTCCGCCACTCGATGCCGCTCGACCTCCCGGAGGATCTGCCGGCCGGCCGCTATTCGCTGCTGGTGGGGGACGGCGCGAGCGTCGACGCCGCCCGCCTCTCGCTCGAGCCGGCCGAGCCGGTCAGCTTCCCGCAGGCGCTCGACCTGCTGCGCTCGTTTCATTCGCGGCGCGACCTGGTCGTGCTGGGGGTCTACAGCGGTGCGGGGCTGTCGGTAGCCGGCGAGGCGATGCCCCGGCTGCCGGGCTCCGTGCGCTCGCTCTGGGGGGCCGCGGCCTCGGGGAGCGCGGTCGCCCTGCGTTCCGCCGTCGTGCAGGAGAAGCGCGAAGCCATGTCCGTGCCGATCCAGGGGCTGGTGCGGATCGACCTCGACGTGCGCCGCCGCGAGCCGGTGGCCGGGGAAGATCAGGGAGCGGGTGCGGCGGAGAACGACGTGGCGTCCAAAGACAAGGGGAGGGTATGAGGAGAGCGCGATTCAACATTCTGGCCGCGGGGCTGCTGGCGGCCGCGGCCGTCCTGCCGGCACGCGGCACCCAGGTCAAGATCTTCCAGGCCCGCAGCCAGACGGCCTTTCTCGCCGGCACCCTCGACGGCATCAGCGTCGACGCGCTCGGCCGCATGCAGCTCGCCCCCAGGGTCGACCGCGTGGCCTCGGTCGCCGAGCCCTTCCTGCTCTCCGCCGCCGTTCATCCGGACGGCTGGGTGGTGGGCACCGGCAACGCCGGCAAGGTGCTGAAGATCGATCGCAAGGGGGGCGTCACCGAGCTGTTCACCGCCCCCGAGCCCGAGATCTTCGCCGTCTGGTCCGATCCGGACGGCACCGTCTACGCCGGCACCTCGCCCAACGGCAAGGTCTACCGGATTCCTCCGGCCCACGGAGCGAAGGCTGCCAAGGCGGAGCCCTTCTTCGATCCCAAGGCAACCTACATCTGGGCCCTGGTGCGCGCCGCCGACGGCTCCCTGCTGGTCGGCACCGGCACCGAGGGCAAGCTCTTCCGCGTCGACGCCAAGGGGAAGGGGACGGTCCTCTTCGACAGCGACGACACCCACATCCGGACGCTCGCCCCGCTCCCCGGGGGGGACGTCCTGGCCGGCACCGCCGGCGAGGGCCTGATCCTGCGGATCGGCCCCGACGGCCGGGCGCGCACCCTCTATGACGCCCAGGAGCCCGAGATCGTCTCCCTGGCGGCGACGGCGGACGGCACCTGCTACGCGGCGGCGATCGCCTCCGAGGCGAGCCTGGTGGATCAGGCCAAGGATCAGGCCCCGGCGGCTCCGGCCGCCGCCGCTCCGGGCCGGCAAGGGGGGGGCGGCGGCAGCCAGCCGCAGGTCTCCGTCTCCGTCGAACAGGTCGAGGCGCCGACGGTCGGCACCGGGCGCAAGGGCGGAGCCGCGGCGGCCCCGCGCAGCCAGGTGCTCTCGATCTCCCCGGCCGGCGTGGTCGAGAGCCTCTGGAGCTTCCCCGACGATACGGTCTACAGCTTGCTCTGGCAGAACGGCAAGCTCTGGGTGGCGACCGGCCTCGAGGGGAAGCTCTATCGCTGGGCCGACCAGCAGATGCTCCTGGAGAAGGACGTCGACGAGCGGCAGATCGTGGCCGTGCTGCCGGGCGACCCCGGGCCGGCCTTCGCCACCACCAACGCCGCCGCCCTCTACCGGGTCACGGCGGGGACCGAGCGCGCCGGCACCTACACCAGCGCCGCGCTCGACGCCGAGCAGGTGGCGCGCTTCGGCACCTTCTCCTGGGAGGGGGATCTGCCCCCGGGCAGCGCCGCGCGCTTCTCGTTCCGCAGCGGCGTCAGCGCCGAGCCGGACCGTACTTGGTCCGCCTGGACCGAGCCGCGCGAAGGCCGGGAGATCCCGCTGACCGGGCTCCCCCGGGGGCGCTTCGTGCAGTGGCGGGCCGAACTGCGGGAGGGGGACCATGCCTCGCCGCGCATCTATGAGACCGAGCTCTCCTACCGGCAGGAGAACCTGAGCCCCAAGATCGGCGGCGTCCAGGTGCTCGATCCCGGGCAGATCCTGGTGCCGGCCAACTTCAATCCGGCCAGCCAGGTCTTCGAGCCGGCCCATCCCAACCGCGACGGGATCTTCACCAGCCTGACCCCCGCCGCCGACGACGACTCCGGCGGCCGCAGCAAACTGCTCTGGAAGCTCGGCTACCAGACGCTGCGCTGGTCGGCGGCCGATCCCAACGGCGACGATCTGGTCTACGATCTCTCCTTCCGTCCGGCCTCCACGGCCGGCGACAAGGAGGGGGACTGGCTCGAGGTGGCGAAAGATCTCAAGGAAGACCACTACAGCTTCGACGCCATGTCGCTGCCCGACGGGATCTACCGCTTCCGTCTCCGCGCCTCCGACCTGCCGTCGAACGATCCCGACGCCGCCCTGGTGGCCGAGCGGGTGAGCGACCCGGTGGTGATCGACCACACGCCTCCCGACCGCGTGAAAGTGGAGAAGGAGAACGGCGGCAAGCTTCTGCGGGTCACGGTGCGCGATGCCGAGAGCCCGCTGCGGGAGGCCGTCGTCAGCGTCAACGCGCAAGAGTGGAAGCCGGTGCGGGCGGCCGACGGGCTGCTCGATGGACGCACCGAGACCCTGCTGATCGAGACCGGCAAGCCGGGGGACCTGATGCTGCTCCGGGTCACCGATGCCGCGCACAACGTCATCACCTTCAACCTCGGCCAGGAGCGATGAGCAAGCGGATCGCGGTCTATCCCGGGTCGTTCGACCCCATGCACAACGGCCACCTCGACATCATCGAGCGTTGCCGCCCGCTGTTCGACGAAGTGGTCGTGGCGGTGCTGCGCAACGAAGGCAAGCAGCCCCTGTTCTCCGTCGAGGAGCGGATCGAGTCGATCCGCGAGATGGTCACCGGCGAGGTCCGGGTCGAGAGCTTCTCCGGCCTGCTGGTCGACTTCATGGATCAGGTGGGCGCCCGCGCCGTGGTGCGCGGGCTGCGCGCCGTCTCGGACTTCGAGTACGAGTTCCAGATGGCGCTGATGAACCGCCGGCTCAACCCCAGGGTCGAGACCCTGTTCATGATGCCCCGCGAGGATTACACCTACCTTTCGAGCCGGCTGGTGAAAGAGGTCTTCTCGCTGGGTGGCGATCTGACCGGGCTGGTCCCCGAGCCGGTGCTCGTCAGGCTGCGGCAGCGGCTGCCCCCCAAGGCGAAACCCACGGCGGGCTCGGGGGGGACGGCGTGAGCCTCGAGCGCTTCCTGCTGCGCCTCCCCAAAGTCGAGCTCCACGTCCATCTGGAAGGCTCGATGCGGCCGGCCGTGCTGCTGGAGCTGGCGCGGCGCAACGGCATCGAGCTGCCGGCCCAGGACGAGGCGGGCCTCAAGCGCTGGTTCCGCTTCACCGACTTCGAGCACTTCGTCCAGGTCTACCTCGCCTGCTCGCGGGCGCTGCGGTCCCCGGAGGACTTCCAGCTCCTGGCGCTCGACTTCCTGACCGAACAGGCGTACCAGAACGTCGTCTACACCGAGGTCCACTTCACGATCTCGACCCACCTCGCCAACGGCGTCAACGGCGACGAGGTGCTCGCGGCCCTGGCCGAGGCGATCGCGGAAGGGGAGCGGCGCCACGGCGTCACCCTGCGGCTGATCCCGGACATCGTGCGCAACGTCGGCGTCGAGCCCGCGGACCGTACGCTGGAGTGGGCGCTCGCCGGCTGGGAGCGGGGGGTGGTGGCGGCGCTGGGCCTGTCCGGGAGCGAGCGGCTCTTCCCGAACGAGCCCTTCCGCGAGCACTTCGCGGCGGCGAAGCGGGAAGGACTCCACCGCGTGGCGCATGCCGGCGAGCACGCGGGTCCGGAGTCGATCCGCTCGGCCCTCGACGTCTGCGCGGCCGAGCGGATCGGCCACGGCGTGCGGGCGATCGAGGATCCGGCCCTGGTCGAGGAGCTGCGGGCGGCGCAGATCCCGCTCGAGGTCTGTCCGACCTCCAACGTCTGCCTGGGGGTGTTTCCGGACCTGCCGGCTCACTCCTTCGACCGCCTCTACCGGTCGGGCCTGGCGCTCTCCGTCAACTCGGACGACCCGACCTTCTTCAACACCAATCTCACCCTCGAATACCTGCGCCTGCACCAGACCTTCGGCTACTCCCCGGCCGAGCTGGCCGGCTTCTCGCTGGCCGCCCTCCGGCAGTCCTTCCTGCCGGAGCCCGAGCGTACAGCCCTGGAGGAGAGCTTCCGCCAGCAGTGCGACGCCCTGGGGAAGGAGATGTTCGGCGCGCCCGTCGAGCCGCCGGTGAGCTAATCGATTCAGTCGTTAGGGAGAGCCCAGAGCTCCATCCCCATCGTCCGGGAGAGATGGAGGAGGTGCTCGAGCCTCTGGAGGAAGTCGAGGAGCCCGCGCCAGCCGAATTCCTCGCCGAGGCGGATGTCCTCCGTCCCCTCGAGCCCGACCCACTCCGGCGGCTCGGGGATCTCCCGCCGCCGGGCGCGCGCCGCGAGCTCCGCCACCTCCCGCTCCCACATCCCCCGGACCTCCGCGTCGATCCACGTCTCCTCGGCGGGATCGAGCCCCCGGAGCCCCTGGAAGACGGGGAACCCCGTCAGCCCCGAGAGATAGCCCACCAGCTCGTCGTCGAGGATGACGAAGGTCTCCTGCAGCGGGGTCCCCTCTTCGTCGGCCATCAGGAGAGTCCACGACATGGGAAGAGTCTATCCCGATTGACAGATTCAGCCGGGAAGACATATGTTCACTAAGGAGATTTTCCTATACTTTGCCGTCATCTTCTGTATCTTGGGTCGGATTCCAGGCATCTAGATGTCGCACTCCCTCTATGCCTCCAGCGATGGGCGCGGACACCCCATTGAGCTCCCCGACGGCGTGACTCCAGCCTTGGACGACCAGGACCCCAGCCTCCGTCTGATCGAGCAGATCCAGGCGGGTATCGACGTCGACGAGAACTGCCGGCGGCTCCACGAGCTGCACTATCGGAAAGTCATCAACTTTTTCCGCCGCAAGCGCTTTTCTCCTGAAGAAAGCCGAGACCTCACCCAGGATGTCTTTTCCCGTGTCTTTCAAGCTATAGCTACGTTTCGACGCGAGTCGAGATTCGAAAGGTGGCTGTTCGAGATCGCCGCCAACGCCTTCCGAAACGAGCTTCGGAAGCGACGGGCGGAGAAGCGGGATGCGGTGGAGGTGTCGATCAATGTCTCTCCCGAAGAAGGTGGCGTTTCTGCCCAGATCGTGGAGCCGGTCTCCCAGGATCAGAGCGCGCTGGACTCCATGATGAAGCGAGAGCGAAGCGCGCGCCTGCGCTCGGCGTTTCAGAAGCTGCCACCCCAAATGCGGACCTGTTGCGTGCTGCGCTATGAGAGAGGGATGAAGTATCAGGAGATCGCGACGGAGATGAAGATCTCCATCGAGACCGTCAAGGCGCACCTCCATCAGGCCCGCAAGCGGCTCATCGAGGAGCTGGGCGACGGGGAGGAGGGACCATCGTGAGCGACGAGATCGAGGATCTGGACGGTATGTTCGGCTTTCTCGGCGAGGACGGCCGCCACCGGCGCGACCCCGAGGAGCATCCCAGTCCGGAAGAGCTGTCCGCCTACCAGGCGAACGAGCTGACGCCGGAGCAGGATGAGCGAATCCAAGACCACCTCGCCGTCTGTGGGCACTGCACGGAGTTGCTCCTGGATCTGGAGGAGTTCCTCCAGCCACCCGCCGTGGCGGCCGAGCCGGTCGCCGACTTCGAGGCCGCGGCGGACTGGCGCCGGTTGCGGGATCATCTACCGCAACCCGCTAAGATCAGTTCACACAAGCGCTTCGCACAGCCGCTCGCGGCTTCTCTAATCGGGGCTCTAATCCTATTGGGGCTCTCCTCTTGGCGGGTAATCACCTCACAGCGAGAGATAACCGAGCTTCGGAACCAAGTAGCGGAGTTGCGGCAGCCGATCGTGAATCCGTACGAGATCAGCTTGCGGGGTGTTCGCAGCGGCGAAGCCCTTAAGCTGCCAGCGGATCGCCCTGTCCGATTGACTCTCGAAACGTCAGCTCCCAAGGAGTACGGCGAGTATAGAGTCCAGATCATGGACAGCGAAGACAAGCCGATCTCGGTGAGAACTCTGCGCAAGGATAGACATGGCGAATTGACAATGATTCTTCGTGAAAACTCTTTGAACCCGGGCTCGTATATGTTGCGTCTGGTCGGGGTTCGTGGAGGCAGCTTTGATATGCTTGAGGAATACATGGTGCGTGTCATATCCAATTCCTCTGGGAGCTAGGAAACAGTCTGCCCACGAGCGGCAACTCCAAGTATAATCAGTAGATTCAATTGTAATCACGAGTCGGCTCGGCTTAGCCTGGCACTTGCCTGGATTTTGCAGAGTTGCTCTCGGAGGGAGGAGCCTCATGTTCCGTACTGTGAACCGTCTTCTCCTCGGACTCTTGGCACTGAGCCCCGTAGTCGGGTTCGAACTCCTTCCCAGCCAGGGACGCTTGCCAACTCGTTCTGACCCGCCCGATACCTCCATACTCCTCGATCGCATCGAGCAGGGAGAACTTCCGCGCGACGCTGGGAAAGTTTATCGAGTGGGGCTGAAGAAAGGGCAATTCATCCACCTCTCGGCGAAACCGATCGATGCCGATGTAGCGCTCGTATGGGGCAATGGAAGGAACGATCTGTTTCGTGTAGATACCACGTTCTATCCCTTCAAGACGGAGCACCTCTTTTTTGTGGCGCGGGCAGCAGGCCTCTATGGCGTCCGGGTCGAGGATGGCAGCGGAGGAAAGAGGGCGGGAAGATATACCCTTCGTGTCGAGGCCCTCCGGGTAGCCAATGATCGTGAGCGCAAGAACGCTCAGGCTGAGGAAGCTTTTTATATTGGGAAGGGCCTCTTTCGTAAGGGCTCGTTCAAAGAGGCGGAGTCAGATCTGCGATATGCCATCCAGAGCTGGCAAGACCTGGGGAACAAGGCCCGTCAGGCCGATGCTTTCGAGCTGTTGGGGCAGTTGCGAGAAGCGGCACATGACTCCAAGGGGGCTCTCCAGGACTATCAGCAATCCGCCGCCTTGCGGATCGTCTTACGCGACTTTCAGGGACAAGCAAATGTTCTGATGGAAATGGCGACGAATTACGACGGACAGGGCAAGTTCCAGCAGGCCGAGCCTCTCTATATCCAGGAGCTGGAGATCCGGCGGCGTCTCCAGGATAGAGGCGGAGAAATCAATGCACTCTATAATCTCGCCAAGGTTGAGCAGTTCCTTGGCAAGTTTGAACAGTCTCTGGATCACTTCAGTCAAGCGATTGAAGGCTACGATCGGCAGAAGAACTGGCGCCTCGAAAGTCAAGCTTTGAGCGGAAGAGGCAGCACATATGTGTTGATGGGAATGACGGATCTGGCTCTGGACGACACCGAGCGCGCGCTGCGGCTGACGGCCCTTTCGGACCTGAGAAACCGAGCTGTCATTCTCACGCAGAAGGCAGGGATCTACCGGGACCAGGGAAGGTTGCAGGAGGCGCTTTCCACCGCCGATCAAGCTCTGGCGCTCCGCAAGCAGGTCCAGGACGCGCAGGGTGAGGGAGTCACCTTGAGCAGTCTCGGTTCAACTTACTTTCGTCTCAATCGATTTGGCGATGCCTTGAATGCGTTCCAGCGGTCAAACCAGATTTTCCGGGACATTGGGGACCGGAAACGTGAGATCGATTCCATGGTGAATCTGGGCTGGATCCATGCCACTCAGGATCGAACCGAGCAGGCTCTCAAGATTTTCAACGAGGCCCTTCTTCTGGCCCGCGAAGGGGGAAACAAGCTGACGGAGGCTAAGCTGCTCTATGGCATAGCCTTTACCGAACGTAAGAGGGGAAATCCGATCGCCGCAATGGCTCGGGTCGAAGAGGCGATCGCCGTTGCGGAATCCTTGCGCAGCGCAACGGAGCGCAGTGATCTGCGCGTGTCCCTTCTCGCTGACCGCCAGGATCTCTATGGCCTTGAGATCGAGCTTCTGATGGCGCAACGTTCCATACGGCCGGGAGCTGGTTACGACTGGAAGGCGTTCCAGACCAGTGAGAAGGCGCGGGCGCGGGGACTCTACGATGCACTTGCAGAGGAGGAGCAGGGGACTGGTCCAATCGTCAGGCCTGAGTTACTCAAGGAGCATCAAAGACTTCAGGAGAAGATTAACGGTCTGGATCAGCAACTCCGGCGATTCGACATATCCAGGGATGAAAAAAGAGAAGGCGACTCTCGTCTTCGCTATCTGTTCGGAGAGAACGAAGCCCTGGAAGCTCGGATGCGCGATGCCGGTGGCTGGACCCCAAGCCTCAGCCCGCCCCCCTCCCTTTCCCTGTGGGAGATTCAGAACAAAGTTCTGGATCGGGAAACGGTGCTCGTCGAGTATTACCTGGGAGAAGAGGCGAGCTTTGTGTGGGCAGTGACTCCGGAATCTTTCCAGAGCTTCGAGATCGAATGTTCCGGTCTTCGCGAACTGGCGCGGAGGGTCTATGAGAGTATGGCGAATGGAGCTGCGGAGGCCCGTGAGCCAAAGAACGTAGCGGATCTCGAGCGGCTCAGCGGCTGTGTTCTGGGGAAGATTTCACACCTTCTCTCGGGAAAACGAGTCCTGGTGGTCGCCCACGGCGAGCTCCAGAAGATTCCATTTTCAGCATTGCTGGATCCTGCGGTCAGGAGGTCGGAGACGCGCGACGCTGTGGCGTTTCCGTATTTCGCGTTGCGTCACCAGGTGGTCAACGTACCTTCGGTTTCCGTCCTGTCCATGCTGAGGAAACAACGGGCAGCACGGCACGTATGGAAGCGTTTCCTGTCCGTGGTGGCGGACCCCGTCTATCATCCGGGCGATGAGCGACTGCCTCGTGAGGCCGCGACGGTGGCGAGACAGAGGCTTCCTGGCCGGCCGGAGCCTTATCTCCTTTCTCGCCTCCGGAAATCTGGAGAAGAAGCTAGACAAGTCCGCTCCCTTGCTCTCGCCAAGTCGCTCGGCGTCGACTTAGCCTCTGGATTTCGGGCGACTCGAGAGTGGGTCAAGCAAGGGAACCTGTCAGATTCGCAGGTAGTGCACTTCGTGACTCACGGAGTTCTCAATGAGGTCTATCCACAATTGTCGGGCCTGGTCCTCTCGCAGTTCGACCGGCAAGGGCAGCAGCACGACGGGTTGCTGCGGGTCCATGAGATCGACGATCTGAAGCTGGACGCCGATCTGGTCGTGTTGAGCGCCTGCCAGACAGCGTTGGGAAAGGACGTGCGCGGCGAGGGCCTCGTGGGGCTGACGCAGGCGTTTCTCGTCGGGGGCTCCTCCTCGGTCCTGGTAAGCCTCTGGAAAGTGGACGATCGAGCCAGCGCAGTGTTGATGACTCAGTTCTATCGATATCTGGTTGAGGGCCTTCCGCCCGCGGCGGCTCTGAAATCGGCGCAGGAGCGCATGATCGAGAGCGAGTCGTGGCGCTCCCCTTATTATTGGTCAGGCTTCATTTTGCAGGGGGAATGGAAGGAGGTGGGACCCTCAAGGCAGGCGCTCCGTAAATGAATATAAACAAGCTCCGTACCAGCGTGTCTTCCCGAGATGGAAACGCGAGGAAGCTGCCGATCGTGAAGAGAGGCTTCATGTATTTTCCAGCCTCTGGCAGCACCTCAGTCCATCAACGATGCTTGGCAAGGAGGAACGCATGGACCAGAGCTCGAAAGACCAGGGTAAGCGTGCTGGCGCCGAAGAGTCCGAGTCGAACCACTCCGGTATTCCCCGGGAAGATCCCCCAGAGCCGAAGCCCGTCGATAACGTACAGATCGTCAAGGACCCGGACGGCGATTCATAAGCTGGAAGCGTCCTCTTCCCACTGTGCGAGACCGCAGGCCGGCAGGCATCCTGCCGGCCTGCGCTTTGGCCCCGGCTTGTCGCTCGGAGGATCAATCGTGAAACCTATAAATTATTGTCTCTTGGCTCTGCTGCTTGTATGTACGCAGTGCCGCCACATCGGCCCCGCGGAAAAGTCGTTCGATCAGATTTCCGCGTTAGTAGCCGGCCGAACGGCCGACGAGGTCGAGGAGCTTCTGGGGCTCCCGAATACCCGACAGTCGGTTCTTTTCGGTGACGAGCGTTGGATCTGGTGGAACTTCACGTATCTCGACGGCAAGGACTACGCCCCGCAAGTAAGGGGCCGTGTAGTGCATCTCGAGATCCTGTTCAAGAATCCTACGCCCCCTGGGAAGCGACGTCTCCCATATTCCCAATGGCACATCGTTTCGCCGTATGGTATCAGTTACTCGGGTTTCCCTCTGGAGAGTATGGCGGTTCCTGCTAAACAAACCTCTTCCGGTGGTGTCTCTCCCCGTGAGACTTCTGAAAGGAGTCCCCGCCCATGACTCAGACCGACAACCGCCCCAAGTGGGCCCTGCTGATCGGCATCAACCGCTATCCAAACTTCGCTCCGCGAGGCCAGCTTACGGGCTGTGTCAACGATGTCGAGGTGATGCGGCAGGTTCTCGTTAATTCGTTTAATTTTCCTGAGAACCATGTTGCCGTGCTCAAGGATGAGCAGGCGTCCCGGGAGGGCATTCTCGGGGCGATGCGGGAGCTGGTTCAGCGGGTGGGACAGGACGATGTCGTCGTCTTCCATTTCAGCGGGCACGGCTCGCAGATGACCGATGTCGAAGGGGACGAGCCGGATGGTCTCGACGAGACGATCGTCCCCTATGACAGCGGACGGGGCACCTTCGAGAACCGGGACATCAAGGACGACGAGATCTATCTCTGGCTCCGGGATCTGACGGCCAAGACCTCCGCCGTCACCCTGGTCTTCGACTGCTGCCACTCGGGGACGATCGTCCGCGACGACTTCGGCGGCGAGATCCGGTGGGTCGAGCCGGATCTCCGGCCCGCGGAACAGTTGCCCCCCTCCCCGATCCCGCTCGCGTTCCGCGGTCAATTGGACGGCAGCCGGGATGCCGGTCCGAGCGGCTGGCTTCCCCTCGGGGAGAGGTATGTCCTGATCTCCGGTTGCAGCCAGAAGGAGAAGTCGTTCGAGATCGAGGAGCCGGCCGGGGTCCGCCAGGGCGCGCTGACCTATTTCCTGAGCCAGGAGCTGCGCAGGGTCAAGTCGGGCGCCACCTATCGCGACGTCTTCGAGGCGGTGGCGCCGCGGGTGTCGTCGCGGTTCCCGGAGCAGCACCCGCAGCTCGAGGGGGCCCGGGACCTGGAGATCTTCGGCGTCCGCTGGATCGAGCCGATGAAATTCGTGTCCGTCCTGCAGCGGTCCGCCGACCGGGTCATCCTGGAGGGCGGGGCGGCCTGCGGGCTCACCGAGGGATCGCAATGGGCGATCTATCCCGCGGGGACGAAGGCGATCGCGCCGGAGGACGAGCCGCTGGGCGTGGTGGCGCTGACGGCCGTGCGAGCGGTCACCAGCGAGGCGAGGCTGCTGCGGGAAGCCCAGCCCGGAGCGGTGACGGCGGGCCTGCGGGCGGTCGAGGAGAGCCACTGCCTGGAGACCCGCATGCCGGTCGAGGTGATCGCCCCCTCGGGGAGGGACGTGGACGCACTGCTCGACGGGCTCGACCACTCGCGGCTGCTGCGGCGGGCCGAGAAGGGGGGATACGCCAAGGCGCGGGTCTATCTGATCTCACCGCGCTCCAAGGTCAAGGAGCATGATCCCGCGCCGATGCTGGGCCCTCTCCGCGAGGCTGTCTGGGCACTCGTCGGCGAGGACGGCAAGCTGCTGGCGCCGGTCCATACCCGACACGAGCCGTGCGTCGTGGGAACCCTGCTGGACAACCTGGAGAAGGTGGCCCGGTATCGCCTCACCCTGGATCTCAAGAACCCGGGGAGCAAGCTCGCGGGCAAGGTGGAGGTCGAGTTGCTGCGGAAAACGGCCTATGCCCTGGAGCCTCCGGAGCTCGGGGCCGACGGCCGGCCGGTCTTCTCCGAGGGGGAGTACCTGGCGCTGAGGATCTCCCACCGCTGCGACTGGCCGCTGTACGTCTATGTCCTGGACCTCGGGCTCACCGGCCGGGTCATGCTCAGTTATCCGCCCGCCGGCTCGAAGGACAGTCTCAGTCCAGGCCGCCCCCTGGAGGTGGGAACCCGTCCTGGGAGCGAGATCGATCTCTACTTCCCCAACGAGTTCCCGTTCCTCTCGGCGGGCCCCGGCGAGGAGGTGACGGGGTTCGAGACGATCAAAATTCTGTTCGCCACCCATCCGGCCGAGCTCGGTCCGCTGCTCCAGGATGGATACCGCCTGGGGGAGATCGGGACGGACAGCTCCGACGGCTCTCTTTCCAGCCTCCTGATCACCACGTTCGGTGGCGGGGGATATACCAAGAGGGATCTGCGCACCCGGGAGCAGGGCGGCGGCTCCGAGGACTGGACCACCCTCGACCGTTCCTTCCGGCTGGTGCGGCCCGCCTCTCCACCGCAGGCTGCCTGGGGCCGAGGGTTTTAGAGCGGCGGCGCGGCAGGGGAGCAGAACCAGGGACGTAAGGGACGGCAGGGACGACAGGGACGTAAAAGACAGGAAGAGTGCCGCCTGGGCCGGGGGCAGCCTTGTCCCTTATGTCCCTGCTGTCCCTTATGTCCCTGGTTGGCCCACCCCCGCAACCTCCTTCCATGTCATATGCTTCCGTGTTGCCTCACCTTGGGTGCACGTGTCACCCTCTGGAGACGGCGCGCGGGGGTGATCCCCGCATGGAACGGAGGAGGCACTGGGAATGAGCAAGCCGTATCAGGCTCCACTCAACTGGTACACGGGTGGAGAGGCGGATAGCGACGTCAACGAGACCGAGGAGTGGCTGACCGCGTTCGAGCAGTTGGTCGAGATCGAGGGGAGGGACCGGGCGTGCTTCCTTCTCAAGAAGCTGCTCGAGAAGGGGTATGAGAAGGACGTCATCCTCCCCTTCACCGGCAACACCCCCTACATCAATACCATCCCGAAGAGCGAGGAGCCCGCCTACGGAGGGGACCGCGCCCTCGAGCGCCGCATCAAGAGCATCGTCCGCTGGAACGCCATGGCGATGGTGGTGCGGGCGAACAAGAAGTACTCCGGCCTCGGAGGCCACATCTCGACCTTCGCCTCGTCGGCCACCCTCTACCAGGTCGGCTTCCACCACTTCTTCCGCGGCCGGGGGGAGGGCGGGTTCGACGGCGACATGATCTACTTCCAGGGCCACGGCTCGCCGGGCATCTACGCCCACGCCTTCCTCGAGGGGCGGATCACCACCGGGCAGATGGACGCCTTCCGCCGCGAGCTGGTGCCGGGGGGCGGCCTTGCCTCCTACCCCCACCCGTGGCTGATGCCCGACTTCTGGGAGTTCCCCACGGTGTCGATGGGCCTCGGGCCGATTAGCGCCATCTACCAGGCGAAGTTCAATCGCTATCTGCGCGACCGCGGGATGCGCGATCCGCAGAACCGGAAGGTCTGGGCCTTCCTCGGCGACGGCGAGACGGACGAGCCGGAGACCCTGGGCGCGATCACCCTCGCCTCGCGCGAGAAGCTCGACAACCTGATCTTCGTCATCAACTGCAACCTCCAGCGCCTCGACGGCCCGGTGCGCGGCAACGGCAAGATCATCCAGGAGCTGGAGACCGCCTTCCGCGGCGCCGGCTGGAACGTCATCAAGGTGATCTGGTCGGGGGACTGGGACCCGCTGATCGAGGCGGACAACACCGGCCGCCTGATCCAGCGGATGAACGAGACGCTCGACGGCGAATTCCAGAAGTATGTCGTCGAGACCGGCGCCTATCTCCGCCAGAACTTCTTCGGCAAGTATCCGGAGCTGACGGAGCTGGTCAGGAACTACTCGGACGAGGAGCTCCACGGCCTGCGGCGCGGCGGCCATGATCCCGCCAAGGTCTACGCCGCGTACAAGGCCGCCGTCGAGCATCAGGGGTCGCCGACGGTGATCCTGGCCAAGACGGTCAAGGGGTACGGCCTCGGCGAGGCGGGGGAGGGGAAGAACGTCACCCACCAGCAGAAGAAGCTCACCGAGCAGGAGCTGCACATCTTCCGCGACCGTTTCGACATTCCGGTCTCGGACAAGGAGCTGGCTGAGGCGGCCTACTACTGCCCGCCCGAGAACAGCCCGGAGGTCCAGTACCTCCGCGAGCGCCGTCACGCCCTGGGCGGACCGGTGCCGTCGCGGCGGGTGAGGAAGGAGCCGCTGGCCGTTCCCGAGGGGAAGGACGTCTGGGGGCGCTTCTTCGAGGGGGTGGACCGCGACGTCTCTACGACGATGGTGTTCGTCCAGATCCTGACCCAGCTCCTGAAGGACAAGGAGGTCGGCAAGAAGATCGTCCCCATCGTGCCGGACGAGGCGCGTACCTTCGGCATGGAGTCGCTGTTCCGCCAGTTCGGCATCTACTCCCACGTCGGGCAGCTCTACGAGCCGGTCGACAAGTCGATGCTGCTCTACTACCGCGAGGCCACGGACGGGCAGATCCTGGAAGAGGGGATCACGGAGGCGGGCTCGATGGCGTCGTTCATCGCCGCCGGCACCTCCTACGCGACGCACGGGATCGACATGCTCCCGTTCTTCATCTTCTACTCGATGTTCGGCTTCCAGCGGATCGGCGACCTGATCTGGGCCGCCGCCGACCAGCGCACCCGCGGCTTCCTGCTCGGCGCCACCGCCGGCCGCACCACCCTGATCGGCGAGGGGCTCCAGCACGAGGACGGCCATAGCCATGTGCTGGCGAGCGTCGTCCCCAACCTGCAGGCCTACGATCCCGCCTTCGCCTACGAGCTGGCGGTGATCCTCCGCGACGGCATGAAGAGGATGTACACCAACCGGGAGGACATCTTCTACTACATCACCCTCTACAACGAGAACTACCCGATGCCGCCGATGCCGGAGGGGGCGGAAGAGGGCATTCTCAGGGGGATGTACAAGTTCCGGCCGGCGCCCGAGCCGAAGGCCGATCAGCCGGCGGAGCGCCAGCGGCTCCATCTCTTCGGCAGCGGCTCGCTGATGCTCGAGGCGATGCGGGCCCAGGAGATCCTCGCCGAGCGCTACGGCGTGGCCGCCGAGCTCTGGAGCGTGACGAGCTACAAGGAGCTCCGCCGCGACGCCCTGGAGGCGGAGCGCTGGAACCTCCTGCATCCGGACCAGGAGCCGCGCAAGCCGTATGTGGTCGACCTGCTCGCGGGGGACGATCACCCGATCGTGGCGGTCACCGACTACATGAAGCTGGTGCCCGAGCACATCTCTCGCTGGCTCCCCGGCCGGCTCTATCCGCTCGGCACAGACGGCTTCGGCCGTAGCGAAACCCGCGAGGAGATCCGCCGCTTCTTCGAGGTGGACGCCGAGTGCATCGTCATCGCCGCCCTCTACCAACTCGCCAACTGGGGGAGGATCGACCGCTCCGTCGTCCGGCGGGCGATCGAGGAGCTGGGCGTCGATCCCGAGAAGCTGGATCCGATGAGAAGCTGATGCGCGGCTAGAACGGCTTCGGTGGCCTGCGACCTCAACCCCTATCCCCTTCTCCTAAAGGAGAAGGGGGACGTGGCTGGGGCTCGTCCTCTGCGGCAGGCATAGCCATGTAGTAAAATATCGATTGGATTTTCCTCGAAGGAGCCGATCATGAAGAGACGCACGCCCCTGCACACTCTCTTGTTGGCGCTCCTGCTGCCGGCCCTGGCACTGGCGGAGCCGGTGGTCTACAAGGTGGACGCCGACCACAGCGGCGTCAACTTCAGCATCCGGCACTTCGTCTCCAACGTCTCGGGGCGGTTCCGGGACTTCAACGGCCTCATCAAGTACGACAAGCAGAACCCGGCGGCGAGCAGCGTCGAGTTCACCGTGCGGGCGGCGTCGATCGACACCGCCAACAATGACCGCGACGAGGATCTGCGGTCCAAGAAATTCTTCGAGACCGACAAGTATCCGACCCTGACCTTCACCAGCGCCAAGGTGGTCCCCAAGGACGCCGACACCCTGGAGGTGACGGGCAATCTGACGATGCACGGGGTCACCCGCCAGATCACCTTCCCGGTGCAAGTCCTGGGCACGATGCAGGCTCCGCGCGGCGAGAAGGCGGGCTTCGAGGCCAACTTCACCGTCGACCGCAAGGAGTTCGGGATCGCCTGGAACAACGTCCTCGACTCCGGGCCGATGCTCGGCGACACGGTGAAGATTCATATCGACATCGAGGCCAGCAGCGTGGGGGAGGGGGTGGGGAAGTAGGGAGGAGGCGGATGGAGACGAGCCTCCGGTAGTGGCAAGAATTGACAAATTCTGCCATTCCCCCTACGCTGATCGAGGAGGATGGAAGCAGTATGACCACGCTCAACATCTCGCTCCCCGAGAGCCTAAAGACGTTCGTGGAAGATCAGGTCGCCTCTGGAGGCTACAGTACTGTTAGTGAGTACGTTCGGTCGTTGATCCGGGATGCTCAAGAGAGAAAGGCCCGAGAGGCTCTTGAGTCGAAGCTTCTGGCAGCACTGGAGGGAGAGCCCGAGGAGATGAGAGGTGAGGACTGGGATCGGCTCCGGGCGCGAGTACGCCAACGGACAGCCGAAAAGAGGGCATGAAGCGCCGCCTCGCCGTTCGCCCTCTGGCCAAGGGTGATCTCGACGAGCAGGCCCGTTATATTGCCCGCGATAACGTTGAAGCGGCTCTCCGTTTCTTGGATGCCGCCGAAGAAGCCTTCGATCATCTCCGCTCTTCGCCCGAGATCGGAAAGACTCGTAGATTCCAACATCCTAGTCTTTCTAACGTTCGCTCCTGGCCTATTCCAGGATTTGAAAAGTACGTGATCTTCTATAGGCCAGACTCCCTCAGGGTAGACATCTTGCGCGTCATCCATGCCGCGCGGGATCTCGCAGCGCTACTCGGGCCTGAGGATTCGTAGGTCCGGGGTTCAGAGCGTTATAAACATGAAACGGAGGCAGCGTGTCTCAGCTTCGTAATGTTCAGAAGAGCGCCACGCGGCCAGACCAGAAGCGCGGAAGACTTTGATCTTCTGATCTGGAAAACCCCTGAGGGATATCGGGCCAGGGTCGAAGAGCCCGAGAGTGGCAGGGTAGCCCAATCCGATTTTGCCTGTCCGTTTTCGGCGGAGGATCTCGAAGAAGCGTTCGGAACAGGGGAGGCCTGCCGGGACTTGCGGCTATCCCGGCCCGAGGCCGGCGATTTCGCATTGAAAGCAGGGCGTGCCTTGTTCGAGGCAGTTTTCGTCAAGGAGGTCCTGGTTTTCTGGCGTACTGGGCTGCGCAAGGCGGAACAGGCGGGAAGGGATCTCCGGCTCCGTCTACGTCTGGATTCCCCGGAACTCTGGGATTGGCCCTGGGAGTTTCTCAATGATCCCAAACACGGATTTCTGGCCACCGTTCCCTCGACGTTTGTCGTTCGCTATATCGAGATGTCGGAGCGCATCCGGCCCCTCCGGGTGAGACCACCGATCAGAGTGCTCGTGGTGGCCGCCTGTCCGGCCAAGTTCAGCCCCATTTCCATCAAGGAAGAGCTCGCGGATCTGGATCGCTCGCTCGCGGAGTTGAAGCATGTCGAGCTCGATCGGCTGGAGGGGGCGACCCTGGATGGATTGCGCCGGAAGCTCCAGGAGCAGACTTTTCACATTCTCCACTTCATCGGCCATGGCGCGTTCCACGCGAGCCGGGGGGGAGTCGTGCTGCTCGAGCGCGAGAATGGCGAAGAGGAACCTGTCGGAGCGCAGGATCTGAGCGTTTTCCTGCAGGCTCATCCACAACTCCGGCTCGTGGTCCTGAACATCTGTCAGGGCGGGAAAGGGGATGACTCCGATCCCTTCGCGGGGGTGGCGCAGAGCCTTGTCAAGGGGCGCATACCCGCGGTGGTAGCGATGCGATCCGCGGTGACGGACCGCGCGGCGGTCCTCTTCTCGCGGCATTTCTACAATTCCCTCTCCCGCCGGGAGCCCGTCGACCGGGCGGTCTCCAAGGCGCGGCACGCGATGTTTCGCCAGGACTCCGCGGAATGGGGGAGCCCTGTTCTTGCCATGCGGTCCCCGGACGGACGCATCTTCGATCTCTTCTGGTGGGAGGTCCTGTGGGATCGACTGGAACGGATCGCGATCGAATGGAAACGCTGGCTGATCGCTCTCATTCTGCTGGTCCTTCTGGTCGTGGCGTTCCGTTTGGTGGGGAGGCGCTGGTTCGATCCCAATCTGGTTTTTGCGTTACGTAATCCTTCGGAATGCCCCTCGCCTCCAGGTTTTTCGATCGCCTTCGTCAAGGTGACTCCTGATCCACCTCTGCGGCCGTTCTGTATCGGTCGCTTTGAGGTCACCCAGCACCTTTGGACGAAGGTCATGGGAAAGAAGCCCCCGGGCTGGCGGCATGGGGGTGGGCTGCCGGTGGTGAGGATCTCCTGGGAGGAGACGGCACCCTTTTTCGCGATCCTGGAAAAGCGCGATCCTGGTGGCCGGTTCCGGCTGCCGATTGGAGCGGAATGGGAGTTTGCGGCACGGGCCGGAGAGAAGAGCCCTCCCGAAGCTTCTTCCTGGACCGCGAATTGTTCGAACAAGGAGGAGAACGATGGTTATGAGGCGACGGCCCCAGTGGGCTTATACCTCCCCAATGACCTGGGTCTCTTCGACACGTTGGGCAATGTCGCGGAATGGGTGGATGACGGTACCGGAACGAAGAAGGTTCGCCGCGGAGGAAGCTATAAGAACGTTCCGAGGAACTGTTCCGTGACCTTTCAGTCCTTGGTAAAGCTGGACACGCCTTACCCGGATACCGGCTTCCGGATCGTCCGGGAGCCGGTAAGGTAAAACGAATCGCCGCGCTACTTCCCCTTCCGGCTGACCTCGGCCAGCGACTTCTTGCGCGCCGCCTCGAATTCGTCGCCGGGATTCCAGGTCGGCATCTGTGGCTGGGTCGCCACCACGAGACCGGTGTAGAAGCCGAGCTGGGCGTCCTCGATCATGCCGTCGTAGTTCCACTTCGGATCGAATTCGTCGCTCGGCTGATGGTAGCGGTGCTGCTCGTACTCGTTCGCCTGCTCCTTGCCCCAGCCGGCCGGCTTGCCGATGTAGTCGGTGCCACCTTCCGGATGGATCGCGGGAACCCCCACCTTGGCGAAGCTGAACTGGTCGGAGCGGTAGAAGAAGCCGCGATCGGGGAACTGGTCGCCCACCAGCTTGCGCCCCTGGCGGGCGGCGATCGCCCGCACGATCGTATCGAGCGAGGACTTGCCGAGGCCGATCTGGGTCACGTCGCGCGTGCGGCCGAGGACGTTGCCGCCGTCGAAGTTGAGGTTCGCCGCGATCCGGCCGGCCGGCACCGGCGGGTGGTTCGCCAGGTACTGCGAGCCCAGCAGGCCCTGCTCCTCGGCCGCCACGAAGGCGATCAGGATCGAGCGGCGCGGGCGTTGCGGCAGCGTGGCGAAGGCCTTGGCGATCGCCAGCACCTCGGCGCAGCCGGAGGCGTTGTCCACGGCGCCGTTGTAGATCTTGTCGCCGCTCTTGTCCGGCTGGCCGACCCCGAGATGGTCGTGGTGGGCGGTGTAGACCACCACCTCGTCCTTGAGGTTGGGATCGCTCCCGGGCAGCAGGCCCAGGACGTTGGTCGTGTTGCTCTTGTTGATCTGGTTGGAGAAAGTCAGCGAGGTGGTGATCCCGAGAGGGACGGGCTTGAAGTCGCGGCTCCTGGCCTGCTCGACGAGCTTCGCGAGATCCTTGCCGCCGGCCTGGAGGAGCCTGCGGGCGGCGTCCTCGGTGGCCCAGCCGCGGAGTTGGACGCGGGGCTCGCCGGCGGCGGGGAGCTCGAACTGCTCGCCGCTCCAGGAGGTCTGCACCACCTGCCAGGGGTAGCCGGCCGAGGGGGTCGTATGGATGATGATCGCCCCCGCCGCTCCCTGGCGCGCGGCGCTCTCGTACTTGTAGGTCCAGCGGCCGTAATAGAGCCGGCGGTTGCCTTCGAAGAGCTTGGGATCCCAGTCGGGATCGTTGTTCATCATCACCAGGACCTTCCCCTTGAGGTCCATCCCCTTGAAGTCGTCCCACTGGTACTCGGGCGCCTGGATGCCGTAGCCGACGAAGACGAGCTCGGCGTCCTTGAAGTTGGAGGTCGGCTCCTGCACGCCGCTGGCGCCGATGTAGTCGTCCCACCACTTCAGGTCGACGGTCTGGCCACCGGCCTTGAATCCCCAGGTCTTCGGCATGTCGGACTTGATGCCGACGATCTGGAAGCGCTGCTGCCACTCGCCTCCGGGGAGGATCGGCTGATAGCCGAGGAATTCGAGGGTCGAGGCGAGATAGAGCTGCGCGGTCTCGTCGCCACGGCTGGCCGGTCCGCGCCCTTCCAGCAGGTCGTCCGCCAGGAAGCGGATGGGCGCCTGCAGGGAGGAGCGGTCGATCGCCTTGGCGGCCCGCTCGGCGCCGGCGGGGAGCTGGAGACCGGCGGCCGGCGCCGGGGCGTTCTTCTCGGCGCCGGTGAGCAGGGCCGGGATCGCGGCGAGAGCCAGGGCCGTGGCGCCCAGCCAGGCTTGTCGTTTCGGGATTTTCATCAACAAGAAACCTCCATGGGTTCAAAGACTTCCGTGGGGACTGTAGCAAAGCCCGGGATTGAAATCCCGGGCTACCTACGACCGTCCCCTCCGGGACTTCAAACCACGAATCACCTGGAGTCCCGGCCAGGGACGACCGTCGGTAGCCCGGGATTTCAATCCCGGGTGGGAAGGGCACTTCATCCTGGCCCCACCTTGCTCCCCGCCGCCGCCCACGCTATGTTTCCTGGGACGGGCTGAACCATGCTGCGAACCACGGTACGCGACTGTCTCTATCTCAACTGGGCCTTCCCGGCGGAGGCCCTGCCGCCGCCCCCCTCGCCGTTGCGCTATCAGCGCCACGTCTGGCAGGGGCGGGATTACGTGTTCGCCTCGGCGCTGCTCTTCCACCAGGACTCTCTCCACCTCACCGCCCTGCCGTCGCTCAAGTTCGGCTATCCGCAGCTCACCGTCCGCCTCTACGTGCTGGACGACGAGGGAGTCCCCTCGGTGCTGTTCCGCCGGATGCTGATGCCCGCCTGGGTGGCGCCCGGGGTGCGGCTGATCACGCACCAGCCAGCGGCACGGGCCCATCTGCGCTTCCCGCGACCTTCGCGCAACGGCGGCGGTCCGTGGGATTGGAGCGCCGAGCGTCACAAGGGGCGGCTGGAGGTGCGGGCTTGGCCCGGCTCGCCTCTCGCCGGCGAGGGACCGCGCCTCGGCTCGTGGGAGGAATCGGTGCGGTATTTCCAGGAGCGCCCCCGCGGCTACGCTCTGGCTTCCGGCCGGCTGCAGCGGATCTCGGCCGATCACCCCGCGGTCGCGATCTGGCCGATGCGGGCGGAGGTCGAGGGGGACTACCTGCTGCCGCGCCTGCTCGATCTGGCACCGGGGACCCACTGGCCCGGGCTCCACTCGGTCTGGCTCTGTCCGGAGATCCCGTTCGTCTTCGAGCTCGGGCTGGTGCTGCGGATTCCGTCCGCTCCCGCCACCATGCCGCAGCCGGCGGCGGGGCGGGTGGTGAGCTTCTTCGACCGTCCGGCGGCGAAGCGGAGCTCCACGGAACGCCGGCGGGCCTCGTGCTAGCATCCCGCGCATGAATCCGACCCCACCTTCTGAACGCCGGCCGCAACGCGTCGCGGTGCTGCCCGGCGACGGCTCGGGCAAGGACGTGACCGCCGAGGCCGTCAAGGTTCTCGAGGCCGCCGCCGAGGCCTGGGAGCTGCCGCTGGAGCTGGTCCATTTCGACTGGGGCGCCGACCGTTATCTGGCGACCGGCGAGACGATCCCCGCGGGAGCCTTCGACGATTTCCGCGACAACTATTCGGCGATCCTGATCGGCGCCTTCGGCGACCCCCGGGTGCCGGACAACAAGCACGCCGCCGACATCCTCCTCGGCACCCGCTTCCAGCTCGACCTCTACATCAACCTCCGTCCGGTGAAGCTCTACGACGCGAGGCTCTGCCCGCTGAAGGACCGCACGGAGAAGGACGTCGATTTCGTGGTCTTCCGCGAGAACACCGAGGGGGCCTACGTCAACGTCGGCGGCACCTTCAAGAAGGGATGGGAGGAAGAGGTCGCGATTCAGGAGGAGATCCACACCCGCAAGGGGGTCGAGCGCATCATCCGCGCCGCCTTCGAGTACGCGGTGGCCCACGGGCGCCGCGAGGTGATGATGAGCGACAAGTCGAACGTCATGCAGCACGGGCACGGCCTCTGGCGGCGGGTCTTCGCCGAGGTGGCGAGGGAGTATTCGCAGATCCGGAACCGCTGCATGTACGTCGACGCCCTCTGCATGGAGATGGTCCTGCGGCCCGAGGGGCTGGATGTGATCGTGACCAACAACATGTTCGGCGACATCGTCACCGACATCGGCGCCGCGCTCCAGGGCGGGCTCGGGGTGGCGGCCTCGGCCAATCTCCACCCCGGCCGGACCTCGATGTTCGAGCCGGTCCACGGCTCGGCGCCGCCGCTCGCGGGCACCGGCCGCGCCAATCCGGTGGGCGCGATCCTCTCGGCCTCGCTGATGCTCGACTATCTCGGGCACAAGGAAGCCGCGAAGGCGATCGACGACGCCATCGCGCGCTCGATGCGCGAGGGGCAGACCACCCCCGACCTCGGCGGCTCGCTCTCCACCTCGCAGGTGGGGGATCTGCTGGCGCGGGCGATGGGCGCGGTGGCGGCCCGGTAGAGAGGCTCCCCTCCCGGGCCCTCATCACCCCGGCCCTCTTCTCCCGTCCCCTCCCGCCCTCCCTCACCGGGAGAAGAGGGAGAAGGTCTGGGAAATTTAGCTTTTGTCTTTCTCCCCTCTCCCGGTGAGGGAGGGTGGGAGGGGACGGGAGAGGGGCCGGGGGTGAGGGTTCGGGCGGCGGGCCGCTTATAATCGTTTGGAATTTGGAGGATGTTGATGCACCCCAGTGAGTCCGAGCTGATCTACGACTGGAACCGCGCCGGCGGCTCCGAGCTGCGTCCGGCCCGCGGGCGGGTGGAGCTGGACGACGAGACGCTGCGGGATGGCCTGCAGTCGCCGTCCGTCCGCAACCCGTCGATCGAGGAGAAGCTCAAGATCCTGCACATGATCGCGGAGCTCGGCATCGAGTCCGCGGACATCGGCCTGCCCGGGGCGGGGCCGCACGTGGTGCGCGACGTCGAGCGCCTTGCCCGCGAGATCGTCGAGCAGAAGCTGAAAATCTCCCCCAACTGCGCGGCGCGCACGGTGATCGCGGACATCCGGCCGATCGCCGAGATCTCGCAGCGCACCGGCATCGCCATCGAGGCCTCCTGCTTCATCGGCTCGTCGCCGATCCGTCAGTACGCCGAGGGGTGGACGCTCGACCGCATGCTCAAGCTGACCCGCGAGGCCGTCGAGTTCGCGGTCAAGGAGGGGCTGCCGGTGATGTTCGTCACCGAGGACACCACCCGCGCCGCGCCGGAGGACCTGCGCCGCCTCTACACCGAGGCGGTCGAGGCCGGGGCGAAGCGGGTCTGCGTGGCCGACACGGTGGGGCATGCGACTCCGAACGGGGCGCGCAACGTCATCCGTTTCATCCGCGAGGTGGTCGGCGACGACGTGATGATCGACTGGCACGGCCACAAGGACCGCGATCTGGCGGTGATCAACGCCCTGGCCGCCGCCGAGGCGGGCGCCGACCGGCTGCACGGCACGGCGGTGGGGATCGGCGAGCGGGTGGGCAACTGCCCGATCGACACGCTGCTGGTCAACATGCAGCTCCTCGGCTGGATCAACCGCGACCTCCACCGGCTGCTGGAGTACTGCCAGTTCGTGTCGGCGACGACGGGCGTGCCGCTGCCCGACAACTATCCGGTGGTCGGCAAGGACGCCTTCCGCACCGGCACGGGGGTGCACGCCTCGGCGATCATCAAGGCCCGCGCCCGCGGCGAGGACTGGCTGGCCGACCGCATCTACTCGTCGATTCCGGCGGGGCTGATCGGCTGCCGGCAGGTGATCGAGATCGGGCCGATGAGCGGCGAGTCGAACGTCATCTACTGGCTCCAGGAGCGCGGGATCGAGGCGAGCCCCGAGCTGGTGAAGGAGATCTTCCAGAAGGCGAAGGACTCGGCGGTCACGCTGGTGGAGACCGAGATCCTGGAGATCTGCACCGCGCGCGGAATCACGCCGCTGCCGCCGAGGCCGCGGGCGCTGCCGTGACGGAGGCGGCTCCCGCGGTAGCCGCCAAAACCCCCGTTCCCCCCTGGCGGCGGGTGCTCGACCGTTATCTGGAGAGCCTGGAGCTCGAGCGGGGGCTGGCGCGCAACACGGTCGCGGGGTACCGCAACGACCTCTCCCGGCTAGGCGAGGCGCTGGCGAAGAAGGCGGGGGCGGATCTCCTCGCCGCCAGCGCGGCCGATCTCTCGGCCCACATGCGGGACCTCCAGCGCCAGGGGCTCTCGCCCCGCTCCAGCGCGCGCGCGCTGTCGGCGATCCGCGGTTTCTACGATCACCTGGTCACCGCCGGCGAGCGCAAGGACAACCCGGCGGTCAATCTGCTCCCGCCCAAGCTCTGGAAGCCGCTGCCGAAGGTGCTCTCGGAGGCCGAGGTCGAGGCGCTCCTGGCGGCGCCGGACGTGGCGACGCCGCTGGGTTTGCGCGACCGCGCCATGTTCGAGCTGCTCTACGCGACCGGCCTGCGGGTCAGCGAGCTGGTGGGGCTCACGCTGCCGCAGCTCCGGCTCGAAGCCGGCTTTCTGATCGCCTTCGGCAAGGGGAGCAAGGAGCGGGTGGTGCCGGTGGGGGATCAGGCCGAGGACTGGGTGAAGCGCTACCTTCGCGACGTCCGCCCGGAGCTGTCGCGGGGGCGGCATCTCCACGTCTTCGTCAACAAGGACGGCGATTCCTTGAGCCGGGTGGGGTTCTGGATGATCATCAAGAAGTACGGCCTGAAGGCGGGGCTGCGGGCGGAGATCTCGCCGCACATCCTGCGGCACAGCTTCGCCACCCATCTCCTGGAGCACGGCGCCGACCTGCGCGCCGTGCAGACGATGCTCGGCCACTCCGACATCGCGACCACCCAGATCTACACCCACATCCACCAGCAGCGGCTGAAGAGTCTCTACGACCGTTTCCACCCCCGCTCGTAGAATAGGCGGAAGACCCGCCCATGGACGACCCTACCGAGACCGTCCCGCTGCACGGAGAGGCTCCGCGGCCGCGTGATCCCAGCGTCGAGGCGCTGGAACGCGGCGCCGCCGTCGGCCGCTACGTGATCCTCGACCGGATCGGGGCCGGCGGCATGGGAGTCGTCTACGCTGCCTACGATCCCGAGCTGGACCGCCGGGTGGCGCTCAAGCTGCTGCGGACGGACCGCTTCGCGGCGCCAGGGCATCTCCGTCTGCTGCGCGAGGCCAAGGCCCTCGCCCGTCTGACCCATCCCAACGTGGTCGCGGTTCATGACGCCGGCACGTTCGGCGATCAGGTTTTCGTGGCGATGGAGCTGGTCGAGGGGGAAACCCTGCGGCAGTGGCTGGAGGCGGGGGCGCGGTCGTGGCGGGAGGTCCTGGACCGTCTCCTCGCGGCCGGCCGCGGTCTCGCCGCCGCTCACGCCGCCGGGCTGGTCCACCGCGATTTCAAGCCCGAGAACGTGCTGCTGGGCCGCGACGGGCGGGTCCGCGTGGTGGACTTCGGGCTCGCCAAGGCCCTGGCGGACGCGGCGGAAGAGGAGTCCGCGGCGCCGGATTCCGGCGGCGAGCTGGCGTCCCCGCTCACCGAGTGGGGCGCCGTCCTGGGAACTCCCGCCTACATGGCGCCGGAGCAGATCCGGGGGATCGTGGCGGATGCCCGGTCCGATCAGTTCAGCTTCTGCGTCGCCCTCTACGAGGCGCTCTATGGCGAGCGTCCGTTCGAGGCGCCGGCCGGCACCAAGGTCCCGGGATGGCTGCGGGCGGTGGTGCTGCGGGGGTTGAAGGCAGACCCGGCGGAGCGCTATCGGGATATGGACGATCTGCTCCGCGATCTGGAACGCGATCCGTCCGCCGTCCGCAGGCGATGGCTGCTCGCGGCCGGAGGCCTCCTGGCCGCGGGAGCCGTCTTCTCCAGCCTGGGATATTTCCAGGCCCACAGGTCCCAGCTCTGCGGCGGAGCGGAGGAGAAGCTGGCCGGGGTCTGGGACGCGGGGGAGAAGCGGGCGGTCCACGCCGGTTTCCTGGCCACCCGGCTGCCGTTCGCGGAGGGGGTCTGGCAGGGGGTCGAAACCAGGATCGACCGCTATGCCCGGAACTGGACGGAGGCGCGGCGCCAGGCCTGCGAGGCGACCCGCAGGCGGGGAGAGCAGTCGGAGGATCTGCTGGACCGGAAGATGTTCTGCCTGGATCAGCGGCTGCGGGAGGTCGGGGCGTTGACGGACCTCTTCACCCATTCCGACGCCAAGATCGTCGAAAAGGCGGTCGACGCCGTGAATGCGCTCCCGGACCTCTCCGGATGTCAGACCGGCGCGCTGCTCGAGAAGGTGCCGCCGCCGCGGGAGCCGGCGGCGCGGAAGCGGATCGAAGCCCTGCAGGGGGACTTGGCCGGCGCCAAGGCGCTGCAGCGCCTTGGCGCCGGCCAAGTCCCCCTGCAGGGCTTCGATCCGCTTCCGCGCCGCCGG